>ERZ778028.2540-NODE-2540-length-12852-cov-4.901852_pt1 | contig 12852 bp, 11 predicted proteins | sample MGYA00375758_ERZ778028 | MGnify/ENA primary metagenome ERZ778028 (study PRJEB29350, sample SAMN05389828) | bioreactor metagenome | isolation source: Thiocyanate bioreactor | place: South Africa: University of Cape Town | collected 2014-03-17 ... | reverse complement strand
GAAACTTTATCCAATAGCTCTAACTGCTTCTCAAGTACTTACAGAAATGCAGTGTCAAATCAACAGCATGGATTCCACATTCTTCCAGCCCCCAGTCGGATACTGCTCTATCGTCAGCAACAACACCTTCAATAACGCTTACTGTCGAACTCCCCTGATGTGTGACGGTCACTGTGCAGCCCTGTCAACCGTCAACACTTCAACTGGTATATTCACTGCTTCTAAGTACGTGTGTGACGATGGCTGGGCTCTTCCCGACTGCACAGAGAGATGCAAGCGAGTCGACGTCGTGACAGGACAGTGCTACGACTTGGTTGATGAAGCCACCGCAACTCGAACCACCCAGGTGGCCAACGGACAGTGGTGTACTCTCATGAAACACTTCAAAATATACTCAGTGAACGTTGGCAGCCCTCCTGTACGAACTCTGGTCCTAGAACCTCGACGATGGCTGTATCAGGCCACCATTACAGTCCCAGAGGGGGAGATCGTGAATGTTATAGACAGTGGAGATTGTCCTATCGTGACCTTTGAGAAGGCAGCGGACGGAGGTACTGTGCTCCAGCTGAAGAACGAGGGTTCTCTCGACAGTAATGTGCTAGTGCAGTATGGATCACCCGCGCAGCTAGTGGAGGTATCAGAACCTTGTCTAGACTTAGACCCTTGCTGCAACACACAAGGTCAAGTAGTCAACGTGCCTGCCAAGGGAGTGTTCGCTGGTATTCAGATTGGCCAATGTGGTAATGTCACAATGCGCGTGTATCTTAACACTGGTGTTGCATATAACACTCTTTGTTCAGAACGAAACGCCCAGTCGATCACCGCCGAAATTGAATCTCCTGGGCGCCAGCCTCCGTTCGTGGTGACTTCGTATGTATCGTCGCAACTCGATGAAACCAAACAGAATATCTACGATACAGGTGTTGCTGGACAAGCAGCGATCATGACTTTGTTTGTTCGAGGAGCGGAGTTGGGATTTCAATCAGAAGCATTCGCAACTTTACTGGATCAAGAGAAGGCCAAAATTGCAAACGGTACAGCGCTGTCGCTTGCCTTCAACAACACATACCTTCTGTCCAAAACCAACCTCGGCGGATCCGATTTCGACTCTCTCCTGGCTGCCAACGCCAATCGTTCGAAACAAATTTCGGACCTGACAGCTAGTCAAATGCAGCTGCGAGCTGAATACGACCAGTTCAATGCACTTACACAAGTCCTCCTAGAGCAACAGCGACAAAGCGTACAGAACTTGGGATCCGCAGTGGAAGCGTTGATACGATTCGCGAGCAACACCACATTCAATTTCACGTTCCCCGACTTGAACGCTGAGTTCGCTCGGATTGATAATGAAACGAGCACAAAGCTATTTGATATCAACAAAAAGATCACATTGATGAAGTTCCCTGATCCTCCACCCATCACTGACGATACATTTTTTATTCTTATCGCTATCGTCGCGTTTGTGGCGCTGTTATTGGCCGCCGCTTCGTTCTACATAATTTATCAACTCCAGCAAGCCCCCGTACCTCAGTATGACAGAGTTCCATTGATGCAAGCGACTGCACGTGAGCGCATAGGATCCACTCGAACGAAATAGCTTATAGATATATGCGACAGTTCAGTAAACCAGTTTATTTCAACATGTTGCTCGTGTTTGCACTTCTGCTGCAGTCAGCCAGTGCTGCTTTAATTTACAGCATAGGTTGTGTGGATACAACGGGAGCTCCTTTGAGATGTCGATTGGACACTGAACAGTGTTCCTTTGGAGGCATTGGATGCGTCTGTCAGCCTGGGTTCATGCGCGATCACTTCACTGGTGTGTGCAAACCAGAACCACAGCCGCATACAACATTCAATAAAATTTTCCAATTCTATGGATACGATACAGCGCTGCTAAAAAGAGGCAGTTACTTGGTTACTGGATGTTCAGTACAATCTTCAGCAATCTACCAAGCAGTTTGCGTGGGACAACTGATAGGACTTCCATCGTCGCTATTAGGTCCAGTGTGTAGTGGTAATGGTAAAATGTACATTTACACCAAAGGAGTCCAGGGTGGCGGATCTAATTTCGGTGTCACATACACGTTGACTGAACCATCAAAGTACCCGGTATGCTGGTGCGATCCTGGATGGAGCGGTCTGAACTGCGACAAACCGTGCAACTGGCAGTATCCAGGAGCTAATTGCAAGAACCCATACAACGACTGTCCTGTGGGGCAAGTGAGAGAGACTCCAGGTGGACCATGCGTGGTGTATCAATGTCCCTCGGGATACTTTGGACCGAGCTGCCAACCGTGTCCTGATTGTCAAGGCGGTGTTTGTGCAGATGGAATACAAGGAAATGGTACATGCTCAACTACGTGTGAAGCCCCAGGATGGAAACTATCGAAGAATAACGTGTGTACTAAACAACATTGCGGTGAAAACGACTCGTGCAATAACAGAGGAGTGTGTGACAAGAGTGGCACCTTCGACGTATGTGAGTGTTTTACTGGATACACCGGTCAGTATTGTGAAAACAGAGAGCCAGATCGTTCGGATCTATGTGACTGTGGTGTTACTTGGAAAGACGCTACCCCTCTTGGTACGACCTTGACAGACTCCAACGGCAATGCTTACGGATTGACCCTTGGGGCCGTAGGCCCCGGGCGCCTGCTGGCGCTGACGCGCCTGCCAATATCCAACGTAGATCAAGCGAAATTCATTTGCTACTCCGACTTCAACTGTGATGGATTCGTGACGTATACAGGCTCTCGTTATCAAGGTCAGACAAAATGGGTTCAATTTTTCCAAGTGGCTGCTGCCGGTTCAAAGCCAACCATACCTGGTGTTGATAGTTCTATCGTGGATGTATATCGAATAGAACGAACTTCTAACTACCCATGCTATTCCAAAGATCTGGACAAGAGCCACTACTGGAACTCGTACAGAGTCAACATCACTGCTGCTTGTAACTCTATGCGAGCGATACCAAGCTGTAACTCGTTTCTCATACAAGACGGTGGTTGGTTTGTGCAGGCCCACTGGAGGTATCAGGGCCATCAATATCGTCTCATGCCCAATCCAATGTGCACTCTCTCCCCGGTCGCCTTCAATCCTCGAGCAAACGCCACTGGTGGGATGTGTGCAAAACCTATGCCTGGCTGTATCGGAACAGCAGCTCGTATCTGTTCGGGTCAAGGTTATTGTGTGGCGAACAAGAAGCCAGACGAGATTAATGACAAGGAGTTCAAGTGTGAATGCAAGCGGTATCCAGGAGAGAACAAACCGTTTCAGCTGCAGGCATACCGATACGCCTTCATGGGCAAGGCGTGTCAGTTCAATGTGAGATCGGAGTGCGTACAGAACCGAGAAGATGGAATGGTGTCAGAGAATCCTATCCCTTGCAATGGGATTGATTCCACCTGCAGGGCTGTTAAAACTTACACATATCCAGACGACAATCCCAATGTCAATTTCGAAGACATTGGATTAAGAGACTTCAAGCCCAGATGTGAATGCAATCGCAATAGTGAGTTCTCAGGCCAATTCTGTACCGAGAGCAGGTGTGGTGATAATGGTTGTAAAGGGTCAACAGGTAGTGCTGGTATCTGTGTCCCCAGAAACGCAACCAGAGCGGAATGGGAGTGCAAGTGCCGCCCCAACTTCTTAGGAAACCGATGTGAAGTGGATGCTAGGGCCTACTGCAACTATCAAGACTTCGAGTGTGCGAACCATGGCAAATGTAGACTACCAGATGCAACCCACCCAACTCCCTGGTGTCAGTGTGATCCTGGATACGACCACCCCCCGTTGCCAGCTCCACAGCGGTGTCAGTTCACTACCTGTCCAGAGTCTGTGCTTGTTCCAGGTCAAGGGGTCTGCAAGAACGGACTCGTTGAACGCTGCTACAAGTACTTTCAAGGCACTCGGTGTGAGTCGAATACCTGTACTGAGAGTGGTGGGACGCTGTACGGAGCCGCCGACAACTCTACTTGTATCTGTCCAGCGGGCTGGGATACTAAATTGAATGGAGTAGAAGTGACATCCTGCTGGCCCATGTGCCCTACAGGCACCGAAGGTGCCGCCTGCGGCGGGAGCCAACACGTCTGCACCCAGACCACCCTGGCTGGTGTCCGAACAGCTCGATGCGACTGTGCCGAGGGGTACTTCAGGAACTCCCAAGGCCTCTGTGAGAAGTTCTGCATCCATGGGGAAGTCCCTCCAGGATTCAACATCAACAACCCGACTCCCTGTCTATGCCCCAACACTGGCTTCCGATCCACCACTCAAGAACCCCGCTGCAACATCACCATATGCCAGAACGGAGGCACTTGGAACAACGTCACTCAGCAATGCATCTGCCCAAGGCCATTCCTATCCGCCTACGACTGCGCCCTCTCCAGCTGTGAACCGAATGGGGTGGGAGTGGTGGCCAATGGAGTGTCAAGATGCGACTGCAGATTCCCCTACGCCCCCAGCAATCCCTCCCAGCCCTTCGACTGCAACGCCAATCTCTGCCCCAACAACCGCATCAACTCAGTGTTCGCCGCCAGTTTACTAACAAAACCAACAGTGACCGCGGAGGACTACAGGAAGCTCTGCTACTGCACGGGCATGGCCAAGACGGACTGCACCAGTCTGCCCTGCGCGCTCTGCGGGTCGTCGTTCTGTCTCAACGGGGGGATACCTGACCCTTCCAACCCGTCCGTCTGCAAGTGCTCCAAGGGGTGGGTGAGTGGGAGCAAGGGGCTGTGTGAGTGCAGGGCGGGCTCGACGCTGTTGGAGGAGAGTTTGAGGTTCAAGAAGTGTGTGTGTGTGCCCGGGTTTACGGGGGTTGATTGTAGCGAGCTGTTCTGCGTGCAGGGGTTGTATCAGCAGGGTCGCTGCGTGTGCATGGAGGGGTGGAAGGGGGAGAGATGTGATGTTCAGTAAAGTTACTTTGAGCCTCGTTTTTCGAGTTCTTTCGATATCATTTCTTTCACTATTGTACCAAATTTTCTGTGTTGTTCCAGGGTACAATGCAATTCAAAAAGAAGCATTCCCAGTTTAGCCGGTGTAATTGTGTTCCAGTTTCTTGCTATTTCCATTATTTCCTTGTCCGCTTTGACGCTTTCCAAGAGCGTGATCATTTTTTTGGTTTCCATCTGATTGAAATCCTGGTTTATAATTGATGGAGTTGTTGTTTCAGTTTTGAAAGGTCCCATTTCACTCAGAGTCTTTGAATGTTCTTCGATGTGCTGAGAATTAAACATCGGAGTAGTGTCACTAGAAGGCTGCACTTCTTCTTGTTTTGAATCATTGTTGGTGATTTCCATTTTATTCAACGGGTCAGCAATGGCTTTGATCATAAAATTAATATGTTCCCCGAGTTCTTCCATGTCACTCCATCGAGGTGCATCACTGTAATCGTAATCAGGGACAGTTGAAGTTCCTTTCGAAGTCACATACGTTTCAGCGAATGATCCACCCGTCACCCCGGGATGAGTTTGGATCGATAATTCAGTTCCATCAGAGAGTGTCAAGTAAACACTGCTTCTCCCCTCGTTGACGAAATGACTGGGTGGTAAGAAGGCTCGATGAAGCATCATCAAAGGGTTGGAGGCTGCTTGTTCGAGGTGATGCGAGTCGACTCGGTACGACTTGATGTTGTTTTCATCTAACCATGCGACGATGGTGTTGACAGCTGGAGAGTTCATGTTTGGTAGTTTGAAATGGAGTTGGTAGTTTGAATTGTGAGTCCTGTTCTTCAGGTTCGAACCTCCCTGGCACCTCCAGGTCGCTATCGCTCTCTGATGCCGCAGCCTCGGCTGCCGCCGCGGCATCTCGACTCCAGCCCCTCACCTTCCGCGGCATCCCTCCCCTTGGACCAAAAATTTTTCTCCCAGTCATTGGCCCTTTCCCAGTGGCCACTGTAGCCAAATGCCGCCACGCACCGAAAATGCCGCAACCCTGAGGGGGGTCACAGTGACCACCAGAAAAGGGACAATGACTGGGGAAAAAAGTTTTCGGCCCTGCCAACCCACCCCCTGCGGCATCGACTTAGAAAATTTTCGACCTCAGGAAAAAAATTTTCCCCAGTCATTGGGGGTTTTCCAGTGGTGACTGTGGAGGGTCAGGTCAGACCTGTGTAAGGAAATGTTTGGTACAGGGGACAAGTTGCGAGGTCTTAGTGGCCACCAAGAAACCCCCAATGACTGGGAGAAAATTTTTTTTCGGGACCGAAATTTTTCTAAGTCGATCCTTAGGGAGGCTCAGCCTGGGAGAGGCCAAATTTTTTTTCCCAGTCATTGCCCATTTCCTGGTGGCCACTAGGAACCTGCGGCATCTGAAAGTTGCGTAGAGTCATCCAACTTTGCCGCGATTTCGAATGCCGCAAGGTTGTAGTGGCCACTGGAAAAGGGCCAATGACTGGGGGAAAAAATTTTTGGTCCTGCAGAACCTCCTCCCTCTGCGGAAGATGAAAATTTTTCAAGTCGATGGTGGTGACTGGGGAGGTCGAGTCCTACTTTCATACCGACACATGACAACCAGCACGCCTCAACCAACATGCCTCGCAAGAAGTTTGTATCGGAGTGCCTCGACAGAGGCAAGATTCGTGTCAACTACATCAACGGCAGATTCTCAAGCGTCAAGGTTGCTCCTGGAATCGATGTGTACCATTCCAAACCCATTCGGATCTCCAGCGACACTGCAATTGCAGTTGTTGTCATAGGTGGCAATCTGTGTACCGATTGGAGTCCTTGCTACAGACCGTATCCGCTGCTCCCATCCGAGTGGTGGTTGTCAGGGTTTCATCAACAGACTCGGAGACTCCAAAAGCAACACAAACTGGCTCGCATAGGACAGCGACATGAAGTGGATGCAAAGAAGAAACAGTATTTTCGTCGTTTCTAATTGAGTGATGACTGTGAAGAAGTTACTTGAATTCCTACGCTAATCACACATGGAGTCTGTACATTAGTGCTCGTCGACATGTTTCATCTAGCCATCATCGCTCTTCTGTCTTGCGCGCTCGAAGGTGTCCAGAATACCGTCATGTATCGAGTTATACACAAGCTCATCTACAATCCAATGGAGCCAGATGCACAACTGGCCTTTGATGCGTTAGTTGTGAGTTCGAGTGTTTTAGTTTTACTTTTGCTAGCGGCAGCGATTGAACAATTGTACAGTATGTGTGTGAGATTGTTCAAGTAGAACACTAGTAAAGTAGTTTCAATAAAACAAGTATGTATTAAAACCCTAGAGATGCACAATCACGACAGTTCAAAATGAGCCTCATCGAGATGCTGGATACCGACTTGTCGAAGCTCGACATCAACAACCCGGACGATGTCCAGACCTACATCAAGTACTGCAAATGGCGTCGCGCCTTCCTCCGAGACATGTACGTGATACCAGATGACCTAGCTGAGAAACTCGACGTCTGTCCAGAAGACCAGTGGTATGCAATTCATCCATTCCCTTGGATCTATTGTTGCGACGAGTGTACGTTTTCTTTCCCCTTTGGGTTCAGCTGCGCTAAGACAGGAGAGGTGTACTGCACGCATGCGTGTCATCGCAAGCAATGTACAGTTCCTTTGAACCAGCACTAGTAAAGTGTTACTGTTGTAGTACACCTTCGGCGCCTCTGGCGCCGTCTGACCCCCGAAGGGGGTGGGTCGACTCGACCGACTTGGATGGCCAAGGTGGATTGAAAGTGGTGACCAGGTGAATCCGTTCATAAAAGGTTCGTCAAAGTCGTCGAGACGTTCATATGAAACTCTTGATCCTCATTGTTCGTAACCATGTACCAACTCGTCACCAAGTCAAAGAAGCGTCGAGAAAGACGCAAACGACTCGAGTCCTTCGTTCGAATTCCACTCCCCTCGTTTCACGATTGTTTGTCTCACGTACATCGTATCTCTTCCGAAATGGAATCCCGCGACGCTTCGGATCTGCAAACATCACCTGAAATGTACTTTCGAAAAAAGTTCATTCGATCCGCATTCTACTATCGTCTCGATACTCCTCCAACTTTATTAAACAAAGAACGATGCATCAACCATTGCATCTACTTGATTCGCCTGTCCGGGTTGAATCCTGCGAAGTACAGCGACGCTGAGCTGCAGGCGTACGTGGGAGGCATGATTTATCGAAAGCAGATTGTGCGATTGGCTCGCGAGCAGATGTTGGCAGTTAAGTCGTAGTAAATCAGTCTTTACTTCTGTACACGACAGCAACGAATAACAATACAAATGATATATGCAGCGCTGGCGAATCTGGCGTGGATCCGTCCCATGGATTCATCAACATCGAAGTCCAGGACAATGCTTGTATATAAAGTGTCGTCTTAGTGTACTTAAAAGGCATGCCTAGAATTCCTATGCATACTGTTAAAACGATACACATCGCCCATAACATCCAGTAAGGGTTGAACTCGCTCCAATTCATGTTGAATCTTGCAATATGCAGTTACCACAGCGCTTCATCACACACTCTTGAAATGCCGCAGCTTCTATTGGTCACCACCCTCAGACCTGCATAGACCACATACTTCAACATGACCGCCATAGAGACCTCTGTCCGCAAGCGGCGCAGCTTCGCCCGCGCCATCTTCAACAAGCTCAAGCCTCGTCCGTCCTCCATTCGAGTGCTCAACGTCAGCCACTATGAGCTGTACATGTTTGGCCAGGAGCTGCAGCAGATGATGAAGAAGGCCGAATGGGAGTACGAGGCTGTCGAGGCGCTGGGAGAAATGAGGATTGTGGTGAAGCATAGGGACAACAGTGAGACGGTTGTGGAGATGACGAAGCCTCAGTTCAAGCCGTTGTACAGTAGCAATGAGTTCATGTGCGAGTGTAAGATATTGCCTAGTAAAAGGAATAAGTGATGTGACTGGTGGCCACTGGAGTGTCGCAACGTGTATGTTAGCGGTCTGTTGCGGCATTCGATAGAAGGAGTATACATCCAGCACCATGATGCCTAGCTACGTCAAAAGGGGTCCCTTTCGGGTGGGTCTCACCATACCTGGCCAGTTCAATAAGCCTGTCTTGTACTCCGATGCTCAAGACAAAGAGAGAGAAGCGGCCGGTGTAGGTATCTTCATGCTACCCACTCAGACCCCGTACCACATCGACATCCGGTTCGAAAAAGCGACCATTAATCATCTCTACGAAATCACCTCGATCAAAGTGGGGCCTCGCAAGGTTTCAATCAATAATGACAACCGCATCTTTTATCCGTCTGACACAGTGGTCAAAGGGTTTCAAACTGGATCAAATGAATCGTTCAAGTTCTACTCGCCAAGTGAGTATGAAAAGACCAACATGGGAGACAAGATACCTAAGGATCACAATGTTTCCAATGTGATTGAGATTAGGCTTCAAGAGTATCAGAAAGTCAATGCGCCACCTATGAGATCTTATTCCACGTTTGGGGGTTTCGGGGGGTACGATAACTGTGCTGATTCGTTTAATGAATCCTTTCCAACGGGAGCTGGTATAAGTGATCTTGGGATGGGAGGATTCGGCACGTCCGCTTTTGGTTCATTTGGACTCGATCCACCAGGATGTGCATCAGTCAATACGTATTCATCATTCTCTGGGGGCAGTACAATTTCCGGTGGAGCTCATGTTCCTCATTTGAAAACAGTGTCATTTCACGGTAAAACAGAACAAGTCGGACAAGAACATGTAATTACGTTGCAATTGGCATGTGATCAGCCTGAAGATGTGAAGTGTTACTCGAATCTTCAAGCCCTGTTGTGCAGTGCTGGTGCTGGGACTATCGTGAAGCGATATCAGGATGACATGAAGAAATTTGAGAAAGTGGAAGCCGAAATGAGGCAATTGGAAGCCAGGTTGAACACGTATTTTCAGATTCGCAAAGATCTCGAAACGAAGTATGAAAAAGAAATCAAGAAGTTACGTGAGCTGAAACCCAATGAAACCGAATTGCTACCTGCGTCTGCATATACCACGGTGTTGCCTCACAATGCACCTGAGTTCGTGAAGAAAGCATTAGAAGATGTAGAGAAGACGGAATCGAAGTCTTTGTTGTTGACATTGTCGTAAACTATCTTTCTTGTTGCGCCCGCAGGGCGCTCTGCGCAGCAGCAGCTTCGCTGCAAAACGAGTGCTTTAGTAAAGAGATACAATGTTTACTATTCAAACATGCACTACTGTTTGTCATTCTGACCAGCTGTATAAATCAAACATGCAGCGGTATAACAAACAGCACCTCTTACGTCTTGATAATTATCTGCGGCCACCATGTCCCGCTACCCCCAACGCGAGCGGAAGCCCCCTCTGCAGGACTTCCAGAGCATCCACCACGAGCGCGCGTACGTCACAGGCAGCCCTCTCCCAGAAGAAGACGAGAAGAAAGGGTTCCGCAACGACGCCCTGGATAAGGTGTGGCAATACTGTACGTACATCGTGTTATCTCAAAAAGATGAAGTACAGATCGAGAAGCCTCAGACAGCGACTCGCATCTTCAACAACTCGAAAGAGGACGTATGGCTGATGCTAGGAGTCCGTGAGTGTGGTAAACAGCTGTGGGTGTTCACCGATACGCTTCGAATGTTCAACACAGGGCACATCCCGGTCATGGATCTGTTCTTCAGTACGCTCAAAGCAAAGCATCCTTCGTACTTTACCGATTGGACCGCAAACGGCTACAGTGCTACTCCGGACTGGCACGAGATGGTGTCTGTGACTGGTCTAGGGAAGTTAACGGGACTGATGCTGGAACACGAGGATATTGAGTTAATTGAAAAGATTGTCGAGAAGCTCGAGCTGTTGGAAAAAGAACTCCATCCACCAAAGCTAGGAACTAGACAAAATCCAATACTGCTGACGCGTCCCTAGGCAGCCGCAGGCTGCGCACGCTGCGCGTGCAAAAGTGTTAAAACACAATACAAATTGTTTACTGATACAAGACTATAAGTACAAATCATCAATGACAAGTTAAAAATCGTCGTTGTCATATGCCTGCAAAATTGATAAGTCGGTTATTTCGATTGATGGGGGTTCACGGGAAAATGCACTAAATGCAGATTGTAAACTACTGCTAATCGCTGGAACAGCTCGTAAGATGGAATGAGGACTCGGTGAAGAAGGGGTAAAATGAAGGCTCGATGACGAAGGGGTGATCAACATCTCAAGTCGGTGTGTCATCAACTCTTTTGCATTCATTTTGTTAAATGCACAAGTCAATTCATTATGATCCAGCATCGAAATACCATTTCCTTCATATGAACATCCAAAAGGTGCAAATTTACACTTCTGAATCTCAGGATGGGCGAATGCCAGTAAGAGATCGACATTTGTTGATGAACGAATACACATAGTATCGTGTATTGTTTGTGTAGATGCATATCCAGTCCATTTACATCCAACAATATCTGCATGGGTACATCTGACTATGCGATAATCACAGCTGCTCATATGAGAGTCGAATTGATTGAAAGGAACCAACTCTCCACAGTCCACAGACGTACATTTCACCAAGTAGTTCAGACCGTTAATGAGATTTTCAGCGAGTCGATTCCGGGAGATGGAATCAATCATCAACAACGATAACCGACATGTGGGACAACGAACGTTATGGCTGGCTTTGACTTGGTCCAAACACGGACTGCAAATTAAATGACCAAATTTACATTGAAATACTTCCCCCTTTGGTATCTCGTAGCACACCGGACACTTCAATTCGGCGACCATAGCAGGAGGCTCAGGTTCTGGAGTGGTATCTGGTTTGTGTCTGAGATGTTGCTGCGGGAAGTCTTTGCATGTGTCACAGTAGACTCCAAATGATGAGGGACCACGAATGCATTTGCAGGGAAGATGTATGATGGTTCGTTTTGAGTTGGGTGTGGTAAAGGATGCAGTGTCAGCAGGACGCTTCTTTGGTATGATCAGAGTGAGTTTGTGAGGGGTCTTTTTGGCTGGTGCTGAGTTGTCAGAGTCAGATTCGTCATCAGAGCAATAATGTTGCTTTTGTTTGGATGCTCGAGGCAGTGGGACGCGAGATTGTTGAGTGGCCATCGTGTCGAGTGTGTTTGAAGTGTGACGCTGCCTCTGAGCCTCTCCCTCCTCAACTCCAAGTCGCCTCTCGTCCGCAACCTGTTTTACCCGAGCCCCTCCCTTGGTGCTCAATGCCGTGCTCAATGCGCCGTCCTTGTGACCACTCTTCAACCATCCGCTGACTCGACTCCCTACACCTTTTTGCCCCTCTCCACCTCCAAGACGCCCTCATGAGTCTCATCATCGGTCGCCTGCAAGACGGCAGAGTCTGGTTCGATCCAGCCGATCCCGACCCCCGAGTACGACGTTCGGTGCGCGGCCTCTGCAAGAAGGTGCCTCCCGACGTGCAGCTGGGAGCGTTTGGACTTCGCTATCTGAGGAATGTGGAGATACTGGTGGTGGAGCCCGGTGGAGGCGCTAGGAGCCTGGGGGTCAAAGCCGTGGTCATGATCAACCCTGAGAAGGACTTCAACCGCAAGTGGAGTATCGCTCATGACTGTATTGAAGGCTCTGATTTATATAAGAGGATACAGGCGTCCATGGCGCAGCCATGCGCAGGTGCGTCTACTACGCCACAGGAGTTACCCTCTCGTTCCTGGTAGTGTGTCTGAGTCTGTTGCTAGCAGCCCATGCGTCGTTTCTCAATGCTACTCTCATAGGGCTGGCTGTCGTGACGTTGGAGAGTCTGCTACTCGCCATATGGTTTTGTGTTCGGACCACAGAGATGGTGTCTCCATGGCACGCGTGAATGTACTAAGAGTTGTATAAAGCGTTGTACAGTAAATTGTGTAGCACTTCAACATGATTCGATTCCTGCTGCTGCTGCTCCTCGCAGGCTTGGCTGCTGCTTCGCAGCCGCTGCGCT
>ERZ778028.2536-NODE-2536-length-12924-cov-3.966276_pt1 | contig 12924 bp, 4 predicted proteins | sample MGYA00375758_ERZ778028 | MGnify/ENA primary metagenome ERZ778028 (study PRJEB29350, sample SAMN05389828) | bioreactor metagenome | isolation source: Thiocyanate bioreactor | place: South Africa: University of Cape Town | collected 2014-03-17 ... | reverse complement strand
CGTCGGAAGTTTTTCGGCTCAAGCTGAACTCACCAACGGGATGTTCGACATCAGGCATATCGGATATGCGGAAGGACTGAGCAGCCAGCGCGTGTTCTCCATTGCCGAAGATCAGGATGGAGCGATGTGGATTGCCACAAAGGCCGGAATAGACCGCTACAACGGCTACATGGTGAAAAGCTATTCCTTGCCAGGAAATTTCTATTATGGAGATATGGCGGGGCGCACGCTTCGTGTTTTATACGACAAGCAATATGGGCTGTGGGCATACGATAACACCGGGAAAATCTATCGCTATTCCATCAAGAATGACTGTTTTGAGCAATACCTGTATTTGTCGGAATTTATCAAAGGTGAGATCATATTGAATAAACTCTGCCTTGACCGGACGGGCGCATTGTGGTTGGGACTGAGCAAGGGGCTATACAGGAAAGAGATCAATGGACGTATCGCTTCGATTATTCCCGGGCAATATGTGAATGACATAGTGCCTTCTGGGGAATCACTTTTTGTTGGCACTTCCAAAGGAGTGTTGCAGCTTTCTCGCACCCAATTGGGGAAAATCCAGTGGTTGACAAAGGAAAAGTATGTGCAGACCTTGTTTCACGACACGGCTAAGAATGAATTGTGGATAGGAACTTTCAACAATGGCTTGTGGGTGATGGATCTGAAGACTGCTGCGCTCCTTCCTTTGAAAGGACAAAATTCCAATTTTTTCAATCCGATAAGGGCCATTACGGCCTATGATAGTCATTCGCTGCTGGTCGGGTTGGATGGAGGTGGTGTGTATGCGGTTGATCGGGACACAAAGAAAACCCATCTGCTAATGAGCACGGAAGACAGCACAGATATTTTCTTGCGGGGCAATGGCATTTATGCAGTTACAAAAGACAGCCAGGGAAATATCTGGATAGGAAGCTATACGGGAGGAGTTTCGGTGGCCATCTTATCGAGATACCCGATTACTGTGCTGACGCATCAGAGGGGGAATCCTCAATCGCTCACAAACAACAACGTCAACGATATAGAAGAAGATGCTGGGGGAAACTTGTGGTTCGCCACTGATTTTGGAATCAGCATCCGCAATGGGGCTTCCCTGAATTGGAGCCACGTGCTTAAAGGGGTCGTGTCTGTGGCATTATGCAAAGGCGAAGGCGGCTCGGTATGGGTCGGGACCTACGGAGATGGCATCTATTTGCTCAATAGCCAAAAGCAGGTGATCCGGCATCTCACCACACAGCAAGGTGGGCTTGCTACAAATTATATCTTCTCCATCAGGCAAGATTTGGATGGCGATTTGTGGGCCGGAGGCTTGGACGGGCAACTGATGATGATGGATCGCCAAGGGCATGTGAAACGGACATACGACATTAAATGGATACATTCCATCGAATTGGTGGGGCGTGACCAAGTAGCCGTAGCTACCGTGAACGGGTTTTGTTTGGTGGACAAACGCACTGGAAAAGTGCAGCGTTATGCAACTTCGCAGGAATATCAAGAGCAAAACGCCAGTGCCTATATCGTTTCCATGCTTTTCAATGGGGATGGTACCGTTTGGCTGGGTACGGAAGGTGGCGGGTTGAACCTCTACAATATGAAAACCCGCAAGTTGAGAACGTTTACCACACGCGAAGGTTTGCCGTCGGACGATGTGTATAGCCTGCAACGGGACACGAGAGGGCGACTGTGGGTGAGTACGGGGAAAGGGCTTGCGCTTCTCGAAAATTTCCATGTGTCTAACCTCAATTATGTGGGCGACATAGACAAGGAGTACAACAAATCGTCGTTTGCCCGGCTGGCGGATGGGAAATTCGCCTACGGCAGCACAAACGGCGTTGTGATCGTCACCCCTAACGCTATCAGCGTGACAAACTACCAGGCCCCGCTGAGGTTTACCGGCTTGACAATAGAATATCTGCCTGTTGAGGAAGAAAAGCGCTTGCGGCCTGCCATCTACGACATGTTGGCGAAAAGCACTGTCCGGCTTGCTTATAGCCACAACTCATTCGCAATCACATTCGAATCCATCAACTACCATTTCCAGCGCGACATAGCCTACCAGTATATTTTGGACGGATACGAGAAATCGTGGAGCAGGCTATCCTCCAATGGTATGGTTCGGTACACGAACGTTTCTCCGGGCTCTTACCTGCTGAAGGTGAGAAGCCTGAGACGTAATAACGGAGAGATTATCTCCGAAAAAACGCTTGTTGTGAGGGTGGACCAGCCTTGGTGGAATTCGTGGTGGGCATGGATGTTTTACATTTGCATTGTGGGTGTCATTTTCTTCTTCATCTTGCGCTTCAAGAGCAACCAGCTTCAAAAACAATACGATGAAGACAAAATACGATTTTTCATTGATACTGCGCACGACATTCGCACTCCAGTCACACTCATCATGGCTCCATTGGACGACTTGTGCAAGGAAAAAGGACTCACCGATAAGGCTCGTTACTTTCTCGAATTGGCGCGTAACAATACTCACAAGCTCTATACGCTCATCTCGCAGTTGCTTGAATTTGAAAAGGTGGATAGCCACAAGCAGCAACTTGTTCTCACCCCGATAAACCTCAATGACCTTCTTGCAGAAGAAATTGCAAGTTTTCAGCCTTTCTGCGACAAGAAGCAGCTGCATTTGAACCTTTCTTTGCCTGGAGAGGATGTTTATACGATGGCAGACAGGCGGATCCTGGAGATCCTGTTGGATAACCTTGTGTCAAATGCCTGCAAATATACCATGCCTGAGGGGGAAGTATGCTTAAGTTTGAGCCAAACCAAACGGAAAGTTGTCATAGAAATAAAAGACAACGGCATAGGCATTCCCAAAGAGGCACGGAAACACTTGTTCAACGATGTTTACAGGGCCGAGAATGCCCGCAAATCGAGCGAAAGCGGAACTGGCTTCGGGCTCTTGCAGACCCACCGCATACTCAAGATGCTGAATGGCAAGATCACGTATCAGTCGGAAGAAAACAAAGGCAGTATATTTACTGTAACGCTAAACCGGACTTACGACAGGCCCGAATTCCTATCCAAACCAAGCCTTCTACCTCGGGAACCCTTGCCCCGAATAACTGCTGATGCCCCAAAGCTTGAAGATAGCAAGACGCGGAATACTGGTGGACAGACATCTAAAGATACGGTGCTTATTGTGGAGGATCACGAAGCTCTCCGTTATTACCTGCGTAAGACTTTCGAACCAGACTATCGCGTGGTGGATGTTGCGGACGGGCAAGAAGCGCTTTCATTCCTCGAGACAGAATATCCTGAACTGATTCTTTCGGATGTGATGATGCCGGGCATTCAAGGGGACGAGCTTTGCCGGTTAGTCAAGGAAAACCCCGACACATCCAGCATTCCTTTCATCCTGCTTACGGCAAAAGTCAGCCACGATGCCACAGTGGAAGGGTTGAGGAAAGGGGCCGACGATTATATCCCGAAGCCCTTCAATACGGAGATCCTGAAACTGAAGGTGCAGGGGCTGATTGACAACAGGAAAAGGCAATGGGACTTTTTTATGCGGCAGGCCATTCTGCAAGTGGAGGCCGGAAATGGTGCGGCAGATTCGGGGGAAGCCCAAAGTCCGGTTGAAGCCATGGGGCGGCATGGGAGCAATCCCGAGGAGTCGCCGGCAAATTCCCTTTCGGAAAGTGACCGCCAATTCATCATCCGAGCCACGCAGTTGGTTGTGGCAAACATCAGCGATGTCGATTTCAATATCAGCCTCCTTTGTCAGGAAATGGCCATGAGCCGAACTCTTTTCTACAGCCGCCTCAAATCGCTCACGGGAAAAGGCCCGCAGGAATTCATCCGTATTATCCGGCTTCAAAAGGCTGCCGAACTGTTGAAAGAGGGTAGACCTGTGGCGGATGTTGCTACGGAAACAGGGTTTGTAAACACAAAATATTTCAGTTCCTTGTTTAAGAAACAATTTGGTGTGCAACCCAGCAGGTACGACCAGTCCGATCCCGTTTCGTGAGTCCGACAAGCTCGGAATTCCTTCCCTTGAAATTTGCCGATAATGCCGCGGGTTATTGGTAATTTTTTTTGCACCCTCCAACCTTTGGCTCATATACGGCTTCAGCATGTCAATGGCGTTTAGAAGGCGTGAATCGATGTTTTCAGGATAGAATTGTCAGTAATCAAACCTTATTTGTCAGCTATCAGCCCATGGTTTTCGTGTAGTATTGCCATCTTTGCATCGTGTTTTTTTAGGAGACGAGGATCGCTGAGAAAAGCAGCCGCACTACACTACAAATAGACGTGCATTTCTGGCTATATTCCGACTCCGGGTGAAATTAAGTTTAACCAAAACATCTTACTATTATATGAGAAAAACAACAATCTTTCTATTACTATCCATGTGTTTGTTTCAGCAGTCCTGCTCATCCAACGAAGTGGTGACGGAAGACCCGGGAAATCTCTTTTTCAAGGATGATTTTACATCTTTCAATGACAAAATCTGGACAAAAGAGGTGCACGCTGCCGGTTGGGTAAATCAGGAACTACAAGCCTACGATGCCTCGCATGTGTCTGTTGGCACCGACGAAGGTAAATCTGTATTAATCTTAACGGCCGAACGCCAAGGGAACAAGATTTTCTCGGGGCGGATCAACTCCAAAGGAAAAAAGAACTTCAAATACAGGAAGATCGAGGCGAGCATCAAACTTCCCAAAACTGCTAACGGCTTGTGGCCAGCATTTTGGATGATGGGCGACAACGAGAAGCCTTGGCCTCAATGCGGGGAAATTGACATCATCGAGATGGGCGAACGCAACGGAATTGCTTCGGGAACCACCGAAACGCTGATGAACACAGCGATCCACTACGGTGTTGATGCTCAAAGCGGACATCAGCAGGAATATTTTGCACAAAACGTTTCTCACAGCCAGCAAGACGGCAAATACCACACTTACGCATTGGATTGGACGGAAGACAGCCTGAAGGTGTCGATCGACAATGTCAAATATTATTCGTTCGACATCAGCAAGAGCAGCGGACGCTATGAATATTTCCACGACAACTTCTTCATGGTGTTTAATCTTGCGGTGGGAGGTGCTTTCACCGGCATCACCGACATCAACAAGATCACCGCTTTGAAAGACGGGGAAAAAGTAAACATGTATATTGACTGGGTAAAAATCTATTAATCTTAATTTATAAATTCCATGAAGATAAGAAATTGTAAATACGCATTGTTTTGTGGTACATTGTCTCTCAGTCTGTTGGGAGGCGTTCTGCCAATGAAAGCAGCCGGACTGGATTCTCCCGCCGTGGCACAGCAAGATCGAAAAGCGACTGGTGTGGTCAAGGATGCGGGTGGACCTATCATTGGAGCCACTGTCATTGAAAAAGGAAATGCCAGCAACGGCACCACGACGGACATGGACGGAAAGTTCACTCTGAGCGTGAAACCCGGGGCAATCCTCGTGGTCAGCTATGTCGGGTATAAATCGCAGGAAGTGAAAGTCGGACAATCTTCCCTGCAAATTGTCATGGCCGAAGACAGCAAGATATTGGGTGACGTAGTCGTTACGGCATTGGGTATCAAAAAAGAGCGCAAGGCTTTAGGCTACGGCTTGGACGAGGTGAAAGGTGATGCCTTGACCAAAGCCAAGGAAACCAATGTCATCAACTCCATGGCCGGTCGCGTAGCCGGGCTCGTTGTCAGCCAAACTGCTGGCGGACCATCGGGATCCACTCGCGTTATCCTGCGCGGAAGCACTGAAATGACGGGAAACAATCAGCCGCTATATGTTATTGATGGAGTGCCTTTGGACAATACCAATTATGGTAGTGCCGGCACCACAGGAGGCTTTGACCTCGGTGACGGCATTTCGGGAGTCAATGCCGACGACATTGAAAACATCTCGGTGCTCAAAGGTCCTGCCGCATCGGCTCTTTATGGTAGCCGCGCCAGTCACGGAGTCATCCTCATCACGACTAAAAAAGCCAAAGGAAAGGACACCTTCAGCTTGGAATACAACGGAACGACAACTTTCGACACGCAGTTGGCCAAATGGAACGACGTGCAACAGGTGTATGGGATGGGCAGCAACGGAACATATAGTATCGATGCTGTTTCCAACACCAACAAGAGCTGGGGTGCGAAAGCGGACGGAACCAACATGCTGAAATATTTCGACGGTGTGGAGCGTCCCTACCTCATTGTTCCCAACAACACCTCCGGATTCTTCCGTACAGGTCTCACTGCCACCAACACGGCCATTGTGAGTTCAACCAGCGGCAACACGGGCGTGCGCTTCACCTTAACCGACATGCGCAACAAGGACATTGTGCCGAAAACCCACATGAGCCGCGACATATTCAACCTGCGGGCCAATACATCGCTCAGCAAAGTGGATCTTGATTTCGGGGCCACCTATACCCGTGAAGATGTGAAAAACCGTCCTGCACTGGGGGACAGCAAATCGAACATCGGAAAGAACCTGATGACCTTAGCCACCACCTACGACCAGCAATGGCTAAGGACTTACCAGGACGAAAACGGCGAGTATTCCAACTGGAACGGCATGGACCCTTACAATGTGAACCCTTATTGGGACATCTATAAGAACTCCAACACGTCCAAGAAGGATCAGTTCCGCCTCAACGGAAAAGCCATCTGGAATGTGACAAAGCATTTCAAACTGCAAGGAACTGTGGGTGCCGAACTCAACTGGTTTACTTTCCAAGATTTCAAAGCCCCCACCACACCGGGATTCGAATCTGGACGACTCCAACTGAGCGAATTTCGGAACCGGATGTACAACTTCGAGGCACTCGCCCTCTACAACAACAAGTGGGGAGATTTCGACTTCAATGCCACTTTGGGAGGAAACGTCTATAAGGTAAACAACCAAACAACCATCACCACTGCGCAGGATATGAAAATCCGCGATAGGGTGACCTTGATGAGTTTCAATGAAACAAGCATACAGCCAGATAGTTACCGCAAACAAATCAATTCGGTGTATGGGGCTGTCAACTTGGGGTGGAAACACATGCTCTATTTCGACACCACGCTCCGTGGCGACCAGTCATCGACTCTTCCCCCAAAACATAACGTGTATATGTATCCCTCTTTCTCAGGAAGCTTCGTCTTTTCCGAACTCACACCTTGGAAAAATGCCCTGCCTTTTGGAAAAGTCCGCATGTCGTGGGCGCAAGTCGGTAGCGACACGGATCCTTATCAGCTGGGGCTGGTATATACCAAGTCGAAATTCACTTATCCCGGCTACACCATTGGTTCCATCAGCAATAGCGTCATCCCCAATAAGGACTTGAAACCCACAAAAACCAATTCGTTTGAAATGGGCTTGGACATGAAATTCCTGAGAAACCGTGTCGGACTCGACGTCACCTACTACACCCAGATCAGTAAGGACCAGATTCTGAGATTGGCCAGTTCTTGGACTTCGGGTTACAACTACCGCCTCATAAATGCAGGCGAGATTGAAAACAAAGGGATAGAAATCTCACTCAACACACGTCCTGTTGAAGTCAAAGATTTCTCTTGGGATTTGAACCTGAACTTCTCCAAGAACAGGAACAAGGTGAAAAGCCTTGTTGAGGGCATGGATCTGTTCGAACTGGAAAAAGCTACCTGGTTGGATGTGCAGGTGGCTGCCAAAGTGGGCGAGAACTACGGTTCTATTGTAGGACCCGATTTCCAACGCAATACAAAAGGAGACATACTTATTAACCCGCAAACAGGTTTGCCCCAATACGACAAGAGCAACCATGTGCTGGGAAATGCTTCCTGGGACTGGACGGGCGGTGCCACCACCACCTTGACATACAAGGATCTTTCGCTTTCGGCCGTTTTCGACGTGAAGGTCGGGGCTGACCTCTACTCCATGTCTGCCCGTGCAGCTTACGAATCGGGCAAGAGCAAGGAAACCCTTGTGGGACGTGACGGATGGTATAAGTCGGAAGAACAACGTCAAGCTGCCGGCATTGCCAAAGGATCTGCGACTTGGAAGCCCACAGGAGGGTTTGTCGCTCCCGGCGTCATCGACAACGGTGACGGCTCTTATCGTCCGAATGACATCTACGTCAATCCGGAAGACTACTGGATGAGCGTGTCCCGCAATGCACCGTCCATGTTTATCTTCGACAACTCCTATGTGAAATGCCGTGAGATAACGCTGAGCTACAATCTTCCCAAATCATGGTTGAAAAAGACAGTGAAGAACCTTACCCTCTCATTTGTAGCTCGCAACCCGTTCATCGTGTGGAAAAACATTCCCAACATCGATCCGGACTCCAACTACAACAACACTACCGGCATGGGACTCGAATATGGTTCATTGCCCTCACGCAAGAGCTATGGTTTCAACATCAATGTCAAATTCTAAAGGAGTCTTTACTTTAATTCACTTATAAATAAGTATATACTATGAAATATATATCATATATCACAATCCTGTTGGTGACATCGGTTATGTTTTTTGGAGCATGCAGTGATGGATACATGGAAAACATGAACACCGACCCTTCGAAGGCTGCCACTATCGATCCCAATGCGCAGCTCACCACCGCCCAGTTGCAGACTTATGGCGACCTCGGCATGGTGGAGATCTACCGCAATTATCTCTATGCGTTCAACCAACAACTGATGGGATGCTGGAACACCACCAATTTTGGCGGTCGCCACACACAGGACAATAACGAGATGAGCCGCATCTGGACATCGTTCTATCCAAATGCCATAAAGAACATTGCTGATGCCGAATACCGCACCGCCAATGACACCTTGAAGGTAAACATCAATTCCGCCTTGCGCATATACCGGGTTTACCTCATGTCCATCATCACCGATATTTACGGAGATGTGCCATACAGCGAGGCAGGAAAGGGTTTTCTGGAAGGAAAATTCAATCCTCGTTACGACACGCAGGAAGAGATATACAACGATTTCTTCGTAGAATTGAGTGCTGCCGTTACCAAGTTTGATCTCCACAAGGACAAAATCACAGGCGACGTCATCTTCAAGGGAGACATTGCCAAATGGAAAAAGTTAGCAAATTCACTTCGTCTCCGTTTTGCGATGCGGATTTCCAATGTGGCTCCACAAAAAGCCCAACAAGAGTTTGAACATGCGCTTCAAGCCGATGGCGGTGTTTTGGCCAGTGCCGGCGACGATGCACTTATCAAATACATGAACATATCGTTTAGTTTCGGTCAGGAGGCTTATACCGATTACCGGGGCAATGCTTTGTCGCAGTTACTTTTCGGAAACGACCCAGCCAACAACCCCAGCTACCTGTGTTCCACCTTGTTCAATCAGCTCTACAATACGGGCGATCCCCGCACTTTCCGAATTGCACGTTTCTATTACGACGGGCTTATGAGTTCCACAAGCACCAGCAACCGGGTGGATTTGACGGACGAAGTGATCGCGAAAAACGTAGCCATGCACCCACGTGATCCCGGAGCATTCTCTTGGGAGCCTTGGCCAACGGGTTACGATAGCGACATATTGAAAGAATTAGCCAAGAGCAACCCTTCGGTCAACCCCAGTGTGGCTCGCGAGACGGAACCCAAATTGGCCAATAATTTTCTACAAGGCGACAATCCCGGAGTGGTGATGACTTCGGCCGAAGTGAAGTTCCTTCTGGCGGAAGCCAAGCTCAAAGGATGGAACGTAGGCGGTGCTTCTGTCAGCGACCTCTATCAGCAAGGTGTGCGTGCTGCCATGAACTTTTTGTCCGACAACTACAAGTGCGATCCAATATCTGACAGCGATTTCAATACATATATCCAAAACAATGGAATCGGCCACACCGACGAACAGAATAAACAGGCGATTAACACGCAGGCATGGATTCTCCACCTTACCAACCCAACCGAATGTTGGGCAAATGTACGCCGTTCGGGCTATCCAAAGCTTAAATCGCCGGCAGACTATGGCTTTAGCCAGTTCCTAACAGGTGGCTCCGAAATTCCGGTGCGGCTTTGCTATCCGGTGCTTGAGTCGTCCTACAACAAGGCGAGCTACAATGAAGCCTTGAGCCGTATGGGTGGCACCGACAATTGGCACACACACATCTGGTGGAACAACTAAATCATGGAATAACAACAAAAAAGCAAATGAAAGTCACTATGAAAAAGATATATATTATCCTGCTGGCCATGCTTGCTGTGGGTATCACATTCACTGCTTGCTCCGACGAAGCTTCGTTCTCGACGGCTACTGCAAATGACGATCCCCGGATTCTCGATCCGATCTTCCCCGACCGTGTGAACGGCGAACTGCCCGTTGTTTCAACGATCAGCCGGGATGCTAATCTCAAGATGAAGTTGACGGTCACTCCGGCCGACTACACCACCGTTTCGTGGCAAATCGACGGGCAAGAAGTGCAGACTGGAACCGCACTTGACATTAACTTGAAAGCAGGCACATACGGGTTCAAGGTGGTTGTTTCCACTGCCGCAGGTAAGTCGTCCTACCGCGAAGGTATTGTACAAGTGAATCCGTTGGCTAACGATCCTTGGGCCACAAAGGTTGATTTTGAACGTATCATCGCCCCGGGCAGCAGTGCCCGCCTGTATGGTACCAACCTCGACAAGGTGAAAAGCATCATCATCGATGGCAAAACCATCACGGATATTACTTATGGCACTTCAGGAAATCAGAACTACATTGAATACGCTGTCCCAGCCGACTTGTTGGAAGGCGAACACCGGGTCGTTTTCGTAGATAGTGAAAACAATCAATACGGAGGCAACACCGTCAAAGTTTCGCGTGCAGCATTAATCACTTCCGGAGCCGACCGCACCAATGCCAACCGGGAATGGGTGATGACCGGGATCAACCTCGATCAGATCGCATCGCTCACGTTTGCCTCGCAATCCATCACGCAATTCACCCGGCAATCAAAAACGGAAATTGCTTTCGTTTGCCCTTCATTGACAGACGGAGACTATAAGCTGACTGGTAAAACAGCGGATGGAAAAGACCTCCAATTCTATGGCGATAAGCAGAACGTCACTGAGAAGACGGTCGTTGTTTCTTCCACCACAGTTCTTTGGCAGGGTCATTATTATGTGTCGTGGGCTCTTGCCGACAGCGATCCGCACAAGACATTTAACCAGCTTGGAGCTGATGTCTTTGCATCTATCAAGGCAGGTGCTGTTTTGAGCATCCATTATTCAGTAGCCACCCAAGACGCTTACCACCAGTTGCGTACCACTACCAACCAATGGAATGACTTACCCGGCACTTCCGTCATCGAATTTTCACAAGACGGGGTGAAAGATGTGCAGCTCACGCAGGAGGTATTGAATAAGATTCAGGCAGAAGGCGGATTCCTCTGCGTAGGACATGGTTACTACGTGGACCTGATAACCGTGCAATAAGATAACCGCTTAGAAGATTTAATTATTCCATCATGACACTGAGAAAAGCATTATTAGCATCAACTTCAATGATTATGGCTACCTGTTTTGCGCAGGTAGCCCCTCCTGCCATCGCCAAGAATCCGCAGATTGAGCGTCAGGTAGAAGCCACCCTTTCCAAAATGACCCTTGACCAAAAGATCGGTCAGATGACTGAACTCAGCATCGACGTATTGGGTCAATTCGTTAACGGGGAATTCAAACTCGACGATGCGAAGCTTCACAAGGCTGTTGCCGAGTTCAAGGTCGGCTCTTTCCTCAATGCTCCCGGGCCAGTGGCGCAAAGCCGGGAGAAATGGCAGGAAATTATTGGCAAAATACAGGCTTTGTCCATGAAAGAAATCTGCATCCCATCTATTTATGGTCTCGATCAGAATCATGGAACAACCTACACCTTGGGTGGTACCCTTTTCCCTCAAAACATCAACATCGGTGCATCGTTCAACCCTGAGCTGGCATCCAAGGCGGCGCGTGTCACTGCCTACGAAACTCGTGCGGCCAATTGCCCCTGGACGTATTCTCCCACCGTCGATATGGCCCGCGACCCACGCTGGTCGCGCGTTTGGGAAAATTACGGGGAAGATTGCCTGGTTAATGCCATCATGGGCAGTGCGGCTGTACGCGGCTTTCAGGGCGATGACCCCAACCATATTCCTGCCGACCGTATCGCCACATCGGTGAAGCACTACATGGGGTATAGTATGTCTCGCACCGGTAAGGATCGCACCCCAGCCTACATTTCCATTTCCGACTTGCGTGAGAAATGCTTTGCCCCTTTCAAAGCTTGCGTGGAGGCTGGGGCATTGACCATCATGGTGAATAGCGGTTCTGTAAACGGAGTGCCGGTTCACGCCAACCGAGAGCTGCTTACCAAATGGCTCAAAGAAGATTTGGGATGGGACGGCATGTTGATAACCGATTGGGCCGACATCAACAACCTCTACACCCGCGAACACGTTGCGGCGGACAAGAAAGAAGCTATCCAGATAGCCATCAATGCCGGGATCGACATGGCCATGGAGCCTTACGACCTCAACTACTGTACCCTTCTGAAGGAATTGGTGCAGGAAGGCAAGGTGCCGATGAGCCGCATCGACGATGCTGTTCGGCGAGTGCTCAGGCTCAAGTATCGATTGAATTTGTTCGATCGTCCGAATACCCTTTCTGCGGAATATCCGCTTTTCGGAAGCGATGAACATGCTGCATTGGCACTCCATGCTGCGGAAGAAGCAGAAATCTTACTTAAAAACAAGGACAATATTTTGCCGCTTGTGAAAGGAAAGAAATTCCTTCTGACAGGGCCGAATGCCAATTCCATGCGGTGCCTCAACGGCGGATGGAGCTATTCCTGGCAAGGACATCTCACCGATAGGTTTGCCGGAAAGTACAACACGATCTACGAGGCGATGTGCAACAAGTTTGGCGCTGACAATGTCCGCTTGGAACAAGGTGTGACGTACAAACCCGAAGGGGCTTACGCCGAGGAAAATGAACCCGAAATTGAGAAGGCGGTTGCCGCAG
>ERZ778028.2532-NODE-2532-length-12940-cov-5.429724_pt1 | contig 12940 bp, 10 predicted proteins | sample MGYA00375758_ERZ778028 | MGnify/ENA primary metagenome ERZ778028 (study PRJEB29350, sample SAMN05389828) | bioreactor metagenome | isolation source: Thiocyanate bioreactor | place: South Africa: University of Cape Town | collected 2014-03-17 ... | reverse complement strand
CGTGCATCTCGGCCGGCGGGTCGTCCCTCGTGCGCGCGGCCCTGTCGTCGGCGTCCGCCGCGCTGGTCCTGCTGGCACCGGCCGGGGTCATCCCCGCCGTCGCGGGCGTCGCGCTCTTCGCCGCGTTCGGTTCGGCCGTGCAGCAGGCGATCGACGACCCCGGCGAGCGGATGCCCGCGGTCGTGACGTTCCTCGTCGCGGCCTCCGGCGTCGCGGTGGCCGGGGTGAGCGCGGCGTTCTGGGCGCTGTTGGCCGGTCTCGTCGTGCGCACGGTGCTGCACGTCGGGCGGCGGCACGCCGCCTGATCGCCGCTAGTGCAGCGCGCCGCCGGGCACAGCGGCGTCCACCGGGGTGTCGATCGCGGCACGGAGGGCCGCCTCGAGCCCGCACGCGATGTCCGCGAGGGGGAGCGATGTCGCGCCGTCGGGGGCGTGGCCGCTCGCGTACGGCACGTGGATGAATCCGGCCCGGACGCCGGGGGCGGCGGCCGTCTCGTGGAGGGCCGTGAACATCACGTGGTTGCACACGAACGTGCCGGCGGAGTGGGAGAGGGATGCCGGGATCCCCGCGGCGGCGATCGCCGCGGTCATCGCCTTCACGGGAAGAGTGGCGAAGTACGCGGCGGGGGCGCCCGCGACGACCGGGTGGTCGAGGGGCTGATCGCCGACGTTGTCGGGGATCCGCGCGTCCGCGAGGTTGATGGCGACCCGCTCCGGGGTGAGGGCCGTCCGTCCGCCCGCGAGGCCGACGGCAACGACGACATCGGGGGAGTGCGCGTGGATCAGCGCGCGGACGCGGTCGGAGGCCGCGGCGAACTCCACCGGCAGCACGTCGACGACGAGCCTCGCAGGCCCCGTCCACCGCTCCGCGATGAGGCGCACGGCATCCCCGGACGGGTTGGTCGCATCGCCGGCGAAGGGCTCGAAGCCCGTGAGGAGGATCGTGGTCACCCGTTCCTCCACACCAGGTCGAACTCCGCCCGGATGCGTTCGCGCGCGGAGGCGTATTCCGGCAGCGCGTCGAAGAAGGCGAACTTGCGCCCGATCACCGAGCCGATGGCATCCACGTCCGGTTCGATCACGTAGCCGGCGAACGTCTCGGCGAAGTCCTCGGAGACGTTCGTGGCGGCGTAGTCGCTGACGAAGTCCTCCTCGTGCGCCTGGTAGAAGTCCCACGCCACGTCGGCGTCGAGGTTGTCACGCGCGGGGGCGTCGGTGTACCCGGACCAGAACCGGTCGGCGAAGCGCTGCAGGTCGGAGTCGGGGAGCAGGCATCCCGCTCCCGCCCACTCGGTGTCGCAGTCCACGGCCGAGGCGTCCGTGTCGTCCGCGCCGAGGCTCAGCATGTGCGCGTACTCGTGGACGAGCGTCGTCAGCAGCAGGTCGCGATCGTCGGCGTAGGCGAGGTTCGCCGCGAACACCCACTTCGTCGGGTCCTCCGCGCTCGCGACGTAGGCGAGGGTGTCGCTGTCGGGGTCGTCGCCGGTCTGGTACTCGGTGATCATGGATGCCGCGAACTCCGGCGTCGTCACCCGGAGGAGCTCGTTCCAGACCCGGCTGGAGCGCCCGTCCGGTCGCGGCGTGAGCGTGGCGTCCGCCGCGACGGTGAAGGAGTCGGTCGTGGTGAACTCCGTCGAGGCCTCGGCGCGTTCCCGCCCGAGCCCACCGAGCGCATTCCCGACACCGACTCCGGCGCCGATCGCCGCCCACGTCATCACGCCGATCAGGACGGCGATCGAGGCGCTCAGCAGGGCGATCCAACGGGGACGCATCCCCTCACCCTAGGTCGTCGATCGCCGCCGAAGGCCGTTGTCGTTTCGTTATCGAATCGGCCCGGCGGGCGGGAACCGATCCCCGAGTCGCGGACACTACGGAGTGTGGAAGATGACGACGCCGGGCTGTGGGTCCGGGTGCGCCAGGGGGATGAGCTTGCGCTCGCCGGGTTGTTCGATCGGTACGAGGGGCGGTTGTTCCGGCATGCGTCGCGGTTGTTGACGCATCGGGAGGATGCGAAGGACGCCGTGACGGTGGCGTTCTTCGAGTTGTGGCGCAAGCGTGCGTCGGTGCGGCTGGTGGATGGGTCGCCGCTGCCGTGGTTGGTGAACACGGTGGCGCACTGCGCACGGAACCTGGAGCGGTCGGGGCGTCGGTATCGGGCGTTGCTCGATCGGGCACCGGCGGCGGAGCCGACGTCGCATGATCTGGACGACAGCGGCGTGTTGGCGGCGTTGAAGCGTCTGCCGGAGCGGGAGCAGTCGGTGATCGTGCTGTCGGTGCTGGAGGGGTACTCCGAGCGCGAGGTCGCCGAGGCTCTCGGCGTCCCCGCGGGCACGGTGAAGTCCCGTCTGTCGCGGGCGAAGGCCCGGTTGCGTGAGGATCTTTCGTCCCTGGAAGGGGCACGGGCATGAACGAGGAATTGACTCCGGACGAGCGCGCGGCGATGCGCGCACGGCTCGTGGACGGGGCGCGGAACATCGCCCCCGCCGGCGCGCATCGGAACGCGTGGATCGCGGGATCGATCGCCGCGGTCCTGGTCGTGGCGATCGCCGGGGGAGTGGTCGCGACCTCGACGCTGTCGGCGCCGCAGATCGCGAACACCCCGAGCCCGACGGCGACCGTCGCGCCGGTGGTGCCCACCCCGTCTCCGACGCCCACCCCGACACCGTCACCGACCACGGTCGTTCCGGCCATCGCCTTCGGCGGGGACTGCGGTGCCGTGCTCGACGATGACGCGGTCTCCGCGATCGTCGGGGTACCGATGGTGCTTTCGAACGGGGTGTCCGACCAGGACGCGGGCGTCCTCGGCGGAGTGCGGTGCCAATGGAGGGCCACGGGCGACGGTTACCAGGCCGTGGGGGTCTCGGTGTTCCCGTGGGAGGTGGTCCCCGCGGACATCGGGTCGCAGGCCGGCGTGGTGCCGGACTGCGCCCTCGACGGGTACTCCTGCCAGTACCTGCAGCGTTTCGGCGATGCGGCGGTCACGGTCTGGGGATCGACGACCGCTCAGCTGACCGCGCTCGCGGACGCGGTGGGGGAGCGTGCAGCGCTCTCCCCGGGCGCGGGACGGCCGCTGCCGGCCGCCGCCTGGGCCGTGCCGGAATGCGACGTGATCCGCGACGCGATCGACCTCGCCCGAGGGCGGAGCGACATCGTCGACCACCGGGGCGACTACTCCCCCCACGGCTTCGACTGGGACCTGCTCGTCGAACACGGTGCGGCCGCGTACTGCGCCGTGGACAACCTCTCCGCGCCCGAGGGGAAGGCCACGGTGGTCGATGTGATGTTCGGTCCGGGTTCGTCACCGGATCTCGACGCCATCTCCCGGTACGGCGGCATCCGCACGGACGTCGCGGGAGCGGACGCCGCGTGGTACCTGCCGGACTTCACCTCGACGGCATCCCTCCTGGTGGTCCAGTCGGGACCGAACACTCTGTCGGTGGGAACCGAGAGCATGACGGAGGAGGAGATGGCGCAGGTCGGGGCGGCGGTGATCGCCGCGCTCGGATGAGCCGTGGCATCCACCGCTCTAGACTCGATGATCGTGGTCACCCGTCTCTCGAACTACTTCCTCCGCACGCTCCGTGAAGATCCCTCGGATGCCGAGGTCACGAGCCACCGCCTGCTCGTGCGCGCCGGCTACATCCGTCGCAACGCCCCGGGTGTCTTCGCGTGGCTGCCGCTGGGACTGAGGGTCAAGGCGAAGATCGAGACGGTGGTGCGCGAGGAGATGGCGAACGCCGGGGCGTTCGAAGTGCACTTCCCGGCGCTGCTGCCCCGCGAGCCCTACGAGGTCACCGGCCGCTGGGAGGAGTACGGCGACGCGCTGTTCCGCCTGCAGGACCGCAAGGGCGCCGACTACCTGCTCGCGCCCACGCTCGTGAAGGACCTGTACTCGTCGTACAAGGACCTGCCGCTGACGATCTACCAGATCCAGGACAAGTACCGCGATGAGGCACGGCCCCGCGCCGGCCTCCTGCGCGGCCGCGAGTTCACGATGAAGGACGCGTACTCGTTCGACGCGACCGACGCGGGACTGGATGCCTCGTACCAGGCGCAGCGCGACGCGTACGAGCGCATCTTCCAGCGCCTCGGGCTCGAGTACGTCATCGTCGCGGCGGACGCCGGCGCGATGGGCGGGTCGAAGTCCGAAGAGTTCCTGCACCCGACGCCGATCGGCGAGGACACGTTCGTGCGTTCGGCGGGCGGCTACGCCGCGAACGTCGAGGCGTTCACGACCGAGGTCCCCGCGGCGCTGCCGATCGACGGCCAGCCCGCGCCGGTCGTCTTCGACTCCCCGAACACCCCCACGATCGCGACCCTCGTCGACCACGTCAACGCGCACCTGGACGCTCCGGCGCCCGGCATCGCGGGGCCGGCGACGGCGGATGCCACGGAGTGGACCGCCGCCCACACGCTCAAGAACGTCGTGCTCGCGCTCACGCACCTCGACGGCACGCGGGAGATCGTCGTCGTCGGCATCCCCGGCGACCGCGACATCGACGACAAGCGCGTGGAAGTGGCGTTCGCCCCCGCCGAGGTCGAGGCGGCCACAGAGGCGGACTTCGCGAAGCACCCGCTGCTGGTGAAGGGCTACATCGGCCCCTGGTCGCCCACGGGCCCCGTGCTCGGCGAAGAGTCGGCGACCGGCATCCGGTACCTGCTCGACCCGCGCGTGGTCGACGGGACCGCGTGGATCACCGGCGCCAACATCGACCAGAGGCACGTCCACTCGCTCGTCGCGGGCCGCGACTTCTCGGGCGACGGTGTCGTCGAGGCCGCGACCGTGCGACCCGGCGACCCGGCGCCCGACGGCTCGGGTCCGGTGGAGCTGGCGCGCGGCATGGAGATCGGCCACGTGTTCCAGCTCGGCCGCAAGTACGCCGAGGCCCTGGGCCTCAAGGTCCTCGACGAGAACGGCAAGCTCGCGACCGTCACCATGGGCTCCTACGGCATCGGGGTCACCCGCATCCTCGCGATCATCGCCGAGCTCAACAACGACGCGAAGGGTCTCATCTGGCCCGAGTCCGTCGCGCCGTTCGACGTGCACGTGGTGGCCACCGGACGCGACGCGGCGGCGTTCGAGCTCGCGGCATCCGTGTCGGAGCAGCTCGAGGCGGCGGGTCTCGACGTCCTGTACGACGACCGCCCCAAGGTGTCGCCCGGTGTGAAGTTCGGCGACGCCGAGCTCGTCGGCATCCCGCGCATCCTCATCGTGGGGCGCGGAGCCGCCGACGGCGAGGTCGAGCTGTGGGATCGTCGCTCGGGCGAGCGCGAGACGCTCCCGGTGGCCGAGGCCGTCGCCCGCCTGCAGGCCTGAGGCGCCCGGTCCGGGTCCGGCCCGGGCACCCGGCGTTCTGCGCGAGACTGCATCCCGCCGACAACTCCACTGCACGCTGCAGTGGGGATGTCAGGGGGATGCAGTCTCGCGGTCTCCCGGCGCCGCCCGGAGTCGCAGCGACCCCGCGGCCGCGGGCGGCGATAGCGTGGATGCCATGATCGCAGCGCCCCGCGTGCCCCTGTCCGACGGCTCCTCGATCCCGCAGCTCGGGGTGGGCACCTACAAGGTGCCGGCCGAGGTCACCGCCGACCTCGTCGCGGGAGCGCTCGCCGCCGGGTACCGGCACGTGGACACGGCCGCGCTGTACGGCAACGAGCGCGAGGTCGGCGAAGGTGTGCGGGCGTCCGGCCTCGCACGTGACGACGTCTTCGTCACGACCAAGGTCTGGAACGACGACCACGGGTTCGACGAGACGCTGCGGGCGTTCGACGCGAGCCTGGAGCGCCTCGGCCTGGATCGCGTGGACCTCTACCTCATCCACTGGCCGATCCCCAGCGCCGATCGCTACGTCGACACGTGGCGTGCGCTGGTGCGGCTGCGGGAGGAGGGACGCGCGACCTCGATCGGCGTGAGCAACTTCTCGCCGAAGCACATCCAGCGGCTGCGCGACGAGACGGGCGTGCTGCCGGTCATCGACCAGGTCGAGCTGCACCCGCGGTTCCCCCAGCGTGAACTCGTCGACTGGAACAGGGCGCACGGCATCGTCACGGAATCCTGGGCTCCCCTCGCGCGCGGCGGGCTGCTGGACGAACCCGTGCTCGCCGACATCGCGGCGCGCCACGGGAAGACGCCCGCGCAGGTCGTGATCCGCTGGCACCTCGATCGCGGCCTCGTCGTGTTCCCGAAGTCGGTGTCGCTCGACCGGCTGCGCGAGAACGGCGACGTGTTCGACTTCACCCTCGACGACGACGACGTCGCGCGGATCGCGACGCTCGAAACCGGAGAGCGTACCGGGCGCGACCCCGACCTCGACTGAAGGAGCCGGGCCGTCCGGCCCTGCCTATCATGGCCTGATGCCCGCGACCCGACGCCCGTCACCGCGCCGGTGGAACGCCCTCCCCGCGCTCGTGCGCGATGCGCCGCCGCGGGTGCTGCTGGTGGTCGGCGGGGTCGTGGTGGTCCTCGGGGCGCTCATCGTGTCGCGTCCGCTCACCTCGATCGTCCTCCTGGGGCTCTACGTCGGGGCGAGCGCCGTGGTGATGGGCGTGCTCGAACTGGTCGGGCGACCCGCGGGGTGGTGGGCGCGGGCGGTGTCCGCCGCGTGGATCGTCGCCGGCGTCGCCGTGCTGGTGTGGCTGGGGCGGAGCCTCGAGCTGCTGCCCCCGGTGCTCGCGGTCCTGCTGGTCATCGGTGGTCTGGCCTCGATCGGGCGGGCCGTCTCCCGCGGCACGGCGAGCGCGCGTGTCCTCTCGCTGGCCTGGGGAGTGGCCCAGGTCGCGTTGGGTCTGCTGTCGTTCACGTGGCCCGATGTCACGGTCCTCGTCCTCGCGGTGGTCTTCGGTGTGCGCACGATCGTCTTCGGCGTCGGCATCTTCGCCCGGGGGGTGGTGGGCATCCGTCGCCCGCGCCCACGAGCGACCCCGTTCGACCCCGAGCGTGCGGTTCGGCGTCGTCGCGCGCGTGCGGGATGGGCGGCGGCGGGACGCTACGCACTCTCGCTCGTGCTCGTCGCGACCGCGGCGGGCGGCTGGTGGCTCAACGATTGGCTCGACGACGGCGCCCCCGTGGTCGACGCGTTCTACAACCCGCCCGCCGAGGTGCCGAGCGGGCACGGCCGTCTCATCCGTTCCGACGCCTACTCGGGGCGACTGCCGGAGAACGGGGATGTCACCCGCATCCTCTACACGACGCGGGACGCCCTCGGCCGTCCGGCCGTGTCCAGTGCTCTGGTCGTCGTGCCGAAGGATCCGCCACCGGGCCCGCGCCCCGTGATCGTGTGGAACCACGGCACGACCGGCGTCGCCCAGGGCTGTGCGCCGAGCCTGCGCGACGCGTCGGCGACGAAGTGGTCGATCCCCGCGCTCGAACAGGCGCTGAAGGCGGGGTGGGTGGTCGTGGCATCCGACTTCTCCGGCCAGGGTGCGCCGGGCGCCTACCCCTACCTGATCGGAGAGGGCGAGGCGCGGTCATCGCTGGACGCGGTCCTGGCCGCGGGGGAGTTGCGCGCCGACCTGACCCTGTCGCCCGACACCGTCGTGTGGGGCCACTCGCAGGGCGGTCACGCGGCCCTGTGGACCACGGCGATCGCGCCCGACTACGCCCCCGGGATCGACGTGCTCGGCACCGCGGTCGTCGCGCCCGTCGCCGACCCGCCCGCTCTCGCACGGGAACTGCTGTCCGGGCCGCCGAACGCCATGCTCTCGGTCATCACCTCGTGGGTGCTCGTGCCGTACTCCCGGACCTACCCCGACGTGCACCTCGACGACTACATCGCCGAGGGTTCCCGCTCGATCGTGCTGGAGATGACCCAGCGCTGCCCCAGTGAACCCGGCGTCGTGGTGTCCGTCCTCACGGCCCTCGGGGTCTCGGAGGACCGGCCGCTCTACAGCGCCGACCTCACCGACGGAGCCCTCGGCCGCCGCCTCGCCGAGAACGCGATCACCCGTCCACTGGGGACACCCATGCTCGTCGCGTGGGGTGCCGACGACGAGGTCATCCCGCCGCGACTGCAACGCGAGTACGTCGACCGGCTGTGCTCCGAGGGGCAGCCGGTGCGGTGGGCCACCTACGCCGGGTACGACCACCTGCGCCCGATCCTGCCCAAGTCGCGGTTCCTGCCGGTGCTCTTCGACTGGACGAAAGACCTGATCGAACGGCGCAACCAGGTCGTCGACGGCTGCGGTCTGCGCTGACCACGGGGATGCGTCGGCCGTGCGGCGACCAGGTGAAGATCCTGTGTCGAAGCCCGTGCCTCTTGGCGCACGCGGTCGGTTCTCATTACGGTCGAACCGTGCCCGAGAACTCTTCCTCCGCGTCCGAGCTCCGCCCGACCCACCCGCTCGCGCTCGCGCCCGTGGCGGCTCCGCCGGCGTCGGTCGACGGCTTCGTCCGCCGTTTCCTGCAGAACCTCAACTTCGACCAGGGCGTCGCGCTGTCGGCATCCGACGACAACGACCGCTACCTGGCGTTGGCGGGGACCGTCCGCGACTACCTGATGGCCCGGTGGCTCGACGACCAGGCCCAGCAGAGTCGACAGCAGTCCAAGACCGTGTGCTACCTGTCGGCCGAATACCTGCTGGGGCGTCAGCTCGACAACAACCTCCTCGCCGCCCGTCTCACCGACATCGCCACCGAGGCGCTCGCCCAGTGCGGCATCGACATCGCCGACCTCCGGGCGCTCGAGATCGAACCCGGACTCGGCAACGGCGGCCTGGGGCGCCTGGCGGCCTGCTTCATCGACTCGCTGGCGACGATGAGCATCCCCACCATCGGCTACGGCATCCGCTACGAGTACGGCATCTTCCGCCAGGCGTTCGCCGACGGGCAGCAGGTCGAGCAGCCCGACGCGTGGCTCCGACTCGGCGCGCCGTGGGACTTCCCGCACCCCGAGGCCGCACAGACGATCTCGTTCGCCGGACACACCGAGACGTACGACGACGACGGCGTGAAGCGCACCCGCTGGGTGCCCGAGTGGAACGTCCTCGCCGTGCCGTACAACATGATGGTCCCCGGCTATCACAACGGGCGCGTCAACACCCTGCGTCTGTGGCGGGCGGTGGCGACGAACGCGTTCGACCTGCACACGTTCAACTCCGGCGACTACGTCGCGTCCGTGCGCGCGCAGACGTTCGCCGAGAACATCTCCAAGGTGCTCTACCCCGAGGACTCCACGCCGCAGGGCAAGGAACTCCGCCTCCAGCAGCAGTACTTCTTCGTCGCGGCCTCCATCGCCGACTTCGTCGAGAACGTCCTGCCGGAGGGCTTCGACCTCGAGAAGCTCCCCGAGCGCGTCATCTTCCAGCTCAACGACACGCACCCCGTGATCGGCGTGCCCGAGCTGATGCGCGTGCTCATCGACGAGAAGCACCTGGAATGGGATGCCGCGTGGGCGATCACGCAGAAGTGCTTCGCGTACACGTGCCACACGCTGCTCCCCGAGGCACTCGAGGTCTGGTCGGTCGACCTGCTGGGGCGCCTGCTGCCGCGGCACCTGGAGATCATCTACCGCATCAACGACGAGTTCCTGCTCGAGGTGCGCGAGCGCTTCGGCGACGACGAGATGCTGATCCGCGACATGTCGATCATCGGCGAGCACCCGTACCGCTCGGTGCGGATGGCCTACCTCGCCACGGTCGCGGGGTCGAAGGTCAACGGCGTCGCCGAGCTCCATTCCCAGCTCCTCCGCGACAACGTGCTGAAGGACTTCGCGAAGATGTGGCCGGAGAAGTTCACCAACGTGACCAACGGGGTGACGCCGCGCCGCTTCCTGCGCCTGGCGAACCCCGAGCTCTCGACGCTCATCACCGAGACCCTCGGCGCCGGGTGGACCGTCGACCTCGAGAGGCTGCGCGGCCTCGAGGCGTTCGCCGACGACCCCGAGTTCCGCGAGCGCTTCGCCGCGGTCAAGGCGGCCAACAAGCGTCGACTCAGCAGTGTCCTGGCCGCCCGCGACGGCACGACGCTCGACGACGGGCACCTGCTCGACGTGATGATCAAGCGCCTTCACGAGTACAAGCGCCAGACGCTCAAGGTGCTGCACATCGTCCACGCCTACGACGGCATCGTGTCCGGTCGGGTGCGCGTGGAAGACGTCCAGCCGCGCACGTTCCTCTTCGGCGCCAAGGCTGCGCCGGGGTACGCGATGGCGAAGCAGATCATCCACCTCATCAACGCCGTGGGCGAGGTCGTCAACGCCGATCCGCGCGTGCAGGGGCGCCTGAAGGTGCTGTACCCCGCGAACTACAACGTCACGCTCGCCGAGAGCATCATCCCCGCGGCCGACCTGTCCGAGCAGATCTCGCTGGCGGGCAAGGAGGCGTCGGGTACCGGCAACATGAAGCTCGCGCTCAACGGAGCCCTGACGATCGGCACCGACGACGGCGCGAACGTCGAGATCCGTCAGCTCGTCGGCGACGAGAACTTCTTCCTCTTCGGCATGAGCGAGCCCGAGGTCGAGGCGCTGTGGGCCGAGGGCTACCGCCCCGCGGACTTCTACCACGCGGACGAGCGGCTGCGCCGGGCCATCGACCTGATCGCCGCCGGGACGTTCTCGGACGGTGACCGGACGGTGTTCGAGCCGCTCATCTCCAACCTCCTCTACGACGACCGCTTCATGGCGCTCGCCGACTTCGGGTCCTACATCGACGCGCAGGAGCGGGTCGACCTCGCCTACGCCGATCAGGACGCGTGGGTGCGTTCGGCGATCCTCAACGTCGCGCGCAGCGGCTTCTTCTCCTCCGACCGGGCGATGCGCGACTACCTCGACCGCATCTGGCACGCCACGCCGGTCAGCTGAGAGCGGACGGATGCCACGGCCCCCGGGTCGTGGCATCCGTCGTTCTGCGGAGTTGGCGGGAAGGCGGCGGAAGTCGGCCGTCCCGCGCGGGTGCGCGGCGGGCTCGAGCGGCAGAGTGGGAACCCCCACCCCAGGAGGCTCCGTGCGCATCGCCGACATCCCCGTGCCCGACACCCTCGCCGCCCGCGGCGCCCGCGCCCTCGCGGAGCAGTACCAGTCGTCCGCGATCACCGCGCACGCCGTCCGCTCGTGGCTGTGGGCCGAGGCGTTCGCCCTGGTCGACGGCATCCGGGGCATCGACCACGAGCTGCTCTACGTCTCCGCGGTGCTGCACGACATCGGCACCGTGCCGGAGTTCGACAACCACGCGATCTCGTACGAGCACGCGGGCGGGCACGTCGGCGTCGCGCTCACGGCCGGCGCCGGGTGGGGGCGCGAGCGGCGCGACCGCGTCGTCGAGGTCATCGTGCGGCACAACTGGCCGAGCGTGGATCCGGACAGGGATGCCGAGGGCTACCTGCTCGAAACCGCGACGGGCCTCGACATCTCGGGGGCGCGGCCCGACGCGCTGCCGCCCGAGTTCGTGCGCGAGGTCGTGACCGCGCACCCCCGCGGCGCGCTGGCGGCCGAGTTCGGGGCGTGCGTCGTCGATCAGGCGCGGCGCAAGCCCGACACGGCGGCGCGGCGTCTGGTCGACGGGGGAGTGATCGACAAGCTGGCGGCGAACCCGCTCGAGCGCATCGCCGGGCACGGTCGCGGGGGAGCCGGCATCCGGGTATCGTAGGAGGGTTGTCGGCGCCGTTCGTGCCGACGAGAGCTGAATACGGAGGGTCTTGTGGACATCGATCTCGCACTTCTGAAGACGATCGAACGCGAGAAGGAGATCCCCTTCGACGAACTCGCGCGGATCATCGAGCAGGCGATCCTCACCGCCTACGCCAAGCACATCTCGTCCGAGGGCGAGATCCCTGCCGGGGCCCGCGCCGAACTCGACCGCAAGAGCGGCCACGTCGGCATCTACACGCCCGTCCTCGACGAGGAGGGCGCCGTGATCGGCGAGGAGGAGCAGGCTCCCGACGACTTCGGTCGTATCGCCGCCTTCGCCGCGAAGCAGGTCATCAGCCAGCGTCTGCGCGACATCGCCGACGACGCGGTGCTGGGGGAGTTCAAGGGCAAGGAGGGCGACATCGTCGCCGGCGTCGTGCAGCAGGGTCCGAACCCGCGCATGGTGCACGTCGACCTCGGCACCGTCGAGGCGATCCTGCCCCCCGAGGAGCAGGTGCCGGGCGAGACCTACGCCCACGGTTCGCGGCTGCGCGTGTACGTGACCAGCGTGTCCAAGGGCACCAAGGGGCCGCAGATCACGGTGTCGCGCACGCACCCCGGCCTCGTCCGCAAGCTCTTCGCCCTCGAGGTCCCCGAGATCGCCGGCGGTCTCGTCGAGATCGTGTCCCTCGCCCGCGAGGCCGGCCACCGCACGAAGATCGCGGTGAAGGCCAACGACCCGACGGTCAACGCCAAGGGCGCCTGCATCGGCGAGCTCGGCCGCCGGGTGCGCGCGGTGACCGAAGAGCTGGCCGGCGAGAAGATCGACATCATCGACTACGACGCCGAGCTGCCGAAGTTCGTCGCCAACGCCCTGTCGCCGGCGAAGGTCACGTCCAGCTTCGTCCTGGATGCCACGACCAAGGCCGTCCGCGCGCTGGTGCCCGACTACCAGCTGTCTCTCGCGATCGGCAAGGAGGGCCAGAACGCCCGTCTCGCCGCCAAGCTCACGGGCGCGAAGATCGACATCCAGCCCGACAGCATCCTCGAAGACAACTGAGCGTCCGTCGTCCGGACGACGGCGAGGTGTACGATGGAACCTGTACGAACGTGCGTCGGATGCCGCGCACGTGCCCCCCGATCATCGCTTCTGCGTGTGGTCGCGGACGGGTCGGTCCTCGTCAGAGACGAGCGGGCGGTCCTGCCGGGACGGGGTGCGTGGGTGCACGAGACGGACGCGTGCGTCGGGAAAGCTCTCGCACGCCGCGCCTTCGTACGAGCATTGCGTGTGTCAGGCCCGCTTGACACGCAGACCTTCGAATCAACCCTCCAGCGAAACGGCTGAACGGCTATGGACTCAAAGTGAACGGCTCGAAATGAGAC
>ERZ778028.2529-NODE-2529-length-12984-cov-7.079898_pt1 | contig 12984 bp, 15 predicted proteins | sample MGYA00375758_ERZ778028 | MGnify/ENA primary metagenome ERZ778028 (study PRJEB29350, sample SAMN05389828) | bioreactor metagenome | isolation source: Thiocyanate bioreactor | place: South Africa: University of Cape Town | collected 2014-03-17 ... | reverse complement strand
AAGCGTGCGGCGATCGCGCGGCCGATGCCGCGGTTTCCACCGGTGACGAGGACGACGCGATCGTGCGACATGGGGGCTCCGTTTCGCTGGGGAGTAACCGCCCCAGCCTACTCGGCGCGCCGGCGGCTCCCCGCTCTCGCACGGCGGCCGATAGGCTGGCACGGCGAGACAGGAGAGATCATGACCGACGCGACGAACCCTCAGTCCCCGGATGCCGCGGCCACCCCGCCGGTGACGCCTCCGACTCCGGCTCCTGCGGCGGATGCCCCCTACACGCCTCCGGCTCCGCCCGCCTACCAGCCTCCGGCATATCAGCAGCCGTCCTATCCCTCCGCACCCCCGGCGTACGGCGCGAGCACCGGCGCCCCGGTGCAGCCCGCTCCGGGCGCACCGCCCGTGTACGGGTCCGCTCCCTACTACGGGGCGCCCGCCGTGAAGACGAACGTGCTCGCCGTCATCTCGATGATCGCGTCGATCCTGGGCTTCGTGTGGATCCTTCCGCTGATCGGGTCGGTCGGCGGTGCCATCATGGGCCACATCTCGCTGAACCAGATCAAGCGCACGGGTGAAGGCGGCCGCGCAATGGCGCTCGCGGGCGTGATCGTGGGATGGGTCGGCACCGCGATCTCGCTCTTGATCATCGGCTTCTTCGTCTTCTTCATCATCCTCGGGGCCGCCGCCAGCTCGCGTTACGGCTCGTACTGATCGGGCGACGCCGCGCCTGCGACGCCCACGCGGCGTAGGCTGAGGGGACCGTGAAAAGCTCCCGTGCTCAGTCCGCCACGTCGTTGCCGCGCGCGCCGCGCGACGACGCGAGCGCGCGCATGACGAAGTACTTCACGATGATGGTCATACGCGTGATCTGCTTCGTCCTGATGGTGGCCGTCACCCCTTACAGCTGGTACACCTGGCTGTTCGGAGCGGGAGCGATGTTCCTTCCGTACTTCGCCGTGGTGATCGCCAACGTCGCCGCCGGATCGGCCGAACGCGCCATCGCCCCCGAGCGCGCGATCGAGGCCTCTCCGACCCCGCGTCCACCGTCGGACGCCCCGACCGCCGCGGTCGACGAGACGCCCCGCGTGATCAGACTGAGCGAGTCCTCGCGGCAGCCGCACGCACCCCGGACGCCGTCGGACGACTCATGACCGAGGCCATCTGCTCGAGGACCGGCTGCCGCGCGCCCGCGACGTGGCAGGTGCAGTGGCGCAATCCGCGCATCCACGCGCCCGAACGACGCAAGATCTGGGCCGCGTGCGGCGATCACGTCGACTATCTGCGCGACTATCTCGCCGCCCGCGACTTCCCGGTGGACGTGGTCGCCTTCGATGCGGAGGCGACCAGATGAGAGAACGCACGGCTCGGCAGCAGACGGCGATGCGCTGGGCAGGATACGTCGCGATCGCGATCGTCTTCGCCATCGTCTGCGCCTTTCTGTCGAACTGGCAGTTCACGCGCAACGCGGACCGCAGCAGCCAGCTCGCGCTGATCGCCGCGAACTACGACGCCGCTCCCGTGCCGCTGGACCAGGTGATCGGAACCGACGGGACGTTCCCGCCCGCAGACCAGTGGCGCCCCGTCACCCTCACCGGCGAGTACCTGACAGACCGGACGCTGTTGGCCCGAAACCGCGCCCACGGCGGGACCAGCGCCTTCGAGGTGCTCGTCCCGTTCCGGACGGTCGACGGTGCGGTCTTCCTCGTCGACCGCGGCTGGCTGCCGCCCGGCTCCTCCCAGCCCGAGCCGGACGCGACCCCCACTCCCCCCGCCGGCCAGGTACAGGTCATCGCGCGACTCAAGCCGGGCGAGCCGCTGCCGAACTCGGGACGCTCCGCGCCGGGCGGCCAGGTGCCGACCATCAATCTCCCCCTGATCGCGGAGACCACCGCTCAGCCCGCGCTCATCACGAGCGCCTACGGACTGCTGGTGTCCGAACAGCCCAGTCCCGCGGAGACACCCAACGCGCTCGAGTCGCCATCGGACGACCCCGGCCCATACCTCTCGTACGCGATCCAGTGGATCCTCTTCGCGCTGATGGGATTCGTCTTCATCTGGTACATGATCCGCACCGAGATCCGTCACCGGCGAGAGGATGCGGAAGACGCGGCGGCGGCGGCCTCGGCTGAGGTGGCCGAGTCCGCGTCACCCGACGAGGCGGAGCCTTCTGCGGCTGCCCGTCGCCGTCGACAGCGCGAGACCCGGCGACGCGATCGCGACATGCAGGAAGAAGACGCCCTGCTCGACGAGCTCACGCCTCGCTGAAACCGGTGCGAGCGCCAGCCCTCAGGCGAGCGTGATGAGGTCGACGTAGTCGCGACCCCAGATGTCCTCGACACCATCCGGCAGGATCAGCACCCGCTCGGGGTTGAGAGCCTGAACGGCGCCCTCGTCGTGGGAGACGAGCACGACAGCGCCTTCGTAATGCGCGAGCGCGCCGAGGATCTCCTCGCGCGAGGCGGGGTCGAGGTTGTTGGTCGGTTCGTCGAGCAGCAGCATGTTCGCCGAGGAGACGACCAGCGTCGCCAGCGACAGGCGGGTCTTCTCACCGCCGGAGAGCACACCGGCGGGCTTGAGAACGTCGTCGCCGGTGAACAGGAACGAACCGAGCACCTTGCGCGCCTCGGTGGCGTTGATGTCCGGCGCCGCCGACATCATGTTGTCGAGGACCGAGCGGTTGACGTCGAGGTTCTCGTGCTCCTGGGCGTAGTAGCCGATCTTCAGGCCGTGGCCGGGCTCGATGACGCCCGTGTCGGCCTTGTCCACACCGGCGAGGATCCTGAGCAGTGTGGTCTTGCCGGCACCGTTGAGGCCGAGCACGACCACTTTCGATCCACGATCGATGGCGAGGTCGACGTCGGTGAAGATCTCCAGCGATCCGTACGACTTGGAGAGGTTCTTCGCCATGAGCGGCGTCTTGCCGCACGGCGCGGGCTTCGGGAAGCGCAGCTTCGCGACGCGGTCCTCCTGGCGGACCTCCTCGAGGCCGGAGAGCATCTTCTCGGCGCGAGCGACCATCTGGTGGGCCGCGGCGGCCTTGGAAGCCTTCGCACCGAAGCGCGCGGCCTGCAACTGCAGCGCCGTCGCCTTCTTCTCGATGTTGACGCGCTCCTTCTTGCGGCGTTCCTCGTCGGCGACCCGCTGGCGCAGGTAGTTCTTCCAGTTCATGTTGTAGACGTCGATGACCTGACGCATCGCGTCGAGGTAGAAGACACGGTTGACCGTCTCGCCGACGAGTTCGACGTCGTGGCTGATGACGATGAGCCCGCCCTTGTAGTTCTTCAGGAACTCGCGCAGCCACACGACGCTGTCCGCGTCGAGGTGGTTCGTCGGCTCGTCGAGGATCATCGTCTGCGCATCGGAGAAGAGGATCCGAGCGAGCTCGATGCGGCGACGCTGGCCGCCGGACAGCGTCTTCAGCGGCTGGTCGAGTATGCGATCCGGGAGAGAGAGGTTGTGGGCGATGGATGCCGCTTCGGACTCGGCCGTGTAGCCGCCGAGCGCCTCGAAGCGCTCCATGAGGTTGCCGTAGCGGCGCATCGCCTTCGCGGCCACCTTCTCGTCGGCATCCCCCATCTGCATCGACGCCTCCTGCATCTGCAGCGCCAGGGTGCCGAGTCCGCGCGCATCGAGGATGCGGGTGCGCGCCAGCATCTCGGGGTCGCCGGACCGCGGGTCCTGCGGAAGGTAGCCCAGCTCGCCCGAGCGCTCGACCTTGCCGTCGGCCGGCAGCAGGTCGCCGGCCAGCACCTTCGTCAGCGTGGTCTTTCCGGCACCGTTTCGGCCGACGAGACCGATCTTGTCGCCGTCGGAGACACGGAACGACACCTCCGACATGAGCGTGCGAGCGCCCACGCGGATCTCGAGATCGTGCACGGCGAGCACAGCGGACGTCCGTTCGTCGGGGATGGGGAACGGCCCGGAGACGGACCAGCCTCCCATTCTACCGTCCACGTCCGGCGTCGGCCGCCGCTCGAGTCCAGAGGTGCCAGACTCGGGACCATGCGATTGCGCCCCTTCACCGACGGCGATCTGACGCTGCCCTTCCTCGGCACGATCGCGTTCCGCGCCGATCGATGGCGTGATGCGCATACCCGCTCGAGCGTGCTGGAGGTGGACGGGCACCCCGTGGCCGCCGGCATCATGTGGACCTCGCGCGTGCACGGGGACCGGTACTGGGTCGCCATCGTGGTCGAGCCGGCATCGCGTCGCCGCGGTTACGGGAAGGCCGTGTTCGCCCACTTGTCGACACTGCGAGATGCGCCACTGGCCTTCATGACGCGCGGGTACGTCGACGACGATGCACTCGGCTTCGCCGACGCCCTGGGAGCACGGACCATACAGGTGGTGCCACCCGCGGACGTGCCGGCGGCGTCTCGCGCGGTTCTGCGGCCGCACCCGGCGGTGCAGAGCGTCCGCGATCTGCCCTGGGACGACGTCCTCGATGCCAACGCGGCCGTCTACGCCTGGACGCACGAGGGCTGGTCGCCCGTCGCTCCGGATTTCGCGGCGGCTCTCTCGGAAGACCTCGAGGCCGAGGTCGACCGCGACGCGAGCAGCGCCGCCGTCGTCGACGGCGAGATCGTCGCGCTGGCGCTCGTCTATCACGACTCGACACCCTCGTGCCTCACGGCGGAGACCACGAGGAGGGAGACGGCCGACGGTGAGCGCTTGATCGAGGCCTGCGTCCGGCGCTCCCTCGACGTGCTGGCAGCTCGCGGCGTCGAGTGGGTCACCTTCGACGGCCATGTCAGCGATCCGCACTTCCTCCCCGTATGGGCGCGCCTCTCACCGAGGGGCCGCTGGTTCCGCCTCGTCGAGATCCCTCCGGCCGGCGGCTGACGAGCGAGCAGGACGGGTCATCCGCACCTCCCGCACGCCGTCGTCGACACGCACGGTTCCGTCGGGCACGAATCCGTGCTTCGCATAGAAGGCCTGCGCGCGAGGATTGGGATCGGCCACCCACAGCATGTGCGCTGCGGATGCTGGGGCCACCGCGTCCAGGAGAGCGGCGCCGACGCCGGTGCCGTGGTGATCGGCAAGGACGTAGAGCACGTGGAGCGCACGATCCGGAGTGCCATCCGTCCGGTCCTCTTCCGGGGTGGGACCGGTCATCGCGATCCCCGCGACCTCGTCGTCGACGAGGGCGACGGCCGCAGCGACCTGCGCGAAGCGGGGGTCGTCGCCCAGCACCGCGGTCCAGAAGCGCTCGCGGCGGTCCACGAAGTCGGGCGCGTCGAGGATCTCGTCAGCCATGAGGCCGCGGTACGTCCGCCGCCACCCCTCCACGTGCACGCGCGCCATACCGGCGGCATCCGCGGGACGAGCGGAGCGAACGGTGAAAGTCATCATGCGGCGAGTGTAGTCAGCGAGGCGGGACCGGGATCGCGACGGGCTATCGCCGTCAGATTGTCTCGATGCGACAACGAATCGTCCTCTCTTCCATCGATCTCGGCCAGGTGGCCCGCGCGGCGAGACTCTAGGCTGAGCCGTGACCCGTCCGCCTCTCGAAGGAGACCGCATGTCCCTCGCCGCCGCAGGCCGCCGCCTCGTGCTCGCCGATCTCATCGCCCGCCCGACCGACCGGGCCCGCGCCGCCGCCCTGGACACAGCCCTCGTGATCGCGGGCGCCGCCGTGGTCGCGGTGCTCGCGCAGGTCGAGGTTCCGCTCTGGCCCGTGCCCATCACGGGACAGACTCTCGCCGTCGTCGTCGTGGGCGCCGCCCTCGGCGCCCGTCGCGGCGCCGCCGCTCTCCTCACCTACCTCGTCGCCGGCCTCGCGGGTCTGCCGGTCTTCGCCGGGTTCACGGGAACCATCGCAGCCGTCGCCAAGCCGAGCTTCGGGTTCATCATCGGCTTCGTCTTCGCCGCCTTCGTCGCGGGATGGTTCGCGGAGCGCGCGTGGGACCGACGTCCCGTCCTCGCGTTCGTCGGCTTCGTGGCGGCGAGCGTGATCCCGTTCCTGTTCGGTGTGCCCTACATGGCCTTCATCCTGAGCACCGTCCTCGGCAAGGGACTCGGTATCGAGGCGATCCTCGCCGCCGGTGTCACCCCGTTCATCCTTGGCGGCGTCGTCAAAGCCGCGCTCGCTGCGCTGCTGATCCCCGCTGCCTGGGCGGGCGTCCGCGCCCTGGAGCGCCGCTCCGGTCGCTGACCCTCACCGCGCAACGACGACGGCCCCGACCACTGCGGTCGGGGCCGTCGTCGTGTCTCTCGCGGCGTCAGCCCTTCGCGACCGCCACCGCAGCGGCCAGCCTCTGCGTGATGGTCGGCAACGCCCAGGGCAGCGCCAGCGCGGTCGGCGAGACTGCCGCCACGTTCTCCGCGCCCACCATCGCCGCCACGGCCCCCTTCTTCACGGCGGGGATCAACTGACCTCGCGCGGAGCCGAGGAACTCGTCGATCGTCTTCTGGTCCTCGCCCTGCGTGAAGATGACCTGAGCATCGATCTTGTCGAGGTTCTCCTGGCTGACCGTGGTGTAGAAGGTGCCCTCGCCCTTGTCCAGGGAAGTCACGCTGGGCGGCGAGACGAAGCCGAGGTCCTGCAGGACCTCCACCCGGGGATCGGCCGGGAGATACATGTAGAAGGTATCGACGTCGTCGTCCACGTAGGCGATCGTGACACCGGCGAACTCGGGGTGAGCGGCGGCCGCGTCCTTCACCTGCGCGTCGAGGCTCGTCAGCAGGTCGGCAGCCTGCGTGCTCATGCCGAGAGCCTTGCCGGTGATCGTGATGACATCACGCCAGGGGGTCGCCCACGGCGCGGTCGGGTAGGCGACGACGGGGATACCCGCCGCCGTGACGGCGTCGTAGTCCTTCTGCGTGAGCCCCGAGTAGGGGGCGAGCAGCACATCCGGGTTCGTCTTCAGCAGTTCCTCGAGGGGGATGTCGTTCGAGCTGACGTCGAGGATGGTGGGCTTGGCGCCTCCAAGCTTGTCGACGGCATCCGCGATCCACGGCGGCATCTTGTCGTCGCCGCCCGAGTAGTTGTCGGCGGGGATCGCAACGGGCTGGATGCCGAGAGCGAGGACGGCATCCGTCGCCCCCCACCCCCATGTCGCGATGCGCTCGGGCTTCTTCGTGATCGTCGCGTCGCCGAGCGCGGAGGTGATGGTGACGGGGAAGCCGTCACCCGCAACGCTTTCGGAGCTGGCGGGCGCCGCTGATCCGGCGGCGCAGCCCGACAGCAGGAGCGCGGTCACTCCGGCGATCGCGGCGAGTCCGAGTGCTGTGCGGAGTCGTCTCATGGGTCTTCCTTTCTCAGGGACGTGCAGGGGTGGCCTCGTCGACGAGCGCAGCGGAGCTCGTCGACGGGACGGGGATGACGATCGGGGTGGCGGTGAGGGGGTCGGGGATCACCAGTGCGGACAGTCCGAAGGCACGGCGGATCGTCTCGGCGGTCATGACCTCGGTGGGAGCGCCATGGGCGATGATGGCGCCGGCGTGCATGACGACGAGGTCGTCGGCGTAGCGGGCCGCCAGATTGAGGTCGTGCAGCACGGCAACCACAGTCGTCCCGCGCTCGCGGTTGAGTTCGCGCAGCAGGTCGAGCACCTCGAGCTGATGGCTGAGGTCGAGGAAGGTGGTGGGCTCGTCCAGCAGCAGGATGCGCGGATCCTGCGCCAGGGCCATCGCGATCCAGACGCGCTGACGCTGCCCTCCCGACAGATCCCCCACCGGACGCTCGGCGAGCTCTGTGATCCCCGTCCACGCCATCGCCTCGTCCACCCGCGCCGTGTCGTGCGCGCTCCAGCGTTGCAGCAGTCCGCGGTGGGGATGACGGCCGCGACCGACCAGCTCGGCCACCGTGACGCCGTCGGGTGCGGTCGGATGCTGCGGGAGAAGTCCGACGGTCTGGGCCAGCTGACGGCGCGGGATGCCGCGGACATCCGCGTCGTCGATCTCCACGCGACCCGCGAGCGGCGGGTGGAGTCGGGCGAGCGTTCCCAGCAAGGTGGACTTGCCCGACGCGTTGGCGCCGATGATCATCGTGACGCGCCCGGGAGCGAGCTCGAGGTCGAGGTCGTCGATGACACGTCGGGAGGGGTAGCCGGCGGCGAGGGCACGCGCGGTCAAGCGGGGGGAAGCGGAGTGCGAGGTCACAGCCGGCGTCCTTTCGAGGTGGCCAGAAGCCAGAGGAGGAAGAGAGCCCCGACCGCACCGGTGACGATGCCGACGGGCACGGCCATGCCGGGGAGGGCGTACTGGGCGACGAGGTCGGCCGCGAGCAGCAGCGCGGCGCCCACGACGGCGCTCGTGCCGAGGCCCACCGCTCCGTGGCGCAGGAGCGCTCGAGCGATCGCGGGGGCACAGAGCGCGATGAAAGAGATGGGCCCGACGAACGCACAGGTGACGGCGGTGAGCAGCACGGCGCTGGTGACGACCACGACACGCACCGGTCCGCTCGCCACACCCAGCCCGTGGGCGGCTTCGCGCCCGAGCTGCACGAGAGGCAGCCACCGCGACGCGACGATCAGCGCGGGGACGAGCGCGACGAAGACGACGAGCACGACGAGCACCTGCCACCACGGCGTCGAGGCGAGGCTTCCGGTGAGCCAGAGAAGCGCGACCTGGGCCTGTTCGATCTTGGCGCGCACCATCATGAGGTTGATGAGTGCCGAGGTGAGGAACGAGACACCGATACCGGCCAGGATCAACCGGAAGCCGCCGTCACGCAGCGATCGACCGGCGAGCATGAGCACGACCGCGACGGCGGAGCCGCCCACGAAGGCGAACACGGCGACGAGCGGTCCGGTGGTGCCGAGGAGGAGGATCGCGGACACCGCCGCCAGCCCGCTCCCCCCGGAGATGCCGAGCAGGTCGGGACTGGCCAGAGGGTTGCCGAGGAAGGACTGCAGGAGCGCTCCGGCGGCGCCCAGCGCGGCCCCGACCACCAGCGCCATGGCGGCGCGCGGCGCCCGCACCTGGAAGACGACGTACTGCTCGATGCGCGTCCCGGACCCGGTCAACGTCGCCCAGAGACGGTCGGGGGCGATCGGGTAGTCGCCCACCGAGACGGCGACGACGACGGCGACGACGGCGAAGACGATGACCGTGCTCACCACGATGCGGTGACGGCGGGCGGCGGCGCGGCGGACGGCCAGGGTGGCACTCACAGCATGCTCCGACGCGGCTGCAGCACGAGTGCGATCAGGACGGGGGCGCCGATGATCGCGACGACGATGCCGGCCTGCACTTCGCCGGGTGGCGCGACGACGCGTCCCACCACATCGGCCAACAACAGAAAGACCCCGCCGTAGAGCATCCCGAGAGGCAGGAGTCGCCCGTAGCTGCCCCCGACGACGGCACGCAGCGCGTGCGGGACGAGCAGCCCGAGGAAGACGATCGGGCCGGCGATCGCGGTCGCCCCGCCGCACAGGAGCACGGTCGCGACGATGCCGAGCACGCGACTGCGACCGACGTCGTGCCCGAGGCCGGCGGCGGTGTCCGCACCGAGAGCGAAGAGGTCGAGGCCGCGGGCGGATGCCAGGGCGAGAACGGCACCGACGACGAGTGCGGGCAGCACGAGTGCGACGGCATCCAGACCTCGAGTCGACAGGCCTCCGGCCGCCCAGTACCGGTAGACGTCGAGCGCGGAGGAGTTGGTGTTGAGGATCAGGAAGGTGACCGCGCTGAGCCCGGCAGTCACGGCCGCGCCGGTGAGTGCGAGTCGCGCAGGCCCGGCCTCGTTCCCGCGGCCTCCGATCAGCGCGACCGCGACCGCCGCCACGGCGGCGCCGCCGAACGCGAACCAGACGAAGCCGTCCGGCGTCGACATCCCGAACAGCGTGATCGCGGCGAGCACGGCCACGGAGGCCCCCGCGTTCAGACCGAGCAGTCCGGGATCGGCAAAGGGGTTGCGCGTGAGGCCCTGCATGACCGTTCCCGCCAGGGCGAGCGCGGCGCCCGCGCAGACGCCGATGACGGTGCGGGGCACGCGCTGTGTGACGACCACGATGTGATCGGGGTTGGCGGCGTCGAACGACGCCAACGCGTGCCACACGTCGACCGGGGCGATCTGCCGCGCTCCGACTCCCAGCGAGAGCAGGACGAAAACGGCCAGGAGGGCGACTCCGGCCACCGCGACGACCAAGGTTCGGCGCGGTCGTACCGGCGCGCTCATTCGACGCGCTCAGACTGACCGCGTCGCCAGTACCCCATGAAGGCGACACGCTTACGGTCGACGCCGCACTCCGACACGAGAAGCCGCCGGAGAACCTTGACCGTCGCCGACTCCCCCGCCATCCACGCATAGAACTCGCCGTCGCCATCCTCGGGGCTGTCCCACAGCAGCTCACGATCGACGTCGATCTCATCGAGGGCCTGAGGCCGGGGCGCCGCGGCGCGCGCGAGCACCTCGGCGTGATCCCGCGTCCACCCGGTCACCGCTTCGATGAGCGCGACCCCGTGCGGTCGGTCTGCCCGCACGATCCAGCTGAGCCGCGCGCCGGATGCCGCCGGCAGCTGCGGTCGCAGCGCATCGTCGTCGTCGGGCACCTCGACGAACGCGTCGATCTCGCACCGCGGATCCAGTGACTCCAGGATGCTGCAGATCGCGGGAGCGGCGGTCTCGTCTCCGGCCAGCAGCAGCCGTCGGGCGGTGCCGGGATGCCAATCCAGGCCGATGCGCGACTGGGGGCTGCGCTCATCGGGACCGATGATGACGAGCTCGTCGCCGACGGCAGCGCGCGCGGCCCAGGATCCCGCCGGACCGGCATCGTGATGCACGACGAAATCGACGGCGAGCTCGCGAGCGGCGGCATCCACACGACGCACCGTGTACGTGCGGAACGGGTTGCGGCGCGCAGACGGCAGCGCCCGCCATCTGTCGTACCAGTCGCCGGCGTGCTCCGCCTGACCGAAGTCGGAGTATCCCCCCGCGACATCGGCCAGGGGCAGGACGATCTTGATCCGCTGATCGAGACCCGCGGTGCCGAACCACTCCAGCTCGGGACCGGTGAACCATACCCGCACGAAGTGCGCAGAGAGCCGCTCGACGGCGCGGACACGGACGGCATACGGGCAGTAGGCCGGGCGGACGGCGGTCGCAGATTCGGTCACACCCTAAGGGTAGCCTTACCTTCGTCAGATGTCACACCGGTGAGCCGACGAGACGTCCGATTCGCGCAATGGCTTCGGTGAGAACCTCCGGCCCGCAGCCGAAGTTCACGCGGACGTGACCTGTGCCCTGCGCTCCGAAGTGCGGGCCGTGATGGACAGCCACGCGCGCCTCGGCGAGGATGCGCCCGGCCGGGTCGTCACCCCAGCCGTAGGCACTCAGATCCACCCAGGCGAGGTAGCCCGCGTCGGGCAGGCGGTAACGAGCGCGAGGCAGGTGTGCGGCGAGGAGGTCCGCGAGGAGATGACGGTTGAGATCGAGTCGGGCGCGCAGGGCGTCGAGCCACTCATCGGATGCCGCGTCCAGTGCCGCGACACTGGCGATCGCGCCGAACAGCCCCGTACGCCACTCCACCTCCGACGGCAGGCCGCGCACGACGGCGGCGGTCCGTTCGTCCCCGGTCACCATGACCGCGCACTTCAGCCCTGCGAGATTGAACGCCTTGGAGGGGCTGGTGACCGTGTAGCCGACCGCGGCAGCTTCCGCCGATGACGCGAGAAACGGCGTGAAGGTCGCATCGTCGTAGACGAGCGGCGCATGGATCTCGTCACTGATGACCATGGCACCATGTCGCGCGGCGATCCGGGCCAGCGCGGCCAGCGTCTCACGCGAATGGACGGTACCGGTGGGGTTGTGGGGATTGCACAGCAGCACGGCGCGCGCGCCGTCGGCCAGCGCCGCGTCGATGCCGTCCAGGTCGAGTGCCCAGGTCGCACCCGTATCGCGCAGCGGCACGGGTGCCACACGGCATCCGGCTTCTTCCACCGTCATCGTGAAGGGCGGATACACCGGTGGGGTGATCACGACCGCGTCACCGGGCGCGGTGACCGCGCGCAGGATCTCGACGACGCCCATCATCACGTCACCCGTCGTCCGCACGCGGTCGGCATCGACCACCCAGTCGAAGCGGCGAGCGGCGAACGATGCGAAGGCATCGCGCACGCCGGGATCGGGTGGTGTGTACCCGGTGTCGCCGAGCTCCACCGCCGTGCGCAAGGCGCTCGTGATCAGCGGCGCGAGGGGGAAATCCGTCTCCGCCACGAACAGCGGCAGGACGTCGGAACCGTACGTCCGCCACTTCGTGCTGGACCGCCGCCGCAGGCTCTCCACGGGAAGGGCTTCGAGAGGAACGATGCTCACGCCTCGAGCCTACCGACGGCTCCCCTGCGGGTGCGCCACGCCGACATCGGATGACGATCAGATAGCGAACCCCAGCGCGCGCATCATGTCGCGTCCGTCGTCGGTGATGCGTTCCGGTCCCCACGGCGGCATCCACACCCAGTTGATGCGGAAGCGATCGACCACGTCGTCCAGGGCCTGCGCGGTCTGCTCTTCGAGCACGTCCGTGAGCGGGCAGCCCGCCGAGGTCAGCGTCATGTGAATGACGAGGGCGTCGTTCTCCTCGTCCCAGCTGAGATCGTAGATGAGACCGAGGTCGACGACGTTGATTCCGAGCTCGGGATCCATCACGTCCTTGAGCGCCTCGGTGACGTCGTCGTACTTCTCCGGACTGAGGGTCGCAGTCATGCGTTCGATCCTATGCCTCGACGATGTCAGAGGGCTCGAGGTAGCGGTCATAGCCCTCGTCCTCCAGACGCTCCGCGAGTTCCGGGCCGCCCTCCTCGGCAACGCGGCCCTTCACGAGCACGTGCACGAAATCGGGCTTGATGTAGCGGAGGATGCGCGTGTAGTGCGTGATGAGCAGGACGCCGAGGTCCGTCGCCTCCTTGGCGCGGTTCACGCCCTCGGAGACGATCTTCAGCGCGTCGACGTCCAGCCCCGAGTCGGTCTCGTCGAGCACGGCGATCGCCGGCTTGAGCAGCTCGAGCTGCAGGATCTCGTGGCGCTTCTTCTCGCCGCCGGAGAAGCCC
>ERZ778028.2526-NODE-2526-length-13013-cov-4.982945_pt1 | contig 13013 bp, 8 predicted proteins | sample MGYA00375758_ERZ778028 | MGnify/ENA primary metagenome ERZ778028 (study PRJEB29350, sample SAMN05389828) | bioreactor metagenome | isolation source: Thiocyanate bioreactor | place: South Africa: University of Cape Town | collected 2014-03-17 ... | reverse complement strand
ATTGTTCTTAATTGATATTTTTAAAGAAATAAGCCAAAAACAAGCAAACGCAAAATTAATTATCATTGGTGCTGGTTCTATGGAAAATCAGATGAAGAAAAGAGTTTGTGAATATGGCATTGAAAACAGAGTGGAATATTTGGGAGGAAGAGAAGATATAAAACAATTCTATAATGCGTTTGATGCATTCTTATTGCCGAGCCTCTATGAAGGACTGCCTGTGGTTGGGCTGGAATCGCAAAGCGCTGGATTGCCTGTCTTTTTCTCTAATAATATTACGAAGGAGGCTTCTGTGTGTGAATTGGGTATATTCATAGATATAAAAGAAAAAGCTTCTACTTGGGCCAATATAATAATTGCAAAAACCTCGAAAAATATTCCAGTAAGAAGAAGTTATGCCCAAGAACTTATAAATGCCGGCTATGATTCTGATTATGAATCAGAAAGACTCTTAAAGTTTTATGTTGATGCTTTAGGAAGTTGTCAATAAGAAACTTCGGAAAAGCTTTTTGCTGCAATTGGATGGATTTTATTTAGTAATAATTCATTAAAAAAATTTTGAGTATAATCAATTGCTTTATGTTCGATGCTTCCTGCTTTGTCGAAACACATTGGCAGCAATGTACGGAATGGAAACCAAGCGGTTGAAAGAGGCTGTCCGGCGCAATATAAGACGTTTCCCTGATGACTTCATGTTTGAAATGACCAAAAGCAAATGAGACAGTTAGTTGTTATTGGAAATTATATGGCTATAAAATCCTGAAAGTTTGTTTTTATTCGTTTTTTGGGGATTTTGCACATATTTTACTTGCCAAGGTTTTTTGGAAAACGAGCGGTAATATTTTCAAAAAGTAAGAAACACAGAACATGTCCTACCTCATCTTCGGCGGTTCCGGATTCATCTGACTTTTCAGGAAGAAATAAAAAAAGAAGTAAAAACGTTCAACCCTGCACGTTTATGTACATTATTTCGTACATTTACGCCACAACCAGAAAACATATTATTATGATAGTTATTAGTCCCACGGAATTAAGATCCGAGCAAAAGAAATATCTCGACTTGGCAGAAAAGGAGGAAGTCGTCATCAAAAGAGGTTCGAAACTGATACATCTTGTGGTGAAAGAGCGCACCATTACTGATGAGGATTTAAGAACCGGCTTAACAGCTGACCAGTTATTAGACCGGGTGGTCCCCAGGATTGAAAAGCTTTTTGATAAATGAGCGTTGTATTTAGTCCTGAAAGTGAAGGATATTTGTATGAAACGATAGAAATACTCTACAAGTTAGAATATTTCGGACACAAAGAAAGTGCGGTGAAGTATGTCATCGATTTGGCACACGAAATAAGGGACACACTGCCTAACTGCTTAAAGAAACAAGCTCCCGCTTACTTTGAAAGGTACGGTAAGGGGATGTATTATTCTGTCTTCAAAAAAAACAATAATACATCCTGGTATGTGTTTTTCAACCACGAAGACGGTATTTATTACATCCGGTATATAGGCAATAATCATACTTGTTCACACTATTTGCCGTAAAACACGCACAACACAAAGCAAAGTTCGCACTCAGGCAATCCCCGTGAAGCATAAGAATCCAAGCGAAGAGGCTTGCGTTGTAGATGCCGGTTGCGGATGGTTTTGTTCCGCAGCGACTAAAATGAAGGGATGAGTTGCACTATACGAATAGGGAATACAAACGATGCCCTCCTCCTCCGGTAAATAGTCGGAAAATTTTAGTTGCAGATACAACTGGTGGATCGCAGAGAGCCTCATCATTTGTCTAAACGCAGATAATCGCAGATATTTTACTTGCCAAGGTTTTTTGGAAAACGAGCGGTAATATTTTCAAAAAGTAAGAAACACAGAACATGTCCTACCTCATTTTTGGCGGTTCCGGATTCATCGGGACCCACTTGGTAAACCTGCTGCACGAGCAACATCCTGCGGCAACCATCTACAACCTGGATGTTGTAGAAAACAATCACGGCGGCAGGTCTGTCTTTGTGCATTGCGATGTGCGGAAGAATATAGAACTGGCCCTTCCAGCATCATCGGAAGATGTGATCTTCAATTTTTCGGCGGTGCACCGCACGCCCGGTCACCCCGACCGCGACTATTTCGAGACGAACATCCGTGGAACGGAAAATGTGACGGAATTTGCCGAAAGACAAGGCATCCGCAAGATTGTTTTCACCTCTTCAATTGCGCCTTACGGGGCTTCGGAAGACCTCAAGGAGGAAACAACGCTGCCCATGCCGAACACTCCTTACGGAATCTCGAAGTTGGTGGCGGAAAAAATCCATGGCATCTGGCAGGCAAAGAATCAGCAGGAACGGCAGTTGACGATCGTCCGTCCGGGAGTGGTATTCGGAACAGGTGAGAACGGCAATTTCACGCGCCTCTACTGGGGCATCCGTAGTGGCAGGTTCGTCTATCCCGGGCGCAAGGATACCATCAAAGGGTGCATCTACGTGAAGGATCTGGTGCGCTTCATGCTCTACCGTTTGGAGCATCATCAGGAAGGGGTGGAACTTTACAACTGCACGTATGAACCTGCATTCACCATCGAGCAGATTTGCCATGCCATGATGAAGGCCACCGGGATGAAACGCAACTTGGTGAAGATTCCTGGAGGATTGCTCATGGGAGCGGCCGCCGTGGCGGGAGTCCTGGGAGGCCGGGCGTTGGGCATTCATCCGGCAAGGGTGAAAAAGCTGATGGTATCGACCAATATTTCGGGCAAGAAGCTGGCTGGATCAGGATATAAGTTTCGCTACACGTTTCCGGAGGCTCTCGAAGATTGGTTCAGGGACAACGAGGGGAAAGGGCTTCGCTGAAAGAAATATATGTAAACATGGAATTCGCAGAGATCATCAAGATCTTGAATTTTCTTTAGCGAACTCCGCGTGGAATTCAAATCTGTTTCATACACAAATTTTATCATTGGCAAACTTGTGTTGTAGGGAAGCTGGCAACTTACCTTTTCCAGAACGCTGGCATAAACAGCGACAAGACCGTGAATATCTCCAACCTGCCCACCAGCATCAGGAACGAAAGATACCATTTGGCGGCTTCGGGAATGTCTCCGAAATGGCCGTTGGATGCCAATGACCCTAAACCTGGGCCTACGTTGCTGAGGCAGGAGATGGCGGCACTGGTGGATTCCTCGAATTTCATACCCGTGATGCTCAGCACGATGAAACTCAGCACCAGGATGGTGAGGTAGAGGAAGATGAAAGCTAAGATTTTGGTGACCACTTCGTTCGACACCACATTACCATTCAGGCGGACAGGCAAGATGGCATTGGGGTGAACTTGCCGCTTGAATTCGTTGATGGCATTTTTGGAGAGTATCACCATCCGCACAATCTTCAAGCCGCCCGAAGTGGATCCGGCAGAGGCGCAAAACACCATCAGGAGGTACATGAGCATGGCGTATGGCACTCCCCAGAGGGTGAAGTCGGCTGTGGAAAAGCCGGTAGAGGTCATCACCGAGATCACTTGGAAGAGCGATGTCCGGAAGGAGGTTTCCACCCCTTTGACCAAGCCGGAGCTGTATAATCCGCAGGCTACCAGTAGGGTGATGATCGCAAAAAGCAACAGGTACCACTTGAATTCTTCGTCCCGCAGGATTTTCTTAAAATTTCCCCTGAACAGGAAATAGATGAGGGTGAAGTTGATTCCGCCAATGAACATAAAGATGCTAATGACATACTCCACATAAGCTGAATTCCAATATGCGATACTTGCTTGTTTGGTGGATAGTCCGCCAGTGGAGACCGTGGTGAAGGCATGACATACAGAATCGAACAGGCTCATGGGTCCCAACGAAAGCAAGAAAATAAGCAAGGCGGTGATTGATAAGTAAATGATCCAGAGCCGGGAAGCGGTCTGCTTAATTTTTGGGCTGAACTTATCCTTGGATATTCCAGTTACTTCCGAATTGTAGAGGCTGACCCCATTTCCGCTCACCATGGGCAGCAGGAGAAGGGCAAAGACAATGATTCCGATGCCGCCAATCCATTGCGTGATGCTGCGCCACAGCAGAAGGCCTTTGGGTACATCGTCGATGTGCCGCAAGATGGTGGACCCTGTGGTGGTGAATCCTGACATGGTTTCGAAAAACGCATCGCTCCATCGGGGAGTTACTCCGCTGTAGTAGAAGGGGAGCATTCCGAACGCCGATAGCAAAACCCATATCAAGCTCACTGTCAGGAAGCTTTCGCGTTTGCTGGTTTTCTTTTGAATATGTTCGGTGCCGAATATGCGGAGGAAGATGCCACATAGCAGCGTTACAGCACTGCAGGTGAGGATTGTGTCGCCGCACTCTTCTGTATAGTAGAACGAAACCACGGAGCAGGCCATCATGAAGAGCGACTCTATGATGAGAACGAACCCCAGGATTCGGAGCATAAACCGTATGTTGAAATTGCCTATCATAGCCATGCTAACTTTATCCAAACAGTTTTTCTGCATTCTTGAGCGCATCATCCAAGCAGAACACTACCACGTGGTCGTTGGCTTGGATCACCGTTTCTCCATCAATCATCATGGCCTTGCCGTTGCGGATGAGCCCTCCTAAGGTGATGCTTGATGGCAGGTTGAGGCTCTTGACCGGTTTCCGGGTGATGCGGGCATCTTCTCTGACCACCATTTCGGCTACCACAGCATCTGCGAAAGAGAGCCGCTTGGCGCTCGACACATCGGCATCGAGCAAGAAACGGAAAATATTGCTTGCCGCGATGATTTTTTTATTGATTACAGCCCCTATGTCGAAGCTTTCGGCCATGGGGATGTAGTCCATATTTTCCACCTCCGCCACGGTTCTTTGCACGCCAAAGCGTTTGGCCGCCATGCACGAGAGAATGTTCACTTCGGGGCTTCCCGTGAGGGCCACAAAGGCATCCATTTCTTCGATGCCTTCCTGAATGAGGAAGTCGGTGTTGCGCCCGTCCTCGTGATAGATGGTCACATTGGAGGGAACTTTCTCGGCCAACTTCTGGCATTTGTCGATGGCTGGTTCGAGCAGCTTGACGCGGATGTTGTCGGGCAGGTATTGGGTGGTGCGGATGGCTATCCGGCTTCCTCCCATAATCATAAGGTTTTTGACTTCGAAAGTCTTTTTCCCCGTGATTTTGGGAATCTCATTCACATGGTCTTTCGTTACTGCAAAAAACAGGAGGTCATTGGCCAATATCTGATGCGATCCGTTTGGGATAATCGTGGTATTGTTGCGTTTGATGGCTACCACGTGGTATTTTTTTTGGTCGGCATTCAGTTCCGAAAGGTATTTGTTGACGATAAACGCATTTTCGCGGACTTTCACCCCCACCAGCACCATTTCGCCTCCACATAACTGGAACCACATCCTGGCCCAGGGATGGCGGATGGCCGAAACAATCTCCTTGGCGGCAAGCATTTCGGGGTAGAACATGGCATGAACGCCTAATTTTTGGAACACTTCGGCGTTTTTAGGCAGCAAATATTCGTAGTTGTCGATCCTTGCGAATGTTTTCTTGGCACCTAAGAAAGAAGCTAACATGCAGGAGGTGATGTTGGCCGATTCCTCGGGTGTCACCGCCACAAAGAGGTCACACTTTTTCACCCCGGCTTCGGTGAGGTCGTTCAAGGAAGTAGCCGCTCCTACCATCGTCATTATGTCGAACGAGGCCACGTCTTGCTTGAATCGCTCCCTGTCCTGGTCGAGCAACACAATGTCATGGTTTTCAGAAGACAGGAGTTTTGCCAAGTGGGTTCCCACTTCACCTGCACCGGCTATGATGATTCTCATAATGAAAAATAATTGTTTTAAGGGCTATGTTCTGTGGACAGAAATCAAGGGCATCTGCTGTTATTTGATCCGTCCGTTGGGTTTTCTGGGGGATATGATGATTTGCTTATTTATCCTCCTGAAAAGTTATTGAGACTTTTCTCTCCCGTACCAAGGAGTCGGCATTGCCTGTCGGGCTGTTTTTAGCCAGCATTTGCAACAGTTTCTGGTAAATGCTCTCCTTGTCTATACCGCAGAGTTTTGTCAACTCGGGAATCGAACCATGGGTGACAAAGCTGTCGGGAAGCCCGATTCTCTCCACCTCGATGTTGTTGAATTTGTTGTCGGCAAGATATTCCAGCACTGCACTACCCAATCCTCCTGTTATCACGCCGTCTTCCACGGTCACAATTTTCGAATGGTGGGAAGCCACTTCGTGCAGCAACTCGGAGTCGATCGGTTTCAAGAAAATCATGTCGTAGTGTGCCACCGAATATCCCTCGGTTTGCAAGCGTTGGATGGCTGTTTGCACTTGGATCCCAATGGGGCCGATGGACAGTACCGCAAGATCTTTGCCGTCGTTCAGTTTTTGGCCTTTGCCTATTTCGATGGACTTCATTTCGCATTGCCAGTCGATGAGGCTGCCTTCTCCTCGTGGGTAACGGATAACAAACGGCTGGTCTGCATTGTACGTGGCGGTGTACATCAGGTGGCGCAGGTAGTGTTCGTTGATGGGCGACGAGATAATAAGGTTGGGTACGCAACGCATGTAGGCCAAATCGAATGCGCCATGATGCGTAACTCCGTCTTCTCCTACCAGTCCGGCCCGGTCGAGGCAGAACACCACGTGCAGCTTTTGGATGGCCACATCGTGGATGACCTGGTCGTAGGCCCGTTGCATGAACGAGGAGTAGATGTTGCAAAAAGGAATAAGGCCTTCTTTGGCCAATCCGGCAGAATAGGTCACCGAATGCTCCTCGGCTATACCCACGTCGAACGAACGTGAAGGGAATTCCTTCATCATGTAGGTCATGGAACAGCCTGTGGGCATAGCGGGCGTAATTCCGACGATGCTTTCATTTTGTTTTGCCAGTTCCACGAGCGTTTTACCGAACACATCCTGGAATTTCGGGGCGCAAGGTCCCGATACGGTTACGATCCGTTCCCCAGTTTCCTTGTTGAATTTTCCGGGTGCGTGCCACACGATGGCTGATTTTTCGGCCGGTTCGTATCCTTTGCCTTTTACCGTGCAAATATGCAGCAGCTTAGGGCCTTTCATATCCTTGATGTTTCGCAGGATGCGTACAAGACCTTTCACGTCGTGCCCGTCTATCGGGCCAAAGTAGCGGATATTAAGTCCTTCAAAGATGTTGTGTTGCTTGGAAATGATCGCTTTCACGCTATTATTGACCCGCAGGATGAAATTCTTTCCCTGTTCGGTGATCAACCGCTTGCGCTTGAAGTGCTGGTACACGTCGTAGCGGATCTTGTTGTAAGTGCTCGATGTGGTGAGCTTTACAAGATATTCGTTGAGCCCGCCTACGTTGTTGTCGATGGCCATATCGTTGTCGTTCAGCACGATCAATAGGTCATTTGGCTGCGAGGCGGCGTTGTTGAGCCCTTCGAACGCAAGCCCTCCGGTGAGTGACCCGTCCCCGATGACAGCAACCACCCGACGGTCATTTTCTTTTTTCAGCCGGAAGGCCACCGCCATGCCGAGGGCTGCTGAAATAGAATTGGAAGCGTGGCCGGCTATGAAAGCGTCATATTCGCTTTCTTCGGGATTGGGAAAGCCCGACAATCCGCCAAACTTGCGGTTGGTGTCAAACGCTTCTCTTCTTCCGGTGAGGATTTTATGGCTGTATGCTTGATGCCCCACATCCCACACAATACGGTCGAGTGGGGTGTTATAAACATAATGCAGGGCCACAGTGAGTTCCACCGTACCTAAGCTGGACCCGAAATGCCCGGGATTAGTACTCAGTTTATCGATTAGAAATGTCCTTAAATCGCTACAGACTTCCGGTAGCTGATTTTCCCCGAGCTTCTTCAGATCGGAAGGACTGTTTATATTTTTCAGTAAAGACATAGTTTACAGATGATTCATCTTCTCCTTGCGCTAAAAAATATCCGGAAGAAAATGTGGACAAAATTAAAAAACAAAAACGTTTTTTCCTACTTCTCCGGCTAATTTATATGCAAAAGCAAGAATGATAGTTAACAATGCTATTCGAGGTTCATTATTGACTTAAATTGCTCAAATAATTTCTTTCATTGCCGGACTCAGCATTGTCGATTTCAGGTATTCATACTCACGGAGGAAACATTCCCCGAAAATATTCGAATCTACCTCTTCTTCAATTTGCTTCACCGTCCAGAATTTTCCTTTCAACATGCTGATGTTTTTCACCTCATCGGCTGAATTGATTTGCGAGACATAAAACAGCACCAGTCTTTTGGTTTCACTATTTTCATAGATATACTTAAGCTGAAAGGTATATGGCAACGCTTCTCCTCCCAGTTGTTTGGCGATGCTGTTGCGGGCGGCTAAGTTGAGGTCGTGCTTGAAAAGCATGTACTTTTCGAACGGATGGTCTAAGTATCCGGGTTCAAAGGGCGAATCTTCGGGCCTTTTCTGCAAATAGATGCTGCGGTTGCACACCAATGCGATGCGGATCACCGGGTGCAAGAAGCGGTTCTTCATCTTGAATGACTCCGACTTGGCTACCTTGCCTATCACCCGACCCTGCTCGTTGACGATAGGTAACCATTCTTCTTTGAAAAAACGGGTGCTGAGCGACCGGAGCGCAAAGCTTTCGTAGCAAATCAGGATGACGACAACCGTCAAGGGAGCGAAAACATAAATCGCAAAATCCCAACCGTTGAAGCCATAGCTCTGGATCAGGAAGGAATACGCAAGCACCACAAACAGGTGTAAGGTGAAAAGGCGTTCGGCGATGCCCATTGCGGAGAATATTTCCTGAAGCAAGGTCTTTTCCCGGATGTCGATCCTTTTGAAATAGTGGTTGGCGATGTATTTTTTGCCTCCCCGCAAAATGAATAAGATAATGACCATCCATATTTCGCAGATAATCATGTAGTTGTGTGTGTTTACCTCTTTCACCGGCGAAATGAAGGCGAATAGGCAAGTCAACACCAAAGGCACCATAGATGCGATGGACATGAGCCAGAACACTGTCGTTTTCAACACGAAGCGGAAAATCGAGTCTAAAATCAGGCTCAACATCGTAGAGGCTAATACCGCCATAATCAAGCTGACTGAATTCGCGTTCAAAAAAATGAATACACCGATCGGCAAGAAACCTAATGCGGGGTTCATTGCATATTTCCTAAATCCTCGGATTAGCATAGCGTCGGTTTTGAATGAACAGAGAATTCTGACGAAAAGTATTCATCGATTAAAATGTTAGTTCTTTTTGTTTGAGAAAACTGCCTTGTGTGTTTTCGTTATACTTCTACTTTATACAACGCTCAAGCTATTTTTTTGTTTATATGCGGCTTATTTTTATCTTTTGCTGTGTCCTTTGGCCGACGGGCAAAAAAAAATCCTGGGTTGAGGAAACCCAAGATCTTTTTGGTAGTTAATTAGAGGTTGTCGTTGTAGAACTGTATGATTTTTTCGTATAAATACCTTCGGGAATCCCCTCCCCGGATCGAATGGTCTTTGTCGGGAAAGACGAACATCTCGAATTGCTTGCCGGCGTCGATCATCGCCCTTACATATTCCAGCGAATTTTGGAAATGGACGTTGTCGTCCGCCGTTCCGTGCACGAGAAGCAATTTTCCCTGAAAAGTGTCGGCGTAAGTGATGGGTGATCCTTCCCGGTAACCGGCTTCGTTTTGCTGCGGAGTGGTCATGAAGCGTTCGGTATAGACTGTGTCGTAGAATCGCCAGTTGGTGACCGGAGCGATCGATACGCCCGCCTTGAACACGCCGTTGCCGCGGCCCATGGTCATCAGCACCATCTGCCCGCCAAAGCTCCAGCCCCAGATGCCTATGCGCGATGGGTCGATGTAGGAGAGTTTGCCCAGTTCGTGTGCTGCTGCAATCTGGTCGTCGGATTCGAGCACACCCAGCCTCTTGTACGTTTGTTTGCGGAATTCTTCCCCGCGTGCTCCTGTGCCGCGTCCATCCACACAGGCCACCACATAGCCTTGCTCGGCCAGGTAATGTACCCAGTCGATGCCATAGCTGTCAAGCACTTGCTGCGAATTGGGGCCGCTGTATTGCACCATCACGAGCGGATATTTCTTTGACGGGTCGAAGCGGGTTGGTCTCATGATCCAGGCGTTCAACGCAGTTGTCCCGTCGGCCGCTTTCACCGTAGTGAATTCTTTGGTGGGAAGAGTTGTTGATTGGAGAACCTTCACCAAGTCGCTGTTGTCTTCCAATACACGCAACTGTTTTCCATTGGCATCGTTCACTGTCACCACGGAGGGGGCGTTGGTATTGTTCCAGAAATTGACAAAATATTTACCATTTTCGGCAAATTCGGCGCGGTTGGTTCCGGCCTGCGATGTCAGTTTCACCGGAAGGCCTTTCTCCATGTTCAATTTGTATATTTCCCTTCGCAAGGGGCTTTCGCCTGCCGCTTGGTAATAGACGGTCTTAGTGCCAGGATCCACGGCAAGCAGGTCAGTGACATCGAATTTGCCAGTGGTCAATTGTTTTTGCAGCACGCCCGCATTGTTGTAGAGATAGATCTGGTTGTAGCCATCTTTTTCGCTCACATACAGGAAGTGCCCTGGGATAAAGCGGATCTGTTTCAGGAGTTCCGAATCCACAAAATACTTGTTTCTTTCTTGCAACACCGATTTGGCAACCAGCGAACGGGGATTCGCCATGTACATGTCGAACACGTTCTGCTCCCGGTTCAGGGTCATCACCGCCAATGCGGGCTGGTCGGGCAGGAACTGGATCATCGGGATATACTCCCATCCCGAAGAAGGAAGATTGACTTGCTTGGTGGTTTTTGCTTCGATGTCGAATACTTGGCAAGTCACTTTTGAATTGGTTTCCCCGGCTTTTGGATATTTGAAAGATTGCAGTTTGGGGTAGAGGTTGTCCTTGTATTTCTGGAAAGAAAATTCAGGGACTTCCGACTCATCGAAGCGTACAAAGGCCAGCAGGGAGTTGTCGGACGAAAAGTCCATGATGTGAGTGGTCTCGAATTCTTCTTCATACACCCAGTCGGTAGCGCCATTGATGATTTTTCCAGCCATACCGTCTTTGGTGACCTGCGACTCGGTGCCATAGTCGAATTTGGCCAGCCAGATATTGTTTTCGCACACATAAGCCAGCATCCGCCCGTCTTTCGAAAACACAGGCGACGATTGCTTTTCTTTTTTGTCGGTGAGTTTTATCACCAAGTTGCGGCGGATGTCGTAGTAGTAATAGTCTGCCTTGTAGGAGCGGCGATAGACGTGCTCCGTGTTGCGGTAAACCAGCAAGCGTTTTTCATCGGGACTCATCACGAACCCGTCAAATGAGTCGAAATGGCATTCCCGTGCGCGCTTCACATCGAACACTGTGTCCACGGGGATTCCCGTCTTGAAGGCGTATTTGACCACCAAGGTGTTGTCAGGGTCAGTTTTGTAGAAATATTCACCATCGGGCGAAGAAACCACATCTTCCACCCCTCTTTGGGAAAATCTTCCCGAAGTTATGTCCTTCAATTGTAGTTGTTGGGCCTGCATGGCTTCCCCAAAAAGCAAGAGGCTAAAAACGATCAGTTTAATTTGTTTCATTGCGGCTTAATCTTTTTCTCTGATAATAAGATGCCACTAAGATACAAAATAAGGACAATAGGATTTAATTTCCCGGAATTTATTGACAAAATTAAACGCATCACAGCTGAGGCGATGCTGAGAGTACTCTCCCTGAAGGAAAAGGAGGGCTTCAGGCAGCCGGAAAAGAGATGGTGTTTCCAAGAAAAAGCATAGAATGTTTAACAGCCCCTCGCCCTTTGGACGCTGCTCTTGAAAACAAGGGGAGAGCTGGCCGGTGGGGATTTTCATCATTAAGGTAAACTCGACTTAAGCGGTTCGGGCGTATGGGAAAGGAACTGATTTGAGGAATCATCGGTTATCGAATTCTCGCATTTGCTTTGGCAAACGTTGTTGGGTGCATTGAATCTTTTCCCTCGATGCTGTGAACCCGTAGATAGATAAAAAAAGCGCCGAATTACTCCGGCGCTTTCTGATTATTTTGGATTGAATTATTTCACAGTGTCCATGTGGGCGATCAAGTCCAATACTTTGTTTGAATAACCCCACTCGTTGTCATACCAAGAAACAAGTTTCACAAAGTTTCCGTTCAATGCGATACCAGCACCTGCATCAAAAACCGAAGTGCGTACTTCGTGAACGAAATCTGTAGAAACTACTGATTCTTCAGTGTAGCCAAGGATTCCTTTCAATTCGTTTTCAGAAGCAGCTTTCACAGCAGCTTTGATTTCATCGTAAGTGGCAGATTTTTCCAAACGTACTGTCAAGTCAACTACAGAAACGTCAGCAGTTGGAACGCGGAATGCCATACCTGTCAATTTACCGTTCAAGGAAGGAATTACTTTTCCTACAGCCTTAGCAGCACCGGTAGAAGAAGGGATGATGTTTCCAAGGATGGAACGGCCACCTCTCCAGTCTTTAGCAGAAGGAGCATCCACAGTTTTTTGTGTATTTGTAGCAGCGTGAACTGTTGTCATCAAGCCTTCAACGATTCCAAATTTGTCGTTGATAACCTTAGCCAAAGGAGCCAAGCAGTTTGTAGTACAAGAAGCGTTGGAAACAACGTCCATGTCTTTTGTGTATTTGTCCAAGTTGACACCACAAACGAACATAGGAGCGTCGGCAGAAGGAGCAGAGATAACTACTTTTTTTGCACCACCTTTCAAGTGAGCGGCAGCTTTTTCAGTTGTAGTGAAAACACCAGTTGACTCAACCACGTAGTCGGCACCAGATGCACCCCAAGCGATAGCAGCAGGGTCTTTTTCAGCGAAGAAAGCAATTTCTTTACCATTGACAACCAATTTGCCATCTACGTTTTCAGCAGTGCCTTGGAATTTACCGTGTACTGTGTCATATTTCAACATGTACACCAAGTAGTTGATATCCAAGAATGGGTCGTTTACTGCAACGATTTGAACATCGTTTCTTTCTTGCGCTGCACGGAATACGAGACGACCAATTCGTCCAAAACCGTTAATACCTACTTTAATCA
>ERZ778028.2516-NODE-2516-length-13057-cov-3.764267_pt1 | contig 13057 bp, 11 predicted proteins | sample MGYA00375758_ERZ778028 | MGnify/ENA primary metagenome ERZ778028 (study PRJEB29350, sample SAMN05389828) | bioreactor metagenome | isolation source: Thiocyanate bioreactor | place: South Africa: University of Cape Town | collected 2014-03-17 ... | reverse complement strand
AAAAGTTTGAAGAGCATTTATCAAAAACACACAATCTTCAGCTTCATATGTTTTTCCTGTAATTTTACTTTTATTTTTCAAAAATTTTCTCCTTTAAATAGAAATATAAGTTAGTAAAAAATAGGGCATAAACACAAAATAGTGAATATGCCCTATAAATTAAATTTCTATTCACTATTTTTTATAATGTTGTTTATCAACATCTTGTTTGCAACTTACTTTAGATTCATTTAATTTCTTTTTAGATAAGATATTTTCCAAATCTTTTTTTACGTCTTTTGAGAAAAGAAATTCATCTTTTTTACTTAAATCACATTGTTCCAACTGTTTCATCGCTTCTACATCTGATAAGCGATTATGGTAATGTTCGCTAATTATACTAAAAATATTTTTACAGTTTTCATCATGAAACATAATCATCCAAGTAGGTTTACCAAAACTTTCTTGACAGTTCGTACTAGAACAATAATAATATTTTTTACCACAAACAACACAACTTCTATTTGGCGTAGTCATATTTATTCACTCCTAATTAGATAATTAATATGATTTAAATGGTATGCAATCATACCATTTAAATTAATCTACTTGTGGTATAACAATTTTAAATAATGTTTTTTGTTTGTCGCAATATGCTTGTTGAGCTTTCATTGTGAATGGATGCTTACCTTCTGTTGAGAAAGTTACATCAGCATTTGGGTCTAATTTAGCATTAGGGAATATAACGTAAGCATAAATTAAAGTTGTAGGGTCGCATATGTCATTACCTAATACTTCCATGACAAATTTACCAGCTTTAGGGAACTCGTTAGCAGAGGCAACAACCTCAACTGCATTTTCAGATTCATATTCATACATTACGAATATTTGCGAACCAACTTCTACACTTGTCGGAAGAGTTATAGTTCTGCTTGTTTCATCATAAGCAAACTTATCAACTGTGGCAGTAGTATTAACTACATATTTTTTACCCATTGTGCTATCACCTCTTAACTCGTAAATTGTAGTTAAAGGTTCAATAGGTTTGTGTTTTAAAACTACAGTTGTGCCAGTTACATCAATATTCTCCATTGCTGGTGATATAATTTTGCTTGTTGAACTAGCAATCTTTTTTGTCGATCCTTGTTGGGTAGCGAATAAATTTAAATCAAACATACTGTTCTCAGCAGACAATTCAGCATTCTTAGCTAAGTGATATGTTTGTATTGTTGTACCAAGCGCATCAACAGCTTTCTTTTCCTCTGCTGAACACTTTAAACTTGGATTTTCGATTTGATTAATAGAATACATTACAGAACCATCTGCAGTGGAAGTCATAACACCTCTAAGTATTCTGTCAATAACAAAATTTGATACATCAAACATATAAAATTACCTCCTATTTTTTTTATATTAAAAGAAAGAACTACTTAAAGTTCTTTCATCCAATCTAACTCAGTTTTTTTTATGGCATTTGTGTCCAAAGAACCGGCGTAAATACCATTCATTAAATAATCTACATTTTTTATTAATCCAATACGTTTTACACTATCCATAAATTCGTATAATCCTATATTTAAAACTTCTTTAGAGTTATATTTAAAACCATTACTGTTTATCATTGAAGATATTAATGGCAAAAGAATTGATTTAGGTTCTTTTTCTTTATTTCTTAATCTGTTCTCTCTATCTTCGTCTATTAATATTTTTTTTGTAAATTCATTAGCAGATTTTTCGATTTTTTGTTTAAATCCATGTAATGTACAAATGTATTTTACTATTAATAAATATATATATCTATCAATTATTACACCTGTATTTGTATTATATAAAACAGTTTCATCGTTATCTTTTCGTTTACCTGTTTCAAATTCAGATAAATTAATATCGCCTAATAGTAACCTTGTATCCCCAGGTGTATAATTCTTTGACATTAATATAAATAATTCAAAATCTGTTATTTTTTCATAATCAATACCACTATCAAATAAAACAGATTTTATATCCGATGGTATAATTATTAAATTTTGTGCAATTGAGAAATATTTCTTTTCACCAAATCCAACTATTTCACCAATCGTAGGTTGTTTTAAAATAATATTATCATTGATTACATAATCCTTTTTAAAATACAATTGCAATTCATCAAGATTACTCATATTCACCTACATTTTAATTCATTTAAATTTTTAGTCTTAAAAATAATATGTTTATATACAAAGTCTTTATCAAAATAATCTTCTATATTGCTCTCAAGTTGAAAAAGACAATAATTACACAAATCATTTTTCTCACTAAATTTTTTATCAAATAATTCTGATGAATAATAATTTCTATTTTCAATAACATTTAACAATATTTTGCTAATGTTTTTAATCCAAATATTTTTATCACTATCTACAGTTAAAATATGTTCTTTGTAATAAACAGTATCTAAATTATCAAATTCGATAAACCCTACATTAAAATCAGCTTGTATTAATTCGATAAATAGAAAATTAATTAATTCAGAATTTGAAATAATGCCTATTGATTCATCATTTACTAAATTGTTACATTTTTCAATTATATCATCTAGCAATTCATACTCATCGTAAAACTTTTTAATGTATAAATTTTCATATATATTATCTTTATTCACCAAAAGTCAACTCCTTACGCATTTATTGCGTCTTTAAATAATTTGCTGAGTTTCCGTACATGAACTTTACAAGTGGGAATATTTAAATTTTGTATATTCATAATGTCCTCCTAATTTATATTTGTTTTTTATTATATATTTTTTAATCCAGTACATAAAAATATATTAGTGTATCTATTTTTAATTTAAAATAATCACATCTTTCATATAAATTTCGTCTAAGACAACTATTTGTAACTCTCTTTAGTTTTACTATCACGATATTTCTTCAAAGCCGTTAATGCTTTAATGTCTTCAACAATGTAATAAGTTTTGTTTTTACTCTTGTGACATACATTACTTGAATTTATGTATTTACTAAATCCATTGTCTTTCAACCATCTAGCTTCTGATTTAGAAATTTTTACCAGTTTATCTTCACTCTTTCTGTATAAATTTCCTTCACTCAATAGAGCAGGGTGGATATACCCTTTAAATATAAAAACTTGAATATTTAAATACTAATAGAGGTTTTATTATATTCTCCAATTGAATATGTATAGAAATGAAACTCCAAATTACATTTCTATACATATAAGAAATTTTGACATAATGCTTGTACACATTGATATTACATGACTATAAGTATTAAGATAAACTCGACATTTCAGTTCTTACTTTTTTCTTATAAGCATTATCCCATTCTAGCTGCATTGTTTTTGAACATTCGGAACAATATAATTTAGGTCTAGTTTTACTTTGTTTTATCAATAACTTACATTTTTTACATCTTGTAAACTTTTCACCACAATGCAATAGATACTCATATCCAAGATTTCTAAAATCAGTAATTTTTAATATTTCTGCTGAATCATATGTATCTATATAGCAAACATTGATGCTCAAATTATCAACTAATTTATTCATTTTTATTAGTCCTAATAACTTCATATCATGAATAATATGACATTGTTCTTTAACTGTAGACACTACATTAGCCATTCTAAAGATATCTTTAAACTCATAATTTATCCAATTTTTATTTTGAGGATTAATAGTATTTCTATATTTAGCCAAACATAACATGGAGAATGCAATTCGTTTCATAGGTTTGCTTTTAATTTCATTAATTGTAAGTAACTCATTTTTAGTAATAGGTATGTAGTCAATATTAACCAGTGTCTTTTCTTTAGCAGTTCTAGATATATCTTCAAGCAGTTTCTGCCACTTTGCTATAGAAAAGTTGTAATATTTTTTCTCCATGATTTCAACTAATTTAGTATAAATTTGATTTGGTTTTAAATTTTCAATTTCATAAAGATATCTTGATATTAACCTTAAATCATATGAGGGTGTATTACTTAACTCAGGTTGATTCAATAAATCTTCTACATATTCTTTTTCGTTTAATATAATATTTATAATTCTACCTCCGTACTTTTTAATGTTTTTGTTTTTATAGTAAAATTTTCACCACAATATTGAATTTCTCCATCGTAAGAGCGAGTAGGGTAAAATATAGTGTAATTATTCTCTTTTAATAAATTATTAATAAAAACATCTCCGCATATGTCCCATGCAAATTGTTTAGATTTATTAGTAGAATAGCATATATCTAAAACAATATTTGATAGCATTTCTTCTTGAGCACAGGATAGAACGCATTGTTGTTTAAATATTTTTAACATTACAATACGTTCGTTGCTGACATCATCTTCATCTATTCTTTGCATTTTGATTTTTTGTTCAAATTTATATATTGCATCACAATATTCTTTGTATATTTTTTCAATTGATTTTTTATTTTTTAGATATTCGGAAGATGCTTCATTAACGTTTTGTGATTTCAAAATATTATAATTGAAAGAATCTTCTTGACTGTAATTATATAAATACTTATCAAATTCATTTTCGAATTTCCAACAAATTTTATTTACTATACAATTATGATTGCCTACAGGCGTGCGTCTTTCAAAATGAAATAAAAAATCTTTTTCCTCATCAGTTTTATTTGGGTTATTCTTTAATTCCTCCAATGTAAGTTTAAACTCTGTTTGACATTTCTTATCTGCATCTTTTATATATTTTCTGTAATTGTATTTAACTTGCGGGTATATGTATTGCATAAAATAGGGTTTTCTTTCTGCTACAATTAATTTATTAAATATTTTTAGTTCTATTATTTCTTCAGAATCAGAATCTTCTGTTTTATTAGCACGAAAATCAAACCAATGTTTAGGTCTATCTTTAGATACAATTCCCTTAGTCTTATCAATTGCATTTTGTTGAAACATTTGACCACACATAATACGATAATCTAACTCTTTAAATTCTTTTGAATCTTCTGAAAATTGAGCTTGTACATCAAATTGGCTTGTAATCCCATTCGTATACATTCCAATATCGTCACCAAAACTATTTATATTGGACTTTATTAATGATTCATCTGTGATTTTCATTTTTTCTGCTTTGTGTTGAACACAAATAACAGTAGGTAATTCCCTGTGATTTTCTACTAAGATTTTATTATCTGTCAATAAATTTGAATCACCATCAAAATCTTCCCCGTTTTCAGCCTCGGCTGTTGTATCCCAAGAATTGAATATTAGCATGGTGTCTATATATTCATACCAGTATTGCATTTCACTTCTGTTAGGTAAATGTAATTTTCTGATGTTGTTATGACAAGTCATAGGAGCTCTAAAGCAAACGACGGTATTAATATCTTTATCTGTCCAATACTTTGAGTAGAATTCACCTTTATTAAGCAAACCGGTAACTTTTAAACCAAATATATGTTGGCATAAAGCATAAGGATCGCCACAAGCTGTTTGAAAATTACCTTTAACCTTTAATACACCTGTTTTGGCATCGGATATTCTTTTTTTTATCATTCTGTAAATTGATGTTCTTATATAACTGTCATTTATCATATCAGGATTTATTTGAAGAGCCTTTACAAAGTTTAAGTCTACCAATTCTGCGTTTTCTTCTGTTATATCCATACCGCGTAAAAATAAAATTGCTTTTCTGTAGTCACCACCTAAAATCTCATGTATTTCATCAATAGTCGGCTTAATCAATTTGTCAATTTGATTATCATTTAATCTATAACTCTGAATAAACTGATAATTTAAATTTCTTTCGTTTTCTAATGCTTTAGGAGTAACTTTTGTAACACAAAACTTATAATTATTATCTTTACAATTTTTAATATAATCGTCAAAACTATCGTAAGAATTCCATAATTTTAACATTGAAGTTGTAAGTATTACATCAATATTTCTTATATCAAATTCTTTTCCCCAGGCATCCTTGACAACATAATTATGGGCTATTTCATTTGCAAACTTTAAGAAGTCAAATGTTACTAACATTCCTTTAGAATACGCATATGGGCGTGTGCAAAATCCAGATGGTGTATAGTCTAATTTTAAATCTTCTCCCCATTTTTTAGCTATTGAGGGCAAACAAAGTCCAAAACCATCATTGATATTCTTTGTTATCTTATAGTCTTTTATATTAATCATTTCAGGTTCAGAACTATTGGAATCATCAAGTTTTACAATATCCTCATAAAATTCTACTTCACAGTCTTTAACTACCAGTATTCCTTTTGGATCAGAAACTACTACAGATGATGAGCAAACCAAAGATTCATAAGCACCAAACTTGGCTGGTACAATTTCTTTGTCAAGGTTTCTACCATTATCAATTCTTTTTCTTAACTCAGGAAATAGTTCTTTACTTGTAAATATAATAGTTTGATTTTTAACTCCGCCGTTAGTGGCTAATAGCCTTATATATTCAATGCCATTAACTTTAAACCCTTTCACAGAACGTAAATAATCTGATTCTTTATCCATTATTAAACACAAATAATCTTTTTTAAATTGAATTGTATTTAACTCTGTATATAATGATTTTATAAGTTTCTTCTTCTCAATAATATTTAATTCTGATTTATGTATCTTTTTTATTTCTTTTCGTATTCTTTCTATGTCTTCTGCCGTACTTTTCATGCCTCTTAATTCATCTATGAATCTTAAACATGTACTGTCTGCTAATGAAACAATCTCTCCATTTTTCATTGCTTCAGATATATCAAGATTCAAATTCCACTTAGACTTGCGAAGTCTTGTTGAATGTATTTTATAAACAAATTTTTGATTAGTTTGATATTTTATTTTCTATTCACTCCTTTTTCAATATTAATAATTGTAAATTAGATTGTAGGATATAACGTATCAATTTATATTCATTTGAAAGTTTATTAAAATGTATTTCTATATTAGGTTTTCTAGCCAGTGTAACACATTTCTATTTGATTATCATTTCATCACCTCCCTTAAATATGTTGCAAAAACTAATTGTTAAAAATAACACATAGAAAAATATCTTTTTTTACACTTTCTAGTAAAGATAAATGTATAAGCAAAAAACAAGTTATTATGCTTCGTTTAAGCGGAAAACACAAACTACAATAATAATATTATGGATATTGTAATTTGTGTTAAAAAAATAAATTAAAATATGCTGTTATATATATTATACTTTTTGAGATTAAAAAACTAAACCAAAATTTTAAAATTTTTTAAAATATTTGTAAGAAAATTATTTTGTGGTATTATCATATAAATTATGTAATTGTATGTTTAAAGGATGTTTTAGACTAATAAATTAAATCTTATAAATAACATGTTTTTCAATGTTTATATGTATGATAGTGATGTTGTTTCAATATTATAATTATACGAAAAATTTTAATAATGCATATGTATAGGTATTGATTTTTGTTAAATCTAAACTCTGATTTTTACAAAATAAAAAAAATAATTTATAGTAATTTGAGCATAAAAGGATAAATTAATTACGAAAATATAAAAAAAATATAAAAATAACTACAAAATCTAAAATAAAAGATTGACATTATTTATGCTTTATGATATTATAATAATATCATAAGAGGACAAGTATTATAAAAAGTTTTACAAGCAAATTATGAAGAGTATGTTTTAAAAATGACATCTCAATAATCAGAGAAAGTCCTATATCTTGTCATAAGAATTGGTCAAAACATCAAATTGACAAAATTGAAGAAAAAGGAATGCAGAGTGGGTAGCTAAAATTCTTTATGCATATTACAATTTACCTGCATAAAGCAAAGTTAATAAACATTTAACTATAATTTATTTTCAAGAGGTGATATTTTGGATTTTTTTTATAATGAAACATTAAAAAGCGAATTTCTCAGCACTATACCTGATGAAAAAACTAAAGAAGTTTATAAAAGCATATTTAAGAAAACTTATTTTTTGGAATTAGAACTAAAAAAGGATATAATTCAATTTAATATAAATGAATTATCAAGAATGTTTGAACTATTTTGTAATATAAGGACAAAAACTTATAACAAACATACTTTAGCTGTTTATAGGCATAAATTAATTCAATATATTAATTTTAATATTCCTATGAATGTAAAAATTAATTATTTGAAAGCTATAACGATAAATGAAATAATGGATAAGTTACAACAAGTTGGTGAAGTTGAAAATTCGTTTTTATTTAATAAAACTCAGTTTGAAAAATATAAAAATAAGATAGCTGTATGTGATAATTCAGATATTTATTTAGCAATGTTTTTAGCTGTTTTTTATGGAATAAAAGGAAGTGCTTATTCAGAAATTTATAAATTAAAAATAAGTGATATAAACAAAGCAGAAGGAACAATAAAATTATATAATGGAAGGAAATGCAATGCTCCGCTTGAATTAAGAATGGCATTAGAAAATGCTTATAATGTTAAATACCGTTCAAATAATGTTCCTTTAGACCTATATGATGATGAACTTCAAATTTTTAAGTTTTACAGTTTAAAACCAGGTGCCATTTATGAGAAAGTTGCTCAAAAGAGTATTACGGATTTTTTTTCAAGGAGACTTAAAAAATTATTAAACGAGGATAAAATAAGTGCACAAGCTATATACAGATCAGGACTAATTTATCATATGTATGAATCCGCATTGAAAGAAGATTTTAATTTAAAAGAGGATTTGACTTATGGTAATAAAGAACATGAATTATTTTATAAAAAGTATTTATTAGAATTTGGTTCCAACCTAACATGGTATGAATTTAAATGGAGATTTAAGGATTTTATAATTAATAACTATTAATAATATATGCCTATAAGATATCAATAGGCATATATTACTGCAAACAATTACAAAATCCATAATGAAAATTTAATAGAACAAATGTTTGAAAAAGTCTTGACAGTTGTTATTTAAAATTATATAATAACTATAATGAAATTCAGGAGGTCAAAAATGGAAAAGATAACATTGGACGAACTATTAAAAATATGCAGTAGTTTCAAAAAAATACGGTATGATGTATTTGATAGAGACAGTAGAAAGGTTTTTCTGCGTAGAAATATAAATAATATTGAAAAGATCATTCCTTCAAAAATAGATGAAATACAGATGTTTGAGCCTATGGGGCTGATAATTGATATAAATATTTATTCAGGATTAAAATCATCTAGAGATTATGAAACAGGTATATTAATAAGATTACTATTACATATTAAGAACTTAAAAGAAAAATATTGATGAGAATATATATATCAAATAAAATAATAATAAGAAAGGGAATTTTATGTTAAACGATAGGCAAAGAAAATTAGTAGAAGACAATTATCATTTGATTAAGAGATGTATCAGATTAATGAAAGCGTATCCAATTGAAGATTATACAGGATTAGCAGGAATAGCTCTTTGTGAGGCTTCAGAACGATATGTGGAAAATGAACAAACTAAATTCTCCACATACGCAACAACTTACATAAATAACAAAATTAAAACAGAATTTAAAAAAAATGCACGCTATAGGAGCATTGTATCTTTAGAAATGCCAGATGAAGACATAATAAATAATATTGATTTAATAAGTATTTATAAATTTGACGATGAAATAGTGCATGATCTTTCTTTGAAAGATATTCATTGTAAATTAGGAGATGATAAATATGTGATATTACAAATGATTTTAGAAGGATACAAGTTGAATGAAATTGCAATAGCTTATGGTTGCACTTTTCAATATATATCAAAGGTTTTTAAAGAAATTAAAAAAAAATTAAAAATTTTGGTTTAGTTTTTTAACATCAAAAAGTATAATATATATGAGAGCATATTTTATAGGAAAGTATTCCTAATATTTTTTTAAATAATAACTACAATATCCATAATAAAAACATGAAAAGCAAAGGACAATAAATGCGTTGAGTACTACAAATATAATAATCAGATACATAATTACAAAATCTATAATTTAAATAATATATCCTAAAGATAGGAGGATAAAATCTATGAATAACAGTCAGAATCAAATAATAAAAAGAACAAAAAAGGAATTTGTACCGACAATACATGAATTTAACAAAAAACAGAGAGATTTAATAATTGAATGTTATGATGATAAAGTAAAAAGATCACAGGATAGTACAATTAGCGATTATAAAGCAGTTAATGTAGACCCGATAAATAAATTGATTTCTGTCGTCGAAAAAGTAAATGGCAAAACTAATATTATTGCTGAATTAGGTGGTTCAAATGTACCTACATTAATGAAATTATTAGACATGCTAGATATAACTGTTGTATGTAAACCATTAGTACACTATATTAACGAAAATCAGCAAAAACAAAGAGGAGAAAATGAAAAGTCTAAAGAAATTTAGCGGGTTAAATAAGTGTAAAAATTTACTTATAGTAGTTTTAATAATATTGAATATTAGTTTAATAGTTAAACATAACTTAACTATTAAGGGTGAAATAAATAGTTTTTCATCTGAAAATCAAGAACTGATATCTATCAATAGACACTTAGAGAATGAAATAAAAAGGTTAAGTATAAAAATTGAAAATCTTTATAAATACAAAAAAATCTATGATGTATTAACAAATATCGATACACGTACAGACACTATATATTATGATATACCACTAACAGCATATCAACAGGAATTTGTACAAGCTGTATCTGAAGATAATGGATTTGATGAAACTTTTATCTATGGAATTATGGAATGCGAATCACACTTTGATGTGAACGCAGCTAGCACTAGCTCGTACGGTATCATGCAGATAAATGGAGATTTTGCCCACTTTTATGCGGAGCTAGCAGGGCTACAGGGATATGACTTATTTAGCTTTGAAGACAATGTAAGAATGGGTATAGCTTGTTTACGATATATAAGAAATTACTATATATCAATAGGAATTGATTCTCAAGAAGAATTAAATAAATTAACATTGTTAGCTTATAATAAAGGAATTAGCGGAGCTAAAAAACACGTTGAAAAACATGGAGGAATTATATCAAAATATAGTGATATAGTATTAAGAAATAAAATAAGAATAGAGGGGAAGTAATACTGTATCTAGAAGAGACATATAGGAATTTTAATTATAATCATGAAAAATAATAATTAAGTGTCGTAAATAATAGGTGTTATATCATCAGTTTTAAGTTTGATAGGTCATTGTTTTATAATATTTGGATTTGGATGTTTAGTAGATGAGTAGTAGAAGTATTGCTGTTATAGGTTAGAAAAACTACTGAAGACTATAAAAAATATAAAAAAACTATTGACAAGTAAGAGTATTTCGTGTAGAATAACAAAAGTTGAGTGTTAACTATGATAACATTATTCATATGAATAATGTTATCATAAAAATACCTTGCACCCTTAGCTCAGTTGGATAGAGTGTTCGGCTACGAACCGAAAGGTCAGGGGTTCGAATCCCTTAGGGTGCACCAATTACTTTTGGTGTTGAGTGAAATAGATTTCCATGTACTTTTTATGAGTACTTTTTTTTACTCAATAGATGGTTAAAAATATAATTTAACAAAAAATATGCGGTTGTGGTGGAACGGCAGACACACTATCTTGTGTTAGTGTTGACACAGAGATAATAGTGTATTTATATAGTTTATTATCAAAAATTAAATAGGCGAGTATGCTGGAATCGGCAGACAGGCACGTTTGAGGGGCGTGTGTTTTAGGACGTGTGGGTTCAAGTCCCACTACTCGCACCAAGTTAGAAAGCTATATTTTTATTGTTTTATAAACAATAAAAATATAGCTTTTTTATATCAAAAAAAAATACTTTAATTATCTACATAATTTGCACCAATTAAATTGCTTTATTCTTTGTAGTAATATATAATTACAATATATGATAAGATAAAGATTTTTTAAAAGGTGGTGGAAATGTGAGTAAAAAAATAACAGTAGACCAGCATTACGTCCCTAGATTTTATCTAAAAAACTTTTCTGAGATTAAAGGGTATGGGAAGAAGGAAAAAGTTTTAATTTCTTTTTTTCAATTTAATGGAGGAATTTATAAAGAGAAAATTCCTGTAAAATCAATATGCTATAACGATTTTTTTTACGGGGAAGATGGGGTATTAGAAAAAGAATTATCGGATAAAGAATGCATATTATGGTCTAGAACAATACATTATATAATTGAGAATCCGGAAAAGGAATTGAAAAAAGAAATGATAGATAACATTAAAGATTTTGCTATTTATCAGTATACTAGAACCTTGGCAATGTTAAATCATAATAAACAATCAATGTTTGAACTTCTAAGTACTTATTTAATAAATAGTAATACAAACCTTGAAAAAGAGATTGTAGATGAAGTAGTAAGAAAAAAAATAAATGATGAAACCCATGCATCCTTAATTTTAAGTATGTGTGAAGAATTAGTTAAAGAAATTGATGATTTAAAAGTTTCAGTGATTAAGTTTATTACAGTCAATAAATTGATTATTTCTGATATGCCGGTGATTGTTATAAATCCATTTAGTATAAGTAGGTCAGGATTTGCAAATGTTGGAACAGTGATTTTTTTTCCTATTGCTAATGACTTATTAGTTGTTATTCATGATGAAAAAATATATAATTTTTGTAATTATTTTAATGTTGTTGAAAATGAACAAGATGTGATAAATCTTAATAGGTATCAATTACTCAGTGCAGAAGAACGCATAATGTCTGATAATATTGAGTGCTTAAAAAAAACAGTAGCAGATGATGAAGCAATGGTTAATAGAATAGAATTTGGAAACAATAGCAAGGTAAATTCAAGATGTGATGGGAACGGAATTTTACTTGGGGTAAGATCAAGAAATTTGAAATATTTATATATGCTATCTTTTTTAAAATTGCCAAAAAGTTTAAAGAAAGTACCGGTTGAATGCAGGGGGACTTTTAGTAGAAAGTATAGTTATGATAGCAGAGTAAGTTTATTAATTAGAGTTTACAAGCTTCCAGGTTTGCTTAGAACTTATAAGGAATTTTCAGTAGAAGAAATTAATAAAAGAAAGAAGGGGTATTCAAAGCTTTTAAATTTTATGGATGACTATTGGCAAGTTCCT
>ERZ778028.2514-NODE-2514-length-13082-cov-4.409841_pt1 | contig 13082 bp, 8 predicted proteins | sample MGYA00375758_ERZ778028 | MGnify/ENA primary metagenome ERZ778028 (study PRJEB29350, sample SAMN05389828) | bioreactor metagenome | isolation source: Thiocyanate bioreactor | place: South Africa: University of Cape Town | collected 2014-03-17 ... | reverse complement strand
GTCCATATATCCTCCTGCTTTTGGCGCAGTTTGGGCAGACTCGCGCCCGGCATGAAAGCCTTTCGGGCATGTTGCGCCGCAGCGTATTTCGCATTCGCAAAATCGCAGGATTTGTCAGTAAAGCCTTTTCCGGGTTCACATTTCCTATGGGATCACCGATAACTGAGAGCTTGGCGGACTCACACACTGTGGGGGTACCGTGATCACCGCGCGGAAGACGCGGCGCAAAGACATGAACCGGACCGGCAACGCCGGACGGACAGGGCGGGATTGTTGATGGCTTGGAATAACGTGCGCCGTCATAATGGTGCGAAGCGTTTGGGCGCGAAGCTTCTGGTTTCGGCGGGCGTTCTGGCGGCCGCCGGACTGGTCGCATCGCCGATCATCGGCCAGGCCACCGCCGAACCGGTCGCCGCCCCCCTGGCGGTAAATACGGCCGCGGTCGCCTCCGTGGCCGCGCCCCTCGATGCCTCGGTGTCCACCGCCGAGCGCAAGAAGATGCTGCTGCAATATTGCACCGCCTGTCACAACGACAAGGCCAAGACGGCCAACATGTCGGTGCTGCCGCTCAATCCCGACAATCTGGGCGCCGACAACGCCACCTGGGAAAAGATCCTGCGCCGTCTCAGCCTGGGCGAGATGCCCCCCAAGGGCATGAAGCGCCCGCCCAAGGAGCAGCTGGGCGATTTCGTGCACTGGCTGGAGCATTCGCTGGACAAGCGGATCGCCGCCAATCCCGATCCCGGCCGCGCCACGGTGCGCCGTCTGAACCGCACCGAATATGCCAATGCGGTACGCGACCTGCTCGCCTTCGACGTGGACATGAGCAAGGACCTGCCGGTGGACGATACCGGCTACGGCTTCGACAATATCGCCGACATCCTGACCGTCTCGCCCACCCTGATGGACCGCTACATCAATGTGGCGGGCAAGATCAGCCGCCTGGCGACGGGCCAGGCCTCGCGCAATCCGGGCACCACCGATCACAAGATCGAAAAGGACCTGTTCGAGAACGCCTTCGGCATCGCCTCCTACAACGAACGCGCCAGCGACCTGCTGCCGCTGGATTCGCGCGGCGGCACCGCCTTCAAATATTACGCGCCCTATGACGCCACCTACGCCATCCAGGTCTTCCTGAATTCCGGCACCTCGACCGAATCCGAGATCGACGCCAACAACCGCTATGAACTGCGGGTGCCGCTGAAGGCGGGCTTGCGCACCATCGGCGTCTCCTTCCGGCGCAAGATGGCGCTGAACGAGGAGCTGATCCCCGCCTCCACCAAGGGGCCGCGGGTTCCCAAAGCCACCAACGTCACCCTGCTGCCGATGGACGTGCAGGTGGACGGCGCCCGCGTCAAGACGCTGGAAGTGCCGTCGGTGGCGCTGGGTCCCAACGTTTCGCAATCCTTCTACCTGCGCGATGTGATGCAGGTATCGGTGGCCGGGCCCTATGACATTCAGGGACCCGGCGACACGCCCAGCCGCCGCAAGATATTCACCTGCCGCCCGGCATCCGCGTCGTCATCGGCGGAAAATGCCTGCGCCCGGCAGATCCTGGGCACGCTGGCGCGTCAGGCCTATCGCCGCCCGGTGTCGTCCGCCGACATCAATCCGCTGATGAAGATTTATGCCGAGGCGCGCAAGGGGTCCGATTTCGAGCACGGCATCAGCGCCTCGGTCCAGGCCATCCTGGTCTCCCCCGGCTTCCTGTTCATGACCGAGAGCGATCCGCGCGGCAGCAGGCCCGGCGCGATCCACCGCATCACCGACCTGGAACTGGCGACGCGCCTGTCGCTGTTCCTGTGGAGCAGCATCCCCGACGAAGAACTGCTGGCGGTGGCGGAAAAGCGCAAACTCAGCGATCCCGCCGTGCTGAAACAGCAGGTTTCGCGCATGTTGGCCGACACCCGCTCCAAGGCGCTGACCGACAATTTCGCGGGCCAGTGGCTCTATCTGCGCCGCCTGGAATTCCAGAAGCCCGACCGTCGCGCCTATCCGGACTTCGACGTGCGCCTGCGCAGCGCCATGAAGACCGAGACCGAGATGTTCTTCGCGGGCGTGGTGCGCGAGAACCGCTCGGTCCTGGACTTCCTCGGCGCCGATTACACCTATCTCAACCAGCGCCTGGCCGAGCATTACGGCATCAAGGGCGTCAACGGCACCACCTTCCGCAAGGTGCAGCTGGAACCGGCCTTGCATCGCGGCGGGCTGATGGGCCAGGCCAGCGTGCTGACCGTCACCTCCTACAACAACCGCACCTCGGTGGTGCTGCGCGGCAAGTGGATTCTGGAGAATATCCTGGCCGCGCCGCCGCCGCCGCCGCCGCCCGACATTCCCGCCCTGAACGAAGCCCGGAACGGCAAGGTGATGACGGTGCGCGAGCAGATGGAGATGCACCGCAAGCATCCGGTCTGCGCCTCCTGCCATACCAAGATGGACCCGTTCGGCTTCAGCCTGGAAAATTACGACGCCACCGGCGCCTGGCGTTCGGCCGATGCCGGAAAATTGCTGGACGTTTCGGCCACCCTGCCCGACGGCACCAATTTCGACGGCCCCAAGGGCCTGCGGGATGTGCTGATGTCGCGCAAGGACCAGTTCGTCGAAGCCTTCACCGAACGGCTGATGACCTACGCGCTGGCGCGCGGCGTCGAAGCCTATGACATGCCGGCGGTGCGCCTGGTGCGCAACGCCGCCCGCGACGACGGCTACCGGATGCACACGGTGGTCATGGGTATCGTTCAAAGTGTGCCATTTTCCATGAGAAGGACTCCGGAAAAATGATCATCACGCGCAAGACCATGGATCGCCGCACCCTGTTGCGCGGCACCGGCGCCGCCCTCGCCCTTCCGATGATGGAGGCGATGCTGCCGCGCAGCGTCAAGGCGGCCGAAACCGCCGCGGCGGCGCGCAAGCGCCTGCATGTCATCTACACGCCCAACGGCATGATGATGGAGAACTGGACCCCGGCCCAGGCGGGCGAGAATTACACCCTGTCGCCGATCCTCAAGCCGCTGGAGGCGCACCGCGAAAAGTTCATGGTCGTGTCCAACCTGGACCATGCCCAGGCCGAGGCGCTGGGCGACGGCGCGGGCGACCATGGCCGCTGCTGCGGCTCCTATCTGACCGGCGCCCATGTGAAGAAGACCGAGGGCGCGGACCTGGCCAGCGGCGTCTCGATGGATCAGCTGGTCGCCCAGAAATATGGCGAAGTCACCCAGATCCCGTCGCTGGAGCTGGGCCTGGAACAGCCCAGTCTGGCGGGAAGCTGCGATACCGGCTACAGCTGCGCCTATACCAACACCCTGTCCTGGAGCACGCCCTCCACGCCGCTGCCGGTCACCACCAATCCGCGCGCGGTGTTCGAGCGGCTGTTCGGCGACGGCGACAGCCTGGATGCCGCCAGCCGCCTGGCGCAGCTGCGCCGCCAGGCCTCGATCCTGGATTTCGTGGCCGACGACGCCAAGCGCCTTTCCGCCGGGATGAGCGCCAGCGACAAGCGCAAGCTGGACGAATACATGACCTCGGTGCGCGACATCGAAAAGCGCATCCAGAAGGCCGAGGCGGCGGGCGGCGCGGCCGGCAGCGTCACCAGCTTCGCGCGTCCCGCCGGCATCCCGGACGATTTCCAGGAACATGCCCGCATGATGATCGACCTGCAGGTGCTGTCGGCCCAGTCCGACCTCACCCGCGTCACCACCCTGATGCTGGCGCGCGAGGTCAGCGGCCGGTCCTATCCGGAAATCGGCGTGCCCGACGCGCACCACCCCCTCAGCCACCATGGCAACGACCCCGAAAAGGTCGCCAAGCTGACCAAGATCAACACCCTGCACATGGAGCAGATCGCCTATTACATCCAGCGCATGAGCGAGACCAAGGACGGCGAGGCGTCGTTGCTGGACAACACCCTGCTGCTGGCGGGCGCCAGCCTGGCCGATCCCAACAGCCATTCGCACCGCAACCTGCCCACCATCGTGGCGGGCGGGCTGGTCAAGGGCAACCGCCATCTGGTGGCGGCCAAGGACACGCCCATGACCAACCTGATGCTGTCGATGATGGACATGCTGGATGTCCGCGTCGACAGCCTGGGCGACAGCACCGGCCGCCTGTCCGGCTTCGCCAGCGTCGCCTGATTACCGGGACCGGAACACATGAAGACGGCATTCGGGTTTGGAATCCTCCTCGCGGGGGCGCTGGCGGCCAATGGCTGGGCCGGCGTCGCCGAGGATCAGCTGGCGCAGGCGGTCCGCGACAATGACGCCGCCGCCGTCAAGAGCCTGTTGGCGGCCAAGGCCGACCCGAACCTGCCCCTGCCCGATCAGTCCACGGCGCTGGCCTGGGCGGTGGACCGCCAGAATCCCGAAACCGTGAAGCTGCTGCTGGCGGCGGGCGCGACGCCCAACGTGGCCGACGTCAACGGCATCACCCCGCTGGCGCTGGCCTGCGAGATGGGCGATCCCGGCATCGTCGCCGATCTGGTCGCCGCCGGGGCCGACGCCAAGACAACACGCGCCGACGGCATTTCGGCGCTGGCGCTGTGCGCGGGCAATTCCACGCCGGACACCGTGTCCGCCCTGATCGCCAAGGGCGCCGATGTGAACGCCGCCGATCCCGAAGGCCAGACGCCGCTGATGTGGGCCGCCAACAAGGGCAAGACCGGCAACATCACCGCGCTGATCAAGAGCGACGCGCAGGTGAATGCCCGCTCGCAAAAAGGCTTCACGCCCCTGTTCTTCGCGCTCAAGAGCAAGGTGGGCGCGGCCTCCGACCTGCTGATGGATGCGGGCGCCGACATCAATGCCGACCTGCCCGACGGCACCTCGATCGTCCAGGCCGCGCTGCTGGAAAACAACGTGCCTTTCGCCACCCGCGTGGTGAACAAGAGCGTGGACCTCAAGCACCGCGACAAGGAAGGCCGCCAGCTGATCCATGCCGCCGCCGCCAGCGGCGACGCCGCCTTCATCAAGCTGGTGCTGTCCAAGGGCGCCGACGCCAATGCCCTGACCACCCCGCCCGCGCCGAAGCCGCCGGTGCAGGTCGCCTCGGCCGCACCCGCCGCCATTGGCGCGGACGGCAAGAAGCTGGCGCGCGCCGACGGCAGCGCCGGTCCACCCGCCCCGGTGACGCCCCCCATGCCGCCGCTGTTGTTCGCCGCCAAGGCGGGCTCGCTGGAGGCCATGAAGGCGCTGGTGGCCGCGGGCGCCAATCCCAAATTCAAGGCCAAGGACGGCACCACCCTGGCGCTGGCCGCCGCCTATGGCGGCCGGCTGGACGCCATGAAATACGCCCTGGAACTGGACCCCAACATCAATGCCAAGGCCACGGGCGGCCAGAGCATCCTGCACATCGCGCTGATGAACAAATTGTCGCCCGAGCCGCAGGATGTGATCCTGTTCCTGGCCGACAAGGGCGCCAAGCTGGACGCGCGGAACGATCGCGGCGGCACCCCGGCCGATCTGGCCAATCAGTCCAGTCCGGAGCCGGTGCGCGTCTTCTATGTGCAGTTGCTCAAGGACCGCAAGGTCGCCCCCAGCACCAATCACTGATTTCAGGCCCCGATTTCAAGGTGGCGTGATCTTCAGCAGCGAGTCCACATCGGTAAGGACATAAAGCGCCCCGTCCGGGCCTTCGCGCACGTCGCGGATACGCTGCTTGCGGTCGGTCAGCAGCGGCTCTTCCGCCACCACCATGTCGCCCTGGATTTCCAGCCGGTCCAGGACCATGCCGCGCAGGCCGCCCACGAACAGGCTGCCGCGCCAGGCGGGAAACAGCTTGCCATAATAGAAGGTCAGGCCCGACGGCCCGATGGTGGGATCCCAGTAATAGCGCGGCGGCTCCAGGCCCGCCTGATGGGTGATGCCGTCGCCGATCACCGTGCCGGGATAATCGATGCCGTGCACCGCCACCGGCCAGCCGTAATTCCTGCCCTTCTCGACGATGTTGATCTCATCGCCGCCGCGCGGGCCATGCTCGCTCTCCCACAAGCGGCCCTGGGCGTCGAAGGCCAGCCCCTCCTGGCTGCGCATGCCATAGGCCCAGATCTCGGGCATGGCGCCTTCCACGCCGATGAAGGGATTGCCGGGCGCGGGCGCGCCATCGGCGGTGATGCGGATCACCTTGCCCAGATGGGTGTTGAGGCGCTGGGCGATATCCCAGGGCGGGCGCTGGGAATAATCGCGGTCGCCCACCGTCACATAAAGATAACCGTCCTGGCCGATGGCGATGCGGCTGCCCTGCTTGCTGCGATAGGTGACGGGCACGGCGGGCCGGGCGCGGAAGATCACCGTCACCTCCCGCAAGGCATGAGCGGCGCGGTCCAGCACGGCGCGCGCCACCACGATGCGGTTCTGCTTGTTGGGCAGGGGCTCGTTATAGGTGAAGAAGATGCGGCGGTTGCTGGCGAAGTCGGTGTCCAGCACCACATCCAGGAGCCCACCCTGCCCCAGTTCCGGCGACACCGGCGGCACGCCGTCCAGCGGCCGGGAGATCGCGCCCTTGGCATCCACGATCACCATGCTGCCCAGCCGCTGGGTGATCAGGAAGTCGCCGTCCGGCAGGAAGGCGACGGCCCAGGGCCGCGCCAGGGCGGAGGTGATGGTGGTGACGCGATACGGCACACTCTTGCGATAGGGCGCATGGGTCTGCTGGGGAAATTCGGGGGTGTTGTCGGCTTTTTCCGGCGGGCGGGTGTCCACCGGCTGGCCCTCCACGAACCGCCAGGCGATGGGCGGGCTGAGCGGCGGATCGTCCAGGGTGCGGGCCGCCTTGTCCTGCGGGCCGGAAGGCCCGTAATGCCGGGTCAGGTATGCGACCGCCTGCTCCACCTCGGCGGGCGTCATCTGCGCCCCGTTGGCGATCATGCTCTGGATGGTCTGGGTCCATTGCGCGGCGCCGCGGCGTTGAATGGTGACCTGGGCGGCCTCATGGCACTGGGTGCAGACCTTGGCCACCAGGTCATGGCCGGGGCCGGGCGGAAAATCGTCGGCCCGCGCCGCCACCGGAATCACGGCCCCCAGAAGCAGAAGGCTGAGCAAAAGCCCGCCGCGTCCCAGGCCCCTTTTCATGGTTTCCCCCATGTTTTGCGGCCAGTAAAGCGGCGGCGGGCGAAGGGCGCAAGCAACCTTCGGTCAAGGCAAAGGCGGTGCGGTTGCCGTGTTCGGGCGCTTATGGTCTAGAACCCTGATGAACCCGCAGGCCGTCCTGAACCAGGCGATCCAGGCGCACCAGACCGGCAATCTGGCGGCGGCGGAACGGCTGTATCTCCAACTGATGGCGGACGTGCCGGGCGAGGTGTCCGCCCGCCACCTGCTGGGCGTGGTGCGGGCGCAGCAGGGCCGCAATGCCGAGGCGCTGGAGCTGATGGCCGCCGCGCTGGCGATCCGGCCCGACGCGCCCGAAATCCTGGCCAATCACGGCAATGTGCTGATGACCCTGGGGCGGCTGGACGAAGCCCTGGCCAGTTACGACCGCGCCCTGGCCGCCAAGCCGGACCATGTGCCCGCCTGGGTGCGGCGCGGCATGGCGCTGCGCGAGATGGGCCGTCACGCCGAGGCGCTGGCCAGCCAGGACCGGGCGCTGGCGCTGGCGCCCGGCTTCGTGGAGGCGCACAGCAATCGCGGCATGGCGCTGGCCGATCTGGGCCGGACGGACGCGGCGCTGGAGGCCTTCGACCACGCGCTGAAACTGGCGCCCGATTTTCCCGACGCGCTGAACAACCGCGCCCTGATCCTCAAAGCCCTGAAGCGGCATGATGAGGCGCTGGCCAGCTGCAACCGCGCGCTGGCCCTCTACCCGGATTTTCCCGAAGCCCTGAACAATCGCGGCATCATCCTGTCCGACATGAAGCGGCAGGGCGAGGCGCTGGCCAGCTATGACCGCGCCCTGGCGCTGCGGCCGCATTATGCCGAAGCCTGGAACAACCGCGCCGTGGCGCTGTGGGAACTGAAACGCTTCGCGGAATCGCTGGAAAGTTGCGACCGCGCTTTGGCCGCCGCGCCGGATTTCAGCGACGCCCATTACAATCGCGGCAATGCCCTCAGCGATCTCAACCGGTTCGAGGAGGCGCTGTCGGCCTATGAGGCGGCGCTGCGGACCGATCCCGCCCATCGCCACGCTTTGAGCGGGTTGGCCAATGCGGCGCTGATGATCGGCGACTGGTCGCGCACCGCCGAACTGGCGCCGCGCCTGAAACAGGCCGTGCGGGACGACAGCGCCGTGATCCAGCCCTTCGTGCTGATGGGCTATTGGGACGACAACGCCCTGCAATTGCAGGCGTCGCGCAACTATGTGCGCCATGCCGGTCCCGGTCCCCAGCAACCGCTCTGGACCGGCGAGCGCTACGCCCATGATAAAATCCGTGTCGCCTATCTGTCGGCCGACTTCCACCAGCATGTCACCGCCGCCCTGACGGTGGAGATGTTCGAACGCCACGACCGCGGCCGGTTCGAGACCATCGCGGTGTCCTTCGGCCCCGACGACAAGAGTCCGATGCGGGCCCGGCTGGAAAAAGCCTTCGACCGTTTCCACGACGCCCGCGCCCAGAGCGACCGCGCGGTGGCCGAACTGCTGCGGCGCTGGGAGGTGGATATCGCGGTGGACCTGGGCGGCCATACCAGCGGCGCACGGCCCTGGGTGCTGGCGCACCGGCCCGCGCCGGTGCAGGCCAAGTATATGGGCTATCCCGGCACCTCGGGATCGGATTTCATTGACTGGCTGGTGGCCGACAGCATGGTGGTGCCGCCGGATCAGCAAGCCTTTTTCAGCGAAAAGATCGCCGCCCTGCCCGATACGCTGTGGGTGACCGACACCGCCCGCGCGGTGGCCACGCCGCCTGCCCGCGCCGACAACGGCCTGCCCGAAGACGGTTTCGTCTTCTGCTGCTTCAACCACAACTGGAAGATCACCGCGCCCCTGTTCGACATCTGGATGCGGCTGCTCCAGGCGGTGCCCGGCAGCGTCCTGTGGCTGCTGCAGGGCAATGCCAGCATCGGCGCTAATCTGCGCCGGGAAGCCGCGGCGCGCGGCGTGGACCCGGCGCGGCTGATCTTCGCGGGCCGCGCCACGCCGGAGGCGCATCAGGCGCGGCAACAGTTGGCCGACCTGTTCCTCGACACCCTGCCCTACAACGCCCACACCACCGCCAGCGACGCGCTGTGGGCGGGCCTGCCCCTCGTCACCACGCCCGGCAACTCCTTTCCCGCCCGCGTCGCCGCCAGCATCCTGACCGCTTGCGACATGGCGGAACTGGTGACGCCCGACCTGGCCGCCTATGAGGCGCTGGCCCTGGCGCTGGCGCGCGATCCCGCCCGGCTGGCGGCGCTGCGCGCCAAGCTGGCGGCGGGCCGCGCCACCGCGCCCCTGTTCGACACCGCCCGTTTCACCCGCAACCTGGAAGCGGCCTATGCCGCCATGCTGGCGACATGAGCGGCCACCGCGACACCCTGGCCGCGCCCCTCCATCTGTCGGTGGCCGCGCCCGCCTATAACGAAGCGGAAGGACTGGAGCGCGTGGTCGCCGAATGGCACGCCTTTCTGTTGGGGCGGGACGATGTGGCGTCGTTCGAGATCGTGATCTGCAATGACGGCAGCCGCGACGCCACCGGCGCGTTGCTGGACCGGCTGGCGGCGCGCTATCCCGAACTGAAGCCGCTGCATTTTGAACGCAACCAGGGCGCCGCCGCCGCCTTGACCGCCGCCATCGCCGCCACGCGGGGCGACTGGGTGCTGCTGATCGATTCCGACGGCCAGTTCCCCATCCAGAACCTGCCCGACATGGTGCAGGCTTTGCGCCGCACGGGTGGCGAAGCCGCCATCGGCATCCGCCGCAAGAAAGACGTGCTGTTCGCGCAAGCGGGAAGCTGGGCCAGCGGCGCCGTCGCCAATCTGGTGCATGGCAGCCGGATGCGCGATTTCAACTCGGCCTTCAAGCTGGTCTGGGGCCCGCGCCTGCGCGGCCTGCGGCTGGAGGCCAAGGGCATGAACTATTCCACCGAGGTGACCTCGCGCCTGCTGGAATGCGGCGTCACGCCCGCCGAAGTGGCGATCGAACACCGCCCCCGCATCGCCGGAGTCAGCAGCATGAAGCTGCTGCGCGGCGCGGCCCACCGCTTCCTGTTCGTGCTCTATATCGCCCTGCGCCAGCTGCTGCTGCGCCTGGGCATCCTGGCCCGACCCTCATGAGCGAGGCGGTCCGCATCGTGCTGTTCTGTGGCGGCCGCGGCAGCGCCACCATCATCCGTGCCCTGCTGCGGCGCACCGATGTGGACCTCACCCTGATCGTCAATGCCTATGACGACGGCCTGTCCACCGGGGCGCTGCGCAGCTTCATTCCGGGCATGTTGGGGCCGTCGGATTTCCGCAAGAACCTGTCCTATCTGCTGGGCACCTGGTCGCACGGCCAATATGCCCTCAGAAGCCTGATGGAATATCGCCTGCCGCCGTCGATCACGGCGGTGCAGATCGGCAACCTGGCCCAGTTCTCCCGCGACGGCAAAGATGTTCTGCCCCCGCCGCTGCGCGACTGGTTCGCCCAGCTTGCGCCCGCCACCGCCACTCGGATGCGCGGCCTGCTGACCCGCTTCTTCGACCATGCCGCCGCCGCGCCGCAGCCTTTCGACTATCGTGACTGTTCGCTGGGCAATCTGGTCTTTGCCGGAGCCTATCTGGAGGCAGGCGGCGATTTCAACGCCGCCGCCGCCCAGGTCGGTGCGCTGGTGGGCAGCCGCGCCCGGCTGCTGAATGTCAGCGATGTGCAGAACCGCATCCTGGTGGGGTTGAAACAGGCCGGCGATTATCTCGCCAGCGAAGCCGAAATCGTGGGCGCGCAATCGGCGGAGCCGATCACCGGCCTGTATTTCCTGGAACAGCCTTTGGAGCCCGCCGCGCTGGACGGGCTGGACGCGGCCGCCCGCGCGGCCCTGCTGGCGGCGCGTGAGTCCATGCCGGGTCTGTCGGCGGCCGCCGCCGGGGCGCTGGCCCAGGCCGACATCATTCTCTACGGTCCCGGCACCCAGCATTCCTCGCTGTTGCCCAGCTATCGCATCGCGGCGGCGGCGTTGCGGATCGCGCCCGCGCCGGTCAAGGCGATGGTCGTCAACCTGGATGGCGACAACGATATCCAGGGCCTGTCCGCCGGCGAGCTGGTGGACCGCGCCATCGCCTATGGCGCGCCGGTCAGTCATATCCTGCACAGCCACAGCGCCTCCCTGCCGCCCGGCGGACTGGATCAGGACAGCTGGCGCGGCGCGCGGGTGGCGCGGGGCGGTTTCGCCACGCCCGCGCGCCCGTACAGCCACAATGGCGGCGCGGTGGCCGATGCCGTGCTGGATCTGTGGCGCAAGCGGGACGCAACCGCCGAAGCCACGGTGGAGATCTTCGCCGACATCCACAACCGCTCCGTCGCCAGCGACGAGCTGGTCGAGGAATTCATTGAGATGGATTGGAACGGGCTGGCGGCCCGGCTGGTCCTCAACCAGCCGCCGCAAGGCGCGTTGCCGGACGGCGTCTCCACCGCGCCGCAGGCCGGCCTGTTTCCGGAAGCGGCGCATCTGCGCGACTGGCTGCTGCGCGGCGGCGGCGATTATCTGGTGCTGATGACCGGCGACGGCGCCTATCGCTTCGCCGATGTGCTGGCCATCATCCGGCTGCTGGAGCAGCAGCCCTCGCTGGGCGGCGTGTTCGGCTCGCGCACCCAGAGCCGCCGCCAGTTCATCACCTCGATCCAGGCCGCCTATGGCGAGCACCGCTTCCTCTACCGGCTGGGCAAGGCCGCGGCTTTCTTCCTCAGCCTGGTCTTCTATCTGCGCACCGGAATCATCTTCTCCGATCCGCTGACCGGCCTGCGCATCTTCCGCCGCCGCCGCATCGCGCATCTGACCGATGAACTGCTCAAGGGCGGCGACGCGCCGCTGGCCATTGTCCGCCTGCTGGTGCGCCATGGGGTGGAAGTGGCCGAACTGCCCGTTCTCTACCGCACCTTCGCGGGCTTTACCGATCCCTATTGGCGGATGCGGCGGGGTCTGCGCAATCTCGCCAGCCTGATGGGGCTGTGACGACGATGCGGGTCTGTGCCGTCATACCCGCCGCCGGACGCGGCACCCGGCTGGGATCGGACCGGCCCAAGATCCTGTCGCCCCTGACCGCCACCCAAACCATTTGGTCGGTGCTGCACGAACGGCTGGCGCCGCTGGTGGCGCATATCCATCTGGTGCTGTCGCCGGAGGGCGCGGCCCAGTTTCCGCCCCTGCCCGCCAACACCTCCACCAGCATCCAGCCTGCACCTGTCGGCATGGGCGACGCCGTCTTTCGCGGCTATCCGGTCTGGTCGCGGTATGACGCCATCCTGGTGATCTGGGGCGACCAGGTCTTCGTGTCGCCCGATACGCTGAAACGCACCCTGGCGGCGATGACGGCGGCGAACCGGCAGGTGGTGCTGCCGCTGACCCGCATGGACGCGCCCTATGTGGAGTATGTCTTTGACGGCGACAGGCTGACCACCGTTCTGCAATCGCGCGAAGGCGATGCCTGCCGCCCCGGCGGCCTGTCCGATGTGGGCACCTTCCTGCTGGGCACGGACGGCCTGCAAGATGCCTGGGAGACGTATCGCGCCGACGCGCCGCGCGGCGGCGCCACCGCCGAGGTGAATTTCCTGCCCTTCCTGCCCTATCTGTCGGCGCAGGGCTGGCGCATCCTGCGGCTGGCGGTGGACGACGCCACCGAGGCGCGCGGCGTCAACACCCCGCAAGACCTGACCTTCTTTCAAAGCCTGTATGGCGGAGACACACCATGAAAACGGTCCTGGTCACCGGCGGCGCGGGTTTCATCGGCAGCCATCTTTGCGCGGCGCTGATCGCCCAAGGCTATACGGTGCGGGTGCTGGACAATCTGGCCTATGGCCGCCGCGACTGGGTGCCGCCCGCTTGCGAATTCATCCAGGGCGACATCACCGATGCCCGGACCTGCCACGATGCCGCCGCGGGAATGGACGGCATCTTCCATCTGGCCGCCATGTCCCGGTCCGGCCCGTCGCAGGAGCATGTCGATCTGTGCACCCAGTCCAATGTGGTGGGCACCCAGAACATGCTGCTG
>ERZ778028.2511-NODE-2511-length-13092-cov-4.464294_pt1 | contig 13092 bp, 14 predicted proteins | sample MGYA00375758_ERZ778028 | MGnify/ENA primary metagenome ERZ778028 (study PRJEB29350, sample SAMN05389828) | bioreactor metagenome | isolation source: Thiocyanate bioreactor | place: South Africa: University of Cape Town | collected 2014-03-17 ... | reverse complement strand
GACCCCGTAGCTCAGCAGGATAGAGCATCAGTTTCCTAAACTGAGGGCCGGAAGTTCGAGTCTTCCCGGGGTCGCCAATTCCTGAGAGATGGGTCCCGCCTACGATGGTACTGCTTGGAAGGCCCCGGAGCATCAGGAAGGTTCGCTTATCACCAGCCCAATCTTTGGCGGTGGTGCCGGAGCAGGTATCGCAGGGTCAGCCATGACCGGCGCTGTCACAGCAGGACGCAGCCTTTCCTTCCCCGCGCGCTTCCTGGATCGGTGGACAAGGTACATCGCCATATGAACAGAACACACAGCAGTCTCCGGCCAGGGGTTTGAGAACAGACTTGCAACCCTTGCAGTCATAAAAATATTGGCAGGCGTCGGTTGGCATGGTTTCCCGCTCGGAATGACCGCAGGCCGGGCAGGTGATGGACGAATGCAGCGCAAGCTCAGACATAAGTGTAACCGTAGTAGAATAAGACCACGCCAATCAGCCAAACCGCTCCTGTGAGCGCCCATGCCCCCGGCTTGATGGTCCGCCGCTGCCGCCAAAGCAGAACGGCTGCTCCGCCCAATCCGATTAGCGCCACGGCGATAAACGCCGTCCGATGGTAGAGCGCAAATAGGGCGATACCAGCCAGCCAAGCCGTTCCGAGTCCGAGGCCGGCGAACAAGAAGGGGAGCGCACAGCAGGCCGCAAGGCCAAAAGCCGCACCAAGTCCGCTCAAGGTCAGCAGCGCGGCCATAGACCCAGAAGCACGAGGAGCGGGTGGTGATGCGCGGGCAGAATCAGGCATGGGGGCCTTTCTTGAGGTCCAAGTTGGCCTATTCTACCGTCTGTAGTAGCTACAGACTCAAGCACAAAATGAGAACCGAGCCATGAGACAACAGCGGATTCCTATCGGCGAGCTGTCACGGCAAACCGGCAATAACATCGAGACGATTCGTTACTATGAACGGATCGGACTTATTCCCGCTCCGCCGCGACAGGGGCGCTACCGCAGCTATGGTCCGGAAGATGTCGGCAGATTGCGATTCGTGTGGCGGGCACGCAGGCTCGGCTTCACACTGGACGAGGTGCGTGCGCTGCTCCGCCTGGCCAGAGGGGGGCAAACGTCCTGCCGCGAGGTGCGCTCTTTGGCGGCTGCTCATCTTACCGATGTGAAGGCCAAAATCGCCGATCTGCGCCGGATGGAACGTGTGCTCGCCGATGCGGTACGGGCTTGCGACGCCGGTAAACTCCCTGTCTGTCCGCTTATCGAGAGCCTGTATGCCCCCGGATAGATATTTGGGGCAATGCTCCTCCGGCCAAGAGTCCTAAGCTACTGATGCGTCCCAATAAGCTAAGTACGCTGTCATTCCATATTACGTCCTTTGATCAGCGCATAGATCGCCGGAATCACGATCAGGGTCAGGACAGTGGACGAGAGCATTCCTCCCACCAGCGGCACGGCAATGCGCTTCATGACTTCCGAGCCGGTACCAGTGCTCCACAGGATCGGCAACAGGCTCGCCATGATGGCGACCACCGTCATCATCTTGGGTCGCACCCGTTCCACTGCACCCTCTATGATGGCGTGATAGAGATCCTGAGCGGTGAAGCTGCGGCCCTCTTGCCCGCGCTGCGCTCTCAGATCGGCAAGCGCGCTGTCCAGATAGATGAGCATGACAACTCCGGTTTCGGCCGCGACGCCAGCCAGCGCGATGAACCCCACCGCAACCGCGACGCTCATGTTGAATCCCATCCAGTACATCAGCCAGAAGCCGCCGGTCAGCGCGAACGGCACCGACAGCATCACGATCAGCGTCTCGGTCAAGCGACGGAAATTCATGTAAAGCAGCAGGAAAATCACCACTAGGGTGACCGGCACTACGATCTGGAGCCTGGCCGCCGCGCGCTGCAGATACTCGAACTGACCGCTCCATTCGACATGCGCGCCGGCGGGCAGCTTTACTTGTTCCTGGACCGCGTTGCGGGCCTCATTGACATAGCCACCAAGGTCTCGGCCCTGCATATCTACATAGAGATAGTTCACAAGCTGAGCATTCTCGGTCCGAATAGAGGGTGGGCCCTGGTCAATTCGCACTGTTGCGATCTGGCCCAGCGGGACCGGCGTTCCATCCGGGGCGTGGACCAGGACGTCCCGCGTGATCGATTCCGGATTATCGCGGAAGTCTCGCGGATAGCGCACAATGACGCCATAGCGTTCCCGCCCCTCCACTGTCTCAGTCATCATCTCGCCACCTAGGGCGGTGCGGACGCTGTTCTGGACATCGTCGATGGAGAGCCCGTAACGCGCTAGCGCGGCCCGGTCGGGTTCGATATTGAGGTAATAGCCGCCCAGTACCCGCTCAGCAAACGCACTGGTGGTGCCGGGCACCTTGCGCACCACCTGCTCAATCTGGCGGGAGAGGCGGTCGATCTGGGCCAGATCAGCACCATAGACCTTGACCCCGACAGGGGTGCGGATGCCGGTGGAAAGCATTTCAATACGCGCCTTGATCGGCATGGTCCAGGCATTACTGACGCCCGGGAACTGGAGCGCCTGGTTCATCTCGGCGACTAGCTTGTCCACGGTCATGCCGTCGCGCCAGCTTTCTTCTGGCTTCAGGTTGATGACGGTTTCGAACATCTCGATGGGTGCCGGGTCGGTGGCGGTAGCGGCGCGTCCGGCTTTGCCGAACACCGATTCCACTTCGGGAAAGCTCTTTATGATCCGGTCCTGGACCTGGATCAGTTCGGCCGCCTTGGTGACAGACATGCTGGGCAGACTGACAGGCATGTAAAGCAAAGTGCCTTCATTCAAAGTCGGCATGAATTCGCTGCCGATGCGGGTGACGGGATAGAGGGAAATTGCCAGCACGATCAGCGCCAGGCCGATGGTGAGTTTGCGATAGTGTAAGACCGCATCGATCACTGGCCGGTAGAGCCATATCAGGAACCGGTTCACCGGGTTCCTTCGCTCGGGCAGAATCCGGCCGCGCACGAAGAGGAGCATCAGCACCGGAACCAAGGTGATCGAAAGCAGCGCCGCTGCGCCCAGGGCAAAGGTATGGGTATAGACCAGCGGCTTGAACAGCCGCCCTTCCTGTGCTTCCAGGGTGAAGACCGGCAGGAAAGACACGGTGATGACCAGCAGGCTGAAGAAAAGGGCAGGCCCCACTTCCATGGCCGCCTTGGTGATGACTTCGCTGCGGGATTCTCCTGGAGCTGCCCGTTCCAGGCGTTTATGGGCGTTCTCGATCATCACAATCGCGGCATCCACCATGGCGCCGACCGATATGGCGATACCACCCAGGCTCATGATGTTGGAGCTGATACCCATCGCGTGCATCACGATGTAGGCCATCAGGACACCAATGGGCAGCATGATGATAGCGACCAGGGCGCTACGTGCATGCAGTAAAAACACCAGACATACCAACGCAATGATGAGGCTCTCCTCAACCAAGGTCCGTTTGAGGGTGTCGATGGCCCGGTAAATGAGGTTCGACCGGTCGTAAACCGGCAGGATCGAAACGCCTTGGGGCAGGCCGCCGGCAATATCGGAGATTTTCTGCTTAATGTTCTTGATGACCGTCAGCGCATTCTCGCCATCGCGCTGCAACGCGATGCCCGCCACCACTTCGCCTTCGCCGTTCAGTTCGGCGAGCCCGCGCCGTTCATCGGGGCCGAGCTCGACATGTCCGACATCCTTGAGCAGAACCGGCGTGCCGCGTTCGCTTTTGAGGACGATGTTTTCCAGATCGCCGATGCCTTTGAGATAGCCGCGCCCGCGCACCATATATTCCCGCTCGGTCATTTCCACGGTCCGTCCACCAACGTCCATGTTGCCGGCGCGAATGGCATTGGAAACCTGGGGCAGGGTGACGCCGAAAGCGCGCAGCTTGGCGGGATCGACCACCACCTGATATTGCTTGACGAAGCCACCGACGCTGGCGACCTCTGCAACACCTTGCGCCTTGGTAAGTTGGAATCGGATGAACCAGTCCTGGATGGACCGCAACTCCGCTAGGGTGCGCTGCTTTCCGATCACGGCATATTCGAATACCCAACCCACGCCGGTGGCGTCCGGCCCCAACGAAGGTCGCACCGCGGCAGGCAGCCGCTTCTGCGCAAAGTTGAGATATTCGAGGACGCGGCTGCGCGCCCAATAGATATCGGTGCCATCCTCGAAGACGACATAGACGAATGACACCCCGAAAAAGGAAAAGCCACGCACCACCTTCGATTTAGGCACTGCCAATAGGGCAGTTGTCAGCGGATAGGTGACCTGATCCTCCACCACCTGCGGCGCCTGGCCGGAATATTCGGCATAGACGATCACCTGCGGATCGGAGAGATCGGGAATGGCGTCTAGTGGCGTGGCAATTACCGCCCAGATGCCTACAGCCACGATGACGACGGTCATCAAAAGGATGGCCAGTGGGTTGCGGGCGGAAATCTCAATAATACGTGCGATCACGGCGCGGCGCCCTTATCGGACGAGAAAGTCTGTAATGCGGCGCGCAAATTGCTTTCAGCGTCGATCAGGAAATTCGCTCCGACCACCACCTCTTCGCCGGCTGTAAGACCGCTGAGGATCTGGACCTCACCTCCACTGCGGGCACCAATCCCGACGGCGCGCGGCTCAAAACGGCCTTGTCCTTTTGCCACCAGAACGGTTTGGCGTACGCCACTGTCGATCACGGCGGAATCCGGCACAGCAAGGACGGTCTGTTCCGAACCGGCCGCCGCGTCGATCGCCACCGTCGCATACATGGATTCGCGCAAGCGCCCGTCCCGATTGGACAGCACGATCCGCACTCGCCCCGTGCGGGTATTGGCCATCAAGGTAGGATAGATGAAATCCACCCTGCCGCTGAAATTCTCTCCCGGAAAGGCGACGAACCGCAGATCGGCACGCTGGCCGCCGCGGATCAGGCCGAGGTCCTGTTCGGCGATATCCGCCATGACCCAGACCGTCGATAGATCGGCGATCTTGAACAGCGGATCGCCGGTGTCAAAGCGCATCCCTTCCACAGCGGGCTTTTCGATGATGATCCCGGCGCGGGGCGCGTAAATAGTGATCTCGCGTGTGGCGCGGCCGGTGCGGCGGATTTCCGCGATGGCGGAGTCGGGGATGCCATAGTTGCGCAAATTTTGCAGGGCGCGCGCCGCACTGGCTTCGTCATTTTGTTGTAGCGCAACGATATAGTCGACTTGCCGGGTGATGACATCAGGTCCCATCCGGGTGTTGACATCCGGCGTCTGAATCCAGACCTGCGCTAGAGGCTGGCCGGCTCGCACCACGGCGCCGGTGGTCGAGACAAGCAGCTTTTCGACAAAGCCATCGAACTTGGTATTAACGACGGCAAGACTGCTTTCCGCCGCTTGGACCGTGCCGGTAGCGCGGACACTGCGCGCGAGCGCTTGGCGCATTTCAACCGGCGCAGTCCGAACTCCCAGCATCTGCAGGCGCGCCGGGCTGACAGTCACCACGCCGGCTTCGTTTTCGCCCTCGTAGACGGCAATGTAGTCCATCCCCATCGAATCCTTTTTTGGTACCGGCGAGGTGTCGGGTAGTCCCATCGGGTTGCGGTAATAGAGAATCCGGCCCTTACCCGACGGCTTTTGTTCGGGCGTCGCAGTGGCCTCGTCATAGACTGGTCTATAGTCGCGGCCATCGGCGGTCTTCTTTGGGGTGGGTGAATAATCCGGTTTGCCGTCAGGGTCCTGATAGTAGAGCGCCGTGCGATCCGGTTGGGGGGCGGGTGTTTCCGCAGCGAGCGGCTTCTCGGGCGGAGCTATACGTTCTCGCGCATGAAACCAATATCCTGCGCCAGCGCCCGCGGCCGCCACAATGACCGCTCCCACGGCTAGCACAGGGAGACGAATTCCAATGGTTTGCATGATGCTCTCCGCGACAGTTACAGGCGCACCGCCCGGCGTCATGCCGGGCGGTGCCGACGCTACCTCAAGGCGAAAGTTTGACTGTCACGGTGCCTGTTACCGTCTGCGCCACGCCTTGGACCTTGGCACTGAGGGTGATTGCCCAATCGTCCGGCTTCTTCCAGAGGGAGCCGTTAGCGACCTCAAAGCTGTAAGTGCCGGGCTGCTTTTCACCGAGAGGTTTGATGGGCGCCTTCATGGAGGCCATACCCATTGGGCTCATGTCTGCGCGCGTCTGAATGATGATCGCGCCGGTCACCGGCTTGCTGTCATGCATCAGGCGGACTGCGACAACGTTCTTGCCGCCCCCAATGGCCTTGGCGGGCCCGGCCAAGTCAAAACTATAGCCAGCCGTGGCAGGCGCTGGCTTCGGTCCCTTCATCGCCATGCCCATACTGTCCTGGGCAAACGCCGGCGCGGTGGCTGTCGTCAGCAGCAGGGCTGTCGCAAAAAGAAAACGCTTCATGTCTAGTAACTCCTTGGTTGAATCGTCTCGAACCATTCGAGCCGATTTGGAAGAAGGGCCGGCGGCCGTATGAATCGGCCGCCGGTAATTGCTCACTCAATTGACGCGAATGCTGCCTCGAACTGCCGGTGCGCCTTCGATATCAGCGGCAAGCCGAACGGTCGTGCCGGCTGACAGACCTCCACCCTGATAGGAAAATATCCCATTTCCGACTGGCTTGAGTTCGATTCGTCGATCCGTGAACATTGGTACGCCTTTCATTGGCAGCCATTGCCGAAGGATCACATAGACATGGGCGTCGGTGACCGGTTGCCCGGTTGCCTCGTCAACAAGACGAACGGCAAGCGCATTTCCGGCAGATGCGCTCATGGCTTCGAATTTGTAGCTGCCGACCGCCCAAGCCGTATTAGCGGCCAGAGACAAGGTGGCGGCGAACGCGAAGCCGAGGGCATGCAGTTTGGTGCGGGTATTCATGGTTTCCTCCTGTCCGCGCGCGAGGCGCGGAACCGAATGCTTGAGATGGAGCGTTGCTCTGCCGCGCCCGCGCTATGCCAGACGCGATAAAGCAATCAGACGCACACGTTCGCGATCGGCGACCGTGGCCCGTCTCAGACGCGGAGAATGGGAGGTGGAAGGGCAGGAAGGAGAGCGATGCCGTGCGGATTTACATTGGCTCCAATGAGGCGGGCATCACGACGGTAAGAAAATGGTATCGGTACTGGGCTCGATATCAGACCAACATTAACAGCACAGGATGTGCAAACAGGGCAGGAACCATCGCTTTTGCAGGGCGCCTGTTTGGCCGGCATGGTCTTGCCGGCCGATTCCGCACAATTGCTGTCCATCGCCATACTCGGCATCATTATCGTCATGCCAGGGCTATTACCGCCAACGTTGGCAGGCACGGCTCCAGCAGGGGCGGCCCCATTGAGGAGCATCCCCAGCGCCACAACCAGTGCAGCGATCTGCCGTCCGAAAAAGCGAGCAGTCATGACAATACCATAAGCGCCTGGACCCGGCCGATCAAGCAATGGCCCGATCTCTAAATAACAATACGCTCAGAACGCTTAATTCCCTCTGACTCGGAAAAAGCATTTTCTTTGCATGGATTTAGGTCAGAACGGATCCGTAAGGGGCATGAATCTTCACGGCGCTTTCGGGCATACATTGGCGGCAGCGTTTTGCGGCGGTTCCGAAGCCGCATTGCAGGCTAAGGCTTGCTGAAGCTCAGATGTAGTGTGATCTTGTCGCCGGCTTTTAGTGTAGCAAGAGACGTTGGCGGAAAGTGCACCTTGAGGGCCATACCGCCGGCTGTAAGGCCGACCAGACCTGTCTTGGCATCAATCGCCGTTACCGTCGCGGGCATCATGTGCATGCCCATCATTTTTTTCATGCTGCCCATGCCAGGCATGTTCATGCTAGGCATTGCACCTTAATTTTGGGCCAGCACCGGGGTTGCAGCGAGTGCGAGCGCCATGCATACCGTCATCATAAGCTTCATCTGCTTCCTCCTGCGCGATGTCCCTAGGTTGCGTTCATTGTATGGAATGATCTAGTGGCCCGGCGGCTCCATCGAACCGAGATGCGCGGCTAGCCCCAATACGGCGATCACCAGCACCGTTTCGAGCGCAAGGCTGCGCTGCAAAGTTCCAAGCGCCGCCGACGTTTCTTCCATCTGCCCTACAGCGGCTGCAAGCCTGGGGGCAAAGCGATAGCGATTTGCGGTCGCCAGCACCAACATTCCGAATAGGATGGCGATTTTCCCCATCAAGGTGACGCCGTAGCTACTCCGAATAACGGACCACCACTGACTGACCTCAAATGCCAGCAAGGCGTTTCCGACGCCGCTTGCGACCAGCAGTGCCACCACCGCTATGCCGATTCGCGAGAAGGCATCCAGACCGCAGGAGATCTCGCCAGCAGACATGGTCCCATTCCTGGCGGACCTGATGGAAAGATAGAGCGGGACAAGCGCGCCAGCCCAGATTCCTGCCATCAGAAGATGTATGACGTCTGTGGTGGCATAAAAACTGCCTCTCTCGGCACCGTGTCCGGTCCAAGCGAAACTTGCCAGAATGGCACCCCCAACCACCATCTGCGCCAAATGCCGGTTCTTAGTGGCGGGCAGTCGGAACAGCAGCGCATAAACAGCGATTGCCGCAAAGCGCCCGAGCATAATGTGGCCGATACGCGTTTCCCCCAGATACCAGCGGACATCTGCCACACCGGTATCAGGCCAGTTTCCCAATAGCAGCGCGCTTTGCATCCATGCTGCGAGGACAGAAGCCGCGAGAAGGCCGATTGCCGCAGCGGCGGCTAGCGCGTCATGCCAACGTTGCGGACGTTGTCTCGCATATAGGTAGAATAGTGGGGCGCCAAACAGCACCGTGGCACTGACGAATTGGATGGTCCGCAAAAAGAGAACAATCCAATCCAGCATAGGGCTATTTTACGGTAAAGCTGAGATTGCCGCTCATCTTGTGGCCGTCATCTTCACCCGCGGCGGTCCACGTCAATCGATAGATGCCAGGCGCGAGTGGCCTATCGGGCTTGGCAATGATCTCTCTGGAGTTGGTAGTCGGCACAAGGGCGGCGGACACCTGGCCGCCGCGCGCATCAACCAGCTTTACCGCCGAGACCCGCACGACCAATGGGCCACTAAACCGAAGTGTTATTTCCGACGGGGAGCTGACGGTAGCCTTATCGGCCGGGTTCGAGGATTCGACATCCACATGGGCAAAGCCGGGGACGGCCCATAAGAAGGAGGCCAGTGTGGCGAGGGCAATCGCGGATTTGAGCATCATGGTCGGCTCCAGTTTGCGCATGTTATGACGATAATACGTGGCTGGCTCCCCGATCCCTCCCGAGGGGTGGGCCTCCGCGGTACGTATAAGGACATTAGGAGGTCCACCATGTTCGACGATGGCATTAACCGGTTGGATAATCGCGCCAAATCGCGCCCCCTGGACGGTCTGGAAGCCGGTGTTTGGGCCGGAATTGAAACCCAGTTGCGGGAAAGTCGCGCATCCAGGATCGTGACGGCTTGGCAGACGGCGGTGCTGGCTCTTGCTCTGGCCAGCAGTATTGCCGTCGGTGCGCGGGCGGCGACAGAGCTGCCTCCCGCCAGCCTTGGGGTATTTTCTCCGCACGCGTCACTCACGCCTTCGACGCTTCTCGGGCGGCATTGATATGGCAATTCTGTCGCGCAGCGTATTGATCGTTATTCTCCTCACGGCGGCCGCGGGCGCCCTCGGCGGCTGGCTGGGAGTTCGGTACGGTATTGCGACGTCGCATCAGCATTCGGGCCTGGACGAATTGCTGCACAAAAAGCTGGCGCTTTCGGAATCACAGAACCGGGCTATTAACGAAATTGAGGAGCGGTTTGCAGCACGACGCAAAATGCTGGAAGGGCAAATGCGGGCGGCCAACCGCGATCTAGCGGCGGCTATCCAAAGTGAACCGGAATATGGTCCTCGCACCAAGGCGGCCATTACCCGCTTTCATGCGGCGGAAAGCAGCCTCCAGCAGGAAACGGTCGTGCATATCCTTGCGATGCGACGCGTTTTGACACCCGAACAGGCAAGGCAGTTCGACCAGGAAGTGTCGCATGCGCTGACGGCGGAATAACTGGTGGGAAACCAGGATCCACCGCAATATACAGAGTTGGCGATGCGGTCGCGCGGCGGGGACCGGCATGCCTTCACTGAACTCATGCGTCAAACGAAGCTGCCTCTATATAGGTTCGTGCGCCGATATGTTGGCAATGACGATGATGCTTATGACATCGTACAGGAAACATTCATTGCGGCTTGGCGGGCTTTAAAGCGCTATGACGAGCGCCGTTCATTTCCGACTTGGCTTCGAGCGATTGCAATCAACAAATGCCGCGACCATGGCCGGCGCCAGGCCGTCCGTGCAAAGTTCCGCGCTCTTCTCGCGCTCGGTGCGCCGGATCGGGAAGATGCGCCGGACGTGTCGAGTGGCCAGGACGAAATACACTTGCGTCATCTCGACGTTGCCATCGCCAAATTGCCCCCTTTTTATAAGGAAGCGCTGCTTCTTACCGCCATCAGTGGCCTTTCCCATAAGGAGGCGGCCGCCCAGCTCAACACAAGTTCCAAGGCGATTGAGATGCGCGTGCGTCGCGCGCGTCAGAAGTTACAGGAAGCGCTTGCTGGCGTCGATGACCCTCTTTGAAAAGACCTACACTCAAAAGTTATGCCTAAGGGCTACAGATCGCGCACCGGGCGTTGCGAAAATGCCACGCGATTGCTGCTTTTCGTGTCCGATGCCATCCGACACGCTATGTTTTTCAATCAGACACGTTGCGCTTACTTCGATTGATTTGATTGTCGGAGGGATCGTTGTGTATCGCGCGTAGTACGAATTGATCGCCGGGAGGTCTTATATGTCCCTTTTTCGTTCTGTGAGCCGTCGTCATCTACTGACGGGAAGCGTGGCGGCCGCTGGCGGGCTTGCCCTCGACGGGTTGTTTCCCGCCTGGGCGCAGCATGTCTCCTCTGGAGCACGAGGGCCCGGCGTGCTTTCCGGCGAAAATATTGCACTCACGATCGGTCGCACTCCTATCCGCATTGACGGTAAGGAGGGCCACGCGGTGGCAATAAACGGCACCGTCCCGGCTCCCTTGCTGCGATTAAAGGAGGGCCAGACCGTTCGCCTTTCCGTGACCAACCAGCTCGATGAGATGACCTCGATTCATTGGCATGGGATTCTGGTTCCTTTCCAGATGGACGGCGTACCTGGCGTGAGCTTCCCCGGCATCCGCCCGGGCGAGACCTTTGTCTATGAGTATCCCGTCAAGCAGTCAGGCACCTATTGGTATCATAGCCATTCGGGCCTTCAGGAGCAGGAGGGCCATTATGGGCCAATGGTCATCGACCCGGCCGGCGAAGAGCGCGCCCCTGCCGACCGCGAGCATATCGTCGTACTGTCCGACTTCAGCTTTCTTCATCCGCACGAGATTTTCCGGCGGCTAAAGCAGGAGGCTGGAATCTTCAACTTTCAGCGTCAGACCCTTGCCGGTCTTCTCAGGGGTGAGGACAAGACCCTGGCGGAGCGTCTGGCATGGGCAAAGATGCGCATGGACCCAACGGACATCGCCGATGTCACGGGCGCCGCATACACTTTCCTCGTCAATGGCCATGGTCCAGAAGACAATTGGACGGCGCTGTTCTCGCCCGGCGAGCGCGTCAAGCTGCGATTTATCAATACGGCGGCACAGACCATCTTCGATGTACGCATTCCAGGCCTGCGAATGACCGTCGTCGCCGCGGACGGCCAATATGTACGGCCGGTTTCCGTCGATGAGTTTCAGATCGGCGTAGCAGAAACCTATGACGTGATTGTCGAGCCGCGCGAGGACCGGGCTTTCAGTATTATCGCCGAAGCCGCGGATCGTTCGGGCATGGGCCGCGCCACGCTCGCACCACGCCCTGGCATGGCGGGGGCTCTGCCGGCTTTGCGCGAGCGACCTTTGGCCACCATGAAAGACATGGGAATGGACCACGGCGCAATGCCCGGCATGGAAGGACAAGCGATGTCGATGCCGGCCATGGAAGGACATGCCATGCCAATGGCAAAGCCGACTCCCGGAATGGCGCCACCGCCTGCCCGGGGAATGGATGCCATGCATGACATGCCGGGCATGTCGATGGACATGCTGGACCCGAGCAACGCGCCGCAGATCGCGATGGGCCCTGGCGTGCAGATGATAACGCCCATGCCGATGGACCGAACCGGAGAACCCGGACAGGGACTCGAAAGTGTGGGCCACCGGGTGCTGGTCTATCAGGACCTGATCTCACTGGAATCAAATCCCGACACCCGTGCTCCGGACCGGTCCGTCGAGATTCGCCTTACCGGTAATATGGAGCGCTTCATGTGGGGCTTTGACGGTAAGAAGTTCAGCGAGGGACCGGACCCTTACCCCTTCCGCGCGGGTGAGCGGGTCCGCGTAACGCTGGTGAACGACACGATGATGACTCATCCCATCCACTTGCATGGCCATTTCTTCGACTTGGCTCACGGTCCGGTGGGGCATATGCCACGCAAGCACACCGTCAACGTCCTGCCATCGGGCAAGGTGACATTCGACTTTACGCCGGAAACCGGCGATTGGGCCTTCCATTGCCATATGCTTTATCACATGCACGCCGGCATGTTTCAGGTGTTCGTGGTACGCCGGGACGGAGCCAGCACATGAAGTTACGCCCCACTGCCATTGCGGCCCTGTCTCTCCTGGCGGGGATGATTGCGCTTCCTGCCATTGGCCAGCATCAAGGGCACCAGGCACCGGCTGGCTCCGCCCCCCAGGCGCAACAGCCTGAAGGTAATCATGCCGGTCATGCGATGCCGATGCCTTCAGATGCGGTCCGTCCGGCGACGCCGGGCAGCCAGCAACCCGCAGCCGCCCCCCAGGCAGATGCCCACGCTGGACATGGAAATATGCCTATGTCGGAGGGAAAAGCTGAAGACCTTCCGGTTGGCCAAGCGTCTGCGCCCGCGCCGATCCCGTTAGGCGCCGCAGATAGCGTGTTTGGAGCATCGGCCATGAATGCGGCTCGCAGCATTCTGGCTGACGAGCATGGCGGCGAACTTTTGTGGAAATTGATGACCGATCAGGCTGAATATCGCGTGGGGCCTGACGGTGCTGCCTATGGCTGGGACGCCGAAGCCTGGTTCGGCGGGG
>ERZ778028.2509-NODE-2509-length-13098-cov-8.389941_pt1 | contig 13098 bp, 20 predicted proteins | sample MGYA00375758_ERZ778028 | MGnify/ENA primary metagenome ERZ778028 (study PRJEB29350, sample SAMN05389828) | bioreactor metagenome | isolation source: Thiocyanate bioreactor | place: South Africa: University of Cape Town | collected 2014-03-17 ... | reverse complement strand
AGTTCGCCCCTGACTAGGCCCCATGTTGTTGGCAGGGTGGAAACGTGACATCTTTTTTGTGTCTACCGAAAACCGCCATTATTCTACCCCTTGTGGCAGGCCGACCAAGTCAGGTGTGAGCCTGTGAGGCAGCCGCAAGCGAGGCGATGCCGCCAAGGAAGAACCAAACCCAGGCACAGCGGGATGCGGCGATTGCGGAAGGCGCTCCGCGCCCGTGAGTTCGCCCGGCAAATGGTATCCGGCATCCGCAATCAGGAATAGAAGCAAGAGCTTTGGATTGTTCAAGTGCAGCTGCAAACACTGGTGGGAGTCGGCGCATACGTATGTAAACGATGACGACGGGTGGCAGGAATGCAACAAATGCAGCGAACACTGCTATCCCATTGCGATGTGGGTCAACGACGTCAACAAAAATCGTCGTCGGCCATCAAGAGATTCAAGCGAGCCACAGAATGGCAAGCCTCACGAACGATCGCTCTGCGGAATGTGCATCAAGAGTGGTCAGCCTTGCTGGGAAATGAGTGCGCCGGCCCCCGAGGTTTTGACGGAGGTGTCGCAGCCGGGATCTACAGCGACGATCGCGACATCGCCTGCCCCCGAGGTGTCGCAGCCAAGATCTACAGCGACGATCGCGACATCGCCTGCCCCCGAGGTGTCGCAGCCAAGATCTACAGCGACAATCGCGACATCGCCTGATTCGCCACGGCCGCCAACGCAATCTACCACAGTCGCTCGACTCGACCCCGCTCCTCAACCCGCTCAGAATGTTCGGTTACAACCGATGCAGCAGCAGAGCGAGGCCGAACGCCAGAGACACGCAGAGGAACGCCAGAGACACGCAGAGGAACTCCAGAGACTTGCTGCACTCACAGAGGTAGAACACCAGAGACTCGCAGTCGCAGAGGCGGAACGCCGTCGTCGCTATATAATCGCAATTTCCGTCGCATTAGTATTGCTACTGGTATCAATTGCATACATGCCATACCGATATTACTTTTGTGCCGTGTTAAAGTGGGTAGAACCGCCGCCTCCACAACCGCCATCAATTATGGAAATAATTACCCAGTTTTTTGCGCCGCCTGATCGAAGTAGGTCACGGTGTTCTTATTCAAAACTAGTCCGAAATCTGTCAACTTTGTATTGTGGTACATGAATGGTTTTGTGCGTCAATTTCTAGTATTACAAGTCACTCTCATTGCAATATCATTATTTTTGTATCCATATTATGTTTCTTATTTATTCCACGTGTATATTGTAGCTATCCATATTCAATACAAACTAGTAATTAAGAATAATAATCACCATTCCAATCAGCGACAACACAACCGTCGACGGAAACCCATAATAAAAGTACTTTACAAACGTGAGCTCGGGACCGCCAACGGCACGTGACCTCGCGTCCACAATCAAGTTGCACGCGCTGCCGACGAGCGTGAGGTTGCCGGCAACGGTCGTGGAAAAGGCGATTAGGAGCCAGGCGAGAATGCGCGCGGATGGGTCGGCGAGGCGTTCGGCGAGTGCGCCAAGGAGAAGTACGACAGAAACATTGGTGAGAATGTTTGAAGCGACCAAAATTGCAAGTACAAACACTGTCGAAAGCCACTGAAAATTTGGTTAGATGTGGAAAAGGAAAAGTGCGGGAAAAGTGAGGAAAAGCGAAGAAAATTGACACAAAAATGACACAAATTGGACTAAAATGACACAAAATGACACAAAAATCACAAAAAATGACCACAAAAAAGTGCACAAAAAATACACAAATTGACACAAAAATGACTCAAATTGACACAAAATGAACCAAAATGACACAAAAACTTCACTTTCCCTTTGTTTCCCCCCCGTACCAATTGAACGATGCTGTCACCCACCGCCGCGATCAGCGCATCAAACACCGCCTGCGGCCACCCCGTATCCAGCAACGACGCAATCAACACAAAATTCCCCCAAAACATAAACAACAGTCCAAAGTCGACCACGCGCGCGTCGGCAAACACAGTCACGCCCGCCGCCTGCGCCGCCGCCGCGCCCGTATTGGCCCCAGCAACCATTCGCGTGGCCGCCGTGTGCGCCACGACAATGATCAGCGCGGCGAGCACGGTCGTCCAGCCGAGGTACACGTCGGCGATGCTCACGAGGATGACCCAGCCGACGAGGACAGTCACAGTGATGCAGGAAAGGATGTTTAAAGTTCGAGAAGAGAACACGATTTCGCTCAGTTCTTCATTGAAAATGATCGTGTTTGCGTCGCTTTCGGCATCGCTCAGGGCGCCATCCTGCGATTCGACGCGCTCGTAGGATGACATCTCGAGGGCGACGTGTTTGGCGCCATCGGCTGATGATGATGTGCTTTTGCGGCGTTCGACAAAGTAGAGCCACGTGGAGAGGGCGGCTGTGTTGAGGACCCAGCAGATGACGGTGCCGAGCGAGAGGAATCGCCAAAAGACGCCGGGGGCGATCCCGGAAAGCGTGGCGACGAGGACATTCTGGGGATTGCCGATGGGCGACATGGCCGATGCGACGTTGGCGGTCGTCGAGAGCGCCATGAGGAAGAGGAAGACGACGCGGCGGCCGGCATCGGGCATCAGCGACGCGCACATCTTTACGGTGACAGGCGTGAGGAGAAAGACGGCCATGTCGTTTGTGAAAAACATGGCGATGATGCCCGTGCACAGGGAGAGCGCCCAGAGGAGGCCGTGCGAGCCAAAGCGAGCGTACGTGAGCGAAAAGAGGCGCATCGGGACGCGCATCACGCCAGTGAGCGTCATGTAGTGCGAGAAGAGCATCAGGCCAAAGAGATACAGTAGTACGTCATAGTGGAGCGCGGTCAGATCGGCGGGCGTCCCACTCAGATCGCGCACCAATACAACCACAGACGCGCCAATCAATGTAATTAGAGGTCGGCCAAGGCCAAGGATGTTGGGCTTGAAGCAAAAGAAAAAGAGATAGACGACATACACACACCAGACAATGATCTGCTCAGCGAGCGGCATGTCGGTGGCGATAATGGGCGCTTGATCGGCATCACGGCGATGAAGCATATGACTAATCATGACTGTCTAGTTGCTCGTGCGCATTAAGCGAGAGGAAAGGAGGGAGGCCGCGACGGGAAAGGAGCAAGGGGTGGGGGCGCCGCCGCCCACTCGGTGACTTGGCACCGCCACGCGCACAGGTACACGCCGTTGATTGGCCACGTGTAATGCTGACTGTGCGTTTCGGTGATCGACGTCATAAGGGCGGTCGGATCGGACAAAGGGCTGCAAAGTGACGAAAAGTGGTGGAAAAGAACCGGGAAAAAATGGTTTTTTTGAAGAAAAAACACTGGAAAAGCTGTGTGCGTGTATGTGACCAAATTTTGGCTTTTTTTAGTGAGCCTTGTCTATGCTAAACAAGCCGCCAAGTCTATTTTTCGACACTTTTTGGCGTATCACCGCGGCAACCATACACACAAACACCCCAAATATCACGTTTTTTCCCCCAATAAACATTCATCGCCCACTCCAAAACATTCCTATTCAATATTGACTATCCTTTCCACTTTTTTCTTTCCTTTCCCGCCCAAAATCCCCGAAACCGCCGCTGCCCACCCCTTCTCGTGTCCCTAGCACACGGAAACCAAGCGAGATTGCGCGCCAAAAACACTTTCCAAAACGAGATTATCATCTATTAATAAGAGCAATGGCGCCCTTGTCCTGTCCCATTGGCTCTTTTTCCCCCCTTTCAAGGGCAATTTTCATGTGCAACATCGCCTCGATGCGGCGCGGCCGAGTGCAACATGAGATAGACTTCGGTCATTCGGACCAATCAGCATCGAGTAAATTCGAGCATTAATTCCCGAAAAAGCACGATAGTGTGAATGAGGGTAGATTGAAGAACTCTGCACGGCCACGTAGGATTAACGCATGCGTTCTGTGGCCTTAAGTTTTGAGCGCCCCGCGTTTCACCAAGTTACCTGCGCGTTGCTTGAAACGTTCACAGGACATAGAGTACCATGAGAACTTTTGGTTCTAGCAAGGGTTTCGCGTTTAAAAAATATTTGATAGAGCTGTGAGCAAAAGAAAAAATGGGTCCTCGGACGAACAAATCGCATGCGATTTCTTCAGTAAATCCGCGGGAAACGCAGGGGACGCCAAAAGATGCCTCCAACCACCCTACCCTGCCGCCGATCTAGCACCAACGAGCACCGCACACAAACGGATCGTCGCCGTACACAACAATGACTGGCGCCACTTCAGCCTACATGGTTCTTTATAGTAGATTGACCGCGGCGGATTTCGTGCTGTTGCATCGATCTGTGCCTCAGGGATCAGGTTGGCACGTTCGACTGACGGCAAAAGCGGCATTGGTGTATATACACCACATATGGGGCGGATGGCATGCTTGCACTTGACACAATACTTACAAAGTTGCGCGCGCGCCAGCGCGCGCCGTTGAGTCGCGTGCAGGCCCGGGCCGCTGGGCGGCACGGTGGGTGAGCACGCATCGTCGCATCGATGGACGGCATCCATACCCCACCTTCTTTCCAGGTAATTAATATATTCAATTACCATATTCCCGCACATGCGTACATTTCAGCGACCATTAAAACTGTTTGCAGCGCGACTGGCGTCGTCGCGCATAATTGCTATTCAGTCTTACACGCGCGGGCATGCGCGCGCGGCGCGCGCGCCACGCGAGAGTAGGTGGTCTGGAAAAGGTCATGTGGCATCTACCTGAACCACAATGTCTGACAATCCCGAGCATAGAGGAGGCACAGAGGTTGCTGAGAGTGTCTTAATGGTGATGTTTTCACCTGCGGAAAGGTTCGCTGACGCTGGCATGGGTGTTCACCATTCACAAAAGCCGAGGGCAGACGCTCGACGTGGTCGTCATGTACCTGAACCCTTTACGCGACCCAGCGCTGGCGTTCGTGGGCCATGGCTTGCGTGCGGAAGCGCTCTGTCCTCTTTCTGGCGTTCTGCCTCTACGCATGATGCACTTCCAGATCAGCACGGAATGCTCGAGGCGCGGTTGGCGGAGAAGGAACGACTGGCAGTGTAGGTCCAGTCATGTTTTAATGTGAAATAAATATACAAGTACGATGTTTTGTAAGAAGTATGTATGGGTAGAAGAGTGTAGAGTGGTATATAAACGTTTCAATGCAGGTCCGGTCATCAGATTCATGGATTTGAGTCCGGATAGTGAGCCAATCAAAAGTGTCCGTGCTTTTGAGGGACTCGAACGGTTTGCGTTATTTACGGGCTAAGTCACGTGTTCGATCCTTTGTTGTATCCCGCGTGAGCAGGGCCTGGCGCCGGGCGTTTTGCAGAGCCGCTCGGTGTAGGGATTGGGAGCAGCTCGGAAAAGGGAAAAAGAATGTCGTCGTGGTTTAGGTGGGGGCGCGGGTCGTCGGGGGCCGCGAAGGGCGCGCCGGCGGCGGAGAAGAAGAAGGAAGGGGAGGCGAAAAGTGAGGTCATCTCGTTCGAGTCAATACCAGGGACGTTTCGGGATCCCGATCTCGAGCTGCTGATCGAGGAAGTGAGGCAGCTTCCTGTAATTGACAAGTGCGTCTCTTTTTTCGCTTTGTTTTTTGTGCTTTTTGTCGTGTTTTCGTGCCATTTTCATATGATCATCCTGCCATTCAACGCCCGTTTGTGTTTGTTTGCATCCCCGTGCGCCTCAATGCCGCCCTGCTCATGCGCATGCCCTCTTTCCCTCCCTTCCAGAAAAGTGCTCAATCAGCTCTTCCACACCGGCCTCGCCTTTGACAAGTCCCTGCCCACCGACGCGCTCTCCCACGCCGATCAAGAGTACCCCCTCTTCATGTCGAAAGCGCATGCGCATCTGGTCAGCGGGGATCTCAAGGAGCTCTCGAATGTCGCGCACTACTTTAAGAATTTTATGTGCTTGTTTGGGGCCGTCAGAGTGTCGCAATTTTGCCTTAATGTGCACCACTATTGCGTGCTGCTGGACTATACGGGGAAGAAGGAGATCGCTAAAGAGTCGGGTGCGTCATCGGAGATGGGCAATCGTCATGTGTGGTGTAGAGGTTTAAAATTGTCTTGTTGTGTCAAGTAATGTAATTTGCGTCATTTTTTGTTGGTTTAGTGTCGTTTTAGTGTCGTTTTGAGTGACTTTGAGCATATTCCAGTTTGGTCAAAGATGCGTTTCTGCATCCCTTTTGGCATCTTTGACCATCTTTTTCGCATTTTTTTCCATATCATTTTTATGCCATTTTTGCGTCATTTTTCATCATTTTACGTCATTTATTTTCATTTTATGCCATTTTATGCCATTTTTCTGTCATTTCTCGTCATTTTATCCCACTTTTCCCCTACTTTACCCCCACTGTTCCCTTATTTTCTGTCATTTTTCCTGACACTTTCCCGCCCATTTCAGCCATCAATTCGATCGCCCGCACAATGCAAGTCATCTCTGAAGAGTACATAATTGCCCGCAACGAATTTGCGCCACTTATTCCGGAAGCACTGCGCATCAAGGAAAAGACAGACGTGTCAACGGCGCTCAGGAATAAGCCTTCTACTTAGGACTTTCCCGCGCAATTTCCACCATATTACTCATCATCATTTTTATGCAACGCCCGCTTTTATACTGCTATGTAGCCGCCACGTGGTTGGTATTGCGGCCACGTGGTGGTGGGACTGCCTCGCATTGTATCTGTAGCATTATAATATTCACAATAGAACACCATAATCGAAGGAATAGTGGAAATGTGGTTTGATATTGCTACCATATGAGCACGTGACTTTCATTTGATATTCCTACCATATTGAGAATCAATACTTGACTATGGCGTAATTATCATACCTATAAAGGTTATTGGACAATTTTACATGAATGCACACTCTATAGATCATTCATACATGATCACATCATAATATTATCTTTTTTACTCTTAATTGTCACCATAATAAGCATATTAATCATCTATCAAATGTATTATAATGTACGTCATCCTCTTATTACAATTCAGTCACTACAAGTGTCACCACAGGCACCCACTTTACAAACTTTGTCTCCACTTTCACACTCTCCTTCTTCTTCTTATCTTTCCCATCATCTTTCTTATCATCTTTCTTATCTTTCTTATCAGTTTCATCTTGCTTATCAGCCCCGATCACCCGCTGCGCCAATGCAACATTCACCCCATTGGCCACCGCCGTCCGCGTCATTCCCGCCAAAACAGCGCGATACTGCACACTCACACCACGTGGCCCATCATTAACGGCACGTGACAGGCGCTCATAGGCGGCCTTGGCGGACTGGAGGGATTCGTGCGCGCCACGGAGCACCTCGCGGGCACGTGACCTGCCGGCTAAAGGCGGAGTTGGCGGGAAATTGTCCTCGAATTGGGCAAAGGAAAGGGGAGTGGGTGACGTCACCGATAAAAGGGGGGCGAAGCGGCGGTGGAAGGCCACGTGGCCGTCACTCATGCTGGATGGTGACCACGTGGACACTATGCCTGCGCAGCGAAGGGCGGCAAGGAAGCGCAAAACACCGCGAACAAGATGCTGCATAGCAACAAGCCACGTGGTCTCGTGCGACTCACGTGGCGGCGGAGGTGCGGGTGTTTCGTCCACGTGGCCAAGAACGGCCGCGGCACGTGCCGCTATTTTCTGCTTTCTTTTACTGATCTGCGCGCCGATTGGCCGCGCCGCCGCCGCCGCGTCCGCCTCTTCCACCTTGGCCACGTGGGCAGAAATCGCGTTCCGATGCTGCAGTTCCGACCCGATGACGTAATCAAGATACCATAGTGCGATTAACGCGTCGTGATTGGAGAAGAGGTCTAATTCGAAACCGAGCAGCAGCCAATAGCGCATCACGCGCAATTTCAATAGGTAAACAAACGATTGCAGGTGCGTTGAAAAGGGCGACGCGCTCCAATGGGAAGGCGGCGTGATCGCATCGATCGAGTCGGCAGCCAATTGGAGCGACTCAAAATCAACTAGTAGATAGCGAAGGCGGCGGTGGAAGCGCGCGCGGTTCAGTAAAAGCGCGCCAACGAGGTCGGCCAATGGCGAGCCGGCGCGATCGAGCGATGAAAGAAATGACGTCACGGAGGGAATGGACGATTCGGGCCACGTGGCGCGGCTAAAGTGCGCAAGGTGGTTTTGGATGTCCACGTGGGCGGGTGTGCCGTGCAAGGAAAGAGCGCCGTCGGGGAAGAGCGACGCGTAGACAAAGGAGCGCGTCACGGCGGAAGGAGTGACGTCATCGCCAAAGATGGAAAACAGCTCAAGGGCGTTCTGGGGGGTGTGAGACGGTAATTGTGGCCACGTGGACAGTGTCGTACCAAAAGATCGTTTACGGATGTGACCTTTAAGAGATCGATGGCGCGCTCGATCTCGGAGAGGAGTCGCTCGAGTGCGTCGGCGCCGCGCCTGCGGGTCCACTCGGCGGTGGCGCGCGGGAAAGCGTACGTGGCCGCGGTGCGTTTTGTGACGCGGTCGTCGAAACCAACGCGGGTTTGCTTTTCGGTGGCGACATCGGCGTAGGCGATGGCCATCGCGGTGCGGAGGGCGGCGATGTCGTCGAGGATGTCATCATGGGATGGGGTGGGGATCGAGAGGAGGTTGAAGAGGTGAGAGAGGAGGCCGCGCACGCGCAGGCGGGAGAAAAGAAGGGGGGAGGTGGTCTCGCGCTCGGCGTAGTAAAAGAGGGCGGAGGCGATGGCGGGCAGCGTCGCATCGGGGGGGTTGGCGAGCAGAAAGTCGGTCACGTCGGGGCAAAAGTCTTCTTCGCGAAAGACGCCAGCGGAAGAGGCGAGGGTTAGGGAGGCGGCGGCGCAGCGGTGCACGGAGAGGACGTAGTGCTGAAGGCGGGGGTCGATGATCAAAGAGGGGCGATGGAGGTAGAGGCATGAGCCGAGCGTCTGCGAAAGCGGCTCGCCATACAAAAAGGCCATCTATACCCATGTTAAATAAGAATACAATAAGGAAAATGACGCACTTCGGCGGCCAAAATGTCGTCAAAAATGTCGATAAGGTCGTCATCAGAAATGCCGTCCACTGGAACAAAGCCGCGCTCGATGCGATCCTCGACCGACACGAACGGGTCCGCGGCATCGGCATCCGATACGCGGCCGGTATCCATCTTTGGATCCATCACTTCTATCGCCGCGACCGCCTCGCGCAGCGTGAACCATCCCGTGTGGACGAGCTTGCCGACGGGGATGTCGCGCGCCGCCTGAGGCAGGAACGCAGTGACATCGCGCCACTCAATGTCGACGCCCTGGTAGCGGTCCATCGCGGCGTGCCCCTCAAGTGAAATGGATTGGTAATTTACGGTAATGTTTGGTAATGCTGACTGTACATATTGCCTAATGCGGAAGTTTTTCCGCCAAAACACACGTCGTCGTCGTCGGCTGCTTGGCACGCGACGACGGATCCCCGCCCTCCTCAGCTTTCTTTCCACATTTTCTTCACGTTCAAGTGTTTGCAAACGAGCCTTTTAGGCGCCCATCGTCATGGCGGGCCTTTCCGGCACCAATTATGGTTTTTCCAAGGAAGAGTTGGGGGTACGTCCATGCATAGTGATCACGTTGACGTATCCAACTGACCATGATTGATGTCGCGCAGGCCATGAAGCGGCACTTTGACGTCCTTGACGTTGATCGCGATGGCCACATTACCTTCCACGAGCTTCAAAAAGCGTTTACGAATGCGAACGCGCGCGTCTCGCCTGCCATCGTGATGGAGCTCATTCGCGAGGTGGACATTAACCGCAATGGCACCATCGAGTTTGACGAGTTTCTTCGTGTACGAAATAATTAGAATGGGAAAATGTCGATGTGAATATTATGAAGAGTGTGGTACTGTGTGATGATGACGCCCGATCGGCCATGATGCCGAAAAGATCCCCGTGTTTGAATCGAATCATTCGTGTGAATCATGGAATGTATGGGGATCATTTCTTGGAATCGTGTATGGGAATCATCGAAAACAACATATGTAATTGTGTATATATTACGCATATATGTTCATTTTATGAGTGTTTTATAAGTGTTTTTCTCAATGTTAAGTGCTGATGCTGTATCGATGCTGTGATGCTGTGTCGATGCCGATCTTTCCACCTTTTTTTCACCGCTTTCCCACACTTTCGCCACTTCTCACCACTTTCTCAGCTCAACTGGCGACTCAAAAAAGGCGGCACGAGCGGCTGGACGCGCCTCCTCGAACTCACCCGCCCATCCCGCCAGCCGATCCCATCCGCCGCCATCGTCCGACCCAACAACCGAAAGTCATCCAAGGGCGGTCTCGAGGAAGGCATCGCGGGTGGCCACAGCAGTTCAAGTTATGTGGCAAGCGGTAATAGCAGCGGAAACTTGAAAAGGAGCGCGTCAAAGGCAAGTTCGTTTAGGGGATCGGTTGGCAGTGTCGCATCGCAGATGAGCGGTCAGGCATCAAACTTGCTCGCAAAGGCGAAAAAGTGCGCGGGAAATGATATTGTTTGGGGTTGTGTTTGGGGTTGAGTCTGGGGTTGAGTTTGTGAGGAAATTGTATGCGTTATTGGGCAGTGGGTAAGCAGTATGCGCCATTGGGCATAATCGGGGGTGATTCTGGGTGTGATTTTGTTAGGTGTATGCATTATTGGGCATGAGTAGGCATCATTGGGCATAGTGTCACAGAGTCAAGTATGAGTCAATATACTAACCATTTTCTCTTCTATTTTCACTCTATTCTATTACTCTATTCTATTGTCTATATTCATTACTATTACCTATATTCATTACTATTATCATTACTATTGTCTATTATAATTACTTTTTTTTCCTCTCTCTTTTCCTTCTTTCTTCTCTCTTTTCCTTCTTTCTTCTCTCTTTTCCTTCTCTTTCCCTCCATTCCCTTCTCTTTCCCTTCTCTTTCCCTTCCCCCCCTCAGTGCCACCGACCGCTTCTTTGGCACATCCCAACAATCCATCTCCAATTCCAACTGGCAACAATACTCCTTCTTCGCCCGCCGCGACGTCCCCCGCCCACCCCCTTCTTCAAGTGGCCTCATGAGAACACTGAGTCAAATTGGGATTGGGTCAACCATGCATCGACATCACGTGACCACTGATGACCATGAGCAGAGTGTTGATGGTGGTCAGAGTGGGAGGAAGGTGTCGAATGTGGTGATTAATATGAAGAGGATGGGGGTGAAGGGGGAGGAAGAGGAGGAAGAGGATGATGGGTGGAGTGTACGTAATAAGGGAAGGGTAATGGAAGGAAAAGGGAAATGGAAGGTAATAGAAGGTAATAGAAGGTAATAGAAGGAAAAGGGAAATGGAAGGTAATGGAAGGTAATGGAAGGAAAGAAAGAAGGAAAGTTGAATTCAAATTGGGTTTGGGTTTGAAAGTGAATTCAAATTGGGATTTAGTGTAGGGATATGTATAGTAGTATTAGAATAGTATTCATTATTATTAGGGTTATTCTATTCTCTTCCCATTACTAACTAATGTCTATAGACTGATTCGTATGAATTCTATAGTGATTCTGATTCTGATTCTGACTATGATGACGACACTGCTCCTCTCGTACGCACATTGGCAAATTCACATTGGGCATTATTGGGCTGTATTGGGCATTGGGTAGTACTGTGTAGTACTGTGTAGTATTGGGTAGTATTGGGCAGTATTGGGTAGTATTGGGTAGTTATCATTGGGTAATATGCACTATTGGGCACTGTGCACCATTGGGTATCGGGTATCATGCACGATTGGTCATATGCACTATTGGGTATCATGCATCATTGGGCAATATGCACCATTGGGTAGTTATCATTGGGCATATGCACTATTGGGCATAATCATACACATTGGGCCCTTTTCTCTTTCCTCTCTCTTTTCTTCTCTTTTCTTCTTTTTTCCTTCTTTTCTTCTCTTTTCTTCTCTTTTCCTTCCATTACCTTCCATTACCTTCCATCCCCATCCCCATATATTCACCTTCTCTTCCTAGCTTGATGACGCACCCCCCCCTCGCATCCACATCCGATCTTCCCCTCCCCTTTCCTCCCTTCCACCTCCACCACCCCCTATTACTACTAATACTAGTAATGGTGGTAATAGTAATAAGACAAGGCCAGTTGATGCACCAACAGTCAAGTATGTAGTACGCAAGTCACGTGCCAGCATATTCGGTCCTCCTTCTCCCACTGTCGCCATTGGTGGAAACAACAACAATAGTAATGTGGCAGTGATGTCACGTGATCAGAGGAGGGCTGCGATGGAGGCGAAAGCGGTGAATAATGTGGTCGTTCGTCCATATGGTGAGAATAGTAATATGGGGGAAAAGGAATTCAAAATGGGCGGTAAGGGGGATAAAAAGATGGCAGATAAGATTGCTGCTGATAAGATTGCAGCTGATAAGATGGAAAAAGATAAGATGGGAAAAGATAAGCAAGTGAAGGCTCAGCCAATGAGGAATGAAAAGCAGTTGAAACATGCTGCTGCTAATAATAGTAAAGATGAAGTGAAAGTGGTGTGGACGATGGAAGGGGCAGAAGAGGAAATGAAAAAGAATCCTGATGCCCACGTGGTCACACGGTCACATAAGGTATGTTATATGAAGATATGGGTAATATTGGGATGTGTAGTTGTCATTGGGTAATATGGGTTAATATGGGTTAATATGGGTAGTTGTCATTGGGTAATATGGGTTAATATGGGTAGTATGTTCATATTGTATACTGTCTATTCATACCCATATTGTATACTGTATATACTATGTATGTACTGTGTCACTCTATACTGTATATGAACACTGTTGATACCCATATTGTATACTGTGTATGTTCACTGTTGATACCCATATTGTATACTGTCTATACCCATACTGTATACTGTCTATTCACTCTATACCCAAACTGTATATTGTCTATACTATGTCACTCTATACCCATTTTGAATTCTTGTCACTAACCCATTTTGAATTCTTTTCTTCCTTTTCTCTCTTTTCATTGTTTTTCCTCTCTTTTTCCTCTCTTTTCTTCATTTCATATTCATTTTCCTTCCTTTTTCCATTGTTTCCTCTTCTATTCCCTTCTCCTTCTCTTCCTCTTCCCATATATTACCTTCTTTCAGCGTCCCCCCACATATACTTCCGCCCCCAAACGCCAACG
>ERZ778028.2508-NODE-2508-length-13102-cov-5.316318_pt1 | contig 13102 bp, 10 predicted proteins | sample MGYA00375758_ERZ778028 | MGnify/ENA primary metagenome ERZ778028 (study PRJEB29350, sample SAMN05389828) | bioreactor metagenome | isolation source: Thiocyanate bioreactor | place: South Africa: University of Cape Town | collected 2014-03-17 ... | reverse complement strand
CATCGGTAATTCTTTTAAAAACTGTTTACAAAACCCATTTACAATCATGGAGACTGCATCTTCTGTATCGATACCACGCTGTTGACAATAAAATAATTGCTCTTCGCTAATTTTCGAGGTGGTGGCCTCATGCTCCACTTGTGCGGTAGGATTTTTTACCTCGATGTAGGGAAAAGTATGAGCGGAACATTCTGAACCCATTAACATCGAATCACATTGCGTATAATTACGTGCATTCGTGGCCGTTGGAGCAATACGTACCAAACCGCGATACGCATTATGGGCCCGTCCCGCACTAATCCCTTTGGAAATAATGGTTGAGCGCGTATTTTTGCCAATATGAATCATTTTAGTGCCTGTATCGGCCTGCTGGAAATGATTCGTCAGCGCCACAGAATAAAACTCACCTACAGACTCGTCACCTTGTAAAATGACGCTGGGGTATTTCCAGGTGATTGCTGAACCGGTTTCAATTTGCGTCCAGGAAATTTTCGAGCGTTTGCCGCGGCAAGCACCCCGTTTGGTTACGAAATTATAAATCCCGCCTTTTCCTTCTTTATCACCGGGATACCAATTCTGTACAGTCGAATATTTTATTTGCGCCCCTTCCATCGCGACTAATTCAACCACCGCAGCATGCAATTGATTTTCATCACGCATAGGAGCCGTACAGCCCTCCAAGTAGGAGACATAACTGTGATCATCGGCAACAATCAGGGTACGCTCAAACTGTCCGGTGGATGCGGCATTTATGCGAAAGTACGTGGATAATTCCATAGGGCAACGCACACCCTTAGGAATATAGACAAACGATCCGTCACTAAATACAGCAGAATTTAGTGCGGCATAAAAATTATCCCGATAAGAGACTACGGAGCCTAAATATTTCATTAACAGTTCAGGATACTGATGCACTGCTTCCGAAAATGGGCAAAAAATCACTCCTTTCTCAGCCAACTTGGCTTTAAAGGTTGTAGCCACGGAGACGCTATCAAATACCGCATCGACCGCAACACCTGCAAGCATTTCTTGTTCTCTAAGCGGGATACCTAATTTTTCATAGGTGCGGAGTAGTTCGGGGTCTACTTCATCCAGGCTTTTAGGCGCATCTTTTTTACTTTTAGGCGCAGAGTAATAAGAGATAGCATTATAGTCTATGGGAGGATAATGCACGCTTGACCACTCAGGGTGAGGCAATGTCAGCCAGTGCCTATAGGCCTGCAAGCGCCATTCAGTAAAAACTCAGGCTCATTTTTTATTTTAGACAGACGTCTTATCACGTCTTCGTTCAAACCAGGCTCAAAAGTCTCAACCTCAATATCGGTTGTAAAGCCATGCTGATACTCACGATCGAGTAATGAATTAATTTGCTCACTGCTTTTAGCCACGATTGACTCCACTTGCTAATTCTCGAACACGTGTAATATCACGTGCCTGTAGAGTTGGTTTCGCCAAGGTCTCCAAACTCACACTATCCAATGCCGTTTCAATTGCCTGACTGATTAATCGCCAATTGCCTTGAATGGTGCATACTCCCTGTAATGAGCAATCATTAGGCTGTAAACTGCATTCGGTGAAACCACGATGTTCCTCCAATGCAAAAACAATTTGCGATACGGAAATTTCTGAAGCAGGACGCCGCAGACGATAACCTCCCGCAACCCCACGTACTGATGTGAGAAGCCCTGCACTGGTTAAACGCTTTAAAAGTTTGCTTACTGTCGGCACTGACAAGTGTGTTTGTTGCGCAATATCGCGGGCATTACATAGATCCTGAGCATGGCGGGCTAAACAAACCATTACCACCGTGCCATAATCGGCCAACTTGCTAATGCGCAGCATAAAACTCCGGACAAATAATCGAGTACCAAATAAGTCTTGTATACGGACGAAATCCGCGTTTAATTTAAATGACTATTACTATAAATATAGTACCAAAAAGGTTCTATATTAGGCAAGATGCGAATAGTACCCTATTCTTGGGCAAAGATGCAAATAGAATAAGATGTATTACGACTGTCCCCTTGGAGACGGAACGTATTTGCGAAAAATGTAAGGTATTGATTTAATTTATAAATTACAATCATATCAAGAGTTTTTTGAAGCACCTGAGCAAAATTATCATATCCCGGTGGTCTCATTAAAAGTTGGACATCATCGCAAAAAACTACGTCATCCCGAACATCGTGAGGGATCCCCTGACTGTGGCAGGGAATCGCGTAGAATGTACACAAATGCCTAGGATATCCGTTCTCCTGCGGTCAACACCTGCCCAATGCAGGAGAACCCTCGCATAACTCGGGTTGACGTGCAGGGAGGAGGAAGAAACAATGCCCCTACGTCATCCCGAGCCATCCATTCTAACTCATCATCGCAAAAAACTACGTCATCCTGAACATCGTGAGGGATCCCCTGACCGTGGCAGGGATTCCTCGCGAAGCTCGAAAAGACGGCGCATTTTTATACGAAAAACATCCATTTTAATAGGAAGGGTGTGCAAGATGGATCACGTACTTGCAGTTAGGCACTTATAACCGTATTATCTCTGTTTTAATTTGATGTGTAGCAAAGGGTATTGCACCACAGATTTAGGAGCGCAACCATGACAGATGAGAATTACATCCCCTCACTTGTCACCAACCACGGCATAAATTCAGGATTATTATCCATCCCTCAGGGTTATTATCGCTCCAAGCTCTTTATTGCGCCGGTATCGACTAATTCATTGGTTGCGGCTGCAGGCCCTCTTTTGTCGCTCTTGGAACGACTGTGCCTTAGCAGTTCATTGCCTGCAATTGAACAGATACGAACGAATATGGAGCATGAAATTTATGCTTTCTTAAGTAAGCTCGCAGCAGCAAAACATCCGGAGGCACTGATTAGTATCGCTCATTATGTCATGGCTGCAACGCTCGATGAGTTAATCGGTAAAAATTACTTACGTGTCTATCAGCGGGAAGTGGAATTCAAAGCATTCACCCCACTTACTGAAGACGGCGCCGCTCCCCAGACACGCTTTTTTGAAATTGTGGACTACATTAAAGAACGGCCGAATCAATATCTTGATCTTATTGAATTAATTTATTTTTTACTCATTGCCGGTTATGAGGGCCAGTACCATATGAAAGCCGATGGCCGCCAGCAATTGGATAATCATATCGAAGAACTTTATCAAATTATTCAAAGAGACCGTTATAATAAACCGCATCGCTTGTTTCGTGATAATAGCATTCCAGTCGCTTCCTCTAAAAATTACAAGAACGTTTTTCTGGCACTCTCTGCTGCTGCGACTCTAATCGTTGTTGCTTTTTTCACCAGTCAGGTTTTTCTGGAGAATAAAGCAAAAAGCTTGATGTATAGTCATTCCCAACTTGCCCTATTGGATAACTGATGGATAATTCACTACGTGCATTATGTGATAGTATTAAAAAAATACTCGCTCAATTAAAGCCTCAAAGCAATCAATTATCTTTTGTTATCGTCACCGGCAAGCAGGCTCAGGGCAAATCCTCGCTACTAAAACAGAGCAGCCTCCAAGAAATTACGGTATTTAGCGAACAGCACGCCAAAGTCTTTTACAATCAAAACGGTCTCATCGTCGAACTTGGAGAAACCTGGTTTACGCAGAGCAAGGCATTGATGCAGAATACGATTAAGCAGCTCAACCGGTGCAACCCCTATCTGAAAATTACCGGACTGGCATTATGTATCGATGTTGACGAATTAATGGTTCATGACCGCGGTGAATTTTCTGAGCAGCGAAAACAACACTTACAGCTATTAGCTCGTTGGGGGACTAATCTCAGCTATCGTGTTGAACTGGCATTAGTGATTACCAAGATGGATACCCTGGCAGGCTTTACCGAATTTTATCAATCCCATCATGCCTCAGAATTAAATCAGCCCTTAGGCTTTTCTTTGGATTGTTTAGATAATCCGCAACAACGAATGGAAATATTTACTCATAAATTCCATCAATTTATTGAAACCATGGGACAACAGGTCATCAATAAGATGCACCCTGCCCGTTCGACCATGCGCAGAAGCCTAATCCGGGAGTTACCGATACAAATCGCAGGACTACGCCCCGCACTTCACTCCTTACTCCAGGGTATTTCTCCAAAACAGTTTCATGTAAACGCTCTTTACTTCACGAGCGCGGAGCAAGGAGGAGTCAGTGTTGACCGCCTCAATCCAAAAATTAAACATGAGTATGCCCTTGTCGTTCAGGATAGTTTCCCACAAGCAACTAATTATCGGGCTTATTTTGTTGAAGGTGCTCTACGTTCCATCCAGGAGCATTCAAGTCAAATCCCCCAAACTGAGCGTATCCAACAAAAACCATTAATTGCTATAGCTGCAGGGATCGCTTTTCTAAGCCTTGGTGTACTTACTTACCGTCATATCCACACCATGAATTTACTTGATACGGCAAGTAAAGAACTCTTAGCTTACGATGCACTTAATAACCAGAGCCAACAAGAAAAACAAGCGCTGTATCATCTGGCCTCGGCAGCGAAATCGATGAGCAATATTTCAAGCAATTCATTATCGTTACCAACCGTCCAGCAATTAAAAACTAATTTACTCCACAATACTCATAAACGGATGCATAATGAATTTGTCCCTGCTTTACAAGCAGAGCTTGAAAATGCATTATCCAACCCTCAAAATAGTGCTATGGCACGTTATGAAGCATTAAAAGCTTACCTGACACTGGGACAAACAGAGCATTTTAATCCCCAAATTATTGAATCGTGGTTTTTAAAGCAGTGGCACAATTTACCCGCAGCCGTTACGAAGAAACAGGATGCTTTATTGAAAGAATTCTTAAATACCCCAAATCCTGCGAAAATTATTGTGAACGAGCAATTGGTCAACGACACACGAAATTATTTAAATGCTTTACCACAAAACTACTTATATTACTCCATAGCAAAACAATTTTTTCCACAAGAAATGGTTAAGGTAGATGTTGAAGGCTTCGCATTAACAGTGCATGAATTCCCTACTTATTATACCAAAAGCGGCTTCCACCAAGTCTTGCAACAGCTACCTGAAATTAGTAGCAAAATAAAGCAGGAGCAATGGATCTTGGGACGTTCGGAGCAAGCGGAACTTATTCCGTTACTCAAGCAGGCATATGGTTATGATTATGTGACTTGGTGGCAAACATTTATGCGCAAATCCCAACCCATGCATTATCAAACGTACCAAGAAGGAAGGATTGTCGTCAAAAAAATTCAGCAGACCGCTGCTTTTGATAAGTTATTGTCTTTAATTCAGCAGGCAACGAAAGCCGACCTTAATAATGCATCATCGCCCTTTAATCAATTAGTCGCAACGCAATTTACAGAGTTCAATTTAATGAGCTCATCAAACGTCCAAGATCTCCAACAAAAATTAAAGGATGTAGAACGCTTTATTGCCACTTTGGCGATGGTTCAAGATGGAGGAAAAACAGCATTTAACTTGGTCAAAGCACGTTTTAATAGCGATAATGCCAGTGATCCGGTGAGCCAACTCTTTAATCAAGGTCATCAATTACCTGAGCCCTTAAATCATTGGACGCAACAACTTGCCAATGAGACCTGGAGTTTATTGATTAAAGATAGCCGGCAACATATTAACAACCAATGGCAACACGTAGTGTTCGAGGATTTTAAGCAAAAAATCGCGCATCGTTATCCTTTTGATAACACCGAAACCAATGAGATTGCCATTCAGGATTTCAATCATTTCTTCGGTACGCAAGGAATTTTAAATCGCTTTACTGATGAGTTTATTAAACCATTTCTCGATGTGAGTACTGCTGACTGGAAAGTTAAAGAAGTTAATAATACGGTCATGCCGATTACTCAAGAAACAATCGATACCTTAATTCGTGCGAACATCATTACCAATATGTTTTTCCCCTATCAAAGTAATGAAAGTAAAATTGAATTTAGTTTACAGAAAATTAATTTAGATCCCGTAGTATCAAGCTTAATCTTGGAAATTGGCAATACTCAGTTACGTGATAACCAAGGTACTGAATCGTTTATCCGCTTCTTATGGCCTCAACCCAATGCCAGGCTTGCACTCGACTCGATAGAGGGTAATCATTACGAATTAGCAGAGCAAGGTGACTGGGCTTTATTTAAACTACTGGAAAAAGTGAACGTGCTCATCGATGAGCAAGACAGCGCAAGCCTACAAATCCTTTTTGAAATAAACAGTAACTCCGGACGTTATTTATTAAAGACGACCAATCAGGTGAATCCCTTCACCCCAGGAATTCTCAATGGATTTAACTTACAAGAAGCGATTGTTTAAATCAGTTTTTTATTAATAAAGCTATTCCAAGACATTATTCTTATTCAATGCTGAGCACGATAATGGATATCATGATTACCACCTAGATGCTTCTCCAAATACACATAAATTTCTGCTGCCCATTATTTATTATGCCTAATACTGTGCTAATAATAAGTCCATCCTGTGATAAACTGCGCAACTATAAAAAAATGAGTTAAGTCATGATAAAAATTGGACAATTTAATCAGTTAAAAATGGTACGTGAAGCCCCTTTCGGAGTCTATCTTCAGGGAGGCGAGTACGGTGAAATATTATTGCCAAATAAATCGTTGCCTAAAGGCACTCTAGTAGGTGATATACTTAATGTTTTTGTTTATTTCGACTCCGAAGACAAAATCATTGCAACAACAAGACGCCCACTGGCGACATTAAGCACCTTTGCTTTTCTCAAAGTGATTGATGTGAATCACTTTGGCGCTTTTCTTGATTGGGGTTTGGAGAAAGATTTACTAGTGCCCAAAGCAGAGCAGCATCGCCCTATGGAAAAAGATAAATCTTATCTTGTTTACTTGAAACAAGATAATCAGGGTCGCATCATCGCCAGCTCAAAAATTGATTATTTTTTAGATAGAACGCCTGCCCAGTTCAAACCCAATGAAGAGGTTCAATTAATCATCGCAGAGACCACTCCCCTGGGAAGAAAAGTCATTATCAATAACAGTCATTGGGGCTTGGTTCATCAAGCCGATATTTTTCAAACATTGATTTATGGCAAAAAAATAAATGGCTACATCAAAAACATCCGTACAGATGGCAAAATTGATGTCACCCTAAGACAAGTTGGGCAAAAAAGTATTAACGATTTGGCGCAACGTGTTTTATCTAAATTAGAACAATCCAACGGTTTTTTAGCCTTACATGATAAGAGTGAACCTGCACAAATACAGCAGATGTTTGCTGAAAGTAAGAAAAATTTTAAAAGCGCAATAGGCCAGCTTTATAAGCAAGGCCTAATTCGTATCGAAGAGCATGGGATTCGATTAAATAAACAATAGGAAAAAATTAACTAACTTATCTAAGGATGTGCCCAATGTTTGAAAAAAAATTGCTAACCAAAAAACATCAAATCAAGCAAGAAAATCTATTTGAATTACTCCCACCAGAGCTCTTTGAATTGATACTCTCATGGCTTAATTCAGAAGATACACGTATTTTATCTCAGGTTAATTTAAAAAATTATCATGCCTTTACCACATGGAGACAAACACCGAAATATATTATTGATTTAAGAGAACGGTTTAAAAAACTCACGGATGCAGAGGAGCAACTTGAACAATTTTCCGAAAATAAAATTGCACGTGCCTTAGCAGGAATACAAGATTTTTTATCGGAACATCCGCAATCCCTCCGAGTCATGGGAACGTGCATGGGTGGCGCACTTATTGTTTTAATGATGTATGGGGGAATTTTTTTGGATGTTAATCTTTTGATCATTATGGCAGTGGTTATATTCTCTCTTTTTATTTTAACGATGACGACCATTCAAGCCGAGCGCGATGATTGGAACTTTATTCCCCAAAGTGATCGTAAAGAACGCTATCAGAACTTAAGCTCTGAGGTTGGCAAAGCAAGACGCGATGTACAGTCTTTTTTTAACGAGAACAAACTGAAGCCATTAACGGCAGAAACATCCGAAACGAATAGTGACGAAAGCGAAGCGCTATTGGCGAAACAAGTTTAGCTAAGTAAACTTATTTAAAGGACATAAAGAATTCATATCTTTACGCTTGACCAGTACAACATTTAAGGAAGTACGATGTCCGATTTTGAATTAATTTATCAGGCAGCTAAAAAAAGGGATGCAAAAACTATTTCTCTTCTGCTTTTGCACAGATCATCATTTTTTGAGCCAGTAAAAGATTTTGCGCTCACCCCTGCGGGACTTTGTGCTCAAGAGGGGGATTGGGAGACCGTAAATTGGCTGGTGACGGAATTTAAAGCATCTCTAGGCCCAATTCTTTATGGTGCGGTTCTTGGAGGACATATCACCGAATGGGCAAAACCTAAAGAGATTGTTAATAAATTATTGCAGGGTTCATTCAAAGGCGAGTATTTCTGGGAGTGTAAGGCATATTTACTGCAAGCTTTTGCACAGATGGGTATGCTGGACGTGCTTCAGCAATATTTTCAGGATAAACCGGATAAAATTTCTGGTGCCATGCTTTGCGCTGCAATTTATGGTAAGCAAACGGCCGTTATCAATTTTATATTCGAAAAATTAGGCCCTAGGCCTGGGGTCTTGTTGGAAGCAATCAAAGGAGCTGCCTGGGCTAATAATCAAAAATTATTAGTACAGTATTTAAAGCACTATAATCAAATAAAAAAGCTCGCAGCAGATGAGCTCGACTGGGATGCAGCTGAATCTCTGATGCGCGGTTGCGGTGGTGGGGGGCATATTGAGTTATTCGCCTATCTTATGCAGCAATATCCGGATTTATCTACGCGAACATGCATGTTTTATGGCTTTAAAAGCGCAGTCTACCATCAAAAAGAAGACTTTATAATCAGCTTATGCAAACAATACCCGAAGGCAGTTGAGGATGCAAAAAATGCACTGGCAACCATGGGTCGACCTGAGCTTATTGAGCAACTACCAGAATGTCCAAATCAATATTGCGGTATCGCTATTTTCTCATCCGATAATTGGTTTAGTGATCGCGCAGCAGCAACATCATTTCTAAGCAAATTCAATCAAAGTGAGACTGTTCATAAACTTTGTCTAGAACTAAAAAGGCAAAACAAAATTAAGCATCCGGTCTTAGAAGACTTATCTAGTATCCAAGCAGACGCCTTAAAAATTATTGAACTCAAAAATTGTTACGACCTAACGACTAGGGAAGCAAAATTTTTATTTGAACACCCGAAAGTATTCGAGCTCATGCTCACGCCAAAATACCAAGGTAAAGAAAAAGCCCTCTTTGAATTAGTCGCTGAAGATACTGTATTAGACTTTTGGCAATTTGAACATTTAATCCAACGCCTGCCTCGTGCGCAATTAATTCATGATTTAGATGAATATTTAAAAAATAAGACCGACTGGTGGTATAACCATCGTAAACGCTGCGAAAGTTTCCTTAAAGCCATAAGAGAGACGAAAGACTTAAAACAATGCCAACAACTCGTTGCAGCACAAATTAAGTTGTTCGATTCAAAAACCTCAGACAACACAGAATCACAGGGGCTTTTTTATACATCAACGGTGAAACAGAATACGATCAAAGATGGCTATTACAAGGCCTTAATTAGATTTCAGCAATATCAAGGCCCAGAAGAAGATCACGATGAAGCATACTTTATTCGTCATAAAGTATAGATCAGGCTTGAACCACCAATAGACCGGTGTTCGTTAGAGCTTAAGCAGACTAAATTGGTCTTTTAGAGTCTACGTCAGGTATGGGAGGCGCGTTGTTAAAAAGATAGAGGATAAGGAAAATAAAAAATAGGACTAAGGTAAAATAGAAAAAAATTTTTGCCAAGAGAATCATTGTAGGATTTTCTCCTAAATACTCATAGGTGGCTGAGATAATAATCACGACAAGGCAGATAAATGATCCTAAAAGTATTCTTAGTCCTTTTAAAGGTCCAAACGTTACATGGAGCCTGGGGATGAACGATTATAAGTCAGCGGCTCATGTTCGTTTAGAAGGTCATAAACCTTTTTCATACTGGCTGTAGGTTGATTAGAACGCGCAAAAAACGGAAAGCGCTCCTCTCTTAACAGATGATCAGGAGTCGTACGATAAAAGGTAGTCAGCTCTTTTTTAAACGCAACCGAGATCGCGGGGCTTGTTAAAAATTCTTTGAGTAAAGAAATGTATTCTTGCTTTTTTTCTAATACGGACGTGCCTGTAACACGCTCCATAATTGCTTGATCCAATTCTTTAGCGGTAATATATGCTCCTAATAAACGATTTTTTTTCTCCTGATTTGATTTTGCCATGACTCTATCCTTGTATATTTTAAAATTCAATGAATCAATAAAACTCACATATTGAATTATTATAATACAAAAATTACCCTTGATATTAATTGACCTAATCCCCATCTTAGAGAAAGTTGCAGCGCAAACACTTGAATTCCTCTATACTGCAACAAAGCTCGATATGAGTTTTGAATGGTTTTTAATAGGAATACTTTTACATAAGGTAATTACAATGCGTACATTAATCTCATGTCTACTCATCAGTTTATTAAGCTTCGGCCTCATCTTTAATGATGCTTATGCGAAACGCTTCGGCAGCGGCCGCAGTTTTGGCGTGCAACGTTCTCAAAGCAGCTTATTCAGTCCCAAAAAAGCCCCAGCTTCAGCTCCGTTAACTCAAAAAAATCCCAATACAAGTAAATGGGGTGGTTTATTAGGTGGAATGCTTATTGGTGGTCTACTTACGAGCTTGTTTATGGGGCACGGTTTCGGTACAGGATTATTGACCTGGCTGATTGTAGGAGGACTCATTTTATTTGCTATCAATTTATTCCGTAGACGTGTACAGCCGGGGATGCAAAGCAATACTGCAAGTTCCTTTAACCGCAACAGCGATACATTTAATAATTTTAAGCAAGCGTTTAATGCTCAATCAACCTCCAGTAGTAGCGTGACGGATTATCCGGAAAATTTCTCTCCTAATAATTTTTTAAGAGAAGCAAAAGTAACGTTTAATCGTTTGCAAGCCGCTTATGACGAAATGAATACGCAAGACTTGCGTGAATTTACCGCCCCTGAAGTATTTGCTGAAATTAAAATGCAATTGGATGAGCGGGGTAATGAGCCCAATAAAACCGAGGTAATCTCTTTAGAAGCGGAATTACTGGATGTATCACGACAAACAAAATCCTACATTGCCAGTGTTCGTTTTACCGGGACTGTTAAAGAAAACAATGATCCATTAACGCAAATCGATGAGATATGGCATTTCCGCCGCTTTGATGGTAATACCCAATGGGTAGTTGGTGGGATACAACAAAATGAAGGTCTATCTTTATAATTGAGTCGCTGCTCGATTATTATACTGCCCCCTCACTCTAGCTTTCCCCAGCGCGTATCGCGTGGGGAAACTGGCTGGGTTTAAGGGGCTTCGTCGTCGCAAGGTGCGGATCTCAATATAAACACAAATTATCTATACATATTTTACATCAATTATTTCATACTCCACTTGTCCACCCGGAGTATTTACCACCACCGTGTCATCAAGCTCTTTTCCGATTAAAGCACGTCCAATAGGAGAGCTATAAGATATTTTATGCAGTTTAATATCAGCCTCATCCTCACCCACGATTTGGTAGGTTATTTCTGCATCTGTAGCAACATGGCAGACGGTAACTGTGGCACCAAAAACAACTTTGCCATTATTCGCAAGTTTTGTGATATCGATAATCTGTGCATTCGATAATTTTGCTTCAAGCTCCTGTATCCGTCCTTCATTGAAACTTTGCTGTTCTCTTGCTGCATGATATTCAGCATTTTCTTTTAAATCGCCATGAGCGCGAGCGGTAGCAATTGCCTCAACAATGCGCGGCCTGTCGACAAACTTTAACCGCTGTAATTCTTCTTGTAAGGCTTCAGCACCTTGCACCGTCATTGGATGTTTATTCATAGTTACCTCTAATATAAACTTTAATTAATGTAAATCTTGTAATCGCGTCACCGTGACTCGATCCTTATATTTCATCGCCAAACACGCGGCCTCCGCTCCGGAGAGGGTGGTGGTGTAACTTACCTTATGTTGTAATGCGCTACGCCGAATAGAGAATGAATCCGCGATTGCCCTTTTTCCTTCTGTAGTATTGACGATAAAATCAATCTCATGATTTTTGATGTAATCAAGCACATGAGGACGCCCCTCGGAAACCTTATAAATTCTTCGACAATCAATTCCTGCAGCTTGTAACACCAAGGCAGTTCCTCGTGTCGCTACAATTTCAAAACCAAGCTCTAATAAACGTTTAGCAATTTCACCAATACGGGTTTTATCCGCATCACGCACGGACACAAAAGCACGCCGCCTACGACTAATGTTTGCCCCGGCACCCAGCTGCGCTTTAGCAAAAGCCTGTCCAAAGCGACGTGCTATGCCCATAACCTCACCGGTGGATTTCATTTCCGGCCCTAAAATACAATCAACGCCTGAGAATTTAATAAAAGGAAAAACGGGAAGCTTGATTGAATAGAAGGCGGGCATGTGATGATTTTGCTTTAAACCTTGCTGCCGCAAACTAATGCCTAATTTACACTTCGCAGCGATTTTTGCCAATGGATAACCGGTAGCTTTTGAGACAAAAGGTACCGTCCTTGACGCTCTGGGATTGACTTCTAATACATAAATATCATCAGCCTGAATGGCAAACTGGGCATTGATTAAACCGACCACTCCTAATTGCAAAGCCATTTGCCGCATTTGTTCCATCAAATCTTGCTGCACCACCACACTAAGACTAAAGGGCGGTAGCGTGCATGCGGAATCTCCTGAATGAATGCCCGCCTGCTCAATATGTTCCATAACCGCGCCAATAAACACTTCTTTACCATCACAGACTGCATCAATATCGACCTCAATGGCATCATTTAGGAATCGATCTAAAAGTACAGGTGAATCGTTAGATACAGCAACCGCATGCGTTAAATAATGGCGCAGATCTTCCTCTTGATAAACAACTTCCATCGCGCGTCCGCCTAACACATAAGAAGGACGAACCACTAAAGGATAGCCAATTTTATTGGCTAAGTTGATGGCTTCTTCTTCGCTGCGCA
>ERZ778028.2494-NODE-2494-length-13181-cov-8.842069_pt1 | contig 13181 bp, 13 predicted proteins | sample MGYA00375758_ERZ778028 | MGnify/ENA primary metagenome ERZ778028 (study PRJEB29350, sample SAMN05389828) | bioreactor metagenome | isolation source: Thiocyanate bioreactor | place: South Africa: University of Cape Town | collected 2014-03-17 ... | reverse complement strand
CAAAATTCAGAATTCTCAATCAGACCTGGAAGATGGTCACAGGCGGTTGCTTACATTTATCCTCAGGTTTACGGCCTCGCCAATTCGTATTCCCGTTGAGCAAAGCATCCGTATCAATGCGGGAATCACCATGATATTGGTACGTGCATGCTTGTCGTAAAGGAGAAGAGAATCACATGCGGCATAAATGGCCTCGATTTCTTCGTCGGAAAAGATGTATGGAACAAACCTATCTTGCCTGGGGCCAGCTACCCGTGGCGGAATATAGGTTTCATAACCAAGGTTGGATAAGTAAATTGAGAATTGGCGAAGGTAGCAGTTGCGATGGCTCCAAGTGTCTACTACCTCATTGGGGCGTCTGTTGCACCATTCCGTCGCCATTTCCGCTGTGATGGTGATAGTACGCAATCCCTTACCGAAGGCAACTCTGTCGAATGCAAACAGGCTGTATTTGCAGTTTTGGGATTTATAGCCAAGGTTATTACGCATGGCAATAAAATCCCGGATCAGCGGCGCCAGTGCGCCACGTTGCATATTTTCCCTATTCATAAAAAGCCCCTTTATTCTGAGTATAAAATTCTTCTGGCAGCGAGGGGACTTCCAAAGCGCATTGCCTTAGCGTCTGGATATCTATCCGTAGATAACACATCGAAGTCTGGATGCTGGCATGTCCAAGAATGCTCGATATGACAGGTATGGACACTTGGCTTTCAAGAAGCATACTGGCCATGGTATGTCTTAGGGCGTGCGAGCCATGCTTTCTTTCCCCGACTTTGATGCCGGATTGAAGTATAGCCTGGGTAGCTATTTTGGAAACCCTTTTGGCTTCAATCGGAGGGTGTGGATAGCGCTTGTCCAGGAAAACGAAGGGGTCTTTGGAGGACGGGCGGCTGTACCTGATGTAATCGATCAAAGCTTCCCCCACATCTGCCGGTAAAGGGAGCCGGAGAACTTCTCCGGTTTTCAGTTGCTTTAATGAAATGATGTTCTGAGACCAAAGCAGGTGGCTGAATTCTAGCCCACTGATGTCCGAAGCCCGCAGACCAAGCCGTACAGCCAGTAAGACCAGTGCATAATCCCTTTTTCCCACCATTGTACTTCTATCGATTGAATCAAGTATGATCTTTATCTCATCCCTGGTATAAACTGATGGAAGCTTTGCCTGTTTCTTGTAATTATCCCTGGGAATCACAAGGGATAGATCTTTGCCGGTTTCACCCAATCCGTACAGGTAGCTCAAAAAGTTACGTATGATCGATAACGCAAGGTGCTTTGCCCCAGCAGCATCCGGCAGAAGGTTCGATACGTAACTCACGATAGTTAGCGGGGATAGAACGCTTAATGAGCTGATCCCGTTTTCGTGCAGATACAGGTGAAAACGGTACAGGTACCAGCAATAGCTCTTCGTCGTCTTTTCGCATAACCTCACAGACCTCTTGTATTCAACATATTGCTTGATCATTTCCCCGATTTCTCCTTCTAGTACCACAGCCTGCCGTCTGTTTATAACCTCGATCATTTTCCCAGTCTCGGCAAATTGCGCAAGGCAAAGGGCACAGCGGTAACAGTGTTTCTGATGGTGGCTAAGATCCGAAACCGCTTTGTCGCCATAAGTTTCTATTAAATAAGCTGCTACTATCTGTGAACTAAAATGGCTAAGATCCTTGGCTTTCATGTACACCTTGATCCGGCTCCAAATCCATAGATAAATGGATATCGTCTGTTTGCCCCTGCCAATATCTCTGAGATAGTCAGACGCAGCCTCTGTTAGCTCCTCGAAGGAGGAATCGAACCTATTCATTGTATGAGCGTTTAAATCTGTGCGGAATTGCACAAAGGCAAGCTCAACAATATTATGTAAACTTCTAATAGATTAACACCCTCGATAACAGCCTCTTATTCTCATTTTTATGCATATCTAAAATCTACACATAATCCTTGTTATGTGTTATTATACATAACAAGGATAAGGCACCCGTCGAAGGCCACGTCAAGATCGCCTACCAGCGCATTTATGCGCCTTTACGCGATCAGGTGTTTTTCAGTACCCAGGAGTTGAACGAGGGCATCCGCAGGCAGCTGGAACTGCACAACAATAAGAACTTCCAGAGCAAAAGTTACAGTCGCTTCTGGCAGTTTTCCCAGCAGGAACAGCACCTTCTGCAAACACTGCCCGACCAGCCCTTTATGATCAGGCACAGCACTTCGGCCAAGGTGCAGAAGAACTATCACGTCACTTTAGGCGAGGACTGGCATCATTACAGCGTCCCCTTCCATCATATCGGCAAACAGGTAACTATTATTTACGATCAACAGACCGTCGAGATCTATTTGAACCACCACCGGATTGCAGTCCATAAGCGCTTTTTTAATGCGCACGGCTACACAACTCTTAAGGAACACATGCCTGAGAACCACCGAGTCTACCAGCAACAAAAGGGTTGGGACAGCGATTACTTCCTCAGGCAGGCCCTCCAAGTTGGCCCGGCAACCCGCTCATATATAGAAGGGGTATTGAAGGGACGACAGTTCACCGAGCAAACCTTCAACTCCTGCCGTGGAATATTGCGTCTGGGCTCCATTTACGGCAAAGAGCGTTTGGAAGCTGCTTGCCATCGCGCGACCCATGCCGGTTCTTACAGCTACAAAACGCTATCGAATATTCTTGCCAATAACCTGGACAAGGCCTCTGATATGGCCCAGACCACACTATTCCAAACCCCGGACCATGATAATATTCGCGGCGCAGCCGCATACGAGTAAAGATTGTATCAATTAAACCAAGCAACAATGAATACCGATCAAACTTGTCAGCAATTGACCCAACTAAAATTGCAAGGCATGGCCTCCCGTTATGCGGCCATCGCCGAGCAACCGGTACACCAACAGCCCGAAGCCCACGCCATGGTTGCCATGTTGGTACAGGCAGAACACGAACAGCGCATCCTTCACAGGACCCAGCTTTATTTAAAGCTGGCTAAGTTGCGGTACACAGCATACGTCGAGCAGGTAAGCTGTAAAGCTGAAAGGGGCATCACCTCCGAACAGCTCATCCGGTTAAGCGATTGTTCTTTTATTCAGAAGGGCGAGAACGTGTTGATCACGGGTGCAACGGGTTGCGGAAAATCTTATCTGGCTTGCGCGCTGGGGCGGCAAGCCTGCATCAAAGGCTATAAAGTGCTTTACTACCCAATGAACCGCTTTATCGAACAATTAGCTCTGGCCAGGCTCGATGGAACCTACATAAAATGGCTCAATCAGATCGCCAAAGCGCCCCTGCTGATCTTGGACGACTTCGGCTTACAGCCGCTCACTCATGATACCAAAATGGCTTTACTTCAAATATTGGAAGACCGGTACGCTTCGGGATCGACGATCATTACTGCACAGATGCCCGTGGGCAACTGGCATGAATACATCAATGACCCGAGCCTGGCCGATGCGATATGTGACAGACTGACAGCGAATGCCCATAGAATAAACCTATTAGGAGCATCCATGCGCAAAGCAAAAAACAGCTAATTTTATATCACTTCAATACCAATCCACAGATCGGCTCAAGTTGCCGGAATAGTGGCTCTGTTTCGCCGGAATTTCCACATCCGTTACCGATTTCAGCGCAAGGACCTTGAAATGGCCGAGATCGACCACTGTTTTGCTGAAGAGTTTTTCGACTACCTGACCCTTCATCTGGATATGCCTCTTTCAGAGGTAACGGCCAAGAAGCTGGTAAAATGGACGAGACAAATTGTAAAGACAGGGGTAAAAAAGAAATGGATTAGTTCAAATCCGATGGAGGGTTTTGTATGCTCCGGCGGAAGCAAAGAGGTATTGCCCTTGGAACTATATGAAGTGGAGGCTATCCACAACAAACAAATCGACATTGACCGGATTGGTGAGGTACGCGATGCATTTATATTTCAGTGTTTTACCGGGTTCGCTTATCAGGATATGTACAACCTTGAGGTGGCTCCAAAAAGCGGCACACATTTTTGCACATCGTGATGCAAAGTGAAAGAAACCAAAACTGTAAAGACTCGTCGGAGCTACGATTCTGATTTTAAGCAAGAGGTAACCAGAATGCTCGTTTCCGGTCGAAGCGCTAAGGAAGTTTCCGAATCATTTGGAATTGCTGAGAATCTGCTTTATCGTTGGAAGAGAATGGCAACTATGAAGACAAAAACAAAGAACGGGCAAAACCAGGATAGCAAGGCTGGAAAACTAGCTGCTGAAAATGCTCGGTTACGGGCGGAAGTTGAACGCCTGAAAACCGACCGTGAGATCTTAAAAAAGGCGTTGGGTCTCTTCAGCACGTCCGACTAAGAGACGTCTATGACTTAATAATATCTCTTTCCAGTACAAATAGGATAAGTTATCTGTGCTCGCTTTTCGAGGTGAGCCGCACAGCCTACTATCGGTACAGGCGAGGAGAAAGTCATAATGCGGACAAAAAATACAACCGTCCAAAGCATGAAATACGGATCGAGTTTATCCGGAATATGAAGCGATACGGTAGCAGGCGAATCAAAGAATCCCTAAAACAAAAAGGTATCAAGATTAGCCGTCGTAAAGTTGCTGAAATCATGCGAAAGGAAGGTTTAAGGGCCATTCAGCCACCCAGATTTATTCCCAGAACCACGGATAGTAAGCACGGAAAACGAGTTTGCCGGAATCTGCTGACTGATGAGCCGAAGCCAAGTCGGCCCAATGCAGCTTGGACATCGGATATTACTTACATACCCTTAAAAGGCGGAAAATGGGTTTATCTGTGTGTCTGGATGGATCTGTATTCCAGGCAGATTGTCAGTTGGCAATTAGCCGACAACATGGAGGAAAGCCTTGTCAGGGAACCGTTGGTAAAGGCACTTCTTAAGCGAAGGGTCAAACAGGGAATGATCGTGCACTCGGATCGTGGCGGACAATATTTGTCACGAAAAATGAAGAACGTGATCAAAACGTTCAAGCTCAGACAGAGCATGTCCCGCGCCGATGATCCGTATGACAATGCCTGGGCAGAGTCATTCTGGGGGAGGTTGAAGGCCGAGTTAGACATGCCAAAGGGCGGCTACGAAAGCATCGAGAAATTGAAGTCTGTTTTATTCGAATACATTGATGGATATTACAATACCAGAAGGTTACATTCTTCGCTGAACTACCTAAATCCGGTAGCTTTTGAAGCAGAATATTACCGGCAAACGGGATGAGCTTTGAAGTTTAAAAACATTTACTAACCAGCAAAAGTGTAAACCAAAACGGAACCACGTCACCTCTCTCATGATAACATTATTAAAGTTGGGCGTTCAGGTGAGAAGTGGCTGATCAAAGACCGGGGCAAGACGGAGGTAACGGAAATGGTGCCGATATTGCCCGTGGTGGAGCAGCTAATCGATAAATATGAAAACCATCCTTATTGCAAGGTCAACAATAGGCTTATACCTGTCAATAGTAATTTCCGGTACAATGTCTACTTGAAAGAGCTTGCTGTGATTTGCGGAATCAAAAGATCATTAAATACGCACCTAGCCCGGCATACGTTTGCGGATATGATGCTCAATAATGGAATACCCCTGGAAGATGTCGGTAAAATGTTGGGGCACAGAAACATCCGCACAACTCAGCGTTATGCAAGAGTTCAAAAGCACCGGATTAGTTGCAATATGGCATCAGTGCGGGACAAACTTTTCACCGCCTCCGGAAAGCTCAGACCGGTCTCAAAGTGATTAATTTTTTACTGGACCGATCGGCGCGCAACTCAGCATTTTGGGATCAAACTCAGCTTAATTCCATAACAAGCAAGACTTAAAATCCCGTGAGCCGAAACGTTCATACGGGTTCGACTCTCGTCGTCGGTACTGATAATCAAGCAGTTATGATTTTAAATTCATAACTGTTTTTTTGTTGGTACAACAATACTCCCACTACGCTGTTTACCAATCATTTCCCTTCATCGCAGAGTTAGTATATTTGCAATAAGGATTATTCCCAAACGGGTTTCTGCCCTCTCAAATGAAGATTGTAAAACAGCTAATTGAAGAAGTCTCCGATCCCAAATACACACTGACGGACGTTCTAATAAGAACAAAAGTTTTAGCTCACAAACTACGCAGCACTGAGCTTGGTGAATGGATTGACGGAGAACTTAACGGTTACAGCACTCGTGACCTTCCAGCTTATCGTATCCAGAAGGGTATGGTTGTAGCTATAATCGAGACTTCGACCGAGCGAATATCTAATTTCAAATATCCGTTGGCGCTGCTTGAAGATGACACAAGGCGTGCTCTGGAAACGTTTAACGCAAAGCACAGTATATCCACATTACAAGAAGTCGTGACGAGTAATCAACAATTGGCACTGTATGAAATTATCGGCCAAGACACCTACCATTATCTTGCTCAGTACATTGGTAATGTTAGGATTTTGGAACTTAGGAGGCAAATTGACAAATCGGCGGCAATACAGATTGTCACTTCTGTCAAATCAAAACTTTTGGACTTCCTCTTAAAGTTAGATGATGAAATACCATCGGAGGAAAACTTAACAATAGGAAGTGAAAGTCAAGCCATAATTTCCAACTTGTTTAACTCTGCAGTCCTCGGCAATCATACAACAATAATTATCGGCAATCATAACCACCAAACCATCTCCCAAACTAATATATCAAATTTTGATGATGTTCGCCGAAAGCTGCGATCAAGCGGTCTAAATAGCGCTGATGTGGCAGAATTAGAAGTTATAATTGATCAGGATAATCGTGATGATAAACGGCAAATTATTGGTGAAAAAGTTAAATCTTGGATTTCATCGATGCTATTAAAGGCAATGGATGGTAGTTGGCAAATAGGATTGGGTGCAGCGGGAGATTTGCTTTCTGGCGTTGTAAAACAATATTATGGCTGGACATCATAGTAAGAATAGTAATCTGAGCTTATCGAAACATGATGGCAGATTTTTGGCTACGTTTATATCGCGCACTGAGAAAAGACCGATGGGTATCGAACGGACCTACGATACCTTTTTTAATCGGTGCATATAGGATCCGATTCGGAAACCATGAATTTAGCATTGAGGATTTTCTGTCTGTATTGAGAGCTGGACCAGAGCATTCTCGCATTATGTATTGCAATGACACAGACGCATATATATTGACTGTTGATGATTATTTCAATTATCACAATCCTGACATGCCTTCTGGGCCAGAAGGTTATTTGAGCTATTGCGCTGATCTAACTTCCACGAAAAATGCAATCGCCGTTCTAACAAAAGAATATGAATCATGGCTTCAAACTTCTCAATTTTCTTGGGAGAGAGGAAAAATCCCGCCATGGCAAGAGTTTGATAATGAACAAATTTCGTTCATTATGAAGATTTGATTATCCTGCGTTTCGTTAGCATCACTCCAAATATATTTTTTGATAAAGATTAGAAGCAAGAGTTCGCGTGTAGTTCGGTCAAAACACTCAAATTTTTATTTCTTACTAACCTCCTCAGTGTTTTAGTGATTAATGAGCGCTCACTTAATACTCAATCTTTGCACAACTTTCGACATAGTATTTAATTTTTGGTAGAGGTCATCTTTCTTATCTCGATATTGGAAATTTCTGTCGTGTAATTTGCTTTACAAAAAATTCTAAATCAGTTGGCAAAAGCTTTTCTAACAATAAAACCTCTCGTAGGGTAAACCCTACTCCCGAAGGGGTCAAGCTGTAAAAAAGATCTTCATTAGGGGCAACAGGTCTAATTAAGCCCATGGTTTTTATTTCTCTGATCTCTTGCAATACGTCGTCGCTTTTTACCGAGGCTGATAACCCCAACGCCCCAGGCCCCTCAGTAATATCTTTCATTCTCCGGAAATCTTCATTTATATCATAGACACGTTCCTTATCAACCCGATAAAACAACTCTAAAAAGCATAATTGCCGATATGATAAGCGCTCCGCCATTCGAAGAAGATAATTTGCAGCCCCTTGGTCTATGTTTTTGTCAAAGCAAACATTCGCAAGGAGGTAGGCATAATGTATTAGCTTTTTCTCTTCATACTCATCCTGAGCCTTCAATAGCACTCCTTCAAATATTTCTTCCGCCGCAGGGCGGTTATCTCCTAATGAATCAAAGAAACCATCATTACGAATTGAGTCACCGTCGCTAATGCGTTTCTTTAAAAACTCGACAGCAAAAGTAAAAGTAGCGCCGACCCGTACTTGTTGGCGTGGTCCAAGTAGGCGATCTGCAAGCTCATTGCCCACCACAGTAAGGGCTTCAGTTACTGCTACTGTTTCAACCGACCCTAAAAGAATCCCAGCCGCGCCAGGCATCATACTCTGCATCAATGCTCCGACAATTGACCCTGCAATTGTTGATCCAGCCGATATGACCTCGCGTAAATTCTTATTAGGGTCAAACTTTTTAGAATCAATTTTCATACATATTTTGGTGTGTTTTGTCGAATCATGTCCTTTTACCGAAACAGAGAATCATCTAAATTTATTTCTAGCGGTTGATAGCTTTGCATTTAACGGCTCAGTTGAGAGATGTTTTGGGTTAGGTCCCAGGTACGAAAAGGGTGAAATTTACACACTGCCGCAAAAAGTTTAGACACTTCTTCGGGCATTTTTATGGGCAAAAAATACTGTCTAAGCTTGAAGTCCCTAACTAACAGCATATCTCCTCGACACCTGTGCCGGTCTCCGATTATCTAATCGCAAAAGCGATCTGCGCTGCCGTGAATTGGACTTTCTCACAACGGCGACCTGGATATTTTGTCGTATTTTTTTTCGATACAATCTTTACACAACTCGAGTAGTTTGTGAAACTCCTTGCTACTAAGTTCCTGTTTATGGAAAGGCACCCTTTCGTTGGTCAGTATTCTGATTCTACTATAGTGATGGGTCGTGTCCGCATCATGCCATGTATATTCCACGAAAATTTCTGTTGAATCGAAATAAACTCGTTCGCAACGCTTTTCAATGTGTCTATATAAGCCACTACCAGTGTAAAGACTTAAAATATACCCAGAAGGGGCATCATTTTTATTATAGACTATATTAAAGTTCCCAACTAATTTAGTTACTTCAATTATATCATTTTCAGAAGTCCAACAGCCCTGCAAAAAGGCTAGTAGTAAAAAAAAAATAGTTATCTTCTCTACTTTAACGGTTGATTCCATATAAATCTAAAATATTGATTTGTCAATGGTTGATTTCTTGACATTGAAGAATTTCTTACTTTATCTGAGGATGTTCCAAGTTTGTGATCAGAGAGAGACGAATTCGTTTTTGAATCGTACACAGCGACTGTTGCTGAGCTACCATCTGCATTTACTCGCATTGAAAATCCAAATGAACCTATAACATGGACCGGGCTGACAAGTTTTTCTTTTCCTTTGACAACACCTCCTAAATAGGACATCAATGAACCAGGGCTATAACTGCCTGAGAAGGTTTCTCCACTAGATAATTTACCGTCAGCAGTAATTGCTGATGTGCCTGCCGAAATTAAGTCTTGAACTTTATCCCAATTTTTCACAGACTGTAACGCTCCCCCTCCGGCGACAACAGTGTTTTCACTTCCCGCACCCACAATAAATCCCAATCCGACATTAATAATATTATCCATATTAACAACTTCTCCTGCTGAACTATTAGGATTTTGATAGCCCCCATTTGGATTATTTGAAAAATCCATTTCAGGATTAACTTTTAAAGAAAATCCAGCATTAATTTTGTTCACATTCTGCAGCCCGTTTAGAATTGCTAAGTCTTTTACACTGACACCATACTGCTTAGAAATTGAGGATAATGTTTCCCCTCTTTTTACTTTGTGGTTTATTGGATCTTCTGGCCCCTTTCCTGTAGGATCTATCAATCTGATAGGGTTATTAAAAGTGTAATTGTAAGGCGACCAAGCATAAAATCTCTCTGCCAATGGATCGACCACCATCCACCTGCCAATCGTCGGATCATACATCCTTGCCCCATAATCCAGCCAGTTGGTTTCTGGCTGCTTCTCCTTGCCGTTGTAAAGATACTTATTAGTTCCCGCAGTTCTCGGTATCGCCAGCCCAAAAGGATAGTATTCCGTTTCCTGAACCATGGTACCGCTCTCGTTCATAACCTGACGGATGTTTCCGAGATGATCTTTAAGATAGTATTCCAGTGCAAAGTCATTGCCATTGTTTGTGACATTGACTTGGCCTTCATCAGTAGCGATTCGGGTCAAGTAATTACCTTGATTGTACTCATAGGCGCCGGCATACTTAGTGTTGACTGCACCATTGGTGTTGCTCATTCTTAATTTTAAGCCTGACCCATCATAGTGGTACTGCACAGTATTGGTAAGTTGGACGACCCTCCCGACTAAATTTAGTGGGTTGTAGGTAATGCCGCCAGCTGCAATCCCTCGATTCAAGTCTTGGGTCAAATTCCCATTTTGATCATAAACATAATCGTTGCTCGTTCCAGAGCTACCATTATTAAATCCTTCGCTCGTTGCCGCGTCAGTAATTTTGGACAACCTATTGCCCGATGAATAGGTATAAGAAAGATTATCAATGGCTGTGCCGTTTAGTACCCGCTCCAAGGATAGAATGTTTCCATTCTTATCATAGCTCGAAATGGTCTCGCGATTATTGTTACTAATACCTTCACTATTTTTGAGACGGTTTGCCTTGTCATATTCCAATTTATAGCCAATCCAGTTACCACTACGTTTCCAAAGCATTTCAGCGATGTTGCCATTGTATTGAGCTGTTCCAAACGATGGGTTGGAATATCTAAGCTCTACCCCGAAGTTCTCACCGGTACTACCTGCGCCCGTTATTTTGCTCAAAAATGCACGGGGAGTGTAACAATAGTCAAGCTTTTCGCGGTAAGAATTGCCCGCATCCGATGAATGCAAATACTTATTTTTAAGCTGTCCGACGGCATTATACCTATTGGCCGACAAGAAAACATCTTTTTTCGTTGTAGTTCCTTTCTTGACGATGTAACGTGCGCTGACTTGCCTGTCAGAGTGATCGTATGCATAGATCTTTTCAACCGAGTAGTCACCACTTCCAGTCTGCTGTACAGTAATTTCCTTATCAATTCTACCATCAAATCGAAGTGAAAGAGATTTCCGTTCGGTAGCTGTACCGCCGATATCAAACAGAGATCGGACTAACTGAATATCATTAAAACGGTCGTCATAGTAAGTGGTAGCATAGAGCCATGCCCCATAAGTGCCGTCAGGATTCAATATACGATTTGCTGTTACCGTTGACTTTCCTTTAACCTCTGAACGGTAATTAGATGCATACCCAGTTCCGGCAGACACAAAAGCTGCGACATCGCCGAATGATGGTGAATATGTATACGTATCGTACTGCGTTTTAGTTATAGCATTCTGATTTGCACCTTCCTTTAAACCGGTCTCAATCGTCCGGTTTAAGTCATCATATTTGATGTAAGTGGTTATCGATCTTCCATCAGTTGACTCTATTAACCGGTCTCTCTCGTCGTAGACCATGGTTGTTGTGCCACCGCCCGGAATTGATTTCGACACCAGCAGACCTTTTGAGTTGTATTGATATTTAAATGCATAAAGGTCCAAGTTCGCATCATCTTGATATTTGGGCTGTAATACAAAACGAAGCTGTGAATAATCGTCATACACATAATAAGTGCTTAACCAATCGCTATCAAGATATACCCGTTTAAGTACCACACGGCCATTTTTATCTTGGAATTCACGACTGCTGTTGTTATTTTCATCTTTGGTCTCAACCCATGAAAGTTGACCAGCACCGTAATTCCCGGAATTTTGCAAGGTTGTACCTGACACAGTGTAGCGTTTCACTTCATCGGTGGCGTTACCTCCATAAGTAAACTCTACGGCTCTGTCGGAACCGGGTTGATATTGCTTTTTTAGCCTTCCTCCGGGAAGTGGTTCGTACTCGTTCAGTAAGTACCCTCGGTCATTAGGGACACAACAATTAGAACCGTTGTTGTAGTAGGATACAGCGGCCGTAGCAGCAGTTGACTGATAACTCCCGTTCCCTTGTACGGGATAAACCGAATACTGTTTTGAAACCCTTCCATTTGCATCATACTCCGTGTGCACTACTAAGTCAGCGGGTACAGTTCCCGACATTTTTGGGCTTGCCTGTGCGTTGACTGCCTGTAAGGTCCTTCCTAAGCCGTCAATGTAGGTAACCTGCTGGGTTGCATCTTTTACATTGCCGCTTATCGTAGAAATTCCCGCTTTGTAAGTGCGTTCCAAAATTAGGTTACGATCGGTTGACTGTGCGGTAGCGGCTAGATCTATCGCCAACAAAGCGATTAGCACGGTTAGGCTGAGTAGACCTTTCAGGTAAATTTTCCTTTTCAAAAATTGTATCGTAGTGTTATCCGTTTTCATCTAAGTGCTTTGATCTAATTTGTTGCGCATCCCACATTGCTTAACCCTGCGTTGTTCACCGTACCAACCGTTGGCCCGTGCCATTGTGTACCTGTATTACCGTCAAAAGCCTTGTCAAAGTTATCTGTGCTGCTATTGCCCGCTGACCCGAATGGTGTTCCTGTCAGCTTGGTGGTCCCACTGTAAAATTCCAGTTCAAACAACTCGCCCCAACCGGTACTACTGGCCACAAACCTGACCGAGCTGTAGGATACCGTGTTGCCGAAACTAAACTCCTGCCAGCTACCTGTACCATTCTGGGTAATCGTGTAGAGGTCCGTCCATGTGCTCCCATTATTGGAACCCTGGATTTTCGCGCCGTTCAAGCGGTCCATACAGCAGTCGCCAGGTGCCCTAAACCAAAGCCTCACCTTGTTGACAGCACAAGTCTGTGGTGCAGATGTAACGGTTATGTTAACACTGGCCTGTTGAGAACAAGAGCCCTTCACAACTGTAACTGTGTAAGAATATGTGCCGGCAGTAGTGGGTACTGTAATAACTTTTGTCTGTCCTGTCTGCGCAGAAACGCCCGGACCATTCCAAGTATAGGTCGCGCCGCTACAATCTGATCCCGAGCACGAAGCGCTCAATGTTACCGAGCCACCTGTCGTAACGGTCGATGCACTTGCAGATGCTCCTACACTGAGGCTGCAGCTCGTTGCGCATCCCACATTGCTTAACCCTGCGTTGTTCGCCGTACCAACCGTTGGCCCGTGCCATTGTGTACCTGTATTACCGTCAAAAGCCTT
>ERZ778028.2493-NODE-2493-length-13184-cov-3.707670_pt1 | contig 13184 bp, 8 predicted proteins | sample MGYA00375758_ERZ778028 | MGnify/ENA primary metagenome ERZ778028 (study PRJEB29350, sample SAMN05389828) | bioreactor metagenome | isolation source: Thiocyanate bioreactor | place: South Africa: University of Cape Town | collected 2014-03-17 ... | reverse complement strand
ACTGACATTCAGTTAATATACTGTCTTGGTCTCTCTCGTCAAAATCGTAATCCTCATCATCAAAATCACCGCTGAAAAATGATGTTGGAGGTAATTGATTAGGATCTCCTACAACAATAAGCTGATTTCCACGAGCGATTGCACCTACAGCCGAATGTGTATATACCTGCGATGCCTCATCAAAAACTACAAGGTCAAATTTTGGAAAGCTCGGATCTATATACTGAGCAATTGATATTGGACTCATCAGCATGCATGGTGCTATACGCCTTAAAACGTTTGGTGTCATATCAAATAGCTTTCTCAAAGATAATCCACGTCCATTGCTCTTTATTGCTTTCATCATTATACCTAATTCCGAGTTTTCATTCACATCTCTTTGTGGCTTTGGTACATTTTCTACTAGCTTTTCTATAAGTTCCAGTCGTGTCATTTCCCTTACAATTGAAAGCTCTTGCTTATATTGTGAAAGTAAAAATTCAAAGCTTCTACCGTTAAATTCAGTAAGAATAGCGTCATCTTCAAGAATCTCAAGAATTCCATAATACATCAGTGATTTTAATATTATTGGTTTTAAATTCTCAATCCTTACTTCCTCGTTTTCAACTTTATTTACAAACGAGCTCAAAGACATAGCTTCTAGCTCTGCTCTTGATTTAACATATGAAACCCATTTGTCTATACCTGAATAACTAGCTAATATATTTGAAACCTCAGTTATAGTTTCGGAAATTCCCATATCTTCAGAGCCAGCTTTTCCTTTTATAGATGATTTTAGTTCTCCTCCAGCAAAGGATTCAACCTCTTCTTTTGCTATCAACACACTTTTATAAGATTCAGATAATTGTGAAACCTCATCTTTATTTTTTGATTTAAATGAAGCCCACTCATTTTTAAGGTTTTCCAAGAAGTTTGTGATATTAAACCAATCAGACACCTTTGAAATATTGCGCAAGAGACTTATAATGCTGCTTGTTGCCTTTATTGATTCTTTGACACGAGTCCAATCAGTCATTTCGCCTGTCCATAGCTGTCCAAACTTCATTCCATGAATATTCATGTATTGATTGATTTCATCATTTAGACTCTTGTATCTGCATAATAATTCAAGAACATCTTTAATCTTGCTCTTATCAATAGATTTTTGATTTATTGCATAAACTCTCATTGCTTTTAATATTTTATTTTGTTCAAGAAATTTAGGTAAAAACCAGTTTTGAAGAGAAGCATTCCAAGCAAGTAAATTAGTCTTAGCATCAAATCCAAATATTTCCAAGTCAAAGTCTTTTTCTATTTCGCTTTTAATTTGCTGTTTTTCAAATCCTTTTACTACAATCTCATTAATAGCTGGGTCAATGTCCTCTTGATTCCATTTTTCTAAATAGCTCCAAAGCAGTTCACTGCTTGCCACGGATATTTGCAGTATATCTGCTAATGTTTTTATAGCCAAAAGACTTGCTTCTTTTGGTATTGAAATGATGCTTTGCCTTGAAATAAAGCTATCTAATTCAACAAGTGCTCTTTTAAGTTTCTCAATATTTTCTTTGAATGAGTCTCTATCTTTCAAAGTAAAATTTGTTATTTTTATAAAATTAAGCGGATTTTCAGCGATCGGAGACACATCGCTATACATAATAGCATAGCGGTCAATAATTTCTACTGCTTGTTCAACAAGCTTTTTACCTACTTCCTCTGCAAGCTTAGCAACTGGATATACCTCGTTATCTCCTTGTGACTCATATAGAGAAATCATTTCATATATGCTGTAGCCATTTTCACGGACATAATGCAGGGTTTTTGTTGTTTCATTGATTTTATCACGAAGTCTTTGCAGCTCTTTTCTTTTTTCATCAATCTGCTTTATTGAGCCATTTCTAGTTTTACTTAGAATTCTGTCTATCTTTTGCAATACTTCTGTCTTTTTAGTCTTATTCGAGTGAAGCTCTAAAGCGAAATCCCCGATTCCAATCTTTTCTAATCTTGATTGAACAACATTGAGCGCTGCCATTTTTTCAGCGACAAACAAAACTGATTTACCATTATATAATGCAGAGGCAATAATATTTGTAATAGTCTGCGATTTTCCAGTTCCGGGAGGTCCATGCAAAACAAAGCTGCTGCCATTTGTTGCAGAATAAATTGCAGCTAATTGTGATGAATCAGCGTCCATTAAAACAGCATTGTTTAAGAACATATCTGATTTATCAAGCTGCGTGGTTTCAAGAATACCAGGAAAATCAATACTTGGCTTGCCTTCCAAAAGACTGCTTACAGTTTTATTTTCCATCAATTCTTGATTTCTGCTATGTATATCGTTCCACATGACGAACTGATTAAATGAAAACAGAGCAATATAGCTTACATCAATGACATCCCAGCCTCTTTTATCCATAATTGCAGTTCTCATTGTGTTTAATATTTTTCTGACATCAATACCTGTTTCGTCCATTGGCAATGGATTTAACCCCGGAAACTCCATATTTAATTCCATGCGTAATTTTTCAAGCAAGGTTGTGTTCACTTGAACTTCTTCATCCCTAAAGCGTATGATATATCCCCTTGCTGAAGATTTTCTTATCATTTCTATTGGATAAAGTAAAATAGGGGCATATCTTGCCAGCTTTGAAACATCTGATTCATACCATTTCAAAAATCCCATTGCGACAAACAAAGTATTTGCACCATTTTCTTCTAAATCTGTTCTTGATGTATAGTAAAGCGCTTTAATAGCATAATCTAAATCCTCAACACCCAGCAATGATATAATTCGCTTACTTTTCATTTCGGAGTTCATGTATTCACGGTATTCGTCTCTTAAATTTCTAGTGAATGAATATTCCTTTTCTTTCCTCTTTTCAGCTTCTATTTCCGCCGGACAAGGAACAAGCGAAAATTCATGACCAGACGATAGATTATCCTCTAAAAGGTTTAAATCCCCTTCTAAAATTGAAATACTTCTCCTTGTAGGACGGAAATTTAAAAGACTATTTTTCAAGGTCATATTTAACAGCTTCGATTCCCACACCTGTATTTTAGACCTCTTAGTGCTTGTCGTTACCTCTATATTCTCTGTATTTACAATACTATTAGGAGCTAAATGCTCAATATTATCTGTATTTATTTGATTATTTTGAATTTTCTCGTCATTTAATGAGATAAGCTCTATTTTTTGTGGTAAAGGTCTGACACCGAGTGACCTTGCTTTAGAAACATCCAAAAGATAATCAAATTTTTTCCCATATACGACCTCATCATAGGCTTTTTGAACAGCCTGCTCATATGATATTATTGATGAATCCGCTAACAGAGTTGATTCTACTAATTCAATAGTTTGAACACCAGAAGCCAAGCGTTTTGAAAGAGATGCCACATCATCATCAACGCTATTTTGGAATGTTTGATCCTCTAGCCAGCATCCAACGAAAGCATGTCCATATAGAAACACAATTATTGGATTTAATCTAGCATGCTCTAAGCAAGAAGCAAATAATATTGCCAATTCTATGCAATTGCCCATTTTACCGGTTAAAACATCATCAACTAAACGGACTCTTTGTCCAAATTCTTCAAAGCTAGGAGCTGATGATACATAGTTAATCTGTTCATTTTGTATTGCAAGGTAAATTGCTTTTATTTGCTTACGTACATCCGTTTTATCCTGTGTTTGATAAGCTGAAAATACTGTGTTCCATTTTTTAAGTATCTCAGAGGCATTTTTAATAATTCTAATCACCTGAGGATGGTTAGGCGTGATAAATGAAGCTATCAGTGCAGGATGGTAATTACTTCCAAGCCATTGATTATAAGCTAAAACACTTATGTCATAGCTTTGCTCTTTGATAATAGAGCCCTCATGCTCTACACTTACTGTAAATACTTCCGGATAGCCTTCAGTCGTTGTAACAAATTCCTTTGCATTAATACGGAGAGGCTGTTCTTCAAAATTAATTTTTAATGATTGATTTGGTTCAAGATTGATATTGTCTTGTCTCCAATCCTCAACAACCTTGTTTCCCCATTTAATTGATAATTTTACACCTTCAAGTCTGTCATCAGAATCATTCGTTAAGGATAAGGTCTGAATTATTGGTATTCGATTTATGTACGTAGCATAGCTTAGAAGTGAATTATACTCTGTTTTTATAATCATTATTTGATTCCTTTCTTTATTATAAATCAATAATAGAATATTCGTAATCCAATGTTTTTATAAATCTATACATATCGTCTGTGGAAATAAAAATAGTCTTTGTATTTTCATTTGGATGAAAGCTCATATATTTTTCTGAAAGCATTTCCCTGTCAAGAAATATCTTTATATCATGCTCTGTGTTGTTAAGCAATCCAAACAATGACACAGCACCAGCATGTAAAGACATCTTTTCCATCAGCTTTTCGAGTGAGCAAAAGCTAATGCTTTTTTCCTTGATAATTTCAGCGAATCTTTTCATATCTAAACATTTTTTATCATCCATTATTACTAAATAATATTGCGTTTTCTTTCTATTGCATAAAAAAAGGCTTTTTGTACGAACACCTTCTTTTCCTACAATATATCTGTCAGCCTCTTCTGTCGTTAGAGCTGGCGGATGCTCAACAAGGTCGTATTCAATGCCCATCTTTTTTAAGGAATCATATACAACTTTACATTTTTCCATAAATTTTTATTTCCTTCTCTTAATTTTATTAATTTATATTATAATAAAAATACGTACAAGTCAACACATAAACAAAATTAATTTTACAAAAAATACCTAATAAAAAGGCGAAACAAGTTTCGATTTATGGAAGAATCAAAACGATTCTTCATTTATCACATAGGAAAGAGAATTTTCCTATGCGATAAAAAATCTCCAATATATTTCAATTGGAGATTTTTATAATCTATATTGTATTTTTAATTAATTCTCAATTTTTCCCCATTCTTTTAGGTACTGCTCTTTGGTCATTTTTGGTTCATATCTTTCTTTAACCTTCTGACCTAATTCTGCATTGTTGTACAACAGGTCAATAGCTGTCATTACAAGGGATTTGGCAGCAGTTATATATGATAATTCTTTATCTACGAACTCTAAGTTTTCACTGTGCAATACACCCTCTGCACCTAAGAAGTATGAGTGAACACATGGAATTAAGTGTGCTAAATCTCCAGCATCTGTTGAACCACTTGACCTTGGAGCTCCCTTTAATACTGTTTCCTTGGGTAATAGCTGAGTTAAATTATCATATGCCACATTAGTAAGCTCTTCACACGTTTCTAAAGGAAGGTATCCCGGTAAATCCGTAATTATTGTTTGTGCTCCTATAGCATCTCCACCAGCCTTAAACGCTCTTGTTACCTTAGCATTTGCCTCCATTATAGCCTCTACATTATTTCCTCTTATATAAGTTTCGATACGAACATCAGCAGGAACTACATTTACAAGATCTCCACCCTTTGTCATTATCGGATGCACACGGATTTGATCCTTTTCTTGGAAAGTCTCTCTTTGCATAGCTACAGCTTGAAGTCCAAGAGTTGCTGCATTTAAAGCATTTATTCCTAAATGGGGTGCTCCGCCCGCATGAGCCTCTTTTCCTATATAGCGAACCAATTTCCCTACAAATCCGTTCATAGCTATATGAGCAATAGCTTTTACGCCTTTTATATCATTGTTAAGAGCGTGCTGCATTACCATGATGTCAACATCATCTGTCTCGCCAAGTCTGATAAATTCTTGTTTTCCTCCAAGAAAATGAATTTTTCCTTCTTCACGAAGATTGTTTCTGTATTCAATTTCAACATATTCTTCTGCTGGAACAGCCATTAAAGCTATATCTCCATCAAGCTCTTCCATAATTCCAGTATCTTTTAAAGCATAAGCTACCCCGGCAAGTGAGGCTATCATAGCATTGTGTCCGCATGAATGTGCAGCTCCTGTCTTAGGATCAGCGCATCTATGTCCCGGTGCAACTACAGCATCAAGCTCCCCCATAATTGCAACTTTCATTTTAGAGCTTTTACCCTTTAATGGAGCTATAACTCCTGTAATTGCTACACCATCTCTGTACTCATAATTTAATTCGTCAAATACCTTTTTAATTTTTTCTGCTGTTTTAAATTCTTTAAAGCCGAGTTCAGGTTCAGCAAAGATAGAATCACCAAGTTCAATTATTTTATCCCTATTCTTATCAATCGCTTCACAAGCACGTCTTTTCAATTCCTCTTTTGAAATAGCCATTTAATAGCCTCCTAATAAAATAAGTTTTGCAGGCATTTTACAAATGCCTTGTGTTCTAATATATATTATATTATAAATAGGACAATGTTTGCAATAGGTCTGGTTATATAATAAATTTATACCCCTATAACATAAAAAACTATTTAGTAATACTTATAAATTTACAGTTGTATATTTTCCCTTATTATGGTAAACTTTTTACATATTTTTATATAAATACTGCCAAACAAAATCTTTTTAAAGTGCTGGCAGCTTATTATTAAAATAAGTGAGCAAATTTATATAACAGGAGGCGTTGAATATGATAAATGATATAAAGTTTTTGTTATTTGACTGGGGTGACACATTAATGGTAGATTATCCCGACTGTAAAGGTGCGATGGTTACATGGGAAAAAGTTTCTCCTATGCCAGAAGTCCTTGATACTATGCCGATAATATCTAAAAAACTCCCTTGTGCCGTTGCTTCCAATGCAGTAGCGTCCAATGCAGAATTAATGAAGCAAGCTTTACAACGAATTGATATAGATAAATATTTTAACCTGTTTATCACATCAAAGGAACTAGGAGCTATGAAACCTTCTCCAAGCTTTTTTAATGGGATTGCGGATAAATTAAGTCTATCTACATCAGAAATTTGTATGATAGGAAATGATTATGAAAAAGATATTGTCGGAGCAAAGAATGCAGGGATGAAAACTATCTTGATTACAACTCAGCAAGGATTGTTTCCATGTGCTGACTATGTTATACCCTCCTTTGGCGAACTAAGCAATATTATTTAAAATTTAGCAAAATGAACATTAGTTTTAGTTATATGTTATTTACTCTACTAAAACTAATCTTAACTACTACAAAATAAGGTCAACCTTGCAGAGTTTGTGCTTGGTTGACTCTTTTCATTTTATCGACTTTATATGAGTATAACCCAATAAATCACATTAGCTATTCAGCTAAAAATCCAAAAAGCTCCTTCAAATTCATAGCATATTTAACATTATCAAATTTTATAAGCCTCTCTAATATCTTCTCATACTCCCCATCTACAAAATCCCTGTTTACACTGTGAAGTATAATAATCTTTTTATCTTTTATATTTTCAACCATTTTTATATTATCAAGATTTCCATGTCCAACTGCTACATCCGTCAATATTATTATGTCACTTTTATCAATCAATTGTTTATTTTTTTCAATACTCTCTTTACTGAACTTAGAGAATGGATTCTCTGCTACAAAATCAAGATTTAAGCTTCTGCATAAATCTAAATCACTGTCACCCTCGCTTAAAATCCCACAGCTTATTCCATATCTTTCAGAATATAGCTTTTGCAATATATATTCTCCCGTTCCTCCGCCACATATAACGTGAATATGAATATTCTTATTCTCCTTTGATTTTCTAATTCTCAGAGGTATTATTTCTGTATATGATAAAAGCTTGTTCTCTCTTACTACCATGTCCATGTCATAAACATTTTTTAAAACATTTTCGTCTATAACCTCACTTGGCTTACCTTGCTTGATTATACCATTTTTACTTAGGAGTATAATATTATCGCTAAATCTTGAGGCTAAATTAAGGTCGTGCATTATAGTGACAACACTTAGTCCATCTTCTCTATTTAATGAATGTATAAGCTCTAATATGTCTAATTGGTGGTGAATGTCCAAGCTTGATGTTGCCTCGTCTAATATTAGAATTTCCGGCTGCTGTGCCAAAGCTCTTGCAATTATTACTCTTTGCTTTTCTCCGCCGCTAAGGCTGTTGAAATATTTGTCCTTAAATTCATATGTATTTGTTTTTTTCAAGGATTCTTCAATTATTGCATTATCGTCATATTTCGATTTTTTAAATTTTGACAAATAGGGATTTCTTCCCATAGCAACTATTTCATATACCGTAAAATCAAATGATATATTAAACTCCTGAGGTACAAATCCAATTATACAAGCCTTTTCTTTATGACTCATTTTTTTAATGCTTTTCCCTTTAATGTTAATATCTCCTGAGCTTAAATCTATGTTTTTCATTATAGACTTTAAAACAGTTGATTTCCCCGCTCCATTTGGTCCTATTATGCTTGTAAATTCACCTTTTTTAATATTAAAGCTAATATTTTTCAAAACTTCATAATCACCGTATTTAACTGTGATATTTTTTATTTCTATGATATTAGAATTTAAACTGTTGTTTTCATAAATAGGCATAGTTTCATTTTGCATGAATTTGGCACCTCCCTCTTAATTTATCTCTCTCTTTTTATTCCTTAGTAAATATACGAAAAATGGTCCGCCAAGTATTGAGGTTATAAGTCCTACTGGTATTTCCTGAGATAAAATACTTCTAGCTATTGTATCACAAATTATCAGAAGTATAGCACCAAAAACAAAGGATGTTGGAATTAAAGACTTATTATCAGGCCCAACCACCATTCTGGCTATATGAGGTATGATTAGCCCTATAAAACCAATTATACCTGATATAGACACAACTGCCGCTGTAATTACAGTACTTGTTATAAGAAGTATCTTCTTTACCTTTTCTACATTAACACCCAGATTGCTTGCCGTGTCTCCTCCCAAAAGTATAATATTTAAATCTTTGGCATAAAAATAAATTATAATTATTCCAATTACTACATAAGGCAATACAGAAACAAGCTGCTCCCAGCCCTTCCCAGAAAACGAACCCATAGTCCAAAAGAATATTTTGTTCATATTATTACCTGCAAATATCATAATTAAAGATGTAAATGCTGTCAGAAAATTACCTACAGCTATACCACTTAACAATAATGTGGTTATAGGAACTTTACTGCCAATTTTAGCTATTCTATATACCATTAGCATAACAAGTACAGCACATACAAACGCCATAATAGATACAAAAGAAAGTCCAAAAAAATTAAATACTATTTTGGAGCATATGCCTATTGCAGCACCAAAAGCAGCTCCTGAGGATACCCCTATTACATAAGGGTCTGCCATAGGATTTTTTAATAAGCCTTGATATGTAGCTCCTGCAACTGAAAGAGTTCCCCCAACCAGCAATGCGACTAATATTCTTGGAAATCTTATCTTCCAAATTATAGTTTGAGTTGAATCAGCTATCTCAGCCATATTAATATTTATCTTAAAAATCTTATTAATTAAAATTTTAAATGCTTCACTTACTTTTATGCTCGCCGCTCCTATACAGCAGGAAATAATTATGACAAGTAAAAGAATTATTGTGGAAACAATTAGAATTTTACCAATATTCTTTTTCATATTTTTGACCTTTCTTTTACATTTATTATTTAATAAGAATTATTATATATAATGATATCTTACCATTTTTTACTAAATATAGCAAACTTAAAGTTCTAAAAATTAAATAGGCAATAATAAGTATAGTGAACAACAGACGAGCAAATCTATTGTTCACTATACTAAAACCCTAATATCTTTTAAAATAGCATAAAGCATATAATACAATTGATACTAGGACAATTTTATATACAAGCTATTCGAATAGGGAGTAACAAATAGCTTATTTACCGTTAAATACTTCAGAGTATATAGCCTCAGCTAAAATCTCAAGACCCTCAACTATTCTTGGTCCTGGTCTTGAGATAATATCTGAATCTAAAAAGTAAATCCTATCATTTTTAATAGCATCTATCTGATCATATCCTGTTCTTGCCTTAATATCCTCAACTGTTTTCATTCCATCATTAGCAGTTATATAGACTTCAGGGTTTCTCTCAATCAGTGTCTCAACACTAAATTCAGCATATGCTGATGCAGCATCTGAAGCAATATTTTCAGAGCCTAGCATATTAATCATCTCATCAATAAAGCTGCCTGGCCCTGCGCTCATAAGAGGATCATGCCATACTTCATAAAATACTCTCTTGCTTTTTAAATCCTTAATAGCATTTAACAAAGCAGCTTCTCTATTTTTCATTGAAATTAAAATGCTGTCAGCTTCTTCATTTTTATCAAATATCTGTCCCATCAATAATATTTTACTAAATACATCTTTATAATTATTTGAAGCGAGAACAATTACAGTAATTTTAGCGTCCTCCAAAGTCTTTCTTACATCATCTGCTATATGGTCAGTTATATATACATTCGCACCGAATTCAATCAATTTTTCAATGCTTGGACCATTATAATCGCCTGTAATATCTATTTTCATAGCTTCTTCAGGGAAATTACAGAATTGTGTAACACCTACTAAACTGTCATTTGCCTTAATTGCAAATATAATTTCGGTTACAGCAGGTGAGCCTGAAGCTATTTTATCAGGTGCTTTTTCTAAAACTATTTCTTTACCTGAATCATCAGTAAATTTAAATGGATATACAGTATTATCACTATTTCCTGAATCACTGTTTTCATTGTCTTTTCCACCCTCATTACCAGATACTGGGGTGTTTGGATTGTTCTTATTGCATGCTGCAAATGAAAAAATCATCAATACAACAAGAAATAAACTTAATAATTTTTTTGATTTAAACATCAAATTTCCTCCTCAATTATAAATAAAATATCCCAACCATTCGGTTAGGATAAACATGCTAATTAAAGACAATTACACTTTCCCACCGAAAGTTAGAACTTGTTTTAGGTAGGTCTCCTGGCTCGTGCATCAACCTCATTTTACCCTTCCCATTTAAAAACATTTAAAATAGTGGTTCTGTAAAATTTGTACTCACTCACAGTAGCGGGGGCTGCAATGGCTTTTACCATTTTCCCTGTTACGTTTAACACTAACTTCAAATATAGAAAATCCTAAAAAGTCTTTAATTTGACATTAGTATTATAACACCTAAAACTATTAAATTCTTTTATAAGAATATCATAGTTTAAAGCACTTTGCAAGAAGAATTTTTTGGTTAATTTTTATTTTTCATGCCTTTTATTATAAATACAAATATACAATAAATTTAATAAAAAATGTTTGCAAATCTATCGTTTATGGTCTATTATAGTATTATTAATTTCGATATAAAACTATGCGAAATCTCAACTAAGGAGGCATTAAAATGAATTACGATGAGGCGTTAAAATATATAAGTGATACTTATAAGTTTGGCTCAAAACTTGGACTTGAAAATATAAAAAAGTTAACGGAGCTTTTGGGCAATCCGCAAGATAAATATAAAATAATACATATTGCAGGGACTAATGGTAAGGGCTCTACAAGCAATATGATTCATGATGTGTTAATGGCAAGTGATTATAAGGTAGGACTGTTTATAAGTCCATATTTACAGGAATTCACTGAAAGAATACAGATAAACAAGGAGCATATAGATAAGGCTTCTCTTGGAAGAATAACAGCTCTTGTCAAAGAAAAGGTTGATATAATGATTAAAGAGGGATATAATCACCCTACAGAGTTTGAAATAGTAACTGCAATAGGCTTTAAATATTTTGAAGAACAAAATATTGATTTTTTAGTACTAGAGGTAGGATTAGGAGGTAGGTTTGATGCAACAAATGCTGTGAGCAAGTCTCTCATTTCAGTAATTACATCAATAAGCTATGACCATACGGAATACTTAGGCGATACCCTCGAAACAATAGCTTTCGAAAAAGCAGGGATAATAAAGGAAAACAGTGATGTTGTAATTTATCCGCAAGAAAAAAATATAGTCGATGTAATTTGTGAACAAGCAAAGTTAAAAAGCTCTAAGATACATTTAACTAATAAGGAAAATATTTCTCTAATCAGTGCAGATATAGATGGACAAATATTAAATTATTCAGATAAATCAGTATTTAATTTAGATGATTTTAAAATTAACCTTTTGGGTGAGCATCAGATTTATAACTGTCTAACAGTATTGAAGGTCTTGGAAATTCTTAAAGAAAAAGGCTTTAATATAACTGAAAATAGTATAAAGACAGGCTTATTAAGCTGTAAATTTGCAGGACGTTTTGAAATAATCCACAAAAATCCCATAATAATATTAGATGGTGGACACAATATAAACGGAATTGAGTATTTTTCTAAGGCTGTAAGAAAATATTTCGGAGACAGAAAAATAATATTGTTCTATGGAATGTTAAAGGATAAGCACCCTGAAATGCTTATAGATTATCTAACCGATATATCAAAGGAAATTTACACCTTAACTCCAAACAATCCAAGAGCGATAGCTTCTACTGACTTAGCAAATCTCATTAACGATAAAAATTCATCTGTTAAAGCTAAAGCATTGGATAGTTATGAAGAAATTCTACCTATTATAAAAAATGCTGATAAAGATGAAATTATAGCCTGCGTTGGCTCACTATACTTAATTGGTGATGTTAGAACACTTTTAACAAGTAAAGATTTGTCTTAAATACTCTATAAAGCCCTAAAAAACAATGGAACATTATAAACATTCTTTTAAATTTAAAAGAAATTTATAATGTTCCATTGCTTTAATCCTAATATGTAATTAAAAATCAATCAAGCCTAAACTAATTTTTAGGCAGTCATCAACCTCTGACATCAGTTTTATGTCGAATTTACCTATCTTTTCCTTTAATCTTTTTTTATCTATAGTTCTTATTTGTTCCAAGAGAACAACAGAATCTTTAGGTAGACTAAAATCTTGAGAACTTATTTCAATATGTGTAGGTAGCTTAGCTTTATTAATCTGAGATGTAATGGCTGAAACTATTACTGTAGGACTATATTTATTTCCAATATTATTCTGTATAATTAGTACCGGTCTAATTCCACCTTGTTCTGAACCAATGACTGGACTTAGATCGGCATAGTATACATCTCCCCTTTTTACAATCAAACTATTCACTTCCCAATAATTTTGTTTCATAACTTAAAAAGTCTTCATAATCTCCTTCTGAATACTCTTCAGTGATGATCTTATTAATGTTGCTCATTTCCAAGTAACCGGCTCTCATTTTTTCTCTAATTTCTATCTTTCTTTTTTCAATCAAATAGAATTTAATA
>ERZ778028.2492-NODE-2492-length-13185-cov-4.263747_pt1 | contig 13185 bp, 14 predicted proteins | sample MGYA00375758_ERZ778028 | MGnify/ENA primary metagenome ERZ778028 (study PRJEB29350, sample SAMN05389828) | bioreactor metagenome | isolation source: Thiocyanate bioreactor | place: South Africa: University of Cape Town | collected 2014-03-17 ... | reverse complement strand
GGATCAGCGGCAGCAGCACCGCCGCCTTGCGCGCGCCGAACTGCGCAGGGCGCAGATCGGGCGTCAGGTCGTAATCGTCATGGTCTGTGACATCGGGTGGCGCGGCGTGCAGGCGCGCGCGCAACTGTTCCATCAGCTCCGGCTGGAAGGGATTTGCGCCACCTGCCGTCATGACGCCACAATCGCGGGTTTTCGTTGAGATATTAAGGACATTTGCGGGGTTGCGCGCGCTGCGCCCCACGGTGCAACATAACCCGGACCCCGGCAAGCGCAGACACCCATCTCAGGCCCCGCATGAACAAGCTGGACATTCTGGACGAGCGCGAAGCCGCGGCGAAACTGTCCGCCGCCGGCGCGACCTTCGCCAAGGTGCGCGACAGCCTGAACGCGGTGATCTTCGGCCAGGAAGAGGTGATCGAGCAGACGCTGGTGACGCTGCTGGCGGGCGGCCACGGCCTTCTGATCGGCGTGCCGGGCCTGGCCAAGACCAAGCTGGTGGACACGCTGGGCACGGTGCTGGGGGTGGACACCAGCCGCGTGCAGTTCACGCCCGACCTGATGCCCGCCGACATCACCGGCTCGGAAGTGATGGAGGAAAGCGCCAGCGGCGAGCGCACCTTCCGCTTCATCCGCGGCCCGGTCTTCACCCAGCTTCTGATGGCCGACGAGATCAACCGCGCCTCTCCGCGCACCCAGTCGGCGCTGCTGCAGGCGATGGCCGAGCGGCATGTGACGGTGGCGGGGGTGCGCCACGACCTGCCGCGCCTGTTCCATGTGCTGGCGACGCAGAATCCGCTGGAGCAGGAAGGCACCTATCCCCTGCCCGAGGCGCAGCTCGACCGCTTCCTGTTGCAGATCGATGTCGGCTATCCCGGCCTGGAAGCCGAGCGGCGGATGCTGCTGGCCACCACCATCGGCGAGGAAAAGCACGCCGCCGCCGTCTGCACCCCCGACGACCTGTTGGAGGCGCAGGCCCTGGTGCGCCGCCTTCCGGTGGGCGAGCAGGTGGTGGACGCCATCCTGTCCCTGGTGCGCGCCGCGCGCCCGGACAGCAACCATGACAGCGATCATGACAGCGGCGTGAAAGGCATGATCGCCTGGGGCCCCGGCCCCCGCGCCAGCCAGGCCCTGATGCTGGCGGTGCGCGCCCGCGCCCTGCTGGACGGGCGTTTCGCGCCCTCCACCGATGATGTGATGGCGCTGGCCGGGCCGGTGCTGCGGCACCGCATGGCGCTGAATTTCGCCGCCCGCGCCGAAGGCGCCACCACGGCCGGCGTGATCGCCCGGCTTTGCGAAAGCCTTTTCTGACAGGGGCGCGTTTTGACCCAGTTTTCCGCGCTTCAGCATGAAGCCGATGGCCTGTCCGCCGGGCTGCCGCCGCTGATGGTGCGCGCCGATCATCTGGCCGCCAGCGTCAGCCTGGGGGTGCATGGCCGCCGCCGCGCCGGAATGGGCGAAAGCTTCTGGCAGTTCCGCCGCTATGCCAGCCACGATTCCAGCAGCGCGATAGACTGGCGCCAGTCGGCCCGCTCGCGGCACATCTTCGTGCGCGAGCGCGAATGGGAAGCGGCCCAGACGGTCTGGTTCTGGCGTGACGCCAGCCCCGGGATGGATTTCCGCTCCGATGTCCGTTCCGGTCCGAAAGACATTGCGTCCAAGCGCCGGCGCGCCGACCTGCTGCTGCTGGCGCTGGCCTCGCTGCTGGTGCGCGGCGGCGAGCGGGTGGGTTTCATCGGCATGGAGGGCGCGCCCGCCGCCTCGCGCCTGGCGCTGACCCGCATCGGCCGCGCCTTGTTCGCGCCCCACACCGACGCCCTGCCGCTGGCCACGCTGGACCGCTCCCAGCCCATCGCGCGCGGCGGCCATCTGGTCTGGTTCAGCGACTTCCTCGACGAGGGCGCGTTCGACGCCATGCGCCGCCTGTCGCAGCGCGGCGTCATCGGCCATCTGGTCCGCATCGTGGACCCGGCGGAGGAGGACTTCCCCTATGCCGGGCGCACGCGCTTTGAAGCGCCCGGTCAAATATCGGGTGGCGCGCGCGGCGCGGCGGAAATCTTCGGCCGGGCCGAGCGGGTGCGCGCCGCCTATCGCGCCCGCTTCGCCGCGCATGGCGACGCGGTGGCCGCCCAGGCCGCGCGGCTGGGCTGGACCGCCACCATGCACCGCACCGACCATGCGCCGCAGGCGTCGCTGATCGCGCTGCATGGCGCCATCGGCGGCGGCTGATCATATGTTCGGCCTGCCGCTGACCTTCGGAACGCCGCTGATCCTGACGGCGCTGCTTGCCCTGCCGGTGCTGTGGTGGCTGTTGCGGGTGACGCCGCCCCAACCGCGCCGCACGATCTTCCCGCCGCTGCGCCTGCTGCGCGGCCTGGAAGACGAGGAGCAGACGCCCGCCGCCACGCCCTGGTGGCTGCTGCTGCTGCGCTTGGCGGCGGCGGCGCTGGTGTTCCTGGCGCTGGCCGATCCGCTGCTGGGCCGCCCGCCGCAACTGACCGCGCCCGGCCCGCTGGTGATCGTGGTGGACAATGGCTGGACCGCCGCCAGGGACTGGAATGCGCGCCAGGCGCTGTTGAACGATCTGCTGCATGGCGCGCAAGGCCGCCCCGTCGCGATCATTCCCACCGCGGGCCCCGCGCCCGCCGGCCTGCTCAATGAAGGCGAGGCGACGCGCATCGCCCGCGAGCTGAAGCCGGTGTCCTGGCGCGGCGACCGCGCCGCCGCCGCCGCGGCGCTGGGCCGCTTCACCTTCGCCGCCGCGCCCGCGCTCTATTGGCTGTCGGACGGCATCGAGGATGCGGGCGCCAAGACCTTGCGCGCCGCCTTCGCCCGTTACGGCGGCGTCAGCATCCATGCCCCCTCGCGTCTGCCGCTGGCGCTGCTGCCGGTGACGCGCGACGCCAGCGGTTTCGCCCTGACCGCGCATCGCGCGGCGGGCGGCGCGGCGCGGGAGATCGAGGCGGCGGCGATCGGGGCGCGCGGCGAGACGCTGGCCGCCACCAAAATCCGCTTCAAGAGCAATGACACCATCGCCAAGGGCCATATCGCCCTGCCGATGGAGGTCCGCAACGCCACCACCCGCCTGGCCATCACGGGCGAGGACAGCGCGGGCGCGGTGCAGTTGCTGGACCGGGGCGCGGCGCAACGCAGCGCCGGCATCGTGTCGGAGACGGAAGGCGAGGGCCAGCCGCTGCTGTCGGACGTCTATTATCTGGAACGGGCGCTGGCGCCCTATGCCGAGATCGCGCGCGGCGGCATCGGCGCGCTGCTGGACAAGAATGTCTCGGTGCTGGTCCTGGCCGACGTGGCCCGCATCACCGGCGACAACCTCAAGCGGGTGCAGGATTTCGTGAAGAAGGGCGGCGTGCTGATCCGCTTCGCGGGCGAGCGCATGACCGGCGGCAGCGACGAACTGGTGCCGGTGCGGCTGCGGGCGGGCGGGCGCTATCTGGGCAGCGCCATGGCCTGGTCCTCGGCGCAGCGGCTGGGACGCTTCGGGCCCAGCAGCCCGTTCAACGGATTGGAGATTCCCAATGAAGTGACGGTGACGCGGCAGATCCTGGCCGAGCCGTCGGCCGAACTCCAGTCGCGCACCTGGGCCAGCCTGGCGGACGGCACCCCCCTGATCACCGCCAAGGCGGACGGCGCGGGCTGGATCGTGCTGTTCCACACCACCGCCAGTCCCGGCTGGTCGTCGCTGCCTTTGTCGGGCCTGTATGTGGACATGCTCAAGCGCCTGCTGGCGTTGTCGGCGGGCACCCCGGCGCGCGACCTGGCGGGGCTGACCAGCCTGCCGCCGGTGTCGGTGCTGGACGGATTCGGCCAGGCCGCCGCGCCGGCCGGTGACGCGCTGCCGATAGCCGCTCAGGACTTCACCAAGACGGTCGTGTCCCGCCGGCACCCGCCCGGCCTGTATGGCGCCCATGAGGTGGAAAGCGCGCTGAATGTGATGAAGGCCGATGACCGCCTCGCGCCACTGGCCGATGCCGATGTGCAGGCGTATGCGGGAACACAGGCCCGCGCCCTGGAACCCTGGCTGCTGGCCGCCGCGATGGCGCTGCTGCTGCTGGACGCGCTGGCCTCGCTGGCCTTGCGCGGCTTCGGCCCCAACCGTGTGCGCTGGATCGGCGCGGTCTTTATGCTGTTCCTCGGCGTGTTGGCCGTTCCGCAGGCCCGCGCCGATGAGGCGGCGCTGATGGCCTCGGCGCTGGACACACGGCTGGCCTATGTGAAGACCGGCCTGGCCGATGTGGACACCACCAGCCAGCAGGGCCTGACCGGGCTGGGTTTCGCGCTGCGGCTGCGTACCTCTTACGAGCCGCTGGAGCCGGTGGGGCTGGATCTGGAAAAGGACGATCTGTCTTTCTATCCCCTGCTCTACTGGCCGATGGACCCGCGCGCCAAGGCGCTGTCGCCCCGCGCCCTGGCCAAGGTCGGCGATTACATGCGCCAGGGCGGCACCATCCTGTTCGACACCCGCGACCTGACGCTGGGCGCCACGCGCGGCCCCACCTCGCCGGGCGAGCAGACGCTGCGCCGCCTGACCGCCGGACTGGACATGCCCCGGCTGGAGCCGGTGCGCGGCGATCATGTGCTGACCAAGGCGTTCTATATCCTGCGCGACTTTCCCGGCCGCTGGAGCGGCGGACAGGTCTGGGTGGAGGCGCTGCCGCCGGCCGCGCGGTCCGGCGAAGTCGCGCCGCCCGCGCGGGGCGGTGATGGCGTGTCGCCGGTGATCATCGGCGGCAATGACTGGGCCGCCGCCTGGGCGGTGGATGCCAATGGCCGCTTCACCAACACGCCCTCGCCCGGCGGCGAAATCCAGCGCGAGATGGCCTTCCGCTTCGGCATCAATGTGGTGATGTATGCCCTGACCGGCAATTACAAGACCGATCAGGTCCACGCCCCGGCGCTGCTGCAACGCATGGGGCGGCCATGACCCGGCTGGACTTCGCGCCCGTCCTGCCCTTGCCGCTGCTCTATGCGCTGGCGGCGCTGGCGCTGCTGATCGTTGCTTTTGCTTTTTACCGGCGGGCACGCGGCGCCTGGGCGCGCGGCCTGGCCTTCGCCGTCCTGCTGTTCGCGCTGGCCGGGCCGCTGCTGGTGCGCGAACAGCGCGCGCCTTTGCCCGATGTCGCCGTCATCGTCACCGATCGCTCCCAGAGCATGGGGCTGGGCACGCGCGGGGCGCAGGCGGAGGCGGCGCGGGCCCAGATCCGCAAGCAGCTGGAAGCCCAGCCGGGCCTGATCGTGCGCGAGACCAGCATCGGCACCACCACCGGCGGCGACGGCAACGGCACCCAGGCTTTCGCGGCGTTGAACGCGGCCATCGCCGATGTGCCGCCCGGGCGCATGGCGGGCGCGATCCTGATCACCGACGGCCAGGTGCATGACGCGCCCACGCCCGAAAATCTGCAACTGAAAGCGCCGCTGCAGGTGCTGGTGGCGGGCGGCCGCGACGAGAAAGACCGCAAGCTGACCGTCATCACCGCCGCGCGCTTCGCCATTGTCGGCCAATGGGCCAATATCCGCCTGCGGGTGGACGATCTGGGCGCGGCGGCGGGCGGCACCGCCAGCCTGGAGATCCGCATCGACGGCAAGCCGTTCGGCCGCCGCACCGTGCCGGTCGGCCAGGACACGGTGATCCGCCTGCCGGTGGCGCATGAAGGCGAGAATCTGATCGAACTGGCCGCCGCGCCCGGTCCCGCCGAACTGACGTTGCAGAACAATCATGCGGTGGTGACGGTGTCGGGCATCCGCGACCGGCTGCGGGTGCTGCTGGTGTCGGGCGAGCCCCATGCGGGCGAGCGGGTGTGGCGCAACCTGCTCAAGGCCGATCCGTCGGTGGACCTGGTGCATTTCACCATCCTGCGCCCGCCGGACAAGCAGGACGCCACGCCGATTTCCGAACTGTCGCTGATCGCCTTCCCCACCCGCGAGCTGTTCTCGGAAAAGCTGGGCTCCTTCGATCTGGTGGTGTTCGACCGCTACAAGGAGCGGGGCATCCTGCCGCTGGCCTATTTCCAGAACATCGCCAACTATGTGCAGGATGGCGGGGCGCTGCTGATCTCCTCCGGGCCGGAAATGGCGGGGCCCGAAAGCATCTACCGCACGCCGCTGTCGCAGGTGCTGCCCGCCCAGCCCACCGGACAGGTGGTGACCGGCGGTTTCCGTCCGCGCGTGACGCCCGAAGGCAAGGCCCATCCGGTGACGCGCGAACTGCCCGGACAAGGACAGGACAATGCCGCGCCCACATGGGGCCGCTGGTTCCGCATCATCGGCGCCAACAAGCTGGCGGGCCAGACGGTGATGGCGGGCGATGCGGGCCGCCCCCTGCTGGTGCTGGACCAGGTGGGCAAGGGCCGGGTCGCCGAACTGATGAGCGATCAGACCTGGCTGTGGGCGCGCGGCTTCGAGGGCGGCGGGCCGCAGGCCGAACTGCTGCGGCGGCTGGCGCACTGGCTGATGAAGGAGCCGGAACTGGAAGCCGAGGCGCTGACCGCCGATATCGTCGGCGACGAAATCCGCCTCACCCGCCGCACCATGGCCCCCGCCACGCCGCCGGTGAAACTGACCCCGCCGGACGGCAAGACGGTGACCCTGCCGCTGACCCGCGCCGAACCCGGTATCTGGCGCGCCAGCGCCAAGGTGACCGAGTTGGGTCTTTACCGCGCCACCGACGGCATCCTCTCCACCGTCACGGCGGCCGGGCCGTTGAATCCGCGCGAGGTCGCCGATATGCGCGCGACGGACAGCGTGCTGTCGCCCCTGGCGGCGGCCAGCGGCGGCGGCGTGCATTGGCTGGCGGACGGCACCCCGCAGGTGCGCCGGACCGCGCCGGGCGATGCCGCCGGCGGCAAGGGCTGGATCGGCCTGCGCGCCAACAACGCCTATCGCGTCACCGCGCTGGAACAGGAAAAGCTGCTGCCGCAGTGGCTGGCACTGCTGCTGATCGCCGGTGCGCTGCTGCTGGCCTGGCGGCTGGAAGGCCGCTAATTCCGCCTGGAGGCGGGAACCTTAGGGCCGCCTCGCGCCTTAGTAGAAGGCCCTGCCGCCGCCCGGAGCGACCATGACCTTCACCCAACTGGACCCCTGCATTCCCATGACCGTGGAGGGCAAGGGCAAGGGGTCCGCCATCGCCGTGATCGACTATGGCCAGGAGCACAATCTGATCTGGGTCGTGGCGCTGGATGAGAGCGGCGAGATCTGGTGCTCGCCCAATCCCAAGGTCCGCCTGCAGAACAACTGGACCATGGGACGGCGCACGCCGCGCCCGGAACTGGGCTTGGCCGCCGAGTAGCAACGCGATGCGGGAACAGAGCCGCCGCCGCGCCGTTTGAATCAGGTGCGGTCAAGCAATCGCCCAAGCAATCGCACAAGCAATCACAGTGAAAGCGATCACAGGAGAGACACGATGAGCATCAAAGGCCAGATCAAGGAAGCCGCCGGTTTCGTCAAGGAAGAAGCCCACGAGCATGGCAAGAGCGCGGAAAGCAGGCAGAAGGCCGAGGAAGGCCGCGCGCTTCGGAACGAAGGCCGTGTCGAGGACGGCAAGGCTCCCAAGACCAGCCAGCCGGGCACCGGCCACTGATACCGGCTCCGGCCGGTAATCCCGCCGGTCATCCGGGAAGCCCGCATGGCCTCCATGCGGGCTTTCGCATGAATGGGGTTATGCCAGCCTGGCCGCGTAAAGCGCCGACAGGTTGGTCCAGGCGCGCTCGGCTTCCGCTTCGTTATAGGCCTGGCTGCCCTTGACGCACCAGCCGTGATCGGCGGCGTAGACTTCGATCGTGGCCGTCTTGCCGGCGGCGGCGAAGGCGGCCTTGAGATCGTCCTTCATTTTCGGATTCTGCGCGTCGTCGTTGCGGGCCTGGCAGATCAGATAGGCGGCCTGTGTCTTGCCGATCAGCAGATGCGGACTGTCGGGCTTGTCGCTGAACAGGCCGTTGCCGCCATGAAAGCTGCCCACGGCGGCGATCCGGCCCGGCGCCATCGCGGCGGTGCGGAACGACAGCGCGCCGCCCATGCAATAGCCCTGCACGCCCGCCTTTTTCGTCTTGTCGGTCACCGCCTGGGCATCGAGAAAGGCCAGATAGGCCACCGCGTCGCGGTCGATGCCGTCATTGGTCATGGCGCCGCGATAGCCCGTCAGCTTGGCGCGCTGTTCGGGGTTGGAGAAATCGAAATTGTCGCCGATCACCGGCGCGCGAGCCGAGCGGTAGAAGGGATTGACGACCAGCACGGTGTATCCCTGCCCCGCCAGGCGGCGGCCCATATCGCGGAAGACCGGACGCAGGCCCATGATGTCGGGCCAGACCAGCACGGCGGGCCAGCGCTGTTTGGCCCCATCGGCCTTGGGATGGAACAGCACCGCGTCACAGGCGCCGTCGGGCGTCTTCACGCTGACATCGGTTTCGGTGACGGTGTCTTGCGCCAGCGCCGGGCTGGCCACGCCCGCGGCGGCGGCGGCCGTCATCAGGCCGAAGCCGCGCCGCGACAGACGGGGATCGGATACAAGGCCGGGATGGATGAATTCATCGCACATGGGCGTCCTCCGCTGTTCCTGTGACGGACAGCAAAGAAGCGCCGTCCCGACCTGTCAAGATCGCGTCAGCCGATACCGGCGCCATTGGCGCAGACCGGATCGTGAATCCGGGCGCGGCGCACCAGGCCCGACAGGGTGAGCAGTTCGCCCGCCTTCAGCGACAGGCCCAGAATGCGGCTCTCATCCACCGGCCCGGGAAACCGCACCCGGCCGGGCGGCAGGCGGGCGAAACCCACCTTGGCGTAATAGGGCTCGTCGCCCACCAGCAGGATGCCGCGCCACGGCCCGGCCTGGGCGGCGGCGATACCCGCCCGCATCAGGGCGATGCCGATGCCCTTGCCGCGATCGGCGTCGCGCACCGCCAGCGGACCCAGCAGCAATTCCTCATGGCCGCCCACCGAAACGGGCCAGAAACGCACCGAGCCGCGCAGAACATCGCCCTGCGCGGCGACAAAGGACAGTTCGGGCATGGGATGGACGCCTTCGCGCAACCGGTAGGCGGACTTGGCGAACCGGCCGGGGCCGAAGCTTTGGGCATTCAGCGCCTCCACACCCGGCGCATCGCCGGGGGCTTCCAGGCGGATCTGCCAGTCGGGAGAGGCGGGCGCGGACATGCTCTTTCCGCTAAAGCCGATGCCCGCAAAAGGCAAGCGGACACCCCGGCCCGCTACCAGCGCGGCGAGACGGGCGCCGCGCCGGTGAGCTCGGCCAGCCGCCGCAGCGTGGCGGGCGTGCAGCCGGGCGGCGGCGCGGCGGGATCGGCAAAGCAGATTTCGGCGATCTCCAGGCTGGGACGGAAGGCGATGGCCGCGCCGGTGATGCGGTACAGTGCCACCAGATTGGTGACCCAGCCCGCGCGCCGGGTATAGAGCCCCAGAAATTCACTGTCGCCGCCCGACAGGCCCACTTCCTCGGCCAGCTCGCGGCGCACCGCCTCCTGCGGCGGCTCGCCCCGGTCCACCCCGCCGCCGGGCAGATGCCAGCCGCGCTTGTAGCGGTGGCGCACCAGCAGCACCCGGCCCGCGCCATCGCGCACCACCCCCATCACCCCGAACACGGTGGGCGAGAGCAATGCGCGCACCGTCATGAACAGGCGGAAGAAAACCGGCCCCAGGGTGAAAGAGCCGTTCGTTAACATGAGGGAACTTCCAGGGCGGGACGGTAACGCTTCCCTAACCACATGATTGTAACCTGCAACAGGCAATCTCCATGCATCAGCGTTTTTCATGATACCGCCGAAAGCTGAACAATGTCCGGGGCCGGATTCGAAAATCTCAAGACCCTGATCGTCGAGGACAACGCCCATATGCGGTCGTTGCTGCGGGCACTGCTCAACTCCGCCGGCATCAAGGACATAGCCGACGCCCCCAACGGCGTCGCCGCCATCCACATGCTGCGCGAGCGCAAGAGCGACCTGGTGCTCACCGACATGGCGATGCAGCCGATGGACGGCATCGAATTCACCCGTCATGTGCGGACCTCCGACGCCAGCCCCAATCCCTTCGTGCCCATCATCATGATCACCGGCCATACCGAAAAACACCGGGTGGAAGCGGCGCGCGACGCGGGCGTCACCGAACTGCTGGCCAAGCCCATCACCGCCGCCAACCTGTTCTCCCGCATCGCCGAGATCGTGGAGCGGCCACGGGCCTTCGTCCGCAGCGACAATTATTTCGGCCCCGACCGCCGCCGCCACCAGCCGGAGGATTATGCCGGTCCCTGGCGGCGGTCCGGGGATTTCCAGGATGTGAGTGTGCAATGACCGAAAAATCCGCCCGGATCATCCCCCCCGGTTCCTATCCCCAGATGCTCAGCCGCGCCGACGCGGCGCGGGCCATGCGGACCCTGCGCGCGCCGGAAACCGCCGCGCGCGCCGCCCTGGTGATGGAAAACAGCAGGCCCGCGCTGCGCGCGGCGGTGCTGGCGCTGGTGGCCAGTATGGAACAGGCCGGCGCCGACATGGCGCGGGTGCATGAGACGGTGCGCGAAATCCGCGGCATGGCCGAGACGGCGGGCCTGGCCTCCACCGGCCGCATCGCCGAAGTTCTGTGCCGCTACATGGACGACATGGCCCGCATCGGCCACCCGCCGGACCAGACCATCACCGCCCTGCATGTCAGCGCCATCGCCCGCGCCGCGCGCGCCGAAAAGGACGATGCCCGGATGGGCGAGCGGGTGGCCGCCGAACTGGCCGCCCTGGTCAGCCGCAAGCTGACGGAAGCGCGCGGCGGACCCGGCGCCCAGCCCTGACGCCGGTTATAAAGCGTTAACCTCTGCGGGCCGGGCGGCGCCCCGCGGTTCACGCCTCCTTAAGTCCTGCCGTTAATACTGATCCGGTCAAAATTCCGGGCCCTTCCTTCATGCTTCAGATCGGCGGCATCGTCCTTTTGTTCATCTGCGTGTTCGGCGTTTACATCGCCACCGGCGGCGCGATGGAGGTCGTCATGCATGCGGCGCCGCACGAGATGGCCACCATCTTCGGCGCGGCCATCGCCGCCATGCTGATCTCCGGCTCGATGTACAACATGAAGAAGATCATGGGCTCGCTGGGCAAGGTGATCAGCGGCCCGGCCTGGAAGCCGAAGGATTACAACGACCTGTTGTGCCTGCTGTTCCTGCTGACCAAGACCATGAAGTCCAAGGGCCTGATCGCGCTGGAAGCCCATATCGAGAAACCGTCGGAATCCTCGATCTTCAAGCGCTATCCCAAGATCATGAAGGACCATTTCGCGCTGGACTTCATCTGCGACACCCTGCGGATGATGACCATGAGCCTGGAAGACCCCCACCAGGTCGAGACCGCGATGGAAAAGCAGCTCGAAAAGCATCACCACGAGGCGCTGGTGGGCGCCAACGCCCTGCAGGCGATGGCCGACGGCCTGCCCGCGCTGGGCATCGTCGCCGCCGTGCTGGGCGTCATCAAGACCATGGGCGCGATCAGCGAGCCGCCCGAGGTGCTGGGCGGCATGATCGGCTCGGCGCTGGTCGGCACCTTCCTGGGCGTGTTCCTGGCCTATGGCGTGGTCGGACCGCTGGGCACGCGCCTGAAGGCCATCGTGGACGAGGACGCGCTGTTCTATCATGTGATCCGCGACATCCTGGTGGCGCACCTGCACGGCAACGCCGCCCAGGTGTCGGTGGAGATCGGCCGCGGCAGCGTGCCCAGCGAATACCAGCCCAGCTTCCAGGAACTGGAAAACGCCCTGAATTCCATCCCGCCGGAAGGCGCGTGATCTACTTGTAGTGTTCCCAGCGGGCGCGGAACTGCTCCTGCGCCTCGCGCCGGCGATAGCTGTCCTTGGCTTCCGACAGCGAGACGCAGAAGGAGGCCAGCGCGCCCGCGAACACGCCCATCGGCACCGCGTAATAGACCTCGATATCGGATCCGAAGGCGACGATGCCCGTCACCAGCATGCCCGCCAGTTGCGCCACGCTTTTCGGAAGAAACCCCATCCCCCGGTTCTAGGAACCGGTTGTGCCAAAATGAAGCAAGGGCTCCCGGCAAGGTTAATGCGGGCGGCGGCTTAACCCTGCCGGCTAGAGCCGGGCGCTGCCATGCTCCCCGGCGCCGGGCCGCTTGCCGGTGGCGGCCGACAGCAGCATGTCGGCATAGGACACCAGCCTGCCGGGACTTTCCCAATATTCCGCCCGCGACGGGGTGACGGTCAGAAGCCGGATGCGCGGATCGTCGGGACCATCCCACCAGGCCTTGTCGAAGACGGTCCAGAGTTCCCGAATCTTGGCGCGGTCGTCCGACGCCCGCGCGGTTCCATGCACCACGACATAGGTAGCGCCTTTCTGAAACGACAGCACCACCGCGTCATCTTCCTGTATCTGGCGGTCGGAATCCGCGTCCCGGTTGGCCAGGATATAGATCGCACCCTCGTCCGGCTCCACCGTCGCCGCCATCGGCCGGGCATCCAGCCGCGCGCCGTCATGGGTGACCAGCAGGGTCATGGGCATGGCCTCGATCAGCGTCCAGACATGACCGGACTCATGATGGGCCTGGTGCTCGAACTGGGACATGCGCGCGCCTCCGGGGTTGTTTCCCAGCTAACCCCGGACGGCCAAGGCCGTTCCGCGTTTTGGCGGCTTTCCGCCCGATGTCACAGATGCCGTTACAGGCGGGATGCTAGGGGCCGCCCTCTAGATGCCGCCCTGGCGGTAGCCCTTGGCCGCCAGCCGGTCCCGGATTTCCTGCGCGTGTTCGGCGTCGCGCGCCTCCACCACCAGCCCCAGGGTGGTGGATTTGGCGGGCGTGCCCGCCATCATGCGGTTGTGCGAGACTTCCAGCACATTGCCGCCCGCATCGGCGATGATGGTGGCGATCTGGGCCAACTGGCCGGGCCGGTCGTCGATCTGCAGTTCCAGCGAGATGATGCGGCCCTCACGGGTCAGTTCGCGCAGGATGATGTTGGACAGCAGGCGCATGTCGATATTGCCGCCCGACATCACGATGCCGACGCTGCGGCCCGCGAACCGTTCCGTCTGTGCCAGCAGCGCGGCGAAGCCGGAGGCCGCCACGCCCTCGATCACCGTCTTCTCGATTTCCAGGATCATCGCCAGGGCGCGTTCGATCGCCGCTTCCGGCACCACGAAGATGCCGGTCACCAGGTCCCGGCCGATGGCGGTGGTCAACG
>ERZ778028.2487-NODE-2487-length-13213-cov-4.342605_pt1 | contig 13213 bp, 12 predicted proteins | sample MGYA00375758_ERZ778028 | MGnify/ENA primary metagenome ERZ778028 (study PRJEB29350, sample SAMN05389828) | bioreactor metagenome | isolation source: Thiocyanate bioreactor | place: South Africa: University of Cape Town | collected 2014-03-17 ... | reverse complement strand
GCCGGCGTGGCGATTGGGCCTGGTGCGAAAGGAGAGACTCGAACTCTCACGGGTCACCCCGCTGGAACCTAAATCCAGTGCGTCTACCAATTCCGCCACTTTCGCAATCAGGTTGGATTATCATTCAGTATTTCAGTCTTGTAAAGACTCAAGATGAATCTTTAGCGCTAAACTTATTCTACCCAAAAAACTGGGGTGAACGATGGGACTCGAACCCACGACAACCGGGATCACAACCCGGGGCTCTACCAACTGAGCTACGCTCACCAAAATGTCATCTATTTAAAGAAATGCCATAAGATGTAAATTGGGCTGGCACGCCCGGCAGGATTCGAACCTGCTACCCTCGGCTTAGAAGGCCGATGCTCTATCCAGATGAGCTACGGGCGCATTAATGGTCGGGGTGGAGAGATTCGAACTCCCGACATCCTGCTCCCAAAGCAGGCGCGCTACCAGACTGCGCTACACCCCGTACCCGTCCCGAGGACAGTGCGCACATGATACTCATAGCGGGGTATGAGGTCAACTAAAAAATCTAATTTTTTTATCTTTTTTTCTAACTTAAATTGCAGACGATTCAAATTCAATTTTTTTGGTTTCTTTTAAAACAAATTTCGGTGTTCAGGACTATTTGCTTCTCATTTTGAGCGGTCACTCGATAATTGATAAAAATTAATTTAGTATATCGTTCATAAAATGGCTCAAGGCTATCTATGAAATACAAACTACTACCTTTATTCGATAATTTAAATCACCTGCACAAAAATCATGAGCAGGTGCATTTGCCTGACGAATCATTACGAAATGATTTTTTATACACATTAAATTTTTTGAAAAGTTATATTGGTAGTCAAGGTACCTTCAATAGTTACCGTCGCGAGGCTGAGCGACTTTTGCATTGGACTTGGGGCGAGCGCAAAACCACGTTAAAAAGCTTGCGCAGAGAGGACATAGAAAACTATATTTCATTTTGTCAAAATCCACCAAAAAGCTGGATTGGCTTAAAAAAAGTACCCCGTTTTATTGAGCAAGAGGGGAAAAGAGTCCCTAACGAAGCGTGGCGTCCCTTCGTGGTTACTCTCCCTAAATCTGTTGTGCGGGAAGGTCATGAACCCGAAGTGAAAGACTTTAAGTTAGCTCAAGGCTCAACCCAGGAAATTTTTGCGATTTTAAGTACCTATTTCAATTTTCTGATCGCCGAGGAATATCTCTTATCAAACCCTGTTGCGCTCATCCGTCAAAAAAGTAAGTTTATTCGCAAGCGACAGGAGAACGCACCTATCCGGCGTCTTAGTAATAATCAATGGTCTACGGTGTTACATGTGGGAGAGCAATTGGCTGCAGAGAACCCCAAAATGCATGAGCGTACATTATTTATATTGAGTTTATTGTTTGGCATGTATTTGAGAATATCTGAATTGGCTGCCAGTGAACGCTGGATTCCCAGTATGAATGATTTTGCAAAGGATAGTAATGGTCATTGGTGGTTCACAACGGTAGGTAAAGGAAATAAAGAACGTCAAATTGCCGTTAGTGCATCCATGCTTGCAAGTCTTGTGCGATGGCGCACCTATCTGGGACTCACACCGCTCCCCTCTCCTGCTGATAACTCCCCTTTAATTCCAAGGATAAGAGGTAATGGCCCCATGGCAGATACTGCTCCTCTTAGACGGATTGTTCAAAAATGTTTTGATTTGGCTGAGCAAGAACTCAGAAAGTTAGGGCAACATGAAGAAGCTGATAATTTGGGAGCGGCAACAGTCCATTGGTTACGACATACTGGAATATCAGAAGATGTAAAAATTCGTCCGCGTGAACATGTGCGTGATGATGCGGGTCATAGTTCGAGCGCGACTACCGACCGCTATATCGATATCGAAAAGCAGGCTCGATATAAATCGGCACAAAAGAAAACTATAGAACCAATATAAACAGGGCTTCTGCTTCTTGAATAAGGTACATTAATAAAACACATTCTGTTAAAATCGCTTTTCAGGTAATTGAGTGGACGTAGTATGCTTAGCTTGCAACAAATAACTTTATCGCGAGGCAATAAAATTCTGTTAGAAAATGCCTCCGTCATGCTCTATGAGAAACAGAAAGTAGGTCTCATTGGACATAATGGTTGCGGTAAGTCTACCTTATTTGAGTTATTACTGCGTAACATACAACCCGATACGGGTGAATTTCAATTAAATCCGCAATTGCGAATAAGCCACCTTGCACAACACCTTCCTGATTCTGAACAACCTGCAATCGATTTTGTTCTCGGTGGTGATGAAAAGCACATGGCTCTTCTGCAACGTCTTGAGCAAGCTGAAATTGATAAAAATTCTACTGAGATCGCCGCATGTCATGATGCCTTAAATTTAAGTGGTGGTTACAGTAAAAAAGCTGAGGCGGCGATCATTATGGCGGGGCTTGGGTTTACGGCAAACCAACAAAATGAAGCAGTTAACAGTTTTTCCGGTGGTTGGCGTATGCGTTTAAATTTAGCGCGTTGCTTAATGAAACCTGCCGACCTCCTATTGCTCGATGAGCCAACCAACCACTTAGACATGGAGGCGATCTTTTGGTTAGAGCGCTATCTAAAACTGATCCCTGCAACAATTGTTCTGATCTCTCATGATCGAGAATTTTTAGATGCTTTTGTTACCCATATTCTCCATGTCCACCAAAAAAAGCTTACCTTATATAGCGGAGATTACTCTACTTACGAAAAAACTCATGCTCAGCAACTCGCATTACAGCAGTCAATGCATGAAAAGCAACAATCTAAAATTAATCATATGATGAGTTTTGTTAATCGCTTTAAAGCGAAAGCAACTAAGGCTAACAAGCTCAGGGGCGTTTAAAAGCAATTTCACGCATGGAAGTTATAGCTGCAGCTCAAGTCGATTCACCCTTTTCGTTTGAGTTTTTTCCTTGTCAGCGCGCAAGCAGTCCGTTATTGCAATGTAATGAGGTGAATGCGGGCTATTCTGCCGATGAAATTATTTTAAAAAAAATAAATTTAACCCTAAATCCCGGAGATCGAATCGCTCTTTTAGGACCTAACGGTCAAGGAAAATCAACGCTGATTAAAACGTTAACGCAAGAACTTCCCCATTTAAGTGGTTCATTACACTGCTCTGCTCATCTCAGAGTGGGATATTATGCACAGCATCAATTAGACCAACTCGATTGTGAGTTAAGCCCGGTAGCAACTATTCAGCGTTTATCCCCAGATGCTCGAGAACAAACCATACGAGATTTTTTAGGCGGATTTAATTTCAATGGCGATATGGCTATGCAGCCGATCCATTATTTCTCAGGTGGGGAAAAAGCAAGGCTTGCGTTAGCACAATTGGTATGGCAAAAACCGAATCTATTGCTCCTTGATGAACCGACCAACCATTTAGATTTAGGCATGCGAGCAGCCATCGAAATAGCTTTACAAAGTTATGAAGGCGCAATCATTTTAATTTCCCATGATCGCCATCTTTTACGCACGACTGTTGATGATTTTTATTTAGTTTATAATCACAAAGTCCAAGCATTTACTGGGGATTTGGATGATTACCATCAATGGCTAATCAATAAAGACCCTGTTCATAAAGACGAAATTGTTAAACCAAGCACCTCTACTTTGGATTATAAAGAAAGAAGAGCATTACAAAATCGTTTAAAAAAATTGGAACAGCTGATGGAAGGTTATCAACAGGAGCTCCTTAAGCTTGATCATCAACTCACAGATTCCCAGCTTTATGAACAAAGTAACAAAAAGAGCCAATTAACGAAGCTGCTTGAGCAACGTGCTCTGATTGGTGATAAACTTCAACAAGCAGAAGATGAATGGCTTACGCTTGGAGAGCAGCTGGAAGAAACTAAAGAGCTATAAACTAAGTAGCCGTACAGGATTATTTTTACAGATATCCTGTTTTCGATCATCACTTAGCGCAAATTGCTTAAAATAATTCTCACTGGTTAACATGTACTGATGAATATCCATTTGGGAGAGTTGACCTAAGTCAGAACTATAGATTAAACGAGGTACCTGTTGCAGCACTTGAGCAAAATCATGCTCATCCTGATATCCTAATAAATAGGTTAATGTAGTCTGCTCAAAAAAAACATGTTCATTCTTAGCTAATTCAATCAACGCTGCAGCGTTTAATTTGGTAAGTGGATGTGCAGGCTGATTAATCAATAATTTTACCTGAGAAAAACGCTCGATTTCTTCGACTACAGCATAAATTTCGTCGGGTCCTGCATGTCCTGTAGAAAGAACAATCGGCTCATTAGCGGCAAGGCGGATAATTTCCTTAACTTCAGCCTTTAGTTGATGTGATTCATTAAATAAAGTAACCGGTTGCATACTCTGTTTGGCGAAATTGGGTTTCGTAAGTTCGCGAGAGAGTCTTGAGGTATACTGACGTCCAGTAATTGTTGGAAAATGAACCAGTAACCTTGCTGGAATCAATGTACGATATTCAAGCAACGCTCGCAGAATGATGCGAAAATCGAGCCCGCCTGCGATCTGATTCATCACAAGAGAACCTAATACGGGATAGCCCAATTCCTGCGCCATAATTGCCTGCACCGCAGTGGATCCTAAATGACTGGTAAGTACCACTGCAGATTGATAATCAGCATAGGTTTTTCCTGCAATCAGTGCTGTGTGTCTTCTTAAGTAGAGATCCGGATTGGCATGGTAGTGTATGTCTATTTTAAGGAAATCTTCTAAAGAGTGCATGAATTATTCCAAGAAGCGGATTATTATCTTTTTTCCAACTGGCTAAGCATACTGCGAGCAGCCATTTGCTCTGCTTTACGGCGACTGGAGCCTTCACCAAGAGTTTCTAATTTTAAACTTGAGACAATACACTTAACATAAAACATCTGTTCATGTTCATCGCCTTCCGAATGCACTAATAAATATTCGGGTAAAGCGATCTTTGTTGCTTGCAGATATTCTTGTAACCTTGTTTTTGCATCTTTAAGACAATCATTAAGATTAGGATCATTGAGTCGACTTTGATACAGGCTTAAAATAACCGCTTTAGCAGCGTCTATTCCTCCGTCCAAAAATACAGCAGCAAAGACCGCCTCTAAAGCATCTGACAAGATTGAGGAGCGGCGAAAACCGCCACTTTTCAATTCACCAGGCCCTAAGTACAGGTAATCTCCCAAGCCAAGCTCCAGCGCTAACTCCGCTAACATGTCCCCGCGTACGAGAAAAGATCGCAATCGACTTAATTGCCCCTCACTTTGATCAGGAAAACGATTAAATAACTCATGGGCGATTATAAAACTAAGAATTGAATCCCCTAGAAATTCAAAACGTTCGTAATTTTCACTACCCATACTACAATGAGTGAGTGCTTGTTTTAAAAAAGCTTTATTTTCAAATTGATAGTTCAATTTTCTGGTGAGTCTATCTAAGTCTATTTTCACAAAAAACCTTAAATTAAATCGGATAGATCCGCAGTTTTATAAAATTAGTTCAAATGGCAATCTACGTAAGTCTAGTAAGCTAATGGATTAATCTACCAATTTTAGACCAACGAACCATATAGTCCTTACTGTTCCAGCTCATCCAAACTAAAAACGCTTTGCCGCGTAAATAATTATCCGGCACAAAACCCCAGAAACGGCTATCAGCACTGTCGTCCCGATTATCTCCCATCATGAAATAATTACCATCCGGTACCACGAGATCAAAATCAACCGCAGGCATGTCTGCACGTATAAAAATATCATGTTGAACACCGTTTAGATTTTCACGATATTTGGCTACGGCATTACCGGAGCTCTCATCGACTGTATACTCGATAAACTCCTGTTTCGCTTCCTGCCCATTAATGGTGAGGACTTTGTTGTGATAGGAGATTTTATCTCCTGGCACCCCAATAACCCTTTTAATGAAATCATATGATGGATCCGGAGGCCAACGGAATACAGCAATTTCTCCCGTTTTAGGATTGGCAATCGGTATAATTTTTTTCTCAACTACAGGCAATCGGAGACCATAGGCAAATTTGTTTACGGCCACAAAATCACCTACGAGAAGCGTAGGTTCCAGAGATCCTGAGGGTATACGAAAAGGCTCTATTAAAAAAGAGCGGAGTATTAGGACAATAAAGAATACAGGAAAAAAAGAACGGGAGTATTCGATTATTTTATTGGGTGCTTGATCTTTTTTGCGTTTTTTAGCCCAAAAAATGACATCTAGAAGATAAATAAATCCGCTTATAGCAGAAAGCAAAACCAATATTAAAGCAAAATTCATAGCATAAATCCCCATCTATAATTTCAAGATCACGCTTAACTCATCACTAAACGCTTTGAAATGTGTCCTGGCAAACAGTAGTTACCACTATTTTTTATCGGTCTGAAACACCGCCATGAATGCTTCCTGGGGGATCTCAACGTGCCCGACCTGTTTCATGCGCTTCTTACCTGCTTTTTGTTTTTCCAATAACTTACGTTTACGAGAAACGTCGCCACCATAACATTTAGCGGTAACGTTTTTACGCAGAGCTTTCACTGTTTGTCGTGCAATGATATGACTGCCTAGCGCAGCTTGAATCGCCACATCAAACATTTGTCGAGGAATCAAATCCTTCATTTTTTCCGCAATAATTTTTCCCCGGGAATGCGCTGATGAGCGATGCACGATTACAGAAAGTGCATCTACACGCTCACTGTTGATGAGGATGTCCATTTTTACCAGATCAGCCAGGTCAAAGCGTAAAAAATTATAATCCAGAGAAGCATATCCGCGACTGACGGACTTTAAGCGGTCAAAGAAATCGGACACCACTTCACTCATGGGTAAGTCATAGGTGACCGAGACCTGACGTCCACTGTAGGTCATATTGACTTGCACCCCGCGCCTTTCAATACATAAAGTAATGATCGATCCAAGATAATCTTGAGGAACCAGTATGTTGGCTCGGACGATGGGCTCATACATTTCTTTTATTTGATTTACGGGAGGTAACAGCGATGGATTATCAACTAATAAAGTCTCTCCTTTCTGGGTGATAATTTGATAAACAACAGTGGGCGCTGTTGAAATTAAATCCAGATTATATTCTCGTTCTAAACGTTCCTGAATGATTTCCATGTGCAGCATACCGAGAAATCCACAACGGAAACCAAACCCTAACGCCTCTGATGATTCCGGCTCATAAAAAAGTGAAGCATCGTTTAAGCTCAGCTTCGCTAAAGCTTCGCGGAAAGCCTCAAAATCATCTGCACTAATCGGAAATAGACCTGCGTAAACCTGTGGCTTAACCCGTTGAAAGCCAGGTAAAGGTGTGGTGGCTGCATTTTTTTCTAACGTCAAGGTATCACCAACAGGGGCACCCTGAATTTCCTTAATTCCTGCAACTACATAACCTACTTCACCTGCAGCAAGCTGCTCAAGGCGAGTCCTTTTAGGAGTGAATACACCCACCTGATCAACCTCATACGAACGACCGGTCGACATAACGCGCATTTTATCACCTTTGCGTATGGACCCATTGACAATACGTACTAGAGAGACCACGCCTAAATAACTATCAAACCACGAGTCGATAATTAGCGCTTGTAATGGTGCCTGAGTATCACCTTCTGGAGGAGGTATGTGTGCAACCAATGCTTCAAGAACATCTTCAACGCCCAGGCCACTTTTAGCGCTGGTTCTAATCGCATCATGAGCTTCAACCCCGATTATATCTTCAATCTCTGAAATAACTCGTTCCGGTTCAGCTTGTGGCAAATCAATTTTGTTAAGTACGGGTAAAACCGTAAGCGCTTGGTCAATAGCGGTATAGCAGACTGCCACTGTTTGCGCTTCCACGCCTTGAGCAGCATCAACAACTAGAATCGCTCCTTCACAAGCGGCTAAAGAGCGCGATACCTCATAACTAAAATCAACATGCCCAGGAGTATCAATAAAATTAAGGAGATAGGTGTTACCGTCTTTCGATTTATAGTTTAATGAAACACATTGCGCTTTGATGGTAATGCCTCGTTCACGCTCAATATCCATTGAATCTAAAACTTGTGCACTCATTTCACGGTCTGTTAAACCACCGCAAATCTGAATAAAGCGGTCCGCTAAAGTGGACTTGCCATGATCAATATGTGCAATGATGGAAAAATTGCGGATTCTTTTTAAGTCGCTCAACTTAGGCTACCCTTCTTGCAAATGCTGCATTTTATCGTAAATATCCTTCTGCTGAAAGTCATTGCTAATAAATCCTGTTTTTACTAGAATTTCCTATTCATTCCCTTCCGGATCATTCAATGCAGCTTTTTATAAAATTTTTTAGCATCCTACTCTTAAGTTTCACACTCACGTTGAATGCGCAAGCCGACACATCATTTACCAAACGTAAAGATGTACAGGAATTTATCCAAATGATGATCAAACAGCATGGGTTTAATCGACAAGCGCTTATCAGTACATTGAATCAAGTTCACTTGTTACCCCAGGTTATTGAATCGATGGATAAACCTTACGAGAAAAAAAATTGGGATGTATACCGTGATATATTTCTCACCCCCACCCGTGTAAAAGGTGGAATTGAGTATTGGATGGCGAATCAAAAAAGTCTTGATTTAGCTTATAAGCGATATGGTGTACCGCCTGAAATTATTGTGGCCATTTTAGGGGTTGAAACCCTTTATGGTGAGCGGCAGGGAGAAAACCGGGTTCTTGATTCTCTAGCAACACTAGCGTTCAACTACCCCAAACGCGCACCCTATTTTAAGCATGAACTCAAAGAGTATTTATTACTGTGTCGTGAACATCGAGTTCCGGCCACACGTTATAAAGGCTCCTATGCCGGGGCTATCGGCAAACCACAATTTATGCCCAGTAGTTACCGTAAATTCGCAACAAATTTTGCCAACAAAGGGGCCCGTGATTTAGTTGGAAACAATGAGCACGTCATTGCTAGTGTAGCCAATTATTTTAAGGCTCATGGCTGGCAAACCAATGCAAAAGTAGCACAGCATGCCTTCATTACAGGTACCAGTTATAAACGTCTGATTACTAACCCTCGGGCGGCTAATTATTTAGTTTCTCAACTCTCATCCAGTGGTGTCAGAGCTGAGAACACGCCAGCAAATGCTGCTACCAAAGCAGCATTGATGGAGATGACGACCGTTCAAGGCAATGAATATTGGATCGCGTACCCGAATTTTTTTGTGATTACCCGCTACAACTCAAGCCCTCAATATGCACTCGTAGTTCATATACTCTCACAACAATTAAAAGAGCAATGGATTGCCCTACATCCTTCCAGGCCTAAGGTATACAGCTAGTGAATAAACTCTTCCTTTTCTCAAATCTTTTGCAGGATGAAGGCTGCTATTGTTTACAGCTTGAACCAAGCGGTGCAATAAGTCTTGCTGGTTCTTTTCGGCCTTATGCTGAGATAAGGCCCTTGGCGGAAACCTGTGAAACAATTATTGTTGAAAGCACCGTAAATGCGAGTATTTTTACTTTAGATTTACCCTGGCTCGCTGAACGAAAAGCACGACAGGCCATACCTTATGCCTTGGAAGATAAGCTGGCGCAACCTGTAGAACTCTTACATGTGGCCTTCGATAAAAAATTTTATAGCAACAACCAGTATTTATTAGCGATTATTAGTAAAGAACGAATACGTTACATAACGAACAAGTTAATAGAGCACGGCATTGATTTCAGCGCCATAACCTTAGACTGGTTCGCGCTTGCGCCTAATGAGTCATTAAATATAGAAAATGTATTACTCATTAATGACGAGCAGTTCAAAGGAGCACTTACCAGCGAATTGGCAAGTTTATATGGTAAAGACAATAATTTGTCCTCTTTGAATGACAAGGAAACTGCTTCTCCTTTTTTCCCGGATGATGCCTATGTCTGGATGGCTAAAAGACTTACAGAAGGTAAGTTTATTAACCTATGTCAAGGTGAAATGGAGCATGGCCATCAACGCGATACTCTAAAGAAAAAATTAAAAATAATAGGCGCTTTATTTGTTTTATGGCTTTTAGTGGTTATCGGAACCAATGCATTTAATCTATATATTGTACAAAAGAAAAATCACCAACTGGACGAACAAATAGCAAGCACCTATCGACAGTTTTTTCCAAATGCCAAACAAATTATTAGTCCTAAGTTTCGGATTGAACAATTAATCAAAAAAAGTACGGATGAGGAGCAAAATCAATTCTGGTTTTTAATAAATCAATTTGCTAAAACTTTTAATCCAGAAAAATATACTTTGGAACAGTTAAGGTTTCAGAATAAGACGCTAACCATAAATCTCCTAAGCCCCGATTTTGCAAATTTGGAGCAATTGGAAAATCAGTTAAAACAATTACACATTAATGTCAAACAAATACAGGCTGCAACTCGCGAAAAACAAGTCGCCGCTACTTTGGAGTTATCATGATTCCAGCATTCAATAATTTAAACGAACGAGAACAATGGATGGTTATCCTATGTGGCTTATTCCTAATTTTTTATGTCTACTATGCCCTACTCTATCTCCCGTTAGCCCAAAAGCTTGAACATAAAAAATTACAACTTCAGGATAAATCTCAAACCCTCACCTGGATGAACACCGTGAAAGCTCATTACAAGCGTCCAAAAACAAAAGAAAGTTTGGATGGGAGCCAATTATTAACTGTATTAACCACAAATTTAAAACAAAGTGAAATAAAAAAATTTAATTATCAATTACAACAGACCAGCGCAGGTGATATTCAATTAAGTTTTGAAAGTGTACCATTCAACCAATTTATTTTATGGTTCCACCAATTGAATCAGAATTATACGATGATTTTAAAACAGCTGCAGGTTGAACGTACCACAACTCCTGGACTTGTCAGCCTCAGCACTTTACTTAGTGCTCGCCAAGATTGAGCAAGCACTAGAAAATCGTGTTAATTTATTGAATGCTGCTCCAGCTTTTAACTACGGCATGTTGACGGATTTCAGCAGGTAATGACTCCATCGCTTGCTGTGCCTCAGCGGCTGTATTGTAACTGCCATACACCCCTTTGTAATAAATCTTACCAAATCGCTGAGATCTTACTTGTGCCATCCGATTATTTTTCGGTGCATTATAGAGGACACGTGCTACTTGCGCAGGTTTATTACTTTCAGCGAGTTCAATGGTATAAGCTTTAGGACTTTGACTACTTACCCATACCTGATCTCGTTCTTGAAAACGCACCGGGGAGCGCACTTGTCCAACATGATAAGAGTCGGGAACGACCACTTGTTGATTTGAGGACTCATACGTGTATTTATAGTTACTGCGATCATCTGGCAATTTATAATTATTACCCGAATACAGGTTTTGCTCATCAGTCGGGGCATAATGGGTATAATATAAATTATCGCTGGTTTCATTTTCTGTGATCACACAGGAAGATAAACTAAAACCTAGTATCAGTGTTAGAGCAACTTTAACGTTTTTCATTCTTATTCTCCCAGTATAGCTGCGCTTTTATTGTTATCTCCATCTTTTCAAAAAACTTTAGGCTGGTGTATTGTTTAAGTACATCGTATGGCTTAAAGTTAGGTTTCTTTAAGTTTAGACCATTTTATCTATGTGGACTATGTGGACTCATCGACGTTCGGGACAAAATCATCAACGTGGCACCCAAGATCACCGTGACCCCTATGAGCGCGATCGTACCCGAGTTATCCATTGCCCTGCTTTTCGTAGGTTACAACGAAAAACCCAAATTCTCGGTACGGATGAAGGCGACTTTCATCGCACCCGCTTGACTCATTCGTTAGAAGTTGACTCGATCGGTCGTAGCATTGTCAGAAATTTACGTATTAACCAAGAGCAACATCCGGTTATTGTCGGTTTATTACCCAATGATGATTTAATCTCCGTAATCTGCCTTCTCCACGACATCGGCCATCCCCCTTTTGGTCATGGAGGGGAAGTCGCACTCAATTATATGATGAGAAATTATGGTGGGTTTGAAGGAAATGGACAAACATTAAGATTATTAACAAAAGTTGAAAGTAGTTACGGACCTTTCGGTCTTGATCTGACGCGGCGTGCCTTATTAGGAATATTAAAGTATCCTGTGCCTCGAGCTAAAGTTGTGGCCCCATTACAGCCCCCTGTCCATGAATCCATTCATAAAACAATCAAGATCAATGATTGGTTACCTCCCAAGGCCTATTTCGATTGTGAGCAAGAAGAGGTCAATTGGCTTTTATCCCCATTTAGCATCGAGGATAGAGAGCTATTTCAATCCCTGCTTGTCGCCCCCACAGATACAAGAGTCGGTAAATCAGCATTTCATAGCTTCGATTGCTCCATAATGGACACAGCAGATGACATAGCATATGGCGTACATGACCTGGAAGATGCCATCCATTTGAAACTTCTAGACATCAGTCACCTCGATACTCCTGAGTTTAAAGAGTTACTGAGCCATACACCGCTTGCACCACATCGCGAACGTTTAATCAGTGCATTATTTAACTCAGATACGTACACTCGAAAACAAGCAATTGGTGAGCTCGTAAATTATTTTATTACTTCGACCACGGTAATAGTTGCACATGAACATTTTGAAAATAACTTACTCAAATACAATGTAGCGCTTGTTCCTGAGGCCGCGATGCTCCTGAAATTTCTCATGGCATGTATTTATAAAAACGTTATTGATTCACAGGAAGCCCGCACGTTTGAATATGGCGGTCAGACTGTAGTCTTGCGTTTGTTTGAAGCAATAAGCTCCAATCCTGGAAGTTTACTGGATAATAAAAATCGCCTTCTGTTCAAAGAGGCTGTCGATGAAATGAGTGCATACCGCGTTGTGTGTGATTATTTAGCGAATATGACAGACGAGTATGCTTACCGCATGCATGAACGACTTTTTGGATTTAATACCAGGACCATATTTGAGCGCTTGTAAGGAATTTGAAGAGCTATTATTTGAAGAACTATTATATGATGCTTTAGTATTATATTTAATTTGGAATTTATACGAATAATAAATGGCATTAATATCTTAATACACAAGATATTAATGGCGTCCCCAAGGGGGTTCGAACCCCTGTTGCCGCCGTGAAAGGGCGGAGTCCTAGGCCGCTAGACGATGGGGACCCGGAACGTTTATAACCATCAACATACAAGATGTTGATGGTGGAGCTAGGCGGGATCGAACCGCCGACCTCTTGCATGCCATGCAAGCGCTCTCCCAGCTG
>ERZ778028.2484-NODE-2484-length-13218-cov-4.592950_pt1 | contig 13218 bp, 11 predicted proteins | sample MGYA00375758_ERZ778028 | MGnify/ENA primary metagenome ERZ778028 (study PRJEB29350, sample SAMN05389828) | bioreactor metagenome | isolation source: Thiocyanate bioreactor | place: South Africa: University of Cape Town | collected 2014-03-17 ... | reverse complement strand
GCAATAGGCGTTCAGCGCCGTGCCGGTGCCAGTGCCGGTGATGCAGTTGAAGGCGCCGGTATTGGTGTTGGTGTAATTGCCGTTCAGGACCTTGTTATCGCTGTATTCGTAGCTGGCGATGAACTCATGCTTCATGCCGCCGATGTCCAGATTGGCGAACAGGCTGGCCTGGTTGGCGAAATAGTTCACATTCTGCCAGGCCTGGTGCGTGCCGACCACCGAGGTGAGATAGGAACCACCCGGATTGCGGGCGGTGGTGGTGGCGTCACGCTCGGCCGAGGACAGCACATAGCCGTTGGTGGTGCCGCCATAGCGCAGGATGTTGGTGAAGCGGACGTTCGGGTTGAAGCGGTAGTTGAACCGCGCGGTGCCGAAATTCTGGTCCGAGCGCAGGAAGTCCGCATCCTGGGTCACCGACGGCGGCAGGTTGGCGCGCGGCGCGCGATTGGCGCCGGTGCCGACCAGGTAGGAACCCGTGTCGGGGCCGTCCTTGGCGTGCAGGCCGTAATAGTCCAGCGTCAGGTCGGCATCGGGCGTCATGTTCCAGGTGGCGGACAGCGCCGCGCCGACGCGATAGCGGTCCGACGGGGCGCGGGCGGGCACCAGCGAATAGCTGTACATCAGGTTGGCGCGCACGGCGATATCGTCGGTCAGCGCCTGGTTGCCGTCCACGGTGAAGCGGGAATAATTGTCGCTGCCGCCCGTCCCCTGCATCTTGACGAAGCTGTAGTCGGTGGTGGCGCGCTTGGTGATGGCGTTGATGCCACCGCCCGCGGTGCCGCGGCCCGCGAAGGTGGAGCTGGGGCCCTTGGTGATTTCCACCTGCTCGATGGCGAAGCTTTCGCGGATGCTCATGCCCGGATCGCGCAGGCCGTCCACGAAGGTATCGCTCTTGGCTTCCTGGCCGCGGATGATGTAGCGGTCGCCGAACATGTTGCCGTTTTCGCCGGTGCCGGTGGTGATGCCGGGCTGCTGCAGCAGGATGGCCTTGAGGTCGGTCTTGCCCGAATCCTTGATCTGCTCGCCGGTGATGACCTGGATGGTGGCCGGGGTTTCGGCGATCGGCCGGGTGCGGCGCTCGTCGCCCGAGGTCTTGGCCTTATAAGGCACGCCGGGGGTGGCGTTGGGGTTGGGGTCGATCGCCTGGCTCTGCACCTTGACGGTGCCCAGCCGGGTTTCCTGGGCGGCCGCGCCCTGGGTGATGATCGCAGCGGCCAGCGCGGCACTGGAAACGCCCAGCGCCTTGAGGCGGCGGGTCTTGAAAACAGTAGACATAGTTATCCCTTCTTCGGGCGACCCCTTTCGGAATCTCCCCGCGATACCGGTTGTAAGAAAGAATTGGGCCAGTCCCCGCTTCTCGGGGCAGTCTGTATTGCAACGCATTCGCAATTGCAATTGTCACTCGGACCACGGAACATTAAAATTTCCCAATCTTTCGACCCCGTGGGAAATCCGGGGCGGAGCGCCTAGCTCCGGGTCAGGCTGAACTCGACCGGGACCAGCACCCAGGCTTCCACGGCGTTGCCGTTGCGCTGGGCGGGCTGGAATTTCCACTTCTTCACGGCGGCCATCGCCGCCTCGTCCAGGCGGGAATAGCCGGACGATGTTCCCATCAGAACGTCCAGCGGCAGACCCGCGGCGCTGACCCGCACCCGCAGCACCGTCGTGCCCACCTCGCGCAGGCGGCGCGACATGTTGGGATAGATCGGCGCCGGATTGTTCAGGTACCCGGCATCGAACACCGGCGGCGAGGTCTGGTTGTCATCGGATTTCTTCGCCGTCGAATCCGACGGGGCCTGGGACGCCGGCGGCGGCGCGGCCCGGATGGAATCCGGGGTCGGCTGCGCGATGGTGTCGATCTTGGGCAGGTCGGGCATCACGACCTCCGGCACACGCTCCAGCTTGGGCAGCGGCACCGGCTCGGGCTGGCTGACCTGCGGCTGGGCGATGGAAACGGTGATCGTCTGCATCTCCGCCTTTTTGGGAACGGCGGTGGTCAGAAAGATCGCCAGCACAAAAAGCCCGACATGCCCGGTGACGGAGATCGTCATGGAGAGCCAGCGATGGCGCGGCGTCTCGGCCACACCGCGCTGCATCAGGAAAGCGGCCATTCCCGTGCGGACAGACGATTGCCCCTCGGGCCCTTCGCTGTGCGGCCAATCCGGATATGTCACGCTCATGGGCGTCTCGGCACTTGCGCTTCTGTGAAATCAATAGTCATTCGCAAGTGCAGAGGCAAGACGATTGTCACGCCGCTGCGTCGAAGTATCCCATGTTGACGGAGAAATCAGCGCGGCGGCACGAAAACATATTGTTCCAGCCGCGCCACCTCGGCCTTGGAGACATATTTGCCGATCTCATAACGGAACTGGCCGATGGACCTGTACGGCTTGTATTCGCGGAACTCGTCCGCCATGCGGCGGCTCATGCCGGGGATCAGCATAATGTCCTCGAGCGTGCTGGTGTTGAGATTCAACGGCGCCCACAGGCGGGTATAGATCAGCTTGCGCTGCTCAGGCGCGATATTGCCCGCCGCCAGCACCGCATCGAAGGCGGTGGGGCTGGCATAAGGCCGCTTGGCGACGATGGTGGCGGCCAGGGGCGCCAGGCCGGGAAAGGCGGAGATTTGCGCCTCGGTGGCGGTGTTGACGTTGATGACACCATTGTCCTGCGCCGCGGCGGGCAGAACGGCCACGGCCAGCAGCGCCAAAAGAGCCAGAAATTTCGTTCGCATCGTCATTCCTATCTGCACGGGACACGGCTTCTATTTTGCGCGAGTGCAATTCAATTGCAAGACGCCCATCAAAGCCGTCACCGGAGATCAGGCCGCCGCCGCCCGCCCGGACCGGCGGGTCTTGAACAGCCGCCAGCCCTCCAGCAGCAGCAGTCCGGCGATGTGGCAATACGCCAGGAACGGATCGAAGGCGGTCAGCGCCCAATGGGCGAAGGTCAGCACCGCCGCGACATGCACCAGATTGTGCAGCCGCTTCCAGCCGCGCCGCAGCAGGCGCAGGGACAGATCGTTGCTGGTGAGCGCCAGCGCCGCGAACAGCACAAAAGCGATCCAGCCGGTCCAGAAACCGGCCTGCACGAGATCCGCGCGCACGACGTCCCAGTCCTGCCGCGCCAGATAGGCGGCCAGATGCGCGGCGGCATAGCCGAAGGAGGCCACGCCCAGATAGCGGCGCTGGCGTGCGAACCAGCGCACCAGGCCGCTGCCGGGAAAGGTCAGCCGCAGCGGCGTGACCGCCAGCGCCGCCAGCAGCAGCCAGGCGGCGATACGGCCGGTGTCATGGACATAGCCGCCGTAATAGACCTCTCCGAACAAGAATTCCGCTTCCCAGACATAATCATAGGTGAGCACGGCCAGCGGAACGGCCAGCACGATCCAGACGGCACTGCGCGACAGGGCGGACGACATGCCGTTTGATACAGACCGGAAGATCGGAAAAGCAAGGACCACGCACCGCGCGGGCCGTCCGCGAAGTGTGATTTTTCCCAACGCACCGGTTTTGCGATTGCGCAAACCGGCGGCGCGGTCTTTGATCCGTGCCCCGGCGCCGCACGACCTGCGGGACCGGAGCCAGTCGGCAAGCCCGCCAATCGCAGCCTGTCCAGTCAACAGCCTTGCGACCAGCCAGCCAGCCGATTGCGCCACCCTCCCGAGGCGAGAGCGATCAGCCGCGATCGGGCGCGCACGGATCCCGCTTGACGACGGAAAGATGGCCGCTGGGCTCCAGCGTGACAACCTTGACGTTGTCCAGATGCGCTTCCCCGTCCACGCCATTCTGACGCAGCGCCTCATGCAGATCCGCCTCGGAAATCCGGCAGCGCTGGCGGGCCTGATGATCGATCCGGCCATGATCCACCAGGGTGATCGCCTTGCCTTCGATCAGACGCGCGACAGCCGGGTTGCGGGCGGCCCAATGCGCCAGGCCGACATGCAGAAAAACCATCACCGCGGCGGCCATCATGGTGCCGGCCAGCGGCGCGCCGCCGGTCATGGCGCGGGCCAGCGCCGAACCCACCATGATGCTGATGACGACATCCAGCGCCGACCAGCGCCCGAACATGCGCGGCCCGCTGATCCGCAGCAACAGCAGGCCATAGAAGAAGAGCAGCACCGCCCGGGCTGCTTCCTGCGGGACCAGCAGATGATTTTGAACCCCGAAGACGGCGATCAGGACCTGGTTCATGTTCACCTCCCTGCCCTCTTCTACCCGGGAACCCGCATCCTGGTTCCATCCGGTCAGCCTGAGTCAGGCAAGCGGCGAAGCAGGCCGCGCAAGAACCCTCAGGTCAGGGTCACGTGCAGATCGCCGATCTTCTCGATCGAGGTCACCATCTTGTCGCCCGGCTTCAGCCAGACCTGCTTGTCCGGCGGATAGCCGTTGATCACGCCTTCGCAGGTGCCGGTGAAGATCACATCCCCCGCTTCCAGCGTGAAGGCCCTGGACGCATAGGCAATGATCTTGGCGCAGTTGAAGATCATCAGGCGGGTATTGGTGCTCTGGCGCACCTCGCCATTGACGATCATCTTCATGTCCAGATTGTTGACGTCCACCTGATCGGCGCTGACCAGCCAGGGGCCGAAGGGGCCCGACCCGTCCTGGGTCTTGCCCAGCATCCATTGCGCCGAGCGGCGTTGCAGGTCGCGGTTGGTGAAATCGTTGCCGCTGGCATAGCCATAGACCCAGTCCAGGGCGCTGGCTTCGGGAATATCGCGGCCCGTCTTGCCCATCACCAGCACCAGCTCGGCCTCATAATCCCATTTGGGCGGCGCGGTTTCCTTGCTGATCGCGATGGTGCCGTTGTGATGGTTGATGGCGGTGCGGAACTTGTTGAACAGGACCGGCTCCTTGGGCAGGTCGCGGCCGCCCTCGGCGACATGAGCGGCATAGTTGAGCCCGACGCAGATGATCTTGCCGGGATCCTCGACGATATTGCCGAAGCGCGCCTGCGCCTCCGGGATCAGATGATGGCCCGGCGCGGCGGCGGCGCCGTTGGCCAGCAGCAGGCCCAGCGCCTCCAGATTGCCGCGCCCCATGATCACATCGATGGCCTTGACCGGCAGACCCATCTTGCGGTCGCGCTCGACGGCGGCGACATCCAGAACGCCGCGCGGCGTCTTCACGCCCAGCCCCAGGCCGCTGGCGGTGACGATATTGGTGATGTCGATGCCTTTCAGCGGGCGCGCATTGGTGGGCCTGCCCGGCGCCGCCGCCTGGGCCTGCGCCTGAGCGGAGGCCTGACCGCCCGCGGCCAGCACGGCCGCCCCCGCGCCCAATCCCAGACCCTTGATCATGCTGCGGCGATCCTGGCCCATGTCGCGTCCCCCTCGCGCTGATGCACTGCGAATACTATTGAAATGCGCCCTCGCCGCAAGCCGCTGCGCGGAGGCCCATAAGTCCTTGTTTTGCGCCGGTTCAGGGCGCGGGGCTAGCGCCAGCGCTTGGGGCCTTTGCCGCCGCAGCCGCAGCGGCAGCCGATCGGCTTGATGTGCGCGTCCCAATAGGACTTGCCGTAATCATAGCCGAACTCCTCGCCCGGCTTGATGTCGCGCCGGGCGTGGATGAAGACGCGCCGCGCCTTTTCGTCCTCGATGGGTTCGCAATTGGGCGAACAGGAATGGTTGATATAGCGCGCCACATTCTTGCGGCCCTTGCCGTCTATGGCCAGGTTGTTCTCAAGCTCGAAGAGATATTTGCCGCCGCAGCGGTCCGCCTCTTCCTCGGTGATGATTGGCCCCCAATATTCCGCGACCACCGCGCCCTTCTTCACCGGCCCGGTGGCGAACAGCCCCAGGCCGTGCGCGCCCCGTTTGACTTTCACATGCTTGTGCAATTGCCGTTTCATGATCCAACTCTGGCGCGGTTCCCGAACCCGGTCTTTCCAGGAGTCGCTTGCGGCCGTCAACCGTAACGCGCCGGGGCGGCCCGCCGGCCCACCGCCCCGCAAGATGACCCCGGCGGAAGATTGCGGTAACACCGGCCCGCAACCGCACAGCAAACCAGTCAGAACACCAGTCATGTCCAACGGCACGGAACCCCGGCGCAAAGTCGCCCGCCTCACCCGGCACGACGCGCAGGACGGCCTGGTCTTCCTGGCCGCCCTGGCCGTTCTGCCGCTGCTGCCCGATCGCATGATGGGGCCGCTGTCGGTTTTCAACCCCTTCGCCTTCTGGCGTCTGCTGCTGGTGATGATGGGATTGAGCGCGGCGGGTTATTGGGCGGCGCGCCTGATGGGCCCGCGCCGGGGTCTGATGGCGGCGGGCTTCGCCACCGGCTTTGTCTCCAGTTCCATCGCCATCGCCGCCATGAGCGCGCGCGCCCACGACCATCCGCCCGTCACCAGCGCCGCCGCCGCCGGCGCCATGGCCGCCATCATGGGCAGCCTGGTTTATCTGATCGCGCTGGTGACGACGGCCGATGCCGACCTGCTGCGCGGCCTGGCCTTGCCCTTTCTGGGCGCGTTCATGCCCAGCCTGGGTTACGCCCTGATGCTGGCATGGCGGGCCAAATCGGCCGATCGGCCCGACGCGAACGGCCGCGCCTTCGACCTGAAGATCATCGCGGTGTTCGCCGCCCTGGTGGTGGTCTTTTCCTTTGTCTCGACCTTCCTGGTGGAGCGTTTCGGCACCGAGGGCATGTTGGCCAGCGCCCTGGCCACCGGCCTTGTCGATGCCCATGCCACGGCGGTCTCGATCGCCACCCTGGTGGTGGCCGACAAGACCGACCTGGACACCGGCAGACTGGCCATTCTGATGGGCCTGTCCGCCAACATGGCGATCAAGATTCCCGCCGCCTTCGTGCTGGGCCCGCGCCCCTTCGCCATCCAGGTGGCCGCGGGACTGACCCTTCTGATCGCCGGCCTGTGGTGCGGCTATGGCCTGGTGATATTGCTGTAGCGCGCCGCCCGGCCTATCGGGAGGCGCTCTGCTGGCTACCCCAATGTGAGAGTGACCGATGCCCCTGGACCTTCCCTCTGCGCTGGTGACTCTCCTGGTCACAGTGGATCCCCTGGGGCTCAGCCCCATCTTCCTGGCCCTCACCCGCGACCATGCCGCGCGGGACCAGCGGCGGATCGCGGCGGAAGCCTGCCTGGCGGGATTCGGCATCCTGGCCGGGACGGCACTGCTGGGCCGCTGGCTGCTGGCGCAGCTGGGGATCGACATGGCCTCGTTCCGTATCGCCGGCGGGCTGCTGCTGTTCGCCATCGCCTTTGAAATGATCTTCGACCGGCGGCAATCCCGGAAAGACGATGCCGCGCAGCGCCGCGACAGCCCGGCCATGTTCCCGCTGGCCATCCCCCTGCTGGCGGGCCCCGGCGCGATGACCGCCACGGTGCTGCTGGCGGGACGGGCCGGCGGCGACCCGCTGGGCATGACGGCGCTGCTTCTGATCATCGCGCTGGTGCTGATGTCCGCCTATATCGCGTTCCGCCTGGCGCCGGGCCTGGCCCGCATCATGGGATCGCGGGGACAGATCGTCTTCCACCGCCTTCTGGGCGTCATTCTTGCGGCGCTGGCGGTGCAATATGTGATTGACGGCCTCCTGGCCATTTCGCGCGCGCACTAGCCGGATGCGCACCGTCGTTGCAATCCCGTATTGTCATTTCACGGAGGCCCAGGGGAGCATGGGGCCGCGCTCACAGCCGCAGCCTCCGCAGCCGCAAGGCGTTTGCGATCACACTGACCGATGACAGCGACATGGCGGCCGCCGCGATGATGGGCGAGAGCAAAAGCCCGAAGGCCGGATAGAGCAGTCCCGCCGCCACCGGTATGCCGGCGGCGTTGTAGATGAAGGCGAAGGTCAGGTTCTGCCGGATATTGGCCATGGTCGCCCTGGACAGGCCCCGGGCCTTGACGATGCCCATAAGGTCGCCCTTGAGCAGGGTCACGCCCGCGCTTTCGATGGCGACATCGGTGCCCGACCCCATGGCGATGCCGACATTCGCGGCCGCCAGCGCCGGTGCGTCGTTCACCCCGTCGCCCGCCATGGCCACGATCCGGCCTTCCGCCTGAAGCCGCCGCACCACCGCGCTTTTCTGGTCCGGCAGGACGTCGGCCTCGACCTCGTCGATGCCCAGACGGCGCGCGACCGCCTGGGCCGTGGTGCGGTTGTCGCCGGTCAGCATCACGATCCGGATACCTTCGGCATGAAGGGCCTGCAGCGCCACCGGCGTCGTCTGCTTGACCGGGTCGGCGATGGCGAAGATGCCGGCGGCCGTACCGTCGATGCCGATATAGATCGCCGTCGCGCCGTCATGGCGCAGCCCGTCCGCTTTCGCGGCCAAGGCCGACGCATCGATGCCGCGTTCCTTCAGAAAACCGGCATTGCCGATCAGGACGGCTTTGCCCTCGACCGCGCCCACCGCCCCCTTGCCGAGCGGCGAGTCGAAGTCGGCCACGGACGGAATATCGAGGGCCCGCTGCCCGGCCGCCTCCACGATCGCGCGGGCCAGCGGATGCTCCGACGCCATTTCCACGCCGGCGGCCAGCCGCAATATCGCATCCGCATCGAAGCCGGAAGCCGGATGGATGCCGGTGACCGACGGCCTGCCCTCGGTGAGCGTGCCGGTCTTGTCGACGACCAGCGTGTCCACCTTCTGCATATGTTCGAGCGCTTCGGCGTTCTTGATCAGCACGCCCGCCCCGGCGCCCTTGCCCACGCCGACCATGATGGAGATGGGCGTGGCCAGTCCCAGCGCGCAAGGGCAAGCGATGATGAGCACCGAGACGGCGACGACCAGCCCGTAGCTGAAACGCGGCTCCGGCCCCCATAGCGCCCATGCGGCAAAAGCCGCGAGCGCGACCAGGATGACCAGCGGCACGAACCAGCCGGAAACCCGATCCGCCAGCCGCTGGATCGGCGCGCGCGAGCGCTGCGCGTCGGCGACCATCTGCACGATGCGCGAGAGCATGGTGTCACGGCCGACCTTCTGGGCGCGGATCACCAGTGCGCCCGTCCGGTTCAGCGTGCCGCCGATCACCCGGTCGCCCACGGTACGGGTCGCCGGCATGGATTCGCCGGTGACCATGGCTTCGTCGATCGAGGAGCGTCCGTCTTCCACCATGCCGTCGACCGGCACGGTCTCGCCCGGCCGCACGCGGACAAGATCGCCGATCGCGAGGAGCTCGGCGGCGACGTCTTCTTCCGTGCCGTCCGCGCAAATGCGGCGGGCGGTTTTCGGCGCGAGATCGAGCAGGGCGCGGATCGCACCCGACGTCTGTTCCCGCGCGCGCAGCTCCAGCACCTGCCCCACCAGAACCAGCACCGTGATGACCGCCGCGGCTTCGAAATAGACGGCGACGGTTCCGTCCGCCGCGCGAAAGGCGGCAGGGAAACCGCCGGGCGCAAGGGCCGCCGCCATGCTGTAGGCCCAGGCGACTCCGGTTCCCATCGCGATGAGCGTGAACATGTTCAGGCTGCGGTTGAGCAGCGACTGCCACGCGCGCGCGAAAAACGGCCAGCCGCACCACAATACAACGGGCGTCGCCAGAACGAGCTGGACCCAGATCGATATCCGCGCCGGGACGATGTGGTGCAGCGCGGGGACAATGTGACTGCCCATCTCCAGCAGGAAGACCGGGATGGCGAGCGCCAGCCCGATCCACATCCGCCGCGTCATGTCCGCCAGTTCGGGGTTCGGGCCGCTGTCTGCCGTCACCATCAGCGGTTCGAGCGCCATCCCGCAGAACGGGCAACTGCCGGCGCCGGCCTGACGGACCTCGGGGTGCATCGGGCAGGTCCAGATCGCGCCGGCATTTGCCTCCGCGGCGGGCGCCGGTTTTGCGCCGAGATAGCGGTCCGGCTCAGCTGCGAACTTCGCTTTGCATCCGGCGGAACAGAAAAGATACGCGTGACCGTCATGGACGGCCCGATGCGGCGTATCGGGGCCGACAGACATGCCGCAAACAGGGTCTTTTTCCCGCGCCACGGCATGGGCGTTCGCGGCGGGGGAAGAAACAGCGTGCTGGCAGTTCGTGTTCACATCAATTCGTCTTCCGCAGACCGGGACATGCCTTTGTCCGCCTGCCCGGAACCAGACCCAGTTCCGGACTTAGCCGTTGTTCGGCAATACGGTGAGCACGCGTTCGATGTGGTCGTGAAACTCGGCCATGTAGTTGCGCAGGAAGCCTTCGGTCGATTCCACCGTCACTTCGCCGCCATCGCCGATCAGGCCGGGTGTGAACTGGATATAGGCTTCGGGCGCATTCATCTGTGGCGAGTTGCAGAAGCTGAGCACGCTTCTGAGGCTCTGCTGGGCAACCGCGGTGCCGATCGCGCCAGGCGAAGTGCCGATCACCGCCGATGGCTTGTGGGTGAAGGCGTTTGTGCCATAGGGCCGGCTCGCCCAGTCGATGGCGTTCTTGAGGCCGCCCGGGATCGAGCGATTGTATTCCGGCGTCACGAACAGGATCGCGTCGGACGCCTTGATCGCGGCCTTGAAATCGCGCGCGACCTGCGGATAATCCGCATCATAATCGTAGCTGTAGAGCGGCAGATCCTTGAACGGGATCTCGGTGAATGCGAGGGCCTTGGGCGCAAGGTTGATCAGCGCCCTGGCGAGCTTGCGGTTGATCGACTCCCTGGCGAGGCTGCCGATCAGATAACCTACTTTGAACGTTGTCATCGCCTTCCTCCGTTGAATCGGACGTCAATGATCCGCGCCGTGCGCAGCGTATCGGGTGGAAAATGGCTCCCCCGCGCGTATGCGGGAGAGCCACCTGGTTCCTCGTCAGCCTTCGCCCATGCCTTCGGCGGGCCGCGGCGCGGCCCCGGCCTTGACCTTCTTTTCGATACGGGCGCCGACATCGGCATCGACGCTCTTCCAATAGGCGAAGGCGCGGCCCAGCACCGGCTCGCGTACCCCGCCCAAGAGGCTGCCCGCGACCTGGTTGACCAGCGCGTCGCGCTCCTTGTCCCCGAACACCTCGCGCACCAGGATGCCGGGCTGGGTGAAATCATCGTCCTCGGCGTGCAGCGTATAGGCGCTGCGCACCATCGCGCCGTCGGCTTCCCAGCCGTCGTCTACCGGCCCGGTCCCGTCGGCCCAGGGACGCCCACCGCTATTGGGGGCATGGACCGGCGCCGCGCCGGTATGATGATAGTTCATCGGCCCATCAATCATATAGGTGTTCACCGGCACCTTGGGCTGGTTGACCGGCAACTGGTGGAAGTTCGCCCCGATGCGGTTGCGCTGCGCGTCGTTATAGGCGAAGGCGCGGCCCAGCAGCATCTTGTCGGGCGAGAGGCCGATGCCCGGCACGGTGTTGCCGGGCGAGAAGGCGGCCTGCTCGATCTGGGCGAAGAAGTTCTCCGGATTGCGGTTGAGGGTCATCGTGCCGACCGGGATCAGCGGATAATCCTTGTGCGACCAGGTCTTGGTCAGATCAAACGGGTTGAAGCGATAGGTCTTGGCCTCGTCATAGGGCATGACCTGCACTGACAGTTTCCACTTCGGATGCTCGCCCCGCGCGATGGCGTCGAACAGGTCGCGGCGATGGAAGTCCGCATCGTTGCCTGACATGGCGGCCGCTTCGGCGTTGGAGAAGAACTCCATGCCCTGCTGGGTGTGGAAATGATATTTCACCCAGAACTTCTCGCCCGCGGCGTTGATCCACATATAGGTGTGCGAGCCATAGCCGTTCATGTTGCGCCATGTCCGCGGCAGGCCGCGCACGCCCATCAGATAGGTGACCTGGTGCGCGGTTTCGGGATTGCCGGTCCAGAAGTCCCACTGCATGTGATTGTCGCGCAGGCCGGAATCCGGCAACCGCTTCTGGCTGCGGATGAAGTGCGGGAACTTCATCGGATCGCGCAGGAAGAACACCGGCGTGTTGTTGCCGACAAGGTCGTAATTCCCCTCGCTGCTGTAGAATTTCAGCGAAAAGCCGCGCACGTCGCGCCAGGTGTCCGGGCTACCCTGCTCGCCGGCAACGGTCGAAAAGCGCGCCAGCATGTCGGTCTTGGCGCCCTTCTGGAAGAGCGCCGCCTTGGTGAAGCGCGAAACATCCTCGCTCACCTCGAGCACACCGAAGGCGCCCGAGCCCTTGGCGTGGGGCTGGCGTTCGATGGTCTTCTCGCGGTTGAAGTGCGCCATCTGCTCGAGGAAATGCACGTCGTGCAGCAGGATCGGACCATCCGGGCCGATCGTCAGCGAGTTGCGATCGCTTGGCGCCGGGGCTCCCGTGGTCATCGTCGAGCCGATAGTTGCATCTGTATATTTACCTGACATGGGCGATCTCCGTCTCCAGTTTGCTGCCATGGAGGCTGTCCCCTTTCGTTCCCGAAGTCGAGTTCAACCTGCCGTCCGCTCCGGCGGCATACGTCCATCGCCGCCGCATCGCGTCATCTTTGTGACACGGACGCAACATTTCCGGTATTGCTCTGCCTGGGCGGATAAAATAGGTTATTTGTCCTATAATTTAGAAATGGCGGCTTGCGTTTACCCGGCGGGCCGCCAGCTGTCGGCGTCCGGCTTTTCGGCATGGGGCCGCGCTTGTATGTCTCCGACAGGGCGCCTGTAACGGAACGCGGCCATCAAAGCAGAAGCAGGGCAAGCACTGGCACTATGAGCGATGTCGCGATCGCGTTGAGCGCCATTGCGATGCCCGCGAACAGTCCTGCCGTCTTGTCCACATCGAAGGCCCGCGCCGTTCCGATGCCATGCGAGGTCAGCCCCAGTGCGAATCCGCGCGCGGCGTAGTTTCGTATGCGCATGGCGTTCATGAATGGTGTGACCACCAGCGCGCCGGTGATGCCGGTGAGAACCACCAGAACAGCGGTCAGGGAAGGATTTCCGCCGAGCGAGGATGAAATCGCCATCGCGACACCGGCGGTCGCCGATTTCGGCAGGAAGGCGATCAGCATATCGCGCGCAAGCCCGGCCCAACTGCCGAGGAGCAGGACCGAGGCGACGGCGGCGAAGGAGCCCGCGAAAAGGGCCGGGATCATCGGCAGCAACGCCTTTTTCACCTGCCGCCACTGGCGGTACAGCGGCACGGCGATCGCCACCGTCGCCGGACCGAGCAGAAAATGGATGAACTGCGCCCCCTCGAAGAACCGTTCATAGGGGACGGAGAATATCCACAGCGTACAGGCCAGAAGCGTTATCGAGATCAGCACGGGATTGGTCAGGGGATGCCGCCTGAGCCTGATGGAGATGGCGCTGGCCAGCATCCATACCAGCAGCGTCAATGTCAGCCATAGCAGC
>ERZ778028.2477-NODE-2477-length-13254-cov-4.487082_pt1 | contig 13254 bp, 15 predicted proteins | sample MGYA00375758_ERZ778028 | MGnify/ENA primary metagenome ERZ778028 (study PRJEB29350, sample SAMN05389828) | bioreactor metagenome | isolation source: Thiocyanate bioreactor | place: South Africa: University of Cape Town | collected 2014-03-17 ... | reverse complement strand
TGGAAACAAAGTGAAATCACGCAACATCATCGCCAGTTATGGATCCGAAAAGGAAAACCGCATCTTGGTTTTCGCGCACTGGGACACCCGACCATTTGCCGACCACGACCCCGACCCAAACAATCGCAACACCCCGATTCTGGGGGCGAACGATGGAGCAAGCGGTGTTGGAGTTTTACTGGAGGTAGCCCGCGCCCTGCAAAGCAAGCCCGCCGACATTGGCGTTGACATCATCTTCTTCGACGTGGAAGACTGGGGCGAAACAGAGGGTGCAAAAGATGTCCCTCCTGGCGACTGGTGGTGCCTCGGTACCCAATATTGGGCGAAAAACCCACACAAGGAAGGTTACAAAGCCCGTTACGGAATCCTGCTCGACATGGTGGGTGCGCCGGACGCCACCTTCTACAAGGAAGGCTTCTCGATGGAATATGCTGCCGACGTGGTGGAGAAAGTGTGGGCAAACGCCCGCTTGTTGGGTTATGGCAAGTATTTCATCGATGCCAAAGGCGGCACCATCACCGATGACCACGTGCCGGTGAACGAAATGGCAAGCATCCCAAGCATCGACATCATCCACCAGGACAAGAATTCCCAAACAGGATTCGGATGGTACTGGCACACCACGAAGGACAACATGGACAATGTCAGCAAGGAAACGCTCAAAGCTGTGGGGCAAACAATTTTGGAAGTGATATACAAAGAAAAATAAAAAATGACTAAGCTCAACGAAACACAAGACGAAATCATCGAAGAGTTTTCGCTCTTCGAGGACTGGATGGACAAGTATGCCTACCTGATAGAACTGGGCAATTCGCTGAAACCGTTAGACGAAAAACACAAAACGCCGAGCAACCTGATTGAAGGCTGCCAAAGCCGGGTTTGGATACAAGCAGACTACCTGGACGGGGTCATCCACTTTTTGGCCGAAAGCGATGCCGTGATCGTGAAAGGAATCGTGGCGCTGCTGCTGAGAGTATTGTCGGAAAGAACACCAGACGAAATCATCGGCGCCGATCTCTACTTTGTGGAGAAAATCGGGCTGAAAGAACACCTCTCACCCACCCGTTCCAACGGGCTGGTGTCGATGATAAAGCAAATGAAATTATACGCCTTGGCATTCAAGGCCAAAGGCAATGAGCCTAATAGATAAACAGCCTGGCTCGGGTTGGCTCTTACGAAATATTTTTATATCTTTGTCTATGCGGTTTTCTGGAATGTTTCATTGACAGAAAACCGCTGGCTGTTTTTCCAAAACGCATAGTAAATCATAATTGAAATCAAAAATATGAAGGGATTTATCAAAACTGTTTTCGCATCGGCCTTAGGCTTCTTCGTTGCCCTGATAATCGTATCAATACTCTCTGTCGGAATATTTGCCGGCATGGTGGCAAGTGTCAGCAGCAGCGGCTTCCAACTCAAGGAGAAGAGCTTTCTCCATTTAAAATTGGAAGGACTGCTCAAAGAGAGAACGAGTTCCAATCCCCTGATGGAACTTCTTGGGCTGTACAACAACGATATGCCCGAGTTGGGGCTCGACGACATCTTGTCGGCCATCAAGAAGGCAAAAGAAAACGAAAACATAAAAGGAATATACATCGATTCAAAAGCCTTTTCGGCCTCCTCAGCTTCACTGCAAGCCATCCGGGATGCACTGGTCGATTTCAAGACAAGCAAAAAATTCATCGTGGCCTATGCTGATTATTACACACAGGGAGCCTACTACATATCCACCGTGGCCGACAAGCTGGTGCTGAATCCGCAGGGAGGCCTCGACTTGCACGGGCTTTCAGTGAGCCCCACTTATTACAAAGGCTTGCTCGACAAGCTTGGGGTGGAAATGCAGGTCTTCAAGGTGGGTGCTTATAAGTCCGCCGTGGAGCCCTTCACCAGCAGCAAGATGAGCGACCCCAACCGGGAACAATTGCTCGGATTCATCAACGACATTTGGGGAAACATCGCCGCCGATATTGCCAAAAGTCGCAAAATCACGGTTCAGCAGGTAAACCTGGCTGCCGACAAACTTCCTTTGTTGCAGAGCCAGGATTCCATCGTGTCCTCCAAACTTGTGGATGCGCTGATGTATGAAACGGACGTGAAAAACTATTTGCGGAAATTGACCGGCTTGGAGAAAAAAGACCAGCTCCGGGCTGCCACGATCACCGACTTGAAAGACGTGGAGCTGAAAAGCAGCCTGACCAAATCGATGGACAAAATCGCCATCCTCTATGCTGAAGGTGAAATCACGTCGGGATCTTCCACCAGCGACGAGGGCATCACCAATGAAAAGTACGTGAAGGAAATAGAAAAGTTGAAAGACGATGAAAACGTGAAAGCCGTGGTGTTCCGGGTGAATTCTCCCGGAGGTAGCGCTTATGCGTCGGAACAAATATGGAAAGCGATCACCGACCTGAAAGCTGTGAAACCGGTAGTAGTGTCGATGGGCGATTATGCAGCGTCGGGCGGTTACTACATCTCATGCAACGCATCCAAAATCGTGGCTGAACCCACTTCGTTGACCGGTTCTATCGGCATTTTCGGCATGTTTCCGAACGTGGAAGGCTTGACCCAGAAACTCGGATTGTCATTCGACAACGTAAAAACAAACAAGCTGTCCGACTTCGGCGACATCACCCGTCCGATGAGGGAAGAAGAAAAAGTGATCCTTCAGGCCTACATCAACCGTGGCTACGAACTTTTCACCAAAAGGTGTGCAGATGGGCGCAAAATCCCCATCGCGAAGTTGAAAGAAATTGCCCAGGGCCATATATGGAGCGGAACACAAGCTCTAAAGTTAGGCCTGATCGACAAGCTGGGCGGTTTGGACGTGGCCGTGAAAGAAGCCGCGGTACTTGCCAAAACAAAGGATTATTCAACAGCCGAATATCCAGAAAAGTCAGATTTCTTGACAAACCTGTTGTCCGACAAGAAAGAGCAGCTGAAAGTGAATTTGGTGAAGGAATACCTTGGCGACGATTACCAAATGGTGAGCCTAATGAAAAAAGTTAAAAATCAGGATTACATCCAGGCCCGGCTGCCCTACATCATTTCTGTTCGTTAATTGACTTGTTTTTAGAAAAAGCTCGATGAAAAAAAACCAACACATCAAAACCTCCTTATTGCCATTCTCGTGGCTCTATGGCTTGGTAGTGTCGGTCCGCAACAAATTGTTCGACTGGAACATTTTCAAACAGAAACAATACCCGGAGGTTTCCGTCATTTGTGTCGGCAACCTCACCGTGGGAGGAACGGGCAAGACTCCACACATCGAATACTTGGTCGAATTGCTCAAGCCAAGATACAAGGTGGCTGTGCTTAGCAGAGGCTACAAGCGGCAAAGCTCGGGCTTCATTCTTGCCGATGAGCAATCGAGTTGTATGGAAATTGGGGACGAGCCTTTTCAAATCAAAAGGAAATACCCCGAAATAATGGTGGCCGTTGACAAAAACAGGCAGAACGGGATTGAACGACTGATGAAACTGCCCGAAAACATACGACCGGAAGTGATCTTGCTGGACGACGGATTCCAGCACAGATGGGTGAAGCCATCCTACACCATCGTGCTTTCAGACTATAACAGGCCGATATACGAAGACACTCTTTTACCCGCAGGACGGCTTCGCGAAACCATCGGGAGCTTGACAAGGGCCAACATAGTCCTCGTCACGAAATGCCCGAAAGACATGAAGCCAATCGACATGCGTATCGCATCCAACAGTTTCAAGCTCTTCCCATACCAGAGCCTGATGTTCACCACCACCACCTACGGACAACTTACTCCCCTTGACGGAAATTGCAAGGCACTTGCCTTGCCCGAGCTGGTGGGCAAAGAAGTCCTGCTGGTCACCGGAATTGCTTCTCCGGACCCGTTGGTGAAGAAGTTGAGCGAGTTTTCGACGAAAGTGAAGCACCTGGCATTTGCCGACCACCACAACTTCATTGAAAACGATCTGGAAACAATCGCCGAACAATTCAGCGAATTGACGGAAAACAAGAGGATGATCGTGGTCACGGAAAAAGATGCCGTCAGGCTATCGTCCTTGAACTTGCCCGAAGAAATAAAACCGTTTATTTATTACATACCCATAAAAGTGGTTTTTCTGAACGAAGAAGAAAACCTGCTTTTCAATAAAAAGATTTTGAACCATGTTAGAAAAAATTCAAGAGACAGCAAATTACATAAAGCAGAAAGTATCTGAAATACCTGCGTATGCCATCATACTCGGAACCGGACTGGGCGAACTCGCCGCAGAAATCACTGACCAGGAAACCATTCCCTACGAAAACATTCCCAACCTTCCTGTATCAACCGTGGAAGGGCACAGCGGGAAGCTGATTTTTGGAAAGTTAGGCTCCAAACGGGTGATCGCCATGCAAGGCCGTTTTCACTTCTACGAAGGTTACGACATGAAGCAGGTGACTTTCCCGGTGCGCGTGTTCAAAGCCTTGGGCGTGGAATACCTGTTCGTGTCGAATGCAGCAGGAGGAATGAACGGAAGCTTCGACGTGGGCGACATCATGCTGATCGACGACCACATCAACCTGTTTCCCGAACACCCGCTCCGAGGCAAAAACTTCAACGAACTGGGTACCCGTTTTCCCGACATGAGTGAGGCATACAACAAGGAGCTGCGCTTGCTCGCCATGGACATCGCTAAAGAAAAAAACATCAAGCTGCAACACGGCGTGTATGTGGGCACGCAAGGCCCAACTTTCGAAACTCCAGCCGAATACAACTACTTCCGCATCATCGGCGGCGATGCCGTGGGCATGTCCACTGTTCCCGAAGTGATTGTGGCCAACCATGCCAAAATGAAAGTGCTTGCTTTTTCCATCATCACCGACTTGGGTGTGATCGGCAAAATCGTGGAAGTGACACACGAAGAGGTGCAAGAGGCCGCCAAAATTGCCCAACCCAAGATGGCGGAAATTATCCGGACTGTGGTGGAGAGAATTTGAGAAGAATTCCTTAAACAGAATAAGGCAAGTAGATCAAATCCAGATATATAACGGATGATTTACTTGTCTTTCTATTTCAACTAAAACATATTTTTTTAAAGAACCTATGCGCACAGAAATATCTACGCTCGGCGAATTCGGGCTTATAGAACACCTCACCAAAAACATCCAGCTCAAAAACGAATCTTCCCTCAAAGGAGTAGGAGACGATGCAGCAGTACTCCATTACCCGGAGAAAGAGGTGCTGGTGACAACCGATTTGTTGCTCGAAGGAATTCACTTCGACCTCACCTACGTTCCGCTCAAGCATTTGGGCTACAAATCGGCAGCGGTCAATTTTTCGGACATTTACGCCATGAATGGCCAACCCAAGCAAATCACCGTTTCGCTCGGGATCTCCAAACGCTTTTCGGTGGAAGATCTGGAGGATTTCTATGAGGGCTTGCAGTTGGCTTGCGAAGTGTATGCCGTGGACTTGGTAGGCGGAGACACCACCTCTTCTCTCACCGGACTCACCATTAGCATCACTTGCATTGGCGAAGGAGAAAAGGACAAAATCGTCTATCGCAATGGTGCCAAAGACACTGATCTGATCTGTGTTTCGGGCGATTTGGGGGCAGCCTATATGGGTCTCCAACTTTTGGAACGGGAAAAATCGGTGTTTGATGGAAAGTCGGATTTTGCCCCCGACTTTGCCGGAAAAGAATACCTGCTGGAACGGCAATTGAAACCCGAAGCGCGCAAAGATATTGTGGAAGTTTTGACAAAAGAAGGGATCGTTCCCTCATCGATGATGGACATTTCGGACGGGCTTGCCTCGGAACTATTGCATATCTGCAAGCAAAGCCAAGTGGGTTGCCGCTTGTTCGAAGAGCGGATTCCTATCGATTATCAAACAGCCGTGATGGCAGAACAATTCAATCTGAATGTAACCACAGTGGCCCTGAGCGGCGGCGAAGACTACGAGCTGATTTTCACCGTACCCTTGCACCAGCACGACAAGGTGTCGTCTATGAAAGGGGTACACGTGATAGGGCACATCACCTCCGATTCGCTCGGCAGATACTTGGTGACGCGCGATGGTGCAGAAATTGAACTCAAGGCGCAAGGCTGGAATTCCCTGTCGTAGGTTCAAAAAATAGATTAACAATATTACTTAAACTTTTTAGGCTGGATCAAAAATATTTTTAATCCAGCCTAAAAAATTATTAGCCCTTTCATCTCCTTACGCCAAATCGAACATCGCCTGGGCCACTTTCGGCAAGTTTCCCTGATTCAATCCCGCTAAACAAATTCGACCAGTGTCGATGATGTAGATAGCCGACTTTTCCCGAAGCTCCCTGGCTTGATCGGCCGTGTAGCCCGTGTAGCTGAACATTCCACGCTGATCCAGCAAATATTGATAACGTGCCGGATCACCCCCCAAATCCACGATTTGCCGAAAAAGCTCTTGGCGCATCGAGAGAATGCGGGTGCGCATTTCTTCCACCTCGTCAAACCATTTCTGGCGAAGAACATCGTTGCTCAAAACCCGTGAAACCAAGTGTCCACCGAAAGAAGGCGGGCTGGAATAATTCCGGCGAACAGTCGCCTTGAGTTGTCCTCGAACGGTCTGGGCTGCTTTCGCATCTTCGCACACCACCGACAAGCCTCCTACCCTTTCCCCATAGAGCGAAAATATTTTTGAAAACGAATTGCTTACAAAGAACACCAAGCCTGCATCGGCCATCGCACGTATCGCGTAGGCATCCCCGACGAGTCCTTCGCCAAGACCTTGGTAAGCCATGTCCAAAAATGGCACCAGTTCCCGCTCTTTCAGCAAGGCTATTAATTCGTCCCATTGATCGTTTGTTAAGTCTGCACCCGTGGGATTATGGCAGCAAGGATGCAGCAGCACAACGTCCTGCCGATTGAGTCCGTTCATGAAATTCTTGATGGTCTCAAAATCGACACTCCGCTTCACTTTGTCAAAATAAGGGTATTCCCCCACCTCAAAACCAGCTCCGCGAAAGATCGACTTGTGGTTTTCCCAAGTCGGATTGCTTACGTACACTTTCGATTGAGGAAACCAGCGAAACAAGAAATCGGCACCAACTTTCAATGCCCCAGAGCCTCCAAGGCTTTGGATGGTGGCCACCCGTCCATCCTTGAGCGCAGCGGATTCTTCGCCAAAAAGCAATTTCTGAATTCCCAGGCAATAGCTTGCCATTCCATCCATCGGCAGATAGAGCGAAGGCCCTTTTTCTTCTTCAAAATAAGCAACCCTTGCTTTGGCAACACTATCCAATTGCGGAATGATGCCGTCCCCGTCGTACTAGAGGCCGATACTGAGGTTTACTTTTTCGGCACGCGGGTCGGCTTTGTATGCCTCCATCAAAGACAAGATGGGGTCTCCGGCATACTCTTCTATCGTTTCAAACATGTATTTGTTATTTATTTTCTATTCTATTATGTGTAATTTGCCGGCAAACAGGCCTGCGCATTTCGCAATCAACCGGCATTGCTGGCTTTCACAAAACTTTCGAGACTGCATTTCACCATGCTTTCGATGGAATTATCCGTAAAAAAGGCCATGTGCTGGGTCATCACCACATTGGGGAATTGGCGCAAGTAAGCCATATTCCGGTTGGCGATGATGTCGGTTCGCCTGTCCTGATGATAAATACCAGCCTCGTCTTCAAACACGTCCAAGGCCAACGCCCCGATCTTTTTCGTTTCAATACCTTCAATCATGGCATCTATCTCCATCAGCTCGCCCCGCGAACAATTGACCAAAGTAACTCCCTGCTTCATCTTGTCAAGGGCTTCTTTGTTGATAATGTATTTTGTCCCTTTTGTCAACGGAATGTGAAGCGTAATGATGTCACTCTTTTTCAGGATGGTGTCCAGATCGACAAATTCGGCATACGGTTCGAGTTCAGGCTTGACCTTCCCCGTAGGAGAATATGCCAGAATTTTGCACCCGAAACCGGAAAGCAAGCGGATCACAGCAGCACCGATCGATCCCGTACCCATCACTCCCACCGTGCTTCCTTTGATTTCTTTGCCATCCAATCCAATCAGGGAATAATCGTTCACATTGCCACGAAACATAGCTGCCTTGTATTTCCTCAGCGAAAGAAGCATCATCATGAGGGTGAATTCGGCCACACCGTCCGGCTTGTAGGACGAATTGGTCACAAGCATCCCCTTCTGCTCGGCATAAGCCACATCGATATGGTTCACCCCGACCGTCCGGGTAGAAATGTGTTCTACGCCATTTTTCCTTAACATATCAATTATCTCCTTATCGATCTGGGCATAAGCCAAAATACTGATCCCGTAAGCACCTTCCGTCAGGTGAATATTTTCTTTCGTAATGGGGTCTTCCGTTGAGACCACCTCCAGGCCGAGGCTTTTTTTTATCTTGTCGAAATGCACAAGTTCGTCAAAACGCACATCAAAAGCGATAATCTTCATATTCATTATTTGTAATTACATCCATAACCTTAAACATTTCCCCAAAACAATCAGCTTTTAGAGACAAGCTACAAAAAGAACCGCCCCCAAGCGAACCCCGTTTCAACCTGCGAAGATAATCAAACGAATTCTGAAATGAAACATTTAGTGTATCGTGGAGTAATTTTAGGGAACCCATGCCATCCCCGGAAAGAAGAGGAGGAAAGCATTCACTCTCCATATAACAGGTATTTTTTCCTCAAAATGCGGTATTTGTTCAAATCGGGCAGCCACGATTTCCGGATCTCGCCAGCCGTTTTTCCCTCAACAATCTGTTTGCGAAGCAGATCACTTCCAGCCAATTTGTCGATGAATTCAGGTGAAGAGAAGAAAGCCGCCCTTTGTCCCGAAAGATTGTAAAAACGGATCAGCCATTCCAAATTGAGTCCAGACGGCTGTTTTGCCTTCCTCAGGTCGATGCCATAACATAGCTTGTCCTTTTGGAGGGGATTCGGATCAAATCCTGGAAGGGCTTTCGGCACAAAGGAAAATTGCCCGAACTTGGAGTCTGGAAAACCTACCACCTGAAACGGAAAAAGAGTCCCCCTCCCAACACTCACCTTCGTGGCCTCGAAGAAGCAAAGCGAAGGGTAAAGTCTGATAGACTGATCGTTGGGCAAGTTGGGAGAAGGCTTCACGGGCAGGGAATATGCCTGGCCATGCTTCCATCCGCTCATCAACACCCATTTGAGCTTGCACCTGACACCGCCCCGTAGCCAGCCCTCGCCATTTATCATGGAGGCCAATTCAGCAACAGTCAGCCCATAAAGCACCGGAATGGGATGCATTCCCACGAAAGACCGATATTTCACATCGAGCACAGGACCATCCACCACATCGTTGGGGTTGGGCCTGTCCAGAACAATCACCTCGACACCCTTTTCAGCACAAGCCTCCATCACATAGTGCAAGGTGCTGATATAGGTATAAAACCGTGCGCCAACATCCTGAATATCGAACACCACTGCATCCACACCCTCCAACTGCGAAAGTTGAGGCTTATAATTTTTCCCATAAAGTGAAATTACCTCTAAGCCTGTTTTTGAATCCTTTCCGTCCTGAATTTTCGCACCGGCAGCCGCATCACCACGGAATCCATGTTCCGGAGCAAATATTTTCCCGACACGAACGCCTGAAGACAACAAAGCATCTATCAAAAAGACACCATTACTTAACCGGGAAGTTTGATTTACGACAACAGCAACCCGCTTTCCTCGAACAGCTGACAATATTTCAGACAAATTATCAGCACCTAACTTCAAGGAAATTCCTTCAACAGAATGACCAATCTGAATGTTTATTAGAAATATGAAGAAGATTAATGAATATTTTCGCATAGAAGAAAATTATTTCACTAAATTTATGACAAATTTTCGACCTGAATTAAGTGCAAACTTATGGCTTTTTTCAGGAAGTATCAAAATTATAAGTTGAAAAGTAATTTTTATGTGGAGGGCAAGAATTATGGATCCATTTGAAATTATTGAACAGTACTACGAAAAGGACTCGCCATCATACAACATATTGGTGCGCCACAGCAGCGATGTAGCCAACAAGGCAGTGAAAATTGTGACGAATCATCCCGAATTAAACATCGACAAAAAGTTCGTGTGGGAAGCAGCCATACTGCACGACATAGGCATTTTCCTGACAAATGCACCCGAAATAGAATGCTACGGAACGTTTCCCTACATCGCTCACGGATTTCTGGGACATGACTTGCTGCTACGCCACCACCTGCCAAAACATGCTCTCGTTTGCGAACGCCACACTGGAGCGGGGCTTAGCGTGGAAGAAATCACCCACTTAAAGCTTCCTCTTCCCCTTCGGGATATGCGCCCGGCGAGCATCGAGGAGCAAGTGATTTGTTTTGCTGATTGCTTTTTTTCGAAATCCAACTTAGAAGTGGAAAAGACTCCCGAAAAAGTGCTGAATGGCCTTTCTAAATTCGGGAAAGATGGAGCAAGGCAGTTTGAAAAATGGTGCGAACTATTTTTGTAAAATTCGGCATTTGCAAACCGACGCCACTAATTCACAAAACGCGAAAAACAAAAATATTTTTAACAAAGCACCTAATTCTAAAAAGAAACGTAAACTCCTGAAACCGTATGCCCAATCTTTGTTAAAAGATTGGGCATTATTACACTTTTAATTGGCGGAAGTACTTATTATAGATATATTTGTACTGTGTTTTTCATGGTATTAGATTTAAGGTTAACAATGTGAAGATTGGTTGTCGGGATGACAACCTTTTTCTTTTTCATCACTTCAGATCTTCCATGAATGGAAAGAATTCTCGAAGTGTAGCACAACTCCCCCTTTCATCCCGCACGATCGTTCCTACAGCTTGGTCAGATTCAACAGCACATCAAAGGCGATGGGGCAAGTGTACGTATTTTTAACAGTCAGCTTGTAGATCTGCACGAAATTCTTCCTGTCGGTGTGAGGGTATTCCCGGCACGCTTTGGGGCGCGATTCGTATATCGAGCAATAGTTGTCGGGCATCAGGAAAGGGCAAGGCATGGTCTTGAACACGTAGTCGTTGTCCTCGTCCACCCGCAAAAAGGTCTTCACCACTTCGGAGGGCTTCATCCTCAACGCCTTTGCCAACCGTTCAATGTCCCTGTCGTAGATGGCAGGCCCAAGCGATTTGCAACAGTTTGCACATTGGAGGCATTCAATCCTCTCCGAGGCCTCCTCGTGGAGGGCATGAACCTCGTTGTCCATCTTCTCCAAACGCTTCTTGTTTTTCTTCAGATGAGCCAGAAACACAGGTTCCATTTTTTGAGCCTGCACGGACAAGTTCTCAGAAGTATAGTTTTTCATTTTCGCGGTCTTCTGGCCTTGTCAACTCGCCTACCAAAGGCACTCTCATCCTCACTTTGATTTCACTCACTTCGTATTTGTGCCCGATGAGGTACATCAATTTGGCCAGGGTGGCTTCCAGAGTCATATCAAAACCGCCTATCACGCCCGCCTTGAGCAACTCGTTTCCCGTTTCATACCGTTGCATTTCCACACAGCCAACCGCGCACTGGGTCACATTGACGATGATGATCCCTTTTTTCACAGCATTGCGTATCAGGTCGATGAACCACTCCAGTTTGGGAGCATTGCCCGACCCGAATGTTTCAAGGATCACCGCCTTGATTCCCGGAGCACCAAGTATGGCTTCAACCACCGCCGGAGTAATGCCAGGGAATAGTTTCAGGATGATAATGTTGGTATCCACCAAATAGTGGAAACGTGGTTTCTTGTCGAAGTTGGGTTGCAAGATAGCACTTCGCTCGTAACGGATCTGTATGCCCGATTTGGCCAAGTAGGGATAATTGAACGACTTGAAAGCACTGAAATTATCGGCATTCACCTTCACCGTGCGGTTTCCGCGCAGGAGGTAGTTCTGGAAAAAGATACACACTTCCGGCACAATGGGCTGCCCGATATTGTCCTTGTCGGCAGCAATCTCGATGGCAGTAATCAAGTTTTCTTTGGCATCCGTCCGAAGCTTTCCGATGGGCAATTGGGCACCTGTGAGGACAATCGGCTTGGTGAGGTTTTCGATCATGAAACTAAGTGCGGAAGCTGTGAAGGCCATGGTGTCGGTGCCGTGAAGGATCACAAAGCCATCGTATTGGTCGTAGTTGTCCTCGATCATTTTCAGCAATCGCTGCCAATGATCGGGACTAATGCCTGAAGAATCGATCGGAGGTTCGAAAACGATGGAATCGACATTGAAATTGAACTTGTCAATTTCCGGAAAATGATTTTTCAGATGCACAAAATCAAAGGATTCCAACGCAAATGTTACTGGATTTTCTATCATACCGATAGTCCCTCCTGTATAAATCAAGAGGATATTTGCATTAGAGTCAATCATTTATCTATAAATTTTTCTTAAATCAAATTCAAAGGACTGTGCAAATTTAGCAAATAGTTTGTTTGCTTTCGCAGAACCAATATAAAAAGCTGTTAGCCAAAAGCCGTTAGCCTTTAGCTGATAGCTGTTAGCTTGCTATTTGACTACTAACTGCTAATTGATGAAAGATCAGGAAACACGGATTTGACATTTTGCGCTATCACTGCCGCAAAATCTTCGAGATCAAGCTTTAAGGCTTCGGCCACGGCCTCATAAACTTCCTGGATAGACAGCTCGCTCTCGTCTGTTTCGCAAAACATAGCATCCAACGGGATCAGTTGCAATCCTTCGGGACGGAATTTTGCCCCGATGGTGAATTTGAATCCCAGCTTCACCAATTGTCTCGTGAGCTCCGGTTTCCCCCTGAAACCATGAATGATCCAAGGTTGAGCCGGCCGATAATGTTTGTAAAGCGCAATCAGATCCTCCCATGCTTTCACACAGTGGATGATGAGTGGTTTTTTAAGTTTTTCGGAAAGAAGAATGTGGCGTTCGAAAACCTGCCTTTGGATGCCCAGTTCGGGTCCCTTCAGTTTGTCCAAACCAGCTTCGCCGATAGCGACGATGTGCTTGTTCGAAGCAATTTCCTCGAGGTAAAGAAGTTGGGCTTCGGCATCCTCGCTATGCCAGGGGTGAATTCCACAAGTAAAAAAACATTTCGGGTAAGAACCTACGGCGTCCTCATACCCTAACGGAAAGACATTCAAGATATACGAATGATAGGGGTCGTCGCTATCATCAGATACTAAATTGTAGGTGTGTATGTCGTATAAATCCATAAAAGATAAATAAAGTCCAACATCGCCAGGTCACGGAACGGGATCGTATCCATGGCCTCCCCAGGGATGGCACCGGGCAATTCGCTTCAATGCAAGCAATCCACC
>ERZ778028.2472-NODE-2472-length-13270-cov-4.506319_pt1 | contig 13270 bp, 15 predicted proteins | sample MGYA00375758_ERZ778028 | MGnify/ENA primary metagenome ERZ778028 (study PRJEB29350, sample SAMN05389828) | bioreactor metagenome | isolation source: Thiocyanate bioreactor | place: South Africa: University of Cape Town | collected 2014-03-17 ... | reverse complement strand
CCTGCTGGTGGCGCTGTACATGCTGTATCAGAGCCGGGCGGTGCTGGGCCTTTGACTTCCTCAGGCGCCTAGCAGCAGGTACAGCCCTGTTTGAGCCGCTGGGCAATGGCCAGATAGGTGCGGCGCAGCTTCATCAGCTCCATGCGGATGAGCTTGTCCTTGGCCTGGCGGGCCAGGTCCAGGCAGGCGTCCGCCCGCGCCTCATAGGCGAGCGGGCTGTAAGGTGACACGCTTTCCACTAGGAGCGCGACTTGCGCCGGCCTTCATCCCAACTGGCCCAGGCCAGCACACCTCCCAAAAGGGTGATGCCGCCAAAAGCGGCGACGACGAGAATATCCGCGATGGTCATGACGCGCTCCCCAGGATTTCACTGCCTGTATGCCGCGCAGGGCTGCCGCCCCGGAATTGGGGACCCTCCGTAAGGGAAATCCCGTAGTGGCCGCACGGCTATCGCCTCACGGCTCGGCAGCGTCCTCCTCGTCGATCAGGATGCGGACGGCGTCGCCGTCCAGGTCTTCATACTGGCCGCTGGCGAAAGCCCAGAGCAGCAGCGCCAGCAACACCAGGCCGGAAACCAGCGCGGCGAGGATGATCATGCCCATGCCTTCCATCGCCGGCCCTATCCCCGCGCCAGCCGCAGCGCGTTCAATGTCACCAGGATCGAGGAGCCCGCCATGGTCGCGGCCGCCACCAGCGGCGTCACCATGCCCAGGGCCGCCAGCGGAATGGCGGTGAGATTATAGGCCACCGCCACCGCGAAATTCTGCAGCACCAGACGGCGGGCGCGGCGGGCCACATCCACCGCCTCGGTGATCGCGGACAGGTCATCGCCCCGCAGCACCATGTCGGCGGCGCGCTGGCTGATATCGGTGGCGTTGCCCGGCGCGATCGAGACATGGGCCAGCGCCAGAGCGGCGGCGTCATTGATGCCGTCGCCCACCATCAGCACCTTGCGCCCGGCGGCGCGCAGGGACTCCATGCGGGCCGCCTTCTGCTGCGGCGTCACGCCTGCCTGCCAGGAGCTGATCCCCGCCTCGGCGGCGATGCGGGCGGCGATGTCGGCCCGGTCGCCGGTCAGCATCTCGCTGCGGATTCCGCGTGTCCGCATCGCTTCGATCAGCGCGGGCGCGGCGGGCCGGATGACGTCGGAAAAATCGAACCCCTGCGGCGCGCCGTCGCCGTCGCGATACCAGAGCGGGCTGTCGCCACGCGCCCCGATCCAGGCGGCGCTGCCCAGTCTTTCCGCGCCGCGGGAAAGTCCCTGCCCCGTGCTCTCGGTCACGCCCTGCGCCACCGGTCCGGGTCCGGCCGCCGCCGCCAGCGCCCGCGCATAGGGATGGCTGCTGGCGCGGGCGATCCGCGCGGCGCGGTCCAACAGGCCGGGCGGCAGGGCCTCGGCGTTGCGCAGCACCGGCATCCCCAGAGTCAGCGTGCCGGTCTTGTCCAGCACCGCCAGATCCACCTCGGCCAGCCGCTCCAGCGCATCGCCGGATTTGACGAACACGCCGCGCCGGAACAGCCGCCCCGTCGCCACCACCTGCACGGCGGGCACGGCCAGGCCCAGGGCGCAGGGACAAGTGATGATCAGCACCGTGATGGCGCTGGTCACCGCGACCGACAGGCTCGCGCCCACCACCAGCCAGCCGCCCAGCACCAGCGTCGAAAGGACAAAGACGGCGGGCACATACAGCCGCGCCGCGCGGTCGGCCAGCCGCACATACTGGCTGCGCGACTGCTGCCCGGCTTCCAGCAGCCGCGCCAGATCGGCCACCAGCGAATCCTCGACCCGCGCCGTGGCCCGCAGCACCACCGGCGCGCCAGACACGATGGACCCCGCCAGCGCCGTCATGCCTTGCGATACCGCCTTGGGCAGCACTTCGCCCGTCACCAGCGACACATCCAGGTCGGTATCGCCTTCCAGCACGCCGTTGACCGGCACCCGCTCGCCGCCCGCCACCAGCACCCGGTCACCCACTGCGATGTCGCGCGCCGAGACGGTTTCGAGCGTGTCCTGCGGCCCCAGCCGCCGCACCAGCAGCGACTGCAGCGCCAGCAGATGGCGCGCCGCGCCCCGCGCCTTGTCGCGCAGGCGATAATCGAGATAGCGGCCCACCAGCAGCAGGAAGACCAGCATCACCGCGGCGTCGAAATAGGTGTGGGCCGCCTGGTTTGCCGCCTGATAGAGGCTGAGGCCCAGCGCCAGCACCACTGCCAGGCTGATCGGCAAATCCATGTTGGCGGTGCGCGCCTTCAGGCCCTTCCAGGCCGAGCGGAAAAAGGGCCGGCCGGCATACAGCGACGCGGGCACGGTGACGACGGCCGCCAGCCAGAAAAAGCCCTGGCGCAAGGCCGGCGCCATGTCGCTGCTGTACCAGACCGCATCGGTCAGCCCCATCGCCAGCACCGTCCCCAGTCCGGAGACCGCCAGACAGCGCAGCAGGAAACGGCCTTCGGCATCCTCGGCGCTCAGGGTTTCCGCCGCCTCGAACGGCCGGGCCTGGTATCCCAGATCGCGCAGCCGCCGCAGCACCGCCTGGGGCGCGAAATCATGGCCCCGCACCAGCAGCTTGCCGGTGGACAGGTTGAGGCGCGCAAAGGCGACGCCGGGCAAGGCCGTCACGCCCTTTTCGATCTTGGCGATGCACCCGGCGCAGCGCGCGCCCGTCACCGCCACCTCGAAGCTTTCGCAGTCCGCGTCGCGGCGCACATGCCGGGAGAGATCGTCGGCATGGTCCGGCGGCGCCAGGGAGAGCGTCAGCGCACCCATAGCCGCCGTCCCGCCTGAAAGGGTTGCCGGCCCTGGTTCCGCACCTGGACATCCCAATTGCCGGGCGCGACGCCGGCGATTTCGACGCGATAATGGCCGGGAGATACCGGACGCAGGGTTATCGTATGGTCCCGGTTCTTGTCGCTGGGATGGCGCAACAGGCCGGTAAGCTCCAGGCCTTCCCGGCCCACGCCCGCGCGGTCCCGCACCACAAGGTCGATCCGCACCTGGCCGGAGGCCAGCCGCGTGGCGTCGATCTGCGCCGACCAGCCCAACCGCGCCTGCTCGCCGCGCCGGGCGATGGTCTGGTTGTAGGACACACCCTGCAGATAGGGCTTCTGCTCGTCCTCGCCGCGGAAGCTGCCCACCGCCAGCGAGATGAAGGCCAGGTTCGTGACCAGGATCACGCCGAAAAATCCGGCCATCAGCAGCAGGACGCCGCGTCCCGTCAGGGGTTTCTTCATGGCTTTTCTCCGGTGACGAAGGCGGTCGTGGTGGCGCGGCTTTCGGCGCCATCGGCCAGGGTGAAGGTCACCGAACGGCTGGCCGCCAGGTCGTCCCGCGCCACCGTCACCAGCACGCGCAGGGTGCGTATCCGGTCGGCTTCGACCCGCACCGGCAACCCGCCCTCGACCGGACCGATGCCGATGGCGGTGACGGCGCGCGCCTTGAGACCGGAAACCTCCAGCCGCAGGGTCCGCGCCTGGTTCGACCGGTTCATGACCTTGAGGGTATAGGCATTGCGGACCCCGCCGTCGGTCAGCGTGACATGATCGGGATTGCGGTCGCGCATCACATCCAGGTCCAGGCTGTGGCGGTTGGTGAAGGTCAGCAGCAGGATGCCCGACACCAGCACCAGCACCGCCCCATACAGCACGGTGCGCGGGCGCACGAACCGATAGCGCGCGGGCTCGCCGCGCTCACGGCGGCCGATGTTGGCGTCGGTATCGAAGGCGATCAGGCCCGTCGGCTGGCCGATCCGGCGCATGACATCGTCGCAGGCGTCGATGCACAGGCCGCAATTGATGCATTCCAGCTGCGCGCCGTCGCGGATGTCGATGCCCATGGGACAGACCGCGACGCACTGGTTGCAGTCGATGCAGCTTCCCCGCCCGTCCCAGCTTTCGCCCTTGCGGTGCGGGCCACGCGGCTCGCCCCGGTCGCGGCGATAGGTGACGCCCAGCGCGTCATTGTCGGTCATCGCCGCCTGGATGCGCGGCCAGGGACACATATAGGTGCAGACCTGCTCGCGCATCAGCCCGCCCAGGGTATAGGTGGTGAAAGTAAGGCCCGCGATGGCGGCATAGGTGCCCAAACCGGCGGTGCCGGTCACCAGCTGATGCAGCAGGGTGGGCGCATCGCTGAAATAGAACACCCAGGCGCCGCCGGTGGCCACGGAAAAGGCCAGCCATACCGCGTGCTTGGAGACGCGCTTGGCGACCTTGGAAACGCTCCAGGGCGCGGCGGCCAGGCGGATGCGCGCGCCGCGGTCGCCCTCGATCTTGGTCTCGACCCAGATGAACAGGTCGGTCCACACCGTCTGGGGACAGGAATAGCCGCACCACAGCCGCCCGAACAGCGCGTTGATCAGGAACAGCGCCACCGCCGCCAGGATCAGCAGGCCGGTGATGTAATAGACTTCCTGGGGCCAGATCTCGATGAAGAAGAAATAGAGGCGCTGGCGCTCCAGATCCACCAGCACCGCCTGGCCCGGCGCGGCGGCGCCCCGGTCCCAGCGCAGCCAGGGCACCAGATAGTAGATGCTGAGGGTGACGGCCATCATCGCCCATTTGATGCTGCGATAAAGGCCCTCGGCTTCCTTGGGATAGATCGGAACGCGCGACTTGTAGAGCTTGCGGTTCGCCGCGCTGTTGGACGCCTGGGCATCGGACCGGGCCACGCCTTCCGCCGCCATGTTAGGGGCGGCCGCCGCGCCGGGAGTCGCGCGCGATATGACCGTATGCTTGTCCATGATGTGTGCGTTAGTCTCCACCACCCAGATTGTGGACATAGACCGCCAGGGCCTTGATCTCTTCCGGCGTCAGGCGCCCGCTCCAGCTGGGCATCACGCCGTTATGGCCGTTCCATATCTGGTCGCGCACCGCCGCCAGGCTGCTGCCATACAGGGTTTCGTTATCGGTCAGATCGGGCGCGCCCATTTCGCGCGAACCCTTGCCGCCCGGACCGTGACACGCGGCGCAATTCTCGGTAAACAGCACCTTGGCCCGATCGACCGCGCGCGGATTGGCGTCCCGGCCCGACAGGTGCAGCACATAGGCCGCCAGGTCGTCCACCTGCTGTTCCTTGATGATACCGTCGCGTCCGAAGGCCGGCATCTGGGACTGGCGGGTGTTGGCATGATCCGCCCGCACGCCCACGGTGATGGTGTGCTGGATGTCGGCCAGCGTACCGCCCCACAGCCAGACATCGTCATTCAGGTTGGGATAGCCGGGCGCGCCCTGCCCGCCCGCGCCATGGCACGGCACGCAATTGTCACCGAACAGCATGCGGCCCTGCGCCATGGCGAACTGGAGCAGATCGGGATTGCGCTGGATTTCGGCGAGACTGGCCTTGCCCAGCGCCGCTTCCTGCCCGGCGCGCGCCTGCTTGAGCGCCGTCACATTCGCCGTCACCTCGTCGCGCAGCGAATGATTCAGGAGACCGCGCGTATAGCCGGTGATGCCGGGCCAGGCCGGATAGAGCACCCAATAGCCGATGGCCCAGACGATGCAGAGATAGAACAGTCCCAGCCACCATTTGGGCATCGGCGTGTCCAGCTCCTTGATGCCGTCCCATTCATGACCGGTGGTCTGGGTGCCGGTGACGTCGTCGATTTCCTTCTTGGACATCAGGCGTCCTCATCCTTCAGGGGAATGCGCGCCGCGTCCTGGAAGCGGGCGCGGTTGCGCGGCCAATAGGCCCAGACCAGGACCACCGCGAACAGCATCATGAAATAGACGGAGCTCCAGCTCTTGGCGAAAGCCAGCACATCCTCATAGGCCCAGTTGTGCATGATCATCTGCGGTGCTCCGGCGCGCTGGCCTGATAGCTCTTGAAGTCCACCAGTGTGCCCAGCATCTGCATATAGGCGATCAGGGCATCGCCCTCGCTGATAAGGGCGGGATTGCCGTCAAAGTCGCGGGCCGCCGCCTTGGGATAACGCTTCTGGAAATCCTCCAGCCCGTCGGCATTGGGGTCGGCCTGCGCCTCCAGGTCGGCCTTGGCCTGCGCCACCTGCTCGTCGCTGTAGGGTACGCCCACCGTCCGGTTGGCCAGCAGCATGTTGCGGACCTGGCGATAGTCCAGCGGCTTGGAGAATAGGAAGCGATAAGGCGGCATGATGGATTCGGGCACCGCCGCGCGCGGATCGGCCAGATGGGCGCGGTGCCATTCGTCAGAATACTTGCCGCCCACCCGCGCCAGGTCGGGGCCGGTCCGTTCCGAACCCCATTGGAAGGGATGGTCGTACATGCTTTCCGCAGCCAGGCTGTAATGGCCATAGCGTTCCACCTCGTCGCGCAGGGTGCGGATCTGCTGGCTGTGGCAGACATAGCAGCCTTCGCGGACATAGATGTTGCGGCCCGCCAGCTCCAGCGGGGTGTAGGGCCGCATACCGCTGACCTTTTCCACCGTGCCGTTGACCCAGAACAGCGGGGCGATTTCCACCGCGCCGCCCACCGCCACCACCAGGATGATGGCGATGAGCAGGACGATGGAGTTCTTCTCAAGCCAGGCGTGTTTCATCACGCAGCCTCCACCGCGGGCACGGGCGCGGGCGCTGGCGCCGCCGCCGGCGATCCGGACCGGATCGTCTTCCAGAGATTGAATGCCATGAGCAGGGTTCCCGCCAGGAAGAGCAGGCCGCCAAGGGCCCGGATGATGTAATAGGGATGCATCGCCTCCACGACCTCGACAAAGGCGTATTCCAGGAAGCCGAAGTCGTTATAGGCGCGCCACATCAGGCCCTGCATGATGCCGGCGACCCACATCGAGGTGATGTAGAGCACGATGCCCAGGGCGGAGAGCCAGAAGTGCCATTCCACCATCGCGTTGGAATAGAGCTTCTTCTTCCACAGCCAGGGCACCAGGCAGTAGATCGCGCCGAAGCTGATATAGGCGACCCAGCCCAGCGCGCCGGAATGCACATGCCCGACGGTCCAGTTGGTGTAGTGCGACAGCGCGTTGACCGCCTTGATGCTCATCACCGGGCCTTCAAAGGTGGCCATGCCGTAGAAGGCGACCGAAACCACCATCATGCGCAGGACCGGATCGGTGCGCAGCTTGTCCCAGGCGCCCGACAGGGTCATCATGCCGTTGATCATGCCGCCCCAGCTCGGCATCCACAGGATGATCGAGAAGGTCATGCCCAGCGTCTGCGCCCAGTCGGGCAGCGCCGTATAGAGCAGATGGTGCGGACCGGCCCAGATATAGATGAAGGTCAGGCTCCAGAAATGGAGGATGGAGAGCCGGTAGGAATAGACCGGCCGCTCCGCCCGCTTGGGGATGAAATAGTACATGATCGCCAGGAAAGGCACGGTCAGGTAGAAGGCGACCGCGTTGTGGCCGTACCACCATTGGGTCAGCGCGTCCTGCACGCCGGAGAACAGCGAATAGCTCTGGGTCTCCAGCAGCGACACCGGCACCGCCAGATTGTTGACGATATGCAGGATCGCGATGGTGATGATGAAGGCCAGATAGAACCAGTTGGCCACATAGATGTGCGGCTCGCGGCGCTTCCACAGCGTGCCCATGAAGACCAGCAGATAGCAAACCCAGACGATGGTCAGCCAGATATCGGCATACCATTCCGGTTCGGCATATTCGCGGCTCTGGCTGATGCCCAGCAGATAGCCGGTGCCGGCCAGCACGATGAAGGCGTTGTAGCCCCAGAACACCAGCCAGGAGAGCGAGCCGCCCCACAGCCGGGCCCGGCAGGTCCGCTGCACCACATAGAAGGACGTCGCGATCAGCACGTTGCCGCCGAAGGCGAAGATCACCGCCGAGGTGTGCAGCGGGCGCAGCCGCCCGAAATTCGTCCAGGCCTGGTCCGGCAGATAGAACAGATGGGGGAAGGAAAGCTGCAGCGCGATGATGACGCCCACCAGCATTCCGGCGATGCCCCAGAACATCGAGGCGATCACCCCGGCCCGCACCACATCGTCGGCATAGGGCTGGGACTCGTCCTTCGGCGTGCGCCCGACATACATCCACAGGTACCAGGCGCCGGTGATCGCCATGCAGGCGCCGAAGATCCAGGCCTGGGCCACCATCCGCGGATCATGCGACCATGCCGCCTCGAACAGCGCCGCCAGCAGTCCCAGCACGATCACCAGGGGAACGAAATAATGGTCGAACCGCCAGGGCGATTCAGAAACCTGCGCCTGCATACCTGTTTTCCTGTGTTTGCGATGTGTCCTGGGCGTCGCGCCCCGTTTTGACGTGCGCCTGAAGCTGTGCCGGGCGGGCGGCTTCGCGCGCCTGGGCGCACCAGGCGGTCCAGCCCGCGCCCGCCGATGGCCGGGCCGGTGACGGTTCGATGATCATCCGATGTTCCTCCAAGGGCGGGATGGCACGGCGCCCGCGCGCCGCGCCTTGCGCCCGATCAACCGCGGCAAATGGCGGCAAGGGCCGGCAGCGGGGTTTGCCCCGGCCACAGCAGCAAGGCGCCGCAGACCGCCATGGCCAGAAGCAGGACCGCGAAGCCCGCCAGCAGCAGCGAGCGCCCGGCGCAGCAGGACGAAGCGTCCGCACCGGCTCCGCCGCGTCGCCAGGCAAAGGGCCGCGAAGCCCAAAGACCCAGCGGCGCCAGCGCGAGAAGAAGACAGCAGAGCATGGATCATGTCCTAGAACCGGACACCGATGCCTGCCCCGACCAGCCAGGGATTAAGCCGCGCCGAAGCCTGCACCGTGCCGCCGGCGGCGCGGACGGTCGTGCCCATGAATACCTTCTTGACGTCGAAGTTCAGGAAATAGGGACCATCGCCCACCGGCACGTCCGCGCCGGCCTGCAGCGCCCAGCCGAAGCTGTTCTTGAAGCCGATCGGGGCCAGCGCGCTCTTGGGGCTGTAGAAAAACGTATAGTTCACGCCCGCGCCGACATAGGGATGCACGAAGCCGACCGGATCGAAGTGATATTGCGCCGTCACGGTCGGCGGCAGCAGCCAGACGCTGGCGACATTCCCGGCGATGCTGTTGGACACCGTATGCTTGGTGACACCGGCGATGGCCTCGACCGCGATCTTGTCGGTGATGAAATAGGTCAGGTCCGCTTCCGGCACGAAGGAGTCGGTGGCGCGGGTGACGCCGCCGATATTGGCGCCCGCCACGCTGATCCGCGCCGAGGCGTCGGGCATGACGCCCAATCCGCGCAGGCGCAGATAAAACTGGCCTGCCGCGGTGGTGGATCGGGATTCCTGGGCGTGAGCGGCGCCGGCCGTCATCAGAATGGCGGCGGCGGCGAGGACGGCGGCTTTCATGAATCAACCCTTTTTCTGCCGCGGGTTGCGTGACATGCCGCGCCGGGGCCGGGTTTGATCCGGCGCAAACCGGGCCACGAACGGCCAGCATGTCGCAGGCCGCGATGTCGCAGTTGCGCGCGATCAAGGCCGCCGCGCGGCCCCGCCATCAGCCTGCGGCGAAAAGGAGCCGTCCATGCTGACGCCCAAGGCGATCTTCGCGGGTCATGCGCCGCGCTATACCAGCTATCCCACCGCGCCCCATTTCCATCCGGGCGTGACCCCGGCGCGTTATCGCGACTGGCTCGCAGTCCTGCCCGCCGACGCGCCTCTGTCGCTGTATTTCCACATCCCCTTCTGCGACACGCTGTGCTGGTTCTGCGCCTGCCACACCACGGTGGTGAACACCTACACGCCGGTCGCCGAATATCTCGACCTGCTGCTGGACGAGCTGGAGATGGCGGCGCGCGCGCTGCCGGGGCGGCGGACGGTTTCGCACATCCATTGGGGCGGCGGTTCGCCGACCATCCTGACGCCGGACGACATGGCGCGCCTGAACCGCGCGGTGCGGGCGCGGTTCGACGTGCTGCCCGACGCCGCCTTCGCGGTGGAGATCGATCCGCGCGGCTTCGACGCCGCCATGGCGGCGGCGCTGGCCGATTGCGGCGTCACCCGCGCCAGCCTGGGCATCCAGGATTGCGATCCCAAGGTGCAGGTCGCCATCAACCGCATCCAGCCCATGGCGGAGGTGGAGCAATGCCTGGCCCTGCTCCGCCGGAACGGCATCACCGGCATCAATCTGGACTTGGTTTACGGCCTGCCGCATCAGACCCCGGAGAGTTTTGCCCGCACCCTGTCCGCCACCCTGGCGCTGGCGCCGCAACGCATCGCCGTTTTCGGCTATGCCCATGTGCCGTCCTTCAAGAAGCATCAGGCGCTGATCCCCACCGAGGCGCTGCCCGATGTGGATGAAAGGCTGGCGCTGGCCCGGCTGGCGGAAGCCACCATCACCGGCGCGGGGTATCAGGCGATCGGACTGGATCATTTCGCGCGGCCGGAGGATTCCCTGGCACAGGCCGCCCGTCAGGGCACGCTACGGCGCAATTTCCAGGGCTATACCACCGACACCGCCCAGATCCTGCTGGGCTTCGGCGCCTCCGCGATCAGCGCCCTGCCCCAGGGCTACGTCCAGAACCTGGCGGCGACACCGGCCTATCGGGCCGCCCTGCGGACCGGCGATCTGCCGGTGGCGCGCGGCATCGCCCTGACCAGCGAGGACCGGTTGCGGCGCGATGTGATCGAACGGCTGATGTGCGGGCTGTGCGTGGACCTGGGCGAGGTCTGCGGCCGATATGATGCCGCGCCGGATTCGCTGGATTGGGCGCTGGGGGATCTGACGCCCCTGTGCGAGGCAGGCGCAGTGACGGTGCGTCACCGCGTGGTGACGGTCAATCCGGCCATGCCCCAGGCCGCGCGGCTGGCCGCCGCGGTGTTCGACGCCTATCTGGAGGTGGGCGGGGTGCAACATTCCCAGTCCGCCTAGGCGGACCGCCCTGGCCGGTCTCTTTGGTTCCGGCGGCCTTGATCCGGCGCAAGGCGGGGCGGCGGCGGGCTTGTTAGTCTTAACGGATGCCCGCGCCGCAAGCCGGCCGGCAGGAGAACCATGAGCCTCAAGATTGTCCGGCTGGAACTGGGCCGCACGTTCGAAAAGCCCCAGGGCGATCCCCGCCACGGCTATGAATTCGTGGCGCCGATCAATGGACTTGGCCATCTGGACGCGACGGGCTGGGCCGCGGCCCGGGACAAATGCACCGTCCGCAGCTTTCGCCCCTATCAGATGGAGCGGCGCGGCTGGCTGCGGCATGTCGGCCGGGGCTGGCGCTTCGATTACGACCGCGCCGGCAGCGCCGATGACGAGCCCTTCTTCAAGCTGGACCGGCACATCATCGCCAGCGGCCTGTATGTGACCCTGCGCGAGGATGACGGGATCGAACGCCCCTTCAAGATCGTCTCGGTCCAGCCCGCGCGGACGCCGGCGTGAGCGCAATTGGTGCCGTTATTTATTGGGCCGCACGGGCTACGCCCGCGCTCCGCGCCGGGCTGCTCGCTGCTCCCGCCGCCTAGGACGCCCCCGCCAGCAGCGCCTGGCGCACCAGTTCCGACAAGCTGGAGGCGCACATCTTGGTCATCACATTGGCGCGGTGGACTTCCACGGTGCGCGGGCTGAGGCCCAGGTCATAGGCGATGGTCTTGTTGGGATGCCCCGCCAGCAGCCCGTCCAGAACCTCGCGTTCGCGCGGGGTCAGGCTGGCCATGCGCGCCCGCACATCGTCCAGCCCCGAATCCCGCCCCTTGCCGGCGCGGCCCAGCGCCACTTCGACGGCGGCCAGCATCGTGTCGTCGGTAAAGGGCTTTTCGATGAAGTCGATGGCGCCGTTCTTCATCGCCTCCACCGCCAGCGGCACATCGGCATGGCCGGTCATGACGATCACGGGAATATCCTGTCCACGCTCCTTCAATTGGCGCATCAGGCCCAGTCCGTCCACGCCCGGCATCCGCACATCGCTGATGATGCAGCCGGTCAGGTCGCCGCCGTCCTGCGCCAGGAAGGCGCTGGCCGATTCATAGACCCGCACCGCCAGGCCGGTGGTACCCAGCATGAAGGCGACCGCCCGACGCACATCCTCGTCATCGTCAATCAGGTGCACGATCCGGTTATCCATGCTGCTTATCCATGCTGCATCTCCTCCCGTCCGATTCCTCTGAGAGACAGACGGAAAACCGTGCCGCCGCCCGGATTATCCTCCGCCCAGAGCCGCCCGCCATGCGCCTCCACGATGGTGCGCGATATCGAAAGCCCCACCCCCATGCCGTGGCGCTTGGTGGTCATGAAAGGCTGGAACAGCTTGCCGGCGATTTCCGGCGCGATGCCCGGACCGCTGTCGGCCACCGTCACCATCACCATGTCGCCCTCGCCCGGCCCCACCGCGATCCGCAGTTCCCGGCGCGCGGTTTCCTGCAGCGCCTCGATGGCGTTGCGCATCAGATTGAGGATCACCTGCTGGATCTGCACCTTGTCCACCAGCACCATGTCCACGCCGGGGTCGAACACAAAACTCACATGCACGCCGGTTTCCCGGATGCCCACCAGGGCCAGCGCGCTGGCTTCCTCGATCAGCTTCTGCAGGTTTTCGGGCTGGCGGTCGCTGTCGCCCTTGGAGACGAATTCGCGCAGCCGCTTGATGATCTGACCGGCGCGCAGAACCTGCTCCGCCGCGCTGTCCACCGCGCCCCGCACCATCGGCAGGTCTTCCGGCCGCCGGCCGTCCAGCAGCCGCCGCGCGCCGTTGAGATAGCTGGCCGACGCGGTCAGCGGCTGGTTCAGTTCATGGGCCAGGGTGGAGGCCATCTCGCCCAGCGCGGTATAGCGCGCCATGAAGATGAGCTCGGCCTGCAAGTCCTGAAGCCTTTGCTGGGTCTGCTGCCGCTCGGTGAGGTCGCGGACAAAACCGGTGAAGAAGCGGCGATCGCCGGAGCGCATCTCGCCCACCGCCAGCTCCATGGGAAAGGTGGACCCGTCCTTGCGCTGGCCCACCACCAGGCGGCCGATGCCGATGATCCGGCGCTCGCCCGTCGCCATGTAGCGGGACAGGAAAGCGTCGTGCTGGGAACGGTAAGGCTCCGGCATCAGGATGGAGACGTTCTTGCCCACCGCCTCGGCGGCGGTAAAGCCGAACAGCTTCTCGGCGGTGGCGCTGAAGGACTGCATGATGCCCCATGTGTCGATCACGATCATCGCATCGGGCACCGTGTCCAGAACCGATTGCAGATGGGCCTCGCGCTCCACCAGCGCCGCCTGGGCGGCGCGGGCCGCGGTGATGTCGCGGGCGACCTTGGAGGCGCCGATCAGCGCGCCATTCTCGTCCCATACCGGCGATACGGTGACTGACACATCGATAATGGCGCCGTCCTTGCGGCGGCGGCGGGTCTCGAAGCGGTCCACCCTCTCGCCCTGACGGATCCGCGCCAGAATCCGCGCCTCTTCCTC
>ERZ778028.2463-NODE-2463-length-13337-cov-8.686192_pt1 | contig 13337 bp, 18 predicted proteins | sample MGYA00375758_ERZ778028 | MGnify/ENA primary metagenome ERZ778028 (study PRJEB29350, sample SAMN05389828) | bioreactor metagenome | isolation source: Thiocyanate bioreactor | place: South Africa: University of Cape Town | collected 2014-03-17 ... | reverse complement strand
TTGGTCGAAATCGGGTCTAACTTTCACTTCCCGCCATTACACAAACTTGTGAAAAGACAGGCTGTGTTTGCGGCTAAAGCAGTGTTCAAAAGCTGTTTTTCAAAGCAGTTTGTCTTGAAAGTACATTTCATAGTAAAAATTAAAATTAAAATAAAAAAATTATACAAACAGAATGTGATTGATATTGTTGTACGTAATTGACATTAGTTTTCAACTTCAAGACTCTGATGGACGCACAAAATTGAGACCATTCGTAATTACAAACCGCCACTGACTAATTTCGGACTAGGTTTAAAAAAAAGGGAATACCAAAAGCAACATAAAGCAGGCCATGAGCCAGCGTCGCCACAACCTGGGTAATACTACCCGAAATTGATGGCGGTGGTGGAGGCGGTGGTGGAGGCGGTGGTGGAAGCGGTGGCTTTATACTAACAAAAATTTTCAACACGGAACGATATAACACCGGTGTGGATACCAGTGTCAATATGGATACCACGAGAATGAGCAAAAAAAGTCGGCGAGACCACCAACTAGTATTCTCCGAACGTTCCCCATGACCCCATCTGCGAGTCTCTGGCGTTCCGCGTTCGGCCTCTGCTGCCTCTACCAGTCTCTTGCGTTCTGCCTCTGCGAGTCTCTGGCGTTCTGCTTCTACAAGTCTCTGGCGTTCTACCTCTGCGAGTCTCTGGCGTTCTGCCTCCCTCTGCTGCTGCGCCCGTTGTTCCCAGACATTCTGAGCGGGCTGCGGTTGAGGAGCTGGAGCGACGATGGCATATTGTGTTGGCGGCCGAGGCGATGTCGCTGTAGATCTTGGCCGTGGCACCTCGGGGGCTGTCACATTCAATAGCCAACAAGGCTGACCCCTTGCGATGCACATTCCGCAGAGCGATTGTTCGTGAGGCTTGCCATTCTGTGGCTCGCTTGATGACCGATGGCGGTCGTAGCGATCGTTGTCGTCGTTGAGCCACATCGCGAAGGGATCGCATTCTTCACCGCAATTTTTGCATTCCTGCCACCCGTCCGCATGGTTAACAAAAGCATGTGCCGACACCCACCATGATCCGCAGCTGCACTTGAAACACCCAAAGCTCTTTCTTGGGCGCTTGAATGCGGATGCGGGATACCATTTGCCGGGCGAACTCACGGGGGGGTCAAGCCGGGCAATCCAGGCCGCATCCCGCTCCTCTTGGGTTTGCTTCTTCTTTCGCGGCATCGCCTCGCTTGCCGTTGCCTCACAGGCTCACACTTGACTTGGTCGGCCTGCCGCAAGAGCAGAGTGGCGATTTTTGTCGCAGGACACAGAGTGTCACAGAAGTCACGTTGCCACTTGCCAAACTGACAGCGAATCTTTCACGTGATTGGTCGAAATCGGGGATGTTCCCGATTCCCGCCATTATCCGGTACTTTGCCACCACAAAAAAGCATAAGTCTAGGCTGTATTTGTAGCCGAAACAATGTTCAAAGCGGTTTATCAAAGCATAATTGTCATGAAAGTGCATTTCATACTACAAATTAATATACAACTTGTTTGGTAAACTAGCCAAACATCACCCGAAACATCCTTTTTCCTTTCCACAATTTGTCGCGAAACCGACCAAAATTCCCTTATTCATCTTGTTGTTGACTATTCCTTTCTAGCAATACTTGCTTATTCATTTCCTCCCTTCTAAACACCCCCCTCTCGTTGTAGATATCCCGTATGGACACCAAGGTCGCGGCATCGTCCGCCTTGAGCGCCGCCAGGATCTGCTGCGATTTAACGCCATCCGCCGCAAGCTTGTGCACCTTTTCGCGCTGCTCGCGCGTCATGCGGCGGTGGATGGCAAGCTCCGCCACAGATGCCGCCGGCGAGTGGTTGTGATGGCCGTTGACGAGTTGCAGCATCCACGAGCCATCGTCGCGATGCACGCCTTTCAGACGAAAGGGGCAGTTGCACTTGCGCGAAGTGGGGCGGCGGCGGCGCGTCTCGGGTGTGAGGCCGCACTTGTTGCTCACTGGACCGGACCGCGTGCAGGCAATGTAAATCGCCTTTGATTTTGCGCTCTCGATGCTCACGGCAAACTTGTGCTGCTTGGCAAAGAATTGGGCGCCGCGGATGAGGAGATCACGCGAGGCGTATTCGGTGGGAGTAAAAGAAACAGAAAAGGGCTTTTCGGAAACAGCGTCGCTTTCTTCATCTGTAGCATCGGCTTCGGCATCACGAGCGGCATCGGCATCGGGCGCAGGGACATCGGCAGTCGTCAAGCGGATATCGGAGTTGGCCGCACGGAATCCTTCATTGAGCGCACGGACATCGGCCGCGCGGGAGGCAACTACAACAAAATCAGCAACACACATTGCTTGTTTTCTGGCCGTACCCGCAACGAGAGCCCGCACGAGATTCTCCACAGTGAGCGCTTCGTCCGCCATGATGTCGTTGACGAGCTTCAAAGATTCCCGCCAAAATGATACTCGACGCTGATTGGTCCACTCGTTCGCGGCAAATTTTTAACAGTTTTGTGCATGTTTTGCAGGTCAAATACTGTTCCATATGCGCTTTTAACGTGTGCCCTTCACGTATATACACACAAGTGGCAATATACATACGTAGAAATATAGTTCAAAAGGGCAATACTTGTAGTACTTTTCATTAAGATACAGATGCCCCTAACAGGCATTCATCAGGACATTACAAAGACAAAACTTTTAATTGAGCAGCTTCAACTTGAACCTGAGCGCAATTGCAGCTCCAATAAACACAAACGCGACCATTACCGCCGTCATTGCCCAATTCAACACGTGGCGCTCATCCGCCCCCGGGTAGATCAGCTCGAGGTAAAAATTGCCCGTCGGGTACCTGCACACCTGATCGCTCTCCCTACAGTTGAATACAAGGCCCTCAAACTCATTCACGACGACCAATTCCGACGAGTATTTCGCCACAGACACGTAGGAAAGCGTGCTAAAGAACGGCGGCATCGATTCGACGCTCCGCAAAAATCCGCTGCCGAGCATCGCCAAGATCGAGATCGCGAGCGATCCCATGCTGTTTGCCAAATTCATATCGAAAAAGAGACCAAGCTAGCACAAAAAAAAGTTTAGACATGAAATTTAACACGTAATAATAAAATAAAACAAGCATGAAATATGAAATTGAATATGAAAACAAACAAAAAATTCGTACCATAAGGACACCCAAGAGTTCGCCCCAGATATGTAAAAGGACCATGACGCCCCAAAAGGAAAAAATGTGCGCCGCGCCCGTTTGCAGGCCAAGTTGAAAGTACGTAATGAGAAGGAAAACGGTGGCGGCGATGAGCGACGTCGGCAGCATGTGGGCAAGGTAGGCGAGCATGAGAGTGAACGAGTTGTAGGATTCGTCGCGGCGCTCGCGGAAGAAAAGGTCGCGGTGTTCAGGGACTATGATGTGTCAGCAAAGAATAGTAAAGTAAAGTAAAGTAAAGTAAAGTAAAGTAAAGTAAAGTAGCAAAAATGTGCCAAAAATGAGCCAAAAGTGATCCAAAAGCAACTAAACTATACTAAAAAGACCCCAAAAACCTCCCAAAAACCTCCCAAAATAACGTACAAAGAGCCAATGAATTCAACATTCCGATAAACATTGCACAACTAACACTCTCAAACAAAAACCCCGTCCTATTCTGCACCGACGACTGCTCCAACCCCAGCGAAATTATATACGCCAGCATGATCAGCCCAAACATTCCCAACTGCATTGTCCTATCAAAAATGGCGCTCGGGTCGCGCGCCATATTCTTCATCATCCTCGCGTAGAGCGTCCCGAACGCGCTCAACATTCCCGGCGGATCGCGCTTGGCGAGCGGCAGCGGATCGTCCTTGCCGTGCGCGTCCATGCTGTCCTGCAGCGCGGCGAACGGCGCCGACGCGTGGTACGAGGCCACAAGTGAGACGAGGCGCTTGAGCGTGTCGCGCTGAACGCGCTCACTACGCTTGTCAATGCTCACGACGTCAACTGAAGCGGAAAACACGAAAAAAATGAGCTACAGGGCTGTGGCAGGCGTGTTAGAGGCGTACTGTAGTGGTCGAGCGGGCTGGCGTAGGCGTCGCAGGGGAAGCCGATGCTCTCAAAGTAGGGGACGACGCCTTGGGCGGTGCCAAAGTAGACGCACTCGCCTTGTGACATGAGCATCATCACATCGAGCAGCTCAAAGATGTCGGAGCGCGGCTGATGCACGGTGAAGACGATGGTGCGGCCCTGATCTGCGCTGAGGGATCGCAGCATCTGGACGATGCTGTGTGCGGTAAAGCTGTCGAGGCCGGTCGTGGGCTCGTCTAGGAATAGAACGTGGGGCTGGCTGAGGAGCTGCAGGCCAATGGAGACGCGGCGTTTTTCGCCGCCGCTCAGGCCGCGGCGAAAGGTGCCGCCAACACGGCGATCGGCGACATGGCGGAGGCCGAGGGAGGCGATCGTCGCCGAGACGCGGTCGGACATTTCGGCGGATGAGAGGGAGCTGGGGAGGCGAAGGCGCGCAGAGTAGAGGAGCGTCTCGCGGACAGACAGATTGGGGAGAAGGCGGTCATCCTGCATCACATACCCTGAAACGAGTGTCAGCAATGACGCATCAACAACAAATTTTAATAGAACAAACCGGTATTGAGACGCAAATAGTCGCTCGAGGCGCGCTCGCCATTGAGGCTGACGATGCCCTCGATGCCGTCGGACGTCTGACCGGCAAGAATGTCCAGCAGGGTGGTCTTGCCAGATCCGGACGAGCCGAGGATCGCGCAGCACTGGCCCGGCGTTACAAGCCCGGAAATCTTGTTCAGGATGTACTTGCGGCCGTCGGCAGACCGGACAGAGTACGAAAGATCGCGAAACATGAGCGTCGCGCCCGGCGACCGCTCGCCGCCATCCGCGATCATCTGCGACAAGTGCACGTGATTCTGGGTCACGTGACGAGCGTAAAAGCCGGTTTCTATACGTCTATGGTTCTAGGTTCCAATAAGAAAATTGTTTAGTGTACTCTTTTTGACGCTCATTTATGGACGCAAACACCACACATAACTTTATTCTTTTCTTTTATGTATTTCGCGAGCGAGATGGAATCATGCGGTCCATCCTTTGTCCTTTGACCTCCATGACGAAATTTGGCGGATGTAACTGACCAATGGCATAGCTTCCACGATCACGCAGGAGGCACTACCAATTTCCTTTTATGGTGCATTGTTATCTCCCCTGATTGGTCAGTTCATCCCTTACATTTCACATTCAGCTGCCACGGCGGGAACGCCCAGCATCTTGGCCGGCAGCATGATGGGTAAGAGCGTTCAGTACGAGAAGACCGAGCGCACGCCGCTGCTGGACAGCGACGCGCACTCGTCTGTCCGCATGGAAGCCGAGGCGGACGTTGTCCCCGTGTTTTCGCGCAATGAGCGCCCTCTCGATGTGACTGTCAAGAACCTGAGCTACTGGGTCCGGCCGAGCCTCGATGCCGACTGGGAGTCGCTCAACCAGGCGGCCAAGTGCCAGCTGCCCAAGACGCGCCTGCTCCTCGACAATGTCAACATCCACGTACAGGCGGGCCAGCTGCTCGCCGTGCTCGGCAGTTCCGGGTCGGGCAAGACCACGTTGCTCGATGTCATGGCGTACAGACACGAGGGCGGCCAGATTACGGGCGATGTCCTATTCAACGGCGAGCCCCGCACGGCGCAAAAGCTCAAGGTACGCTTGCCACTTTATTAACATTGTTTAATTACGGTTTGGCTTACTTTTGCCTCTCTTTGCATAGGAATCGGGTGGCTACGTCCAGCAGGAGGATCGCCTTTTGCCCAACCTGACTGTCCTCGAGACGCTCACCTTTGTCGCCCGCCTCAAGATGCCCGCGAGTCTCCCCCTTTCCGCCAAGGAGGCGCGCGTGCGCGAGGTGATTGGCGAGCTCGGCCTGATCCACGTGGAAAACTCGCCCATCGGCGGCGCATCGCTCCGCGGCCTCAGCGGCGGCGAGCGTCGCCGCGTCAGCATCGCGATGCAGCTGCTCCTCGACCCGAGCATCCTTTTCCTCGACGAGCCGACGAGCGGCCTCGACAGCTTCACCGCCAACAACGTCGTGGCGACCCTGCAGAGTCTCGCGAGATCGAACCGCACCATCATCACGACGATCCACTCGCCGAGGAGCGATGTCGTCAAGATGTTTGACCTCGTCCTGATCCTTTCGCAAGGTGCGTCGGAAATAACCTGTTTTTGTTGCCTATTTAAACCTGGTGCTTACACGTGGCCGTTTGAATAGGCCGGACGGTTTACTTTGGCCCCAGCGAGGGCATGGTGTCGTACTTTGCCAATGTCGGCTACCCGTGCCCCATGTACACCAACCCATGCGACTTTTGCCGTACGCCATTTTGATTGGACGAGAAAGGAAAACTGATTACGTGGCGATAGTTGATTTGGCCACGATTGACTTTCGGTCGGCGGAGCGCGAGCAGCAGTCGCGCAAGATCGTCGACCAGCTCGTCAGCCGTACGCATGATTTGATATGTTTTTGGATGCTTTTTGTGATGTTATTTGTGGTGTATTTTGTGTGATTTTGGATGACTTTTGGATGATTTTGTGTGGTTTTGGATGAATTTTGCATCATTTTTGCATCATTTTTGCATTATTTTTGCATGATTTTGCATCTTTTTACATCATTTTCGCCACTTTTTCTCATCATTTTCTTATTTTCTCATCAATTTCCCTTAGACTATTCTGCCACGCCGTACACGCCGCCTCTGCTTTCCTCGCCCTCCACGGACCTTTTAAAGCAGAGCCCTTCCGTCAACAGCGACCGCGCCGGCTTCTTCCTCCAATTCTACATTCTCCTCATCCGCACGTGGCGCAATCGCCTTCTCGGCCGCACTGCCCTTTTCGTCGACCTTGTGCAGGCGCTCGCGATGGCGCTCGTCGTCGGCGCAGTTTTTCTGAATTTGGGCCATGATCAGGTGTCGGTGCAGGACAGATATGGTCTGTTTTACATTATCAGTACAATGTATCCGTTCATGCTCGTGCTAAGCACGGTTTCTAAACGTACGAAAAATCGATATTTATGTTTGTTTTTGTGAGAAAAAGTGTGAAAAATGCTCTTTTTATATATGGTTTATGCATGTTTTTGATATTTTTACCGTGTTTTCGAGCATTTTTATGTGTCGATGAAAGAGTCAATTCTTTTCTTCTTATCTTCCCATCTTCTCACGTGACTAACACCACGATAGTGCATCAGGACCGACCCTCTTTCTATACCGAGCGCGAAGACGGCCTCTACAATCTTTTACCCTTCTTCTTTGCCAAGCAAATCGGCGAACTTCCCTTTGACATTTTCTTTTCCCTCGTCTATTCCCTCCCTATCTATTTCATGTCTCAACTTGACATGACACTTGACAAGATTCTCATTTTTAACGGCATTGTTTTCCTCATCCTCTTCACAGCGCGCTCGATGGCGCTCGCCGTCGGCGCGGCAATCCCGCGCTTCCAACAAGCCGCCTTTACCGCCAATTTCATGTTTACACTTTTCTTGCTGCCATGTGGCTTCATTGTCAACCTCGATACGATATGGCCTGGCGTCGCGTGGACGGCCGACATTTCGTTTGTCGCGTTCAGTTTTCAGTCGCTGTCGATCAATGAGTTTGTGGGCGTCGAATTTAATTGCCCTAATTTGGGTAACCAGACGCTGTGTCCGATCACAGAGGGGACGCAGGCGCTCGAGGCGTTTGCGCTGGAGGATAAGAGTATTGAGTGGAGCGCGATTTATATGTCGATCGTGGCGATCGTGTTTAGGACGTTTTATTATTTTGCAATGAGGTTTATCGATCAGAGGCCGCGTTAAGCATTTTAAAGGTTTTTGTACATTTTTTAGTATAGTTTTACATCAATACATTAGATAATATATTGTGATTCTGTACGTTTCAGGTCTTATCAGGTCATTTTTAGACATATTTCAGATATATTCAGATATATTCAGATATATTCAGACACATGATATTAATACACAAACTTACGTCGCTTTGATATGGAACGAAATGAAACGCGCCATTTCCTTGATTGCGTCACCCGCCATCTTTGCGTCCGCCGCGAGCAGCCACGCATAGTCGTGGTAACCTTCCTCGCTCACCGACAGCACGGCGCTGGCCATGTCGCCCGTGTCCTTTTGCACGCGCTGCGCAAACGCGACAATGTCGTCGTAGAAAATCTCTTTTTTGCCCGCGAAAATGAGCATGGGAGGCAGGCCGGTGACGTCATCGAGCATGGCGGGGGAGCTGCGCGGGCCGTCGGGCGTGCCCTGGAGGAACTTTTCCTTCATGTCGGTGACGATCCCGCTCGTGAGAATGTCAAAGTGCGCGCGCGGGGAGGCAGCGAGCGCGGCTGTGTTGCGCTGGTCGACCCACGGCGAGATGAGCGCGAGGGCGGCGGGGGCGCGGCCCTTGGGAAGCGACTTTTTCGCGTCGACGGCGACAGAGATGGCGAGCGCGCCGCCGGCGGAATCGCCAGTGACGACGATCCGCCGCGGGTCGACGTTCATCGACTCGAGAAGGAAGCGGTAGGCGGCAAAGCACGCGTCGTTGGCGGCGGGGAAGGGATGCTCGGGGGCGAGCGGGTAGTCGACCGCGAGGATGCTGACGCGGCGAGAGTACGTCTTGGAAAGGACCGAGCAAAGGTAGGACATTTCTTCGATGCTCTGGAGAGGGCTGCCAAAGATGTAGCCGCCGCCGTGCAGCCAGAGGAGGACGACGCTGTCGGGGCGCGAGGGATCGGACTCGCCGAGCCAGACGCCGGTAAATTCCTTCGTCGCGATCGGGCGATGCGAAAGGGGGGAGGGGGCGACGGCGCCGACGACCGTCATCACGCGGCGAGTGGAGGAAAGCTCGAGGTGGGAAAAGGCAAAGCGCAGCGTGCGGGCAACGATTTCCTGGCGCAGTGTCCATGCGGGATTCACGGGGCGGCCAATGACGCGCCGAATGAGCGACAGGAGAGCCTGCACAACAGAGTAGACGACAAGGCCAGGCAGACGCCGACTGAAACAACAATATTAGAATAAATTAATTACAAAGAGAATTCGTACCTCTGCATAAAAGACCAAAGAACAGCGCTCAGCATCACGGCGAACCGCGCCGGGCCGCTCAGGGACCACCACGCCCCGCGCACCGTCGACAACACCGCACCCATCAAGCCAAACTGCAAACTGCAAACTGCCACTGTCAACAGTGCCAAACAAGGGGTCGGCCGCTGCGATGGCGACCGTACGGATGGCGCACGAGAGCGACGGGGCGTTTGTGGAAGAGCTCATTACGCTGATGAACAACAGCGACGGCTGGCGCTTTTTCAAGCCGGACGATCAGATTGCGATTGAGCGCGGCGAGAAGGAGTTTGTTGATGCCACGGTTCTGTCGCGCGTCGATGACGAGACGTATCGAATCCGCTACGAGGATACGGGCGAGGAAGTGGAGGTGACCTACGAACGCGGACGGTTCTACAACCTGCAGCATTCGCCGAGCATGTTGTACGCCTGGGAAAAGCATCAGCGCCGCTCTGATCCCGATGGCGTTGCGTACGCCGACGGCCTCATTGATGACGACCTCGTCGCTGCGCTCAATGAGGATGTGCAGCGCTTAATTGACACCGAGCCCGTCGATTACCACCCTGGATCCGGGACGCGCGTGCGCGACCTTGTCCACCCGTCTCTCTACCCCTACGTCGAGGGCCTTTCTGTGGCCGATCCGCCCATCCCCGATCCTTCTGTCCCCAGGCCGCTGTGCGATCGCTTTGGCCGCCCCTTTGAAGACTCCGACTACCAGTGGCTCCCGACGCCTTTTTCAATTGACGCCGACGGCTTTGTCGAGATCCCTCACTACATCAACAACCTCGATCGCGCGCGCCACAGCAGCCTGTACGATCATCTTGCGAGCCTCTTTTCCGCCGCGCTCCCGCTTGTCGAGAGCGTCGTCGGGTACTTGGACTGCTCCCCCTTTTTCATTGCAGACGGCGAGACAGAAGAGTACGACCTGCCGTACTCGAACGATTACCGCCCGTCGGAGCGCTCCGGTAAGCCGGCCGAGCCGACCCGCCTGCGCGGCCGCGAGCTCCTGGTCATCCCCAAGCTTGTCGAGTACCGGCTCGAGGCCGGCGGCGAGACGCACGAGGGCGTGTGGCACGTGGAAGGCATGAGCCACGAGCACATTGTTGCCACATGCGTGTACATTCTGCACCGCGACGACGCGATGGCGGGCGGCTCGCTGCTGTTCAAGCGCGCCTACACGCAGACAGAGGCCGCGCGCATGTACTATGGCATGCGGCAGGACCCGCCGACGCCGATCAGCACAATGGTCAAGGAAGGGACGATTCCGATTGGGCGACTCGACACGCCGCAGGGGAGGCTCATTGTGTTTCCCAATTCGCACATCCACAAACTCACCGAGCTTACTGTCACGGGCGACGCAAAGGAGGCGACGCGGCGTGTCATTGTGTTTTGGGTTGTTGACCCGAACATTACTGAATTGGCGACGACGCGGGAGGTGGCGCCGCAGCAGGAAAAGATCTCGCGTGAGGAGGCGCTCAGGATCAGGCTCGAGCTCATGGAGGAGCGGAAGAGGCACAAGCAGACGCTGAACGTGCGCGCAGTCAGCCTCTGCGAGCATTAGTGAAGAGTGATAATTTGTAGTCGTTGAGTGTTGCTTTCTGTATTTGTATGCGTAGTCTTTGTTTTAGTTGAATACAAACAGTGGCGTAGAGTGGCATCGTGATGATTCAAGAGTAAGATGTAAAAGTTATGAACGTATGAATTTGTTACATAGACAATAAATAGTGCATTGCAATATGACATTGATATTAAAATGGGTATGGGCAACAGCACCAACGTGGCACACACACAGGGCATACATGTCGAAAGCAGTGTAAACATTGCCCGACATGTCTGATAATTCCACCATATTCAATCCTGCAGTTTGTTTGTCAACCCCGGCAAGATGGGGCGGGGGCCTGCCAGCATCGTGCTGCTGATGCTGGGATGCTTCACCATCGCAGCGGTTGCCCAAGATCCAGGTATGTTTTGTTGTTCCAAAAGTGATTTGGTTCTAATTATTGCAGAGAGTCTTGTGCGATGCTGCTATGGCGATGAGGATCGCCCGTTCAGCCTCGCGTGTCCGCCGGGCACCGCTGTCGCGTCGGTGGATTTCGCCGTCTACGGCGATCCCTCGGGCTACTGCGGCAACTGGCTGCTCAATGAATGCTCGCTGGGTGCGTTTCATTTTTGATGACTCCACGAGATGCTCATGCTCGATGGCAGATGTGAGCAGCGAGATCCTTTCGCTCTGTCAGGGGCAGCCGTTCTGTGCATTCACACCGAGCGAAGAGATGTTTGGAAACTGGACCTGCGGGTCTGGCTCGTCCAAGAAGCTCGCTGCGCAGTGGACATGTGGCGGCGTTGTGGAGCGCGAGACGCAGCCTCTGCCGGCTGTTCCGCCGCTCTCCACCAACGGGCGATTCATCGTCGACTCGACCGGATCGCGCATCAAGCTCGCCGGCGTCAACTGGTGTACGATTCTCCGTGCCTATTATTGTTTTTTTAACGCCGTTTTTCTATTTCCATTCAGACGGCGGCCACTGCGAAGAGTATGTTCCGGATGGACTGCATGTCAACCATGTTCGCGACATTGCCCGCGAGATTCGAACCGGTGCGGATGCTGCTGCTGCTGCTCATCACGAACTCACTTTTTCCTTCTCTCAGCTGGCTTTAATGTTGTCCGACTTCAGTGGTCGAATGAAATGGTCGCGACGAACCCGCTTGTGGATAAGCGTTTCATTGCCGCCAACCCGCAGTTCTTTGGGCTGCACGCGCTGGACGTGTACACCGCCGTCGTCGAGGCGCTGGGTCTCGAAGGCGTGTTTGTTATCCTGGACAACCACGTTAGGTGCGCCTTATTGTTCAATATTTATGAATTGACACTAACATACAATATGCCTGTGTAGTGACGCTGGATGGTGCTGCCTGCCGAGCGACGGCAACGGTCTATGGTTCAATCGAAACTACACTGAAGAAGTCTTTTTCCAGCACTGGGAATTTATGGTTGACCGGCACTCGAACCACTCGAATGTCATTGCCGCCGAGCTGCGCAACGAGCTGCGCTTCAGCTGCGGACTGGACGGCGACGACGGGAGACCGGAATGCCGCACTGCTACATGGGACGGACCAACTGACATTGATTGGCGGCGCGCGTCGACCACAGCCGGGAATCGCATTCACAAGGTCAACCCGAATCTTCTTGTTCTCATTTCAGGACTGGTGTGTACCAATTGCACTGTTTTGATTTGCTGGTGCCTAATGAAGGATTAATAGGCGTCAAGTAGCCGACTGCGGTTCGTGCGAGAGACGCCAACCTTTCTTGATGTGCCACACAAGCTCGTGTATGTGTCGCACGACTATAGTTGGTGGCATCCTGAACAAGTTTCATCATATGAGGCATATCGCGAAGACGTCGAGGATACATGGGGCTTTATCGCCACAAGTGCCAATGCCTCGTGGTGGGATGCGCCGGTACTCGTGAGCGAGTTTGGCACCTGTCACAATTCGATGTCATGCATTCAGGACGATGGCAGCAAGGGCATGAATGGCGGACGCTGGTTCAGCTACATGGTGGCGTATCTGGAAGAGATCGACGCTGATTTTACCACATGGGCATGGAATGGGTCGACATGTATGGGAGAAGGGCGCACATACGGTGCGGAAGAAGGCTTCGGAATCGCCAATGTGTGCTGGAACGGAATTGCATTTGACCCCCTTCTACATGCTCTGCAGCGCCTACAGCCTGCCGCTCTTCATCCGTAAATAGTGTTAGTAATACCCAAAGTCTTAATAATAGAGTACCTTGTAGTATTATCTAAAGTGTTATAATAGAGTACCTCTTTGATCACCATCCACACTAACTACCGCTTGAACAACGATCGAACAACCACCCAGATCGTAACAGCGTTCAGATCTGAACATAGAAACCCTAAAAACCCTAGTCGGATCCGATTGCAATCCGACTAGAGGGGCACCATGATTGCATTTAACGTCCGCTCAACCCTATCATGTACAGGGTTGTGTTTGTTTATTATCCCAAGGTCAATGACCTATCATGTATTTCCACGTCGAAGTACCAGGTACTCCATATGAATTTGTTCCTATCATGTAGTTTCGCGGTGGAGGACCTTAGGGTTAGGGTTGGTTTCGTTGTTATTTTCCCAAGGTCAATGACCTACAAAAGAGCTGACAATCGACACACACTACAAAAGAGATCATGCGACGAAAGTTGGAAGAAGATCTGACGATCAGAAGATGCTGAAATGACAAAAGCCACCAGTGATATGCGAAACT
>ERZ778028.2450-NODE-2450-length-13444-cov-3.258720_pt1 | contig 13444 bp, 3 predicted proteins | sample MGYA00375758_ERZ778028 | MGnify/ENA primary metagenome ERZ778028 (study PRJEB29350, sample SAMN05389828) | bioreactor metagenome | isolation source: Thiocyanate bioreactor | place: South Africa: University of Cape Town | collected 2014-03-17 ... | reverse complement strand
TCTTTTACAGTTTTATCGTGTATTGCAGATATTCCGTTATATGCAGTGTCATATCTTTCCTTCATAGCTTTCATATCTACTGCATTTGTAATACCTTCAATGCCAGCATTATAAAAGTCATTGATTTTTATAATGTCCTGCTGAGTAAAAAAGTTCTCCGCATATTTGTTAAATAAGGCTTGAAGTTTATCTTTAAAATCTTTTCTTGATTTTTCAAGCTGTTCACCAGTAGCGCGGCTTACATGAACATAAATCGTATCACCTATAGTAATACCTGGTACAATCTTATTTTTAAGATCATTTATCCGTAAATCATGAATACTTAGAGCATAATATCCCGGCTCATAAAAGCCATATACCATATTTCCATTTTCATCTGAGACTATCCCTGTGTTAATATTTGCCGGAGTAATTATATCCTTATTAGCTGAAGGACTGCTAGCAAATAAGCTTATGCCAGATAGCTTATATGTTGTCTTGCTTGCAGAATATGTGCTTATATGAGGCAAGGTATATATAGCTGATAAATTCAACTCCTCTCCCTCTAATAATTCGATTGTTCCCTCAGGTATATTTCCGTCAACAAGTAAAGAGGGCTGTCTATAAAATTCTTGGAATTTATTTTCGTCAACTCCGTCCTGTCCAGTTCCTGATGAGCTTGGTACTGTTGGCTGGTCTAAAAAAGCAAGAGTTATTACATCATTGTCATGTAGCTGAACATTATAATAATCCTCTGGTAAGCTCGAATTTCTTAGCTCTGGAGACCTGAATTTCAGTGGAGCTATTCCTCTTCCGCTAAGCCCTCCTGTGCTTAAAATACCATTTATTGATGTAGCATATAGATAATTGTTATATTTATATATATCATTGTATGATGATAGTATTTCATTATTCAAGCTGTCAATAGCGGTATCTAGAGTTTTTTCGTTGCCGCTTAATACGATTTTGTGTATTCCTGAGCATTCGTTCAAAATGTACCCAGAACGTACCCCAAGAGTATCCACAACCTTTACTGTAACAGTGATATTTTCTTTCTTATCTTTTAATCCATGTATAGCTCTCCAAAGATTCAGATAAAGCTCTTTCAGTTCATTATACTGATTCTCACCTGCTTCACCTGCTGGTTCAGGTGTATTATTAATGTATTCTTGTGCAATATCATATTGATTTAAATAATTATTATAGCTTTCCAAAGTATAGAGTAAACTGTCCATACTTGTCGGTGAATAAACTCTCAATAAATTTCGGATAGCATTATATTTTAATTTTACATCAGCAGTGTCGTCTTCTTTTAAAAGTGGGTCCATTGATTCACGTACTGATTTAAGATTTAATCTTTCATATTCAATTTCATCAAGTAAATTGATATCAGAGCTTTGATTTTTATCTGTTGGATTGCCATTGTTGTATAGTGAATTAAGCAATAACTCCGCACTTGTTTTTGCCGTATAATACTCCTGCCAGGAAGCTTGAGTATAGTCATCATACATAAGTGGTTTTTGTGGAATTTTAATAATTTCTTCGTACAATTCTGTTGCGTTGAAATTTGATGCTGGTATAAGTTTCGATATAGCAGCTGCAAGATTGTTCGTAGCTATATCAATTTGTAATTGAGTAGCAGAATCATTATCATACGTATTTTGCGCATCAGACAAAAATTGCTGCATATCTGTCCAGAAACTTCCTGTTGGCTTATAATCCTTGCCATTATATCTGTCATTTGTTTGATGCCAATTTATAGCACTACCACTTGTTACACGCGATATTTCGTTTTCAAGATTTTGTTTATTTGTAGAGCCTGATGATGATGGTACTAAATGTATAAGAATAAGTTTGTTCGCCCAGTTTTCATAATCCATCACCGCTAGGCTTCTATATCTGTCCGCATCGCTTTCATCAATATCTGTATAGCCATCTTTCCAAAGAGGAGTTTGAGTTAAATCAATCTTAACCCAATTGTTTGGAACAGCTGGGACATAATAACTATTACCTGAAACAAAACTGTAAATATCAGATTGTATGTCAAACTTAACATAAATTTCAGAGACACTATCGTCAATCTCTACATAGTAGTTTGGCATAGTTTCTCCAAAAGCAGTAATTTCTCCATCTCTTATAACAGATGCTATATTACTTCCAGAAGAATCATAAGATACATAAAAGCCAAAATCATCTGCAAGTGATTCCTTGGGAATTATTTGAAATGCCATCAAAAAAATTAATAAAATAGATACTATTTTATATAAACATCTTTTCGTTTTCATATTTTCCTTCTTTTCACATTTTCACTTTCTTTATTTTTATATAAAGCTGTTTTATAATTCATAATGTTATAAAACAACTAAAACAATAGCTTTCTCTTGCCAAATGGCGAAAGAAAGCTATTGTTATTTACTTTACTATCTTGATATTTCCAGTAATACAATATATGGCTGTGCAGTGCCGTCTTGAACAATTATTCTAACAAGAGTATTTCCAACAGGCTTTACCGTTATAGAAACAGATTGTCCAGAAGTAACTTTTTGACCGTTAATCCATATGTTAGAAGCGGTTGAAGTAACTACTATATTTTTAGAACCTGCAGTACCAGTTGAAACATGTTTTACCTGCTTGCTATCATTGCTTAAGCTTACAGCTGTTCCTGCCACAGTTACTGTAGGCTTTGCAGTCGTTGCTCCACTTCCAGATGTATCTGTTATATTGTAAATACCTGTAACTTCTGTTGAGATTTCACCGAACGGAGGTAAATCCTTTGCTACGGCATTGTAAACTCTCACATAGCGTATCCAGTCAAGATTTACTGGCTGACCTGTTGTTCTATCAACTGCCCAATCAAGGTCTATGTTGTCTCCGCCAGGTGTTACGTCAGCATAACCGAAAGCTCCTGTCGCTGTAGAGTTGCTTACTATACCGCCTAACAAAACGCCCGAAAGGCTTAGAGTTCTGGTATTAGTATATCCAAGAGCATTCTGATTGTACAAGTATTCAGCAAAAGGCAGTCTGCCGATTCCTGTTGCTTTATCAAGCCCTGTGATATAATGAGCTGCAAGCGGATACCAGTTGTGTGCATGGTAAGTATTTATAACAACTGTATCTGTGTTTGAAGTATTACCATTGATATAGTAAGGTATATTTCTTCTATCAGAAACTGTGTTACCTGTACTGCCACCATTCACAGGATCTACATATGTTGTTTTATAATCCCATTTAGTAGCATCGTCATAGTGGAAAGAGCCTGCTATGTCATACCATGTATTACCGTCCTTGGATACCTGTATGCCTCCCGGCTCAGAGTTTCCTGTAAATGCATTGCCTACAACCTTGAAGTCATAACCACTTGGATGATTTGCATTATTCTTAACAAGTCCGTCACCGTTTACATCAACTCCCATGTCAAAAACTACATAGCCTCCGAAATATCCTAATGAAACACCGGTAGTAGCAGTGTTGTTTACCATGTTCTTAAGTCCGACAGTAGTGTAAATAGTTCCCCAGCCGCCAGAGCTCATGTTTTCATTTGTAAACTGTCCCGGCGCAGGTAAAAATGCATATATACCTGTTCCAACTGTGTTATCTTCCTTAGGCTTGTGGAATGTTATTGTTATAGTTTGTGTTGTACCTCCAACTGTAACATCAAGCTTAAGCTTAGGCTGAGTAACATTTCCTAAAACTACATCATAAACTCCAACCGTTGAAGGAGGTGCAGTTGCAACTACATCTGTCTGAACCATATTACTTATCGTAAGTGTTCCGCTGTTAGGTCTTACTACAAGCAAAAGCCTGTCTGGGTAATATGTAGCTGCATTTATTCCCGTATATACAGCATCATATGTAAGTGTTCCCGTCTCCTCAAATACCATAAGTGACTCCGGTGGAACTGGTGAATAATCAGGATCTCCGAAGTACATTTTTACAAGACCTGTATCCGTTGGATTAGCCTTGTCCCCTATTGCTGCAAATATTGTGTTTGGCATAAATGACATTGTAATCATAATCATTGCCAATACAAAAGCATAAAATTTGTTACTGTTTTTTCTTGTTCTAAAAACGTTCATTTTTTTTAATACTCCTTCCCATTTTATTTAAAATTAAAGCTATTCCTTTGTAGAATATAAAATCTTTCACCTCCTAATTTTACATTCGTACACACCATCCATATGCCTAGCCATTAGCATATAGATTATTAAGTTGTCAAAGTGCGGCTATCCCTGCCAAAAGCAGAGTATAGTAAGTTTTACAATATAAAAACACCCGCATTTTCGTAACGAAAAATACAGGTGCAAAAAATTCGAGCAACAATTATGATAAAATATTAATTTATCCTGTATATTATTCTTCGTTGGAAAATAATACTACGTACTTGTTTTAACGTATCCTGACTAAGTTTCATCGCTAGCTCCGCCTTCCCGCTTAAGCAGTGGCATATAGGAGTTCGCTCCACAACACAGTAACCCGATTGTTCGGGATTCTCACCCGATTCCGTATTTTAAACAAGTTTATATGCAAATGTCTTTATACCTAAATAATAACATCTAATATATTATATGTCAAGATGTATTATACAAAAGTTTTTACATATTATTACAGTTTTATTATTATTAATACATTTCAATATTTCTGAATTTTACTTAATCCTTATGCATATCCAAAAATCCATGTCCATAGGTCTCATTATATTCTGTTATTATTACAAGTGCTTTATTGTCAATATTTTTAACCGCAGCCTTCATAGGATAAATTTGAGATTTACTGCAGGCGCATAAAACAATTTCCTTATTCTGCCTGCTATATGAACCTATTGCATTTATTATAGTTGAACCTCTTTCAATTTCCTCATCAATTTTTCTGCATATATCATTTCCTTTATCGGTTATGATGAAAGCAAGCTTTCCAGAGCTTGTTCCATACATTATTTTATCCATAATGACAGAAGAAACAACTGTATAAATTATACCGTATAATACCGCATCAATCCCAAATATAAAACCACCGACTATAATTATACTTCCATCAATTAACTGTGTTATCTGACCTAAAGATATATGCGGCATTAATTTTTTTATAGTGAGAAGTATAAAATCACTTCCTCCGGTAGAAGATCCTTGAATGTAGATTAGAGCATATCCAATTCCAGCCAAGCCTCCGGCAAATAATGCTGCCAAAAGTTGATTTCCGATATATGCAGGCAATAAAGGAGCAACATAATCCATAAATGCTGCTGATATAAGCATAGTTTTTAATGACTTCAACAAAAATTTCATACCTAAAAACTTATAACTTAGTATTATTATAGGTATATTAAGAAATAAGCTCACCATACCTATAGGCCAAGAAGATATATGATTTATAATTACAGATGCACCATTTATTCCACCTGGAGCAAAGTTAGCGTTTTTAGCAAAGACATATATACTGGCAGCAATAAAAAACGCTCCTACACAGTCCGCTAAAAGCTCTACTAATAAGCTTTTAAAATTAATATTTTTGAAATTTAGTTTTTTCATTTTTACTTTTTCCATTTTTCCTCCGAACTTAACAGTTCTAAATAATTTTGTACAATTGAAAGTTTGTTATTATTTTATCAAATAATGCATGATTATGTACTAAATTAATAATAATACATTATTGTCATTTAGTCAAGGGGGCTATATTGTCATTATTTAAGAAATAATTGTAAAAGTACGTTATCATTTTTTGATTACGCACTTTTACAATTGTCAATTATATATTTTAAAATTTTATTTTATTATCAAATCATATAATCTAAATAGCATCACTGCTGCCTCTGCTCTTGTCGCATTCGCTTTTGGATTGAACTTTCCATTAGCTCCTTGTATTACTCCATTATAAACACTAATCGCCGCTCCTTCCTCTGCCCATGAAGCAATAATGTTGCCATCGCTAAAGTTTGTTAATGACTTTTTGTCTTGTTTCTTATATGAGCTTTGGGTTAATATCAGTCCTATTATTTTTGACATTTCCTCTCTGGTTATATTTTCATTTGGATTAAAGCTAGTTGTAGATTTGCCATTTATAAGTCCATTCATAAATACTGTCAATACAGATTTATAGAACCAATTGTCTGTTTTTACATCGTTAAATGTTACATCACCTTGTATGTCTTCGTTATATTTTAACATTCTTGATATCAATGCTGCAAATTCTGCTCTTGTTATATTATCAGCAGGAGAAAATTTATCTGTAGTTTTTCCACCTATTATTCCCTTTGCCGTCATGCTGTTTATTGCTTCCTCTGCCCAGCTATAGCCTGCTAAATCTTTAAACTCTACAACATTTTCTTCTACTATAAATTCACCTAGTTTATGAGTTAGGAATGTAAAGCTCTTTGCACTTGAATCATATATCCCACCTACCAAGATTCTTGTTTTGTCCTTTGCAACTAATAATACAGTTAAATTATCTTTATTGCTTACAGTTGCATTATAGGGCAATGTAATTTTAACAGGCTTTTCTAATTTATTTAATTCCTTGCCATCCTGCTCTAATTTGATAAATGTTGAATCGTTGTTATTTTCAAGCCTTATCTTTATATCACCTTTTACATCCTTACCCATAAAATTTGGTCTTATCTCAATTAAAGCCTTTCCAAAGAATGCTTCGATAATATCTACATTTTCATTTATTGCTTTTTCTAACAAATCCTTTGTCAATATAAGCTCACTTATATTATCATTTATTGAAGCAGCTTCTAATTTAATAACTGTTATAGTGTTTTTGTTAGGAGACTCCTTAGTAGTAATTGGATAAGTAGTTGTTGGATACATCGGTGCTCCAACATCTGCTCCCAAATTTTCAGTATATAGCCATTTTACAATGTCACCGCTTTTTAAAATATATGAGTTTGCTCCGACATTAGGGAATACACCATTTACTGAATACATCCAGCCGCTGCCCTTTCCTCTGTCAAGCTCTGCCTGTCCATCAATAGACACTATATAGTTTCCATTTCTGATTACAATTCTATCTCCAAATATTCTACTCATCAAATCCATCAATGTTTCATTAGCAAATACCTTAACAGCCTTTAGATCTAAGATAACGCCATTGTAGCCCTTTACATATAAATCTATAGCAAGCTCCTTAGTATCTCCTGAGCCTGAGCTCTTTTGCATATATATTTTTTTAGTTGCTGCATTATCGTCAACCTTAACCTGACAATCATAGGATTTATCTAACTCTAAGGTAGTTTTAAACTCTATTTTTCCTAGCTCGTCTGTTTCACCTTGATTTATATAGATGTACTGTGTTCCATCCTTTATGGTTATACTTACAGGTCTGTTTCTGGTGCTATTTATACTTATAGTTACTTCACTATCTTTTTGAATATAATCTATTGAAATATTTGTACTTACACTACTGTAATTTTGAATATTATCTACTAAAATATTTGTTTCTGCCATAACCACAGATGGTATGAGCATTAATAAAATTAACACAATAGATAATATTCGTTGTATAATCTTTCGCATTTTCTCGCTCCTTTACTTTTTATAGCTTTAATTTATTATAGAGGAATTTCTTCTCTTGAGTTTTAGCTATAGATGAGAAATTCCCCTAAATTATATGCTTATTTTTTAGCTAGCCTTAAATTCCTCGAATTTTTTCATTAATACATCTTGATTTTCCAGACTATCCCACAAGAAAATTCTGATATAATATTTTCCACTTGATGGAATATTTATTTCTGTAAATAAATCCTGCTCCTCTTTGCCGCTTAACTCTAATTCTTTAATCTCAAAGCTTAGCATTTCATTAGTACCCTTATCACATAGTGCAACTATCAAAGCTACTTTCTTTTTCTCTTCAGTCAAATTTTTAACCTTGAGATTTGCTTCAAATGTGTTTCCATTTGATACTATATCATCACCAATATATTCTGTATTAAATTCTTTTGCTGATATTGATATTTTAACTGTATCGATTATATCTTTCCCATCAATTTTTGCAGTTATAATAGCTTCACCGGCTTTCATAGCTATAACATTGCCATTTTCATCTACTGTTGCTATACTAGCATCTGAGCTTGACCATAGTATTTTACCGACAGGAGCTATATCATTGTTAGCTGAATATCCTTTTACAAATAATTTAATAAAATCGCCTTCCATTATTTTAGGTATATTTGGAATTTGAATTGCTATTTTAGTTACTTCATTTTCATTTAGCTTGATTTCGTTGAACATAGATTTTCCCCTATAAACATCAGACAACGCTATAAATGCTTGCTCTGTAAGCATTTCATCAATGCCGGCAGCATTTTCAAAATGTCCGTCTTTATAGTATTTCATTAATGAATCAACTATGGTTTTACCATTTTTAGTCCATTTTTGTGATAGCGGATTTTCTCCTACAGCTATTAAACCTTGCAAAACAGCTGCTGCTGAGTATGGATTTTCTTCTCCCCAAGCTATAATACCACCTGTATTTACATCCTGTGTTGTTTGAAGATAGTTTAAGCCCTTATCTATTGAGGATTGTACATTGGTTCTATTTTTGTATTTTGCTAAAGCTGTCAGCACCATACCTGTCTCATCTGCTCCGCCAAAGCTGCCGCTTGTTGAATCTTGATAGCTTAACAATGCTTCTATAGCTTTGTCTCTATTGTACTCAGCCTTAGCCATATCCAATGCCAGCATTGAAAAAGCAACAACTGTTGAATAATCATCATACGCGCCTATGACAAATTTACCATTACTACCTTGGGCATCTACTAATGCTTTTACGTAGTTTTTGTTATTATAGGCATAAGGATTTTTTCCTGCTGCTATCAAGCCTATGATATTGCCAACATGATCAGAGGCTGTTTTAGGGTTTTCATTTGTTTTAAATCTACAAGCAATTTCTAATAAGTCATTTTCTAAATTATCACTCGTAAAATTATATCCTATAGCTTGTCTGAATGTGTAATCAGATTTATTAATATAGTGCTTTCTTAAAGCTTCTATAATTTGTTTTGTAGTTAAGGTCTTATTTTCCTCTATGCTTATAATTATAGTATCTTTTACATTTTTATCATCTACTAAACTAGCTATTAGAGTTATTTCGCCAGCTTCCCTAGCTATTAGCTTTCCATTTTCTATAATAGCTTTAGAATTAGAGCCTAACCACATTACCTCTTTATCTGTTACTAGTTCATCACCCTTTTTTACCTGTGCTACTAACGGTAATTCTTCGCCAACCTTTAGGAATGTTTTGCTAAGATTAATTGTGAGCTTATAGTTTTCACTTTCTTTTCCCCCAAGCTCTTTCCAAGTTGGAGCTTTATCTCTGTTATAGTCGTAGGTACAATACCAAATGACTTGGTCGCCCTCTTTAAGCATTGTTTGACCAGCTGTTGTATTTGGCACTTTACCGTTAACAGCGAACATCCAGCCACCTGTTGACGGTCCTGTAATTCCATAAATTGAAGTTATCCAATTACCAGTTCCTTGATATTCGCTTGTAGTAGCCTGTAATGCACCGTAGGCTGTGAAGCCTCCATCATTATTGTCTATATTGATTTTTATATCTTTTGGAGCTGATTTTTTCTCATATGTTCCATCTTCCTTAAATATAATTATGGCAGTTCCTACTGATATTTCCTTTACTTCTGTTCCATTATCTCCTTTTTCACATATAACAGTAAATGTAGCAGATATTGGCTGCTTGTACAGTTTTTTGAAGTCCTCGTTTTCAGAATGTTTATTTGCATATTTACCTAAAATTTTATGTGTTAAACAGCTGTCTACTTTAACGTTTGTGTTGTATTCCGGCTGTCTTAAACGTAAAACTTCATGCTCTAGGATATTAGGACGGCTGGAACGGAATACTCTCCACTGTTCATATCCAGGTCCACCCGGTTCTGAGCCAGGCAAATCATCTACCAAAATACCATAATCTTTATCCTCATTTATGTTTCTACTGTAAATTAAGCTATTTCCATCTTCTGCAAAAATTGCTTGGCGGAAAGTCTTAAGATTTTTTGTAACATTATCCTTATCAGTATTCTCTCCTAAAAGTGCTTCTGTATAATTCACTTTTACTGCTTCCATCAGTTTCAGAGCATCATCAATTTCTTTTTGTTCTAGTGGAATAACAGTAATTTGCATATCTTTAGATACTGAAAGACTTGAATCTGCTCTGCTAGTCATAGTAATAGTAAATTCAACCTTTTCCGAACTGCTTCCCGGTAGAGGTCTATACACAAGACCACGATAACCATTTATTTCAAGTACATCGGTGTTTTTACTGGTTACTGTAAAACGATAATTTGAATAATCTGCCACCCCAGTATTAGCTGGTGTTGGAAATTGAATATCTCCCTTTACAGCATTAGGATTAAGCTGAACTTTTGTAATAGAATCCTTAAGCTTTTCTAAGGTATAATTCTCCAGTTTTTTCAACATTCTTTCCGGAGTATCCGCTTCTTCACTGCCCAAAATCTTTAAATCAAAGTCCTTAGTTAAAGTTATATCCTCTTCATTTGATGTTGTTAAATTGAATCTTATAGTTGCTGTCAATTTAACTTGTGTATCTGTTGCTCGTCTATTGAGCCTGCCCGTTGTATTCTCAGCTAATGGATTTGACTGATATTCCGGTATAATTACAGTTGAATCAGACTCCCATGATATTTTAGCCCATCTTGCAGTTGGTAATATTAACGGCAATGTTAGTGCAAGAGAAATCTCGTCTTTTGAGATATTTTTGCCTTTTATAGTGTCCCATGTTATCTTTGATGATATTTCATTTTCTATTGCTTCTATAACTCTTGTCCTATCCCACTGGATGTTAGCTTGAATCTTATTTGTGTCTATATTTTGTCCGTCCTTAGATAAAGTAAATTCAATATTATGTACTATTCCCATGTTCATAGCAGAATTATCTGAAGGATTTTTATAGAAATATGTTATAACTCCGTCAGCAGCTATATATGTATCTGTTCCAATACTAGTGTTACCCGGAGATTTAAGTGTTACTGTTATGCCAGTAAACTTTTTATCTTTAAGTATCTTATCTGCTAATTCTACAATATTTATATCTGTTCCATTGACTGGTCTTAAAAGTGTGCCAAGCTCGGTTTTAGCTGAATTAAGCTCATCTATTGTCACTTGAGCTGTCGAATATACAGTTACTGTAAAGCTTTTAGTATCTGTTATTGCACCCTTTTTAATAGTAGCTGTCAACATAACACTGGATATGCCTGTGTTAGGAAGAGTAACCATTGCATTGTTGTTTATAATATTTATAATGCTGGGATTGTCACTTGTCCATGTAATACAGCTTCCTTTATCACCAGTTTTAGGCAAACTAAAATTTCCCGCTTGCTTAATAACAGTCTGTGTTAATTCAAGCGCTTCCTTGTCCTCTAATACTGATGTTTCATCCTGCGTTGTTACAGGAATCTTGCCGCCTTGCCACTTAAGGACTGGATATCCGTCATTTATATTTATATCTTCATCAGCATTGAAAGGTCCTTCTGAATTTCCGCTATTTAAAGCTATAACAAATGAAGAATTTTTCATGCTTTCACTATCTTTTGATTGTACATTATCTGAGTTCCCTGTGCTTACACCATTGTTGCAAGATGTGTCTAAGTAGTAAGAATTTATTATAGTACCACTAGAATTATTATCTGTAATCGCAGCAGCAGTGGACTTTCCAGACTCATCGCTATAACTGACTATTCCAGCATTATAACAATTTTTAATAGCTCCCGTGTTACTGCCAGTTATACCACCTATGTTACCAAAGCCGTTGTTGCTTGTACCTGTAGAGCTTACTGTAGACATATTGTAGCTATACTCAATTATGCCAGAATTTTGCCCAGCAATACCTCCCAAAGCCAAGTTTTCCTTATTAATATTTGTGCTGTTAAAAAAATTGTTTACAGAAGCTATATTTACACATCCTGAAATTGTACCACCACTGTTATTACCGGCAATACCGCCTACTCTCTGCCCGTTAGCGGCGATGTTTACCTTAGAAAGACAGTTTTCTATCTTTCCAGAGTTTACTCCGGCAATCCCACCTGTGTTGCTAGTACCAGTTATTGAACCTGATACACTAAGGTTTTTGATGATACCACTAATACCAACACCATAGAATAAGCCATAGCAATTGCCACTAAGATTGCTGATAGTGCAATTATTGCCATCAAAACTACCATTAAAAATCCTATCATAGCTACCGATAGATGTCCAATTTTTACCACCAAGGTTGATATCGGTCAGAAGCACTGCTTTTGATAATAAAAGATTTTTATTATTTATCTCTGCGGCAAACCAAGCTAACTCTGCACCGCTTTTTATGTAATATACGCCCTCTATTGGAGTAATGGATGTTTTTGTCGTTCCGTCCCAAGCTTGAGGATTTCCAAGCGGAGTCATACTAGATACTATATTTACAGAATTGTCTGCTACTTCAAATTCTTTATTTATAATTGGCTCATATCCCTTTGCAATGACAGTATAGGTATAGTTTCCTGTTGGTAGTTTGTAGCCACCATCTGATTCAGGATTCATCTTTCCGCCTACCGCATGATTAACTGAAATTAACGCTCCCTGTGGTAAACCCGAAAAGCTTATTGAATACTTATCCGCCTCTATTAAAGTAACATTAATCACGCTAGGATTTTCATCGTCAAACACTTCAAAATTTCCACTCTTGTCATTATATCCAAAAGAAGATGCTATGTAAGTATAGTTTCCTGCTGGCAACCTATATAGACCATTAGAGCCAATTTTATTAGCACCTTTTTCATCTTTTACTGTAAGTGAAGCATCATCAGGATTTATATTAAATTGAACTTCAAACTTAGCTACCTTTGGTAATTGACATTCAAGAATTGGGTATCCATTGTTTTTATTATTATCATCAGAAACAAATTGACTGCCTTCTAATGAATTTACTCCATTAATGATATCAAGAAATACTGCTTCCTTTAATTGCTCATCTGTTTTGAATGTACAATCGTCTGCAATTTTACCAGCAGATTTATTGCCTATTCCTTTAGCATTATTATCTCCTAGCCAATAAGAGTTTAATGCAGTTGAACTACTATAAAGAAAACCGATAAGTAAACCACTATTAGTACCACTACGCACTCCCGTATCTGCATTATAACAATTTTGAATTATAGTTGTTCCATAAGCATATCCTACTACACCACCACAATTGCTGGTATCAGTATTAATTTCACCGGTATTATAGCAATTTATAATTTTTGTTGTGCCAGCCGTACTACCGACTACTCCTCCAACATTACTAGTTGCACTTATATTGCCTAAGTTTGCACAGCCAGTAATTTCTGTGGCTAAAGTAGTATCGCCTACAATACCTCCGACTTTTTTTGCTTTAGCTGCATTAATTTGTACCTTATTAACGCAATTTATAATTTTACCACCTTGAACTTTAAAGTCACCTTGAGGCGGTACTTTGCGAATGG
>ERZ778028.2448-NODE-2448-length-13468-cov-8.803922_pt1 | contig 13468 bp, 11 predicted proteins | sample MGYA00375758_ERZ778028 | MGnify/ENA primary metagenome ERZ778028 (study PRJEB29350, sample SAMN05389828) | bioreactor metagenome | isolation source: Thiocyanate bioreactor | place: South Africa: University of Cape Town | collected 2014-03-17 ... | reverse complement strand
CGATCGCGCACGAGTTCATCGTCGGCCACGGCGCCTATCCGTCGACGCTCGGCTATCGCGGCTTCCCGAAGTCGTGCTGCACGAGCCTCAACGAGGTCGTCTGCCACGGCATCCCGGACGACACGGCGCTGCGCGAGGGCGACATCGTGAACGTCGACATCACCGCCTACCGCGACGGGATGCACGGGGACCTCAACGCGACGTTCGTCGTCGGCGACGCGCCGCAGCCGACGATCGACCTCGTCACGCGCACCCGCGAGGCGATGATGCGCGGCATCGCCGTCATCGCGCCCGGTCGGCGGATCAACCTCATCGGCCGCGCCGTCGAGTCCTATGCGAGGCGCTTCGGCTACGGCGTCGTGCGCGAGTTCACCGGGCACGGCGTCGGGCGGGCCTTCCACAGCGGCCTCGTCGTCCCGCACTACGACGCCGCGCCGCGGCACGACGAGGAGATGCTGCCCGGCATGGTGTTCACGATCGAGCCCATGCTCACGATCGGCACCCCGGAGGCGCCCGGCACGGTCGCCTGGGACGAGTGGGACGACGACTGGACGATCGTGACGCGCGACCGCCGGCTCACCGCGCAGTTCGAGCACACGCTCGTGGTGACCGAGTCCGGCGCGGAGATCCTCACGCTCCCCTGAGACCGCGGCTCGCTAGGCTCGCAGCAGCACACGGAGGCTTCCATGACCCACGCGCTCGGCATCGACATCGGCGGCACCGGCATCAAGGGCGCCGTCGTCGACACCCTCGGCGGCACGCTCCTGACCGATCGCCGCAAGCTGCTCACCCCGGCCGGCGGCGAGCCCCGGCCGATGATCGACACCGCCGTCGAGCTGGTGGCCGGGATCCCGGGCGCGCAGGAGCCGATGCCGGTCGGCATCGCGTTCCCGACCATCGTCAAGCGCGGCCGGACGCTCTCCGCGGGGAACATCTCCTCGGCGTGGATCGGGCTCGACGGGCAGGCGATGTTCGCGGCCGCGCTCGGGCGGCCGGTGCTGCTCGTCAACGACGCCGACGCCGCCGGCTACGCCGAGCTCCACTTCGGCGCGGCCAAGGACGTCCCCGGCCTCGTGATCCTCACCACGCTCGGCACCGGCATCGGCAGCGCGTTCATCTACGATGGCGTGCTCGTGCCGAACACGGAGTTCGGCTTCCTCGAGATCGACGGCGAGATCGCCGAGGCGCGGGCCTCCTACCGGGCGAAGGAGCAGGACGAGCTGGACTGGGAGCAGTGGGCGAAGCGGCTGCAGCGCTTCTACACGCACCTGGAGCGGGTGTTCTCCCCCGACCTGTTCATCGTCGGCGGCGGCGTGTCGAAGCACGCGGACGAGTTCCTGCCGCTGCTGCGCCTCTCGACCCCCATCGTCACGGCAACCCACCGCAACAACGCCGGGATCCTCGGCGCCGCGGCGATCGCGGCCGCGGCGATCGCCGGAGCGGCACCGGCGGAGCGCCGACCGGGGTGAACGGGCCGGCCGATACGCCGGGTTCTGTCGTGGACGGCCATCCATCTCGGTCGTGCGTTGCCGCACGACTCCAGCGGCCTACCCGGGGACGGGACGAGCAGCCCCATGGTCCCCTGTCTGGCCTTGCTCCGGGCGAGGCTTGCCTAGCCGCCCCGGTCGCCCGGGGCGCTGGTGGGCTCTTACCCCACCGTTTCACCCTTACCGGCCGAGGCCGGCGGTCTGCTCTCTGTTGCGCTTTCTCGCGGATCGCTCCGGGTGGGTGTTACCCACCGCCCTGCTCTGCGGAGCCCGGACGTTCCTCGGCGCCCTTGCGGGCGACGCGGCCGCCTGGCCGACCCGTTCACCGGCATCAAGGGTAGCGGGCGTCGCCGGACGGCGGCAGGGCGGGGCCGCGCACGGCAGGATGGTCTCGTGGAGGAGCTGGGCCTGCTCGTGCTCGCGGGCGTGCTGATCGTCGTCGCCGTCTCGGCGTTCGCGACGAGGCTCGGCGTCGCGGCGCCGATCCTGCTCGTCGTCATCGGCATCGGCTGCAGCTTCATCCCCGGCGCGCCGCGGCTGGAGATCCCCCCGGAGTGGATCCTCGCGGTCGTGCTGCCGCCGCTGCTCTACTCGGCCGCCGTCAACCTGCCGGCGATCGACCTGAGACGCAACCTGGGTCCGATCGCCGCGCTCTCGGTGCTGCTCGTCATCGCGTCCGCCTTCGTCTCCGGGCTCGTCATCTGGCTGCTCTTCCCGGACCTGAACTTCGCGGCCGCCGTCGCGGTCGGCGCGGTGATCAGCCCGCCCGACGCGGTCGCGGCCACCGCGATCGGCAAGCGGCTCGGACTGCCCCAGCGGCTCGTCACGATCCTCGAGGGCGAGGGGCTGCTCAACGACGCGACGGCGCTGGTCATGCTCCGCTCGGCGGTCGCGGCGATCGCCGGCACCATCTCGTTCTGGGGCGCGCTCGGCGACTTCGCCTACGCGGTGCTGATCGGCGCGGTCGTCGGCGGCCTGATCGGCGCGATCTCGGTCTGGGTGCGCTCCCGCATCCGGCAGCCGGTGCTCACCACCGCGATCTCCTTCGTCGTCCCGTTCCTCGCCTACCTCCCCGCCGAGCAGCTGCACGCCTCCGGCGTGCTCGCCGTGGTCGTCACCGGGATCATGACCGGCCACTTCGCGGTGCGGAAGTTCTCCGCGCAGGACCGGATCGTCGAGCGGATGAACTGGCGCACGGTCCAGCTGCTGCTGGAGAACGGCGTGTTCCTGGCGATGGGCTTCGAGATCACCTCGGTCATCGCAGACGTGCGCGACGCGCGCCTCGGCGTCGGGGAGGCGGTCGGCATCGGCCTGCTCGCCGCGCTCGTGCTGCTCGTCGTCCGGGTCGCCTTCGTCGCGCCGCTCATCGGGGGCCTGCGCGCCGGGCGGGCCCGCGCCGAACGGCGGGTGACGCGGATCCAGGGCGCGATCGACCGGGTGGAGGCCACGGAGTTCCCGCCGGAGCACGCCGCCCGGGTGGATCGGATCACGTCGTTCCTGCGCCGCCAGCACGCCGACGCCTCCTTCCTCAGCCGAGAGGGCCTCGGTTGGCGCGGCGGGGCCGTCATCGCCTGGTCCGGGATGCGCGGCGTCGTGACGCTCGCGGCGGCGCAGTCGCTGCCGACCGGCGTCCCCTACCGCTCGCAGCTCGTCCTCGTCGCGTTCACCGTCGCGATCGTCACGCTCGTGCTGCAGGGCGGGACGCTGCCGTACCTGATCCGGCTGCTCGGCATCCAGGGCGTCTCCGCGCGCGAGTCGCACGCGCAGCTCACCCGGCTCGCCGCGGAGATCTCCGCGGCGGCGCGCGCCATGCTCGACGACCCGGGCCTGCGGCGCGCGGACGGCGCACCCTTCGATCCGGAGGTGGTCGCCGTCATCCGCGACGCCGATCTCGCGGCCTCGGCGGCGGTCGGCTCCTTCGAGGAGTGGGAGGCCCAGACGACGCCGCTGCAGCAGCGGCGCGAGCTCCAGCGCCTCCTTCTCGAGACCGAGCAGGCGGCGCTCACCGAGGCCCGTGCGAGCGGCGTCTACCCCTCGCACATCATCGAGGCCGCGCAGCGGATGGTCGACGCGGAGGCCGCCCGGCTGAACGCCCCGGGCGGCTGAGCGGAGGCTAGGGCAGGTCGGCGCGCGCGTCCATCGCGCGGTTCGCGAGGCGGTCGGCGCGCGAGTTCTCCAGCCGGGGCACCCACTCGAAGCGCACCGGCGTGCCGATCAGCGCCTCCCGCGCCCGCGCCGCGAGCTCCGCCATCGCGGGATGCTTGATCTTCCAGCGGCCGGACATCTGCTCGACCACGAGCTTCGAGTCCATCCGCACCGTCAGCGCCGCTTCGGGGTCGATCTCGATCGCACGACGCACGCCGGCGATCATCCCGCGGTACTCGGCGACGTTGTTCGACGCGATCCCGCCGTACAGTCCGATCTCGGCGAGGAGCTCGCCGGTCGCCGCGTCGATGACGACGGCGCCGCTGCCCGACTCCCCCGGGTTGCCGCGCGAGCCGCCGTCGGCCTCGACGATGAGCTCCCGTGGCATCAGAGCCCGGACTCCGGAGTCCGCACCAGGATCGCCTCGCTCGACGAGCAGATCAGGACGTCGTCCGGCGCGGCGGCCCGCACCCGCGCGAGCTCGTCGGCGAGCAGGGCGACGCCGGAGGCCTCCGAGACGCCGCGCCGCAGCAGCGAGGCGCCGACGCCGTAGCGCGCCCGCTGCCGCTCGTACAGCTCGACGAGGTCCGCGGGCAGCTCCCCGGCCAGCGCCGCGCGCGCGGCCCCGAGCTGCGACCGCTCCTCGGCGATCCGGGCCAGCGCCGCGGCGACGAGCGCCTCCGCCGCGGCGACCTCGGCGTCCAGGTCGACCAGCCGGCCCTCGATGGCGGCGACCGCGGTCTCGTGCTCCTCGACGCGCTCCATGACGGCGAGCTCGATCTCCTCGAGGTCGTGCTGCCGCTTCCGCAGCGAGTCGATCTCGTGGTCGAGCGCCGAGGCGTCCTTCGCCGAGGTGGAGGCCATCATGCGCTCGGTGTCCCTGGCGACCCTGGCCTCGACGAGCGCGACGTCGTCCTCGGTCCGGCGCAGCTCCGCCCTGGCGTCCTCGAGCACGCCCGAGGTGGCCGCCAGGTCGCCGCGGACCGTGCCGCGCTCCGCGACGAGCGCGTCGCGCGCGGCGCGCTCGGGCAGGTCGGCCTCGAGCCGGGCGAGCTGCCCGAGCCGGCGATCGTGCTCCTGCAGCTCGAGGAGGCGCTGCTGCGCCCCGGGATCCGCCTTCATGCGCCCTGTCCTCCGCTCAGCACCGCGAAATCCCACGGATCGGTCCGCAGCTCGCTCACCAGGATCTCGACGTCCGGCAGCGCCGCACGGAGCGCCTCGGCCGCGACGGCGAGCCAGAGCCATTCGCTCGCCCAGTGCGAGACGTCCAGGAGCGCCGGACCGCCGCCGAGCAGGGCCTGCTCGCGCGCCTCCTGCGCCGGATGGTGCCGGAGGTCGGCGGTCACGTAGACGTCGGCGCCGAGCACCGCGGGCGAGGCGAGGAAGGTGTCTCCGGCCCCGCCGCAGACCGCGACGCGGCGCACCGGCTGGTCGTAGTCGCCGCTGACCCGCACGCCCCCCGCCGTCGGCGGCAGCGCCCCGGCGACGAGTCGCGCGAACCGGCCGAGGGTGGTCGGCTCGGCGAGCTCGCCGACCCGGCCGATGCCGCCGCCGACCGCGTCCGGCGCGATCGGCTCCAGGCCGGCGAGCCCCAGCCGCTCCGCGAGCACCGCGCTGGTCCCGGCCGCGACGACGTCGGCGTTCGTGTGCGCCGTGAGCAGCGCGCAGCCGCCCCGGATCAGCCGGGCGACGAGCGCGCCCTTGTACCGGTCCGCCGCGACGCTCGTGACGCCGCGCAGCAGCAGCGGGTGATGGGTCAGCAGCAGGTCGGCGCCGAGCTCGATCGCCTCGTCGACCGTCGCGGCGACGGCGTCGACGGCGAGCAGCACCCGCGTCGCCGACGCGGCCGGATCGCCGGAGACCAGGCCGACGGCGTCCCAGCTCTCGGCGCCCGCCGCGGGCCAGAGCGACTCCGCGACGGCGGCGATCTCGGCGACGGTCGAAGGCATCGCCTCAGTCTAGGCGGGCCGGACCGGCCGCGACCGGGGCTCGGGGATCCGGCAGAATCCTGGTGTGGCACCGCGTCCGTCCCCTCGTGCGCTCGCGGCGCTCGCCGCGGCGGGCGCCCTGCTCGCAGCCCTCGTCGCAGCCGCCCCTGCGCTCGCCGAGCCGGTGACGATCACGATCCTGGCGATCAACGACTTCCACGGCCGCATCGGCCTCGACGAGGCGCCCGGCGGCGTCGACACGACCCGGTTCGCGGGCACGATCGAGGAGCTGCGCGCGGCATACGGCCCGGAGTCGACGCTGCTGCTGTCCGCGGGCGACAACGTCGGCGCCTCGCTGTTCGCCTCCGCGATCGCCGCGGACGACCCGACGATCGACGTGCTGCGGGCGCTCGGGCTCGACGCGAGCGCCGTCGGCAACCACGAGTTCGACCAGGGCGTCGCCGACCTGGTCGACCGCGTCCAGCCCCGCGGCGGCTTCCCCTACCTCGGTGCGAACGTGTACCGCGCCGGCTCCTTCGACCCGGTGCTGCCGGAGTACGCGATGCTCGAGGTCGAGGGCCTGCGGATCGGCGTCGTCGGCGCCGTGACGCAGGAGACCGGCGCCCTGGTGAACCCCGCCGGTGTCGCCGGTGTCGAGTTCGGCGACCCGGTCGACGCGGTCAATCGCGTCGCCGCGCAGCTGACGAACGGCGACGCGGCCGACGGCGAGGCCGATGTCGTCATCGCCGTGTATCACGAGGGCGCGCCCCTCGGCGTGGACCAGGGCGGGACGCTGGAGCGCGAGACGGCCGACAGCGCGGTGTTCTCGAAGATCGTCGACGGCACCGCGCCGCAGGTCGCCGCGATCCTCACCGGGCACACGCATCAGGCCTACGCCTGGGAGGCGCCGGTTCCCGGGGAGCCCGGACGCACCCGGCCGATCGTCCAGACCGGCAGCTACGCGCAGCACGTCGGCGTGCTGCGGCTGACGGTCGAGCCGGGCCGGGGCGTCGTCGCCTCGACCGCCGAGCTGGTCGATCCGACGACGACGCCGAGGGCCGAGCTGGTCGCGGCCTATCCGAGGGCGGCTGAGGTCGACCGGATCGTCGCCGCGGCGCTCGCCCGTGCCGAGGCCGAGGGCGGACGACGGATCGGCTCGACCGCCGCGCCGATCACCACCGCGTTCTCCGGGGGCGACTACGGTCCGGACGGCTATCGCGGCGGCGAACGCGACGACCGCGGCCGCCATTCGGCGCTCGGCACCCTGGTCGCCGACGCCCTGCTCGCCGCGCTCGCCGATCCCGCCCGCGGCGGCGCCGTGTTCGCCGCCGTCAACCCGGGCGGCCTCCGGGCGGACCTCGACGGGGGCGACGTGACCTACCGCGACGCGAACTCCGTGCTGCCGTTCGGCAACGACCTCTGGACGACCACGCTGACCGGCCGCGGCGTCAAGGAGCTCCTCGAGCAGCAGTGGCAGCGCGACGAGGACGGCGGCGTGCCCTCCCGCCCGTACCTCGCGCTCGCGCTGTCCGGCAACGTCGCGTACGCCTTCGACCCGAGCCGGCCGGAGGGCGATCGGATCACCTCGATCTCGATCGACGGGAGGCCGGTCGACCCCGACGGCGCCTACCGGATGGGGACCTGGGCGTTCCTGGTCTCCGGCGGCGACAACTTCCGGGCCGCCGCCCGCGGCTCCGACGCACGGGACTCCGGGCTGCTCGACCGGGACGCCTGGGTCGCCTACCTCGGAGCGCACCCGGGGATCGCGCCCGACTTCCGCGCGCCGGGCGTCGCGGTGAGCGGCCTCGGCGACGGGCCGGTCGCGATCGGCGCCGACCTGGAGCTCTCGCTCGGCGGGCTCGACCTCACCTCGATCGGCGCGCCCGAGACGAGCGGGCTCGACGTCGTCTGGACCGGCTCGACCGCCCTCGCGCCGCCGACGATCGGACGGCAGTCGGACGGGTCGATGCGCGTCGCGCTGCGGGTGCCCGTCGACGCGCCCGCCGCGAGCGTCCTCGTCGTCACCGCGCGCCCGAGCGGGACGGTCGTGCGGATCCCGATCGCGGTCGCGGGCGGCGGGCCCGCCCCGCTCGCGGAGCCGCCTATGCTGTCGGACATGGAGTGGATCTGGCTCGGCGCGATCGGCCTCACGGGCGGCATCGTCGTCCTCGTCGTCGCGGCGACCATCGCGGCGTTCGTCGGCCGTCCCCGCCCCTGAGGCGGGCTCAGGCCCTCGCTACGGCGTGCAGGCCGCGCCCGGCGAGCCGCTCCCGGCCCCCGAGGCCATCGATCTCGAGCGCGACGGAGAGCCCGGCGACGCGCCCGCCGGCGGCGTCGACCAGCGTCGCGGCGGCGGCGAGCGTGCCGCCGGTCGCCAGGACGTCGTCAACGATCAGCACCCGGCCGCCCGGCGGCACCTGGTCGAGGTGCAGCTCGAGCCGGTCCCGGCCGTACTCGAGCTCGTAGTCGACGCCGCGGGTCGCGCCGGGCAGCTTCCCGCCCTTCCGGATGAGCAGCAGACCGGCCCCCGCGCGAACCGCCGCCGCACCGGCGAAGGCGAAGCCGCGCGCCTCGACGCCGGCGACGAGGTCGAAGCCGCCCGCGAACGGCGCCAGCAGCGCGTCGGCGACCTCGATGAGCGCCGCCCCGTCGGCGAGCACCGGCGTGAGGTCCTGGAAGAGGACGCCCGGTCGTGGGAAGTCGGGGATCGCCCGGATCAGGCCGGCGATCCGCTCGGCGGCGCTCACGATCCGGTCGCGGTCGGCGACGGCAGCGGCATCAGCGTCGAGGTGCCGCCGGTGAACAGCCCGGGGAACGCCTCCCCGAGCGCGAGCATGATCGACTGCACGGCGATCGCGAGCAGCAGCAGGCCGAACACGCGGGTGAGGATGCTCATCCCGGTGGGCTTCAGCAGCCTGGCGACCCACGGCCCGACGAAGAACACCACCGCGACGAGCACGCCGACGACGACGCAGACGATCGAGCCGAGCAGGTAGTCGACCGGATCGGCGTACCCGTGGGCGAAGGTGATCGCGAGCGCGATCGCCCCTGGCCCCGCGAGCACCGGGATCGCGAGCGGCACGACCACCGGCGACTGGCCCGGCCTGGCGGCGACGGCGTCGGCCGCCTTCGCCGTCAGCATCCCCCAGCCGATCGTCGCGACCAGCGCGTTCCCGGCGATCTTGAACGCCGTGATGTCGATGCCGAACCATCCCAGGATGTAGTTGCCCGCGAGCAGCGAGACGACGAGCACGACGGCGACGGCGAGGCCGACCAGGACCGCGGTGCGGCGCTGCTGGCCGGCCGTCTGGTCCTTGGTCAGCGACAGGAAGATCGGGAGCGTGCCGATCGGGTTCGTGATGGTGAACAGCGCGATGGCGGCGGTGACGAGCGTCGGCGCCGACACCGCGGGATCCATGCCGGGAGCCTAGCGGGAGCCGCGGGTCGGGCGTGCGAAGGATGCGGGCTCAGGCCGTCGCGGTCGCCTCCTCGCCCTCGGGCTCGCGCTCCGCGGGCGCCGTGCGGTACTGGGCGGAGATCCGACGGTAGGACCTGGTGAGGAACGCGAGGCCCGCGACGACGGTCATGACGAGCCCGGCGATCAGGAACACGAGCGCGATGCCCCGCGCGCTCCCCTCGCCGAGCAGCCACCCGAGGGCCGCCTGGCCGGCCGTGGAGTCCATGTACGGGATGATCAGGTACTCGGCGAGCGGCGCGATGAGGAAGGCCGTGATCGGCGCGGCGGCGGACTCGAACGCCTGCGCGAAGCCGAACACCCGGCCCTGCGTCCGATACGGGACGACCTTCTGGATGACGGTCTGCTCGGCGGCCTCGACCGCGGGGAAGATCGCCATGTAGAGCCAGATGCCGACCGCGTAGAGCCACCACCACTCCCGGATCGTGAACAGGGCGCCGAGCAGTCCCATCGCGGCGACCAGCAGCAGCATGGTGCGGATCGGGTTGCGGCCGAGGCCGAACCTCGCGACGATCAGCCCGCCGACGATGAAGCCGGTCGAGGCGATCCCGAGCACGACGCCCCACCACTCGACGGCGAACAGCTGGAGCCCGTAGGGGTCCATGAGGGCCAGGTAGGTGCCGCCGATGAGGTTGTTGAAGGTGCTGAACAGCAGCAGCGCGAAGAGGCCCGGGACCATTCGGATCGCGGCCACCGCCCCGCGGAGGTCGACGAGCGGCGCGCGCGCCTCGACCTGCGGCGGCTCCTCCGGGATCCGGATGAGGAGCAGATGCCCGAGCGCCGCCGCGGTGAGCACGATCGCGATGAGCAGGGTCCAGCCCATCCCGAGCAGCCCGACCGAGAGGCCGGAGAACACGCTCGTGACGGCGAAGGCGATCCCGGTGACGGAGCCGACCAGCCCGTTCGCGTTCGCGTGGCGCTCGACCGGCACCAGCAGCGTGACGGTGGTGGACAGCGCGATGTTCCGCATGTTCTCGATGACGCCGCCGAACAGGATGATCCCGGAGAACAGCCAGAACCACGGCCCGCCGAGGTCGACCAGGGCGCGCTCGGGCTGGAGCAGGTACAGGACCCCGCCGATCCCGAAGGCGATCAGCGTCGTGAGGCTCGCGACGACCATCGCCTGGTGCTTGCGGTGACGGTCGACGATCGTGCCGAAGACCATCCCGAGCAGCGCGACGAAGAGCATGTAGGCCCCGCCGATGATCCCCGTCGCGAGGACGGATCGGGTCTCCAGGTACACCCAGAAGGTCAGTGCGAACCACAGATAGCTGGTCGTGACGTTCGCCACGGCCGTGTTCGCCAGCACCTGGTAGAAGGTTCGCATCGGCAGCGAGCCTAGGAGGGACCCCCGACATCCGGGGACGGCGCCGAGCAGCGGCGGCTCAGCAGGTGTCGAGCGGCGGCCGGCCGTCGAGCCGGTCCTGCGTCCAGTCCAGGAGCTCGCCGAGCAGCGGGGAGTCGCCGGTGACGACGCCCATGTGGTCCTTGCCCGGATACGTCCGGTAGTCGACCTGCTGACCGGCGGCGCACAGCGAGTCGACGTAGTCCTGCTGGGACGTCGGCAGGATGAGCGGGTCGGCGAGGCCCTGCGCGATGAGCAGCGGGGCGGCGATCGGCAGCCTCGGCACGTTCTGCTCCGCCCGCGCCGCGAGCGGGCCGGTGCCGGGGTCCCGTGACCAGATCGGCCGGTCGATCAGCCCGGCCTCCACCAGGCCGACGACCATCGAGGGCTCGGACCAGCAGCGCGACGCGATCTCCTCGACCAGGATCCTGGCCTGCGGGATGACGTAGTCCTCGACCCGGACGTCCGGGTACGCGCCGGCGTAGCCCTCGATGACGAGCGGGCCGATGACGGTGCCGATCTCGCTGTTCGCGAAGGAGCCGACGAGGGCGGGGAGGTTCGAGGCCGGCGCCATCGCGGCGACGCCGACGATGTCGAGCTCCGGCGCGTACTCGGCGGCGAGGCCGCCCGTCCACAGCGCGGCATGGCCGCCCTGCGAGTGACCCCAGACGACGACCTGCTCGCCGAACGAGGCGCCGTCGAGCTGGCGCGAGGCGCGCACCGCGTCGAGCGCGCTGCGGGCCTCCGGCTGGCCGACGACGTACGGGTGCGGCGGATCGACGCCGAGGCCGACGTAGTCCGTCGCGACGATCGCCCAGCCCCGGGCGAGCGCCTCCCTCCAGTCGGGCATCGCGCCCACCGTGAACGGCTCCGGCGCGAGCGACGGCGCGCAGCCGACGGCGGCACCGGTCGTGCCGTGCGTCCAGGCGATCGTCGGCGGGTCCGCGACGCCGTTCGGCACCATCACGAGCCCGGAGGCGACCGCGGGGACGCCGTCCTCGCGGGTCGTGGTGTAGAGGATCCGCCATGCCCGGGCGTCGTCCGGGATGGCGTTCGTGAACGGCTCGGCCCGGATGAGCTGCCCCGGCTGGTCGGGCACCCGGCCTGGCACCGCGTAGAACGCGTCCGGAACCGGCGATCCGCTCAGCCGCAGGCCGACCAGCGCGACGGCGATGGTGGCGAGGCAGCCGAGCAGCGCGCCGACGACCTTCGGCCACTCGTGCCGGCGGCGGGACGCCCGCTCGCGGGGGCGCCGGCCGGGCCGGGCGAGCACGGCGAGGATCGCGATCCGCACCCCCGCGTAGATCAGCCAGGCGCCGAAGATCACGCCGACCGCGAGCACGGTGACGTCCGGCCAGGTGAGCGCGACGACGCCGAGCACGACGCCGGTGACGCCGTTCAGCGCCTCGGCGACGCGCGTGCCGGGCGAGACGGGCGAGCCGCCGCTCCAGACGCTGCGGACGAGCCCGACCGCGCCGACGGCGAGGAGCGCGATGCCGACGATCGTGACGAGCATCCGGATGGTCAGTCCCGGCCATGCCAGGACGAGGACGCCGGTCGCGAGCAGCAGCACCGCGAGCACGACCCGCCACCAGACGCGCAGCCCCGGCAGCGCGGCGCGCACGGCCTCCACGACGCCGGCGAGGACGGCCGCGGCGCCGATCAGCACGACGAGCGCGCCGATCGAGGCGAACGGCCGCACGATCAGCAGCAGCCCGAGCACCACGACGGCCGCGCCGCCGATGAGCGAGATCCACCACGGCAGCCGGAACCGGCGGACCGGAGCGCCGGCCCCCGCCCCCGCGTCCCCGCTCACGCCCCCACTGTATTGCCCGTCCGTCCTCGCCGCCCGCTCCGCGTGCCCCTTCCCTTCCGCGCCCGCTCGGCCGCGCGACGCAAAGGGTAGCGTTGGGGATGCGGGGCGGTAGCTCAGCCGGTTAGAGCTCCTGACTCATAATCGGATGGTCACGGCGACGCCATCCGGATTCTGCTCAGGAAATATGGGCGAGTTTGGGTGTCACGCCGGAAGTTCAGAGAGCGAAACACTCCGAAAACACTCCAACCCTGAGCGCGGCGGAGTGCGCCGAGGCCCGGTCCTGCAAACCGCCCCGGTAGCGTTGGAACACACGGGGCAGTAGCTCAGCTGGTCAGAGCTCCGAACTCATAATTCGGTCGTCGTCGGTTCAAGTCCGTCCTGCCCCACTCCGCGGTGTCTCGAACGTCCACTTACGCGGAGCGCCGTTCTTGTCTCCGATCGGAACCCACTGCCGACGCTGGCGATCCCATCGCTGCGGTACCCAGGGCTCCATGACCTCCACTGGCTGACTGCCGAGCATGTCGTACTCCTGTTTCCGCATGCCGAGCACGCGGTCCAGAACGCCGACCGTCAGGACGTAGTGCTCCACCGGCATGTTCCCTTTGTAGGTCTGATACCGGCTGATCCGGATGAGCTTCCCGACGACCCTCGGGTGCCAGCCGCCCTTCGACTGCGGCGTGAACGCGATGCTGTACCCCAAGTCGGCCGTGGCGAGACGGGCCACCGTATCGTTCGGACGGTTGACTTCGTCTGGCCTCATGGCTCGCCTCCTCGAATTGCTACCGCATGTAGCGATTGTCCGCTCGATCGAACATTTCTTCGACTCCGACACGCCCAGTACCCTCGAAGGGTGAACCTCAGCGCACTCCGTAACCCTGGCGTGCAGGCTGGCATCGCGTCGGCGCTCCTGTTCGGGGCGGGGACCCCGGTTGCGAAACTGCTGCTCGGTGAGGTGTCGCCGTGGCTCCTGGCCGGGCTCCTGTACGTCGGCTCCGGCGTCGGGCTCGGCGTCTACCGGCTCGTCCGCCGGGCGCCCCGCGTCCGGCTCCAACGTGGGGAACTCCTGCCGCTGGCAGGCGCGGTGTTCTTCGGCGGCATCGCTGGCCCCGTCCTGCTCATGTTCGGACTGTCCAACATGCCCGCGTCCGGCGCGTCTCTACTGCTCAACGCGGAGGGGGTGGCGACGGCGCTCCTGGCGTGGTTCGTGTTCCGCGAGAACTTCGACCGGCGCATCGCGTTCGGAATGCTTGCCATCGTCGCAGGGGCCGTCGT
>ERZ778028.2442-NODE-2442-length-13499-cov-4.155237_pt1 | contig 13499 bp, 12 predicted proteins | sample MGYA00375758_ERZ778028 | MGnify/ENA primary metagenome ERZ778028 (study PRJEB29350, sample SAMN05389828) | bioreactor metagenome | isolation source: Thiocyanate bioreactor | place: South Africa: University of Cape Town | collected 2014-03-17 ... | reverse complement strand
CGCGCAGGCGGCGGGCGCGGCCGGGCTGCTGATCGCCAGCCTGCTGGCCTTTGGTGTCGGCGTCGTGGCCTGCGGGGCGCATGTGCGCGCCACCGGCAATGCCGATCCGTCGGAATGCGTGATCGATGAGCTGGCTGGGCAATGGCTGGCCTGTGCCGGGGTCGCCTTCGGAACCCTGTCCCTGCCCGCCTTTCTCCTGGCTTTCCTGCTGTTCCGGCTGTTCGATATCTGGAAGCCCTGGCCGGTATCCTGGGCCGACACACAGTTGGAGGGCGGATTGGGTGTGATGGCCGATGACATGATCGCGGGCCTGATGGCGGGTGTGCTGGCGGGCGCGGCGCACCCCGCAGACCTGTTCCATGTTTTCTGAGGCGGTGCTCGTCCGCGCGGACGCGATGCTGACGGCGCTGCGGAGTCAGGGCCGGATGCTGGCCACCGCCGAAAGCTGCACCGGCGGGTTGATCGCGGCGCTGTTCACCGAGATCGCCGGATCGTCGGACGTATTCGAGCGCGGCTTCGTCACCTATTCCAACACCGCCAAGATGCAGATGCTGGGCGTGCCGCGCGACATGCTGGACGCGCATGGCGCGGTGTCGGAACAGGTGGCGGCGGCGATGGCGCAAGGGGCGCTGGCCCATTCCCAGGCGCAGCTTGCGGTGGCGGTGACCGGTATTGCCGGGCCGGGCGGCGGCAGCGCGGACAAGCCGGTTGGGCTTGTCTATATCGCCGCGATGCGCGCGGGAGGTGCGCCGGCCGTGCAGCGCCACCTGTTCGGCGATATCGGACGCGGCGCGGTGCGGCTGAAGACCGTGGATGCGGCGCTGGAACTGCTGCGTCCGTTGATCGGCGCATAGCGCCTCATCCCGCGCGGCGGGAATCCGGTTCTGACGCAAGCACACGCGTCCTGAACGTTTCCATGTCGATATTGCCGCCGCTCAGGACCACGCCGATCCGTTCCCCGGCGGTGCGCGCGCGGTGCTTCAGCGCGGCGGCCAGCCCCAGGGCACCGGCGCCTTCGCTCAGATTGTGCGTATCGGTCCAGTAGGCGCGGATCGCGGCGGCGATTTCGTCGTCTTCAACGGTCACGATATCGGCCGCGCCCGCCCGGATAATGTCGAATGCGGCGGGATCGGGCATCCGTGTCGCAACGCCGTCGGCAAAGGTGTTTGCGTCCGGCGTGGAAACGGTCCGGCCGGCTTGGAACGACCGGGCATAGGACGGCGCGCCCGCCGCCTGCACGCCGATGATGTCCGTCGAACGCCCAAGCAGATCGCGCGCCAGGATGCAGCCGCATATCCCCGACCCCAGACCGATGGGAACATGGAGCCGCTTGAGACCGGGTTCGGCGGTGAACAGTTCCAGGGCATAGGTGGCGACGCCCAGAACGAGATCGCGGTGGAATGACGGCACCATTTCGAGCCCGTGGGCCTCGGCGATACGGCCCGCTTCCTCCCGCGCCGCATCGAAATCCCGGCCATGCTCGATCAGATCGGCCCCTAGGGCCCGCATCGCGTCATTCTTCTCGGGATTGTTCCCCAGCGGGACGACGATGGTGACAGGAAGGCCGTAGCGCCTGCCGGCCAGGGCGATGCTCTGGCCGTGATTGCCACGGGTCGCGGCAATCAGGCCTTTGACGTGTGGCCGCTCGCGGCGGACGCGCTCCACATAGGTCAGTCCGCCGCGAACCTTGAAAGCCCCGGTCGGCAGATGGTTTTCGTGCTTGACGACCACCGGACGTCCCAGACGGGCCGACAGGAGCGGCCATTCATGCTGGGGCGTCGGCGCGATGACTTGTCCGATCGTATTCCGCGCTTCGTGCAATTCCTGGAGCGTAAACATTCCCGTCGCCGGTCCCATTTATCGGCTGCCGGCCATCCATTCGTCATGGGCGATCTGCTGCAGGGCTTTGGTCTGCGGCTTGGAGAAGCCCATATCGTCGGCCACGGTTTCGTTTTCGCCCAGCGACAGCGGGTCTTTCCCCGTCACTTTGGCGAAGACCAGCAGCGCCTCCAGGTAATAGCCGTAGACGCTGGCGTGGTAGTGATCGTGCGTCCACAGGCTGACCTTGCCCGGCGCGATGCCGTCATAGGGATTGTCGTCGGCAAAGCCCGCCGCGAAGGCCCGGTTCCAGGCCAGCCCCACCGGCACCACGCCGGTCGCGCTTGCGGCCTTGGCCGCCTGGGCATATCCGGCGGCGACATCCTCGCCCATCCGGGTGATGGGCTTGCCATGCCAGGGCTTGCCGTCGGGATAAGTCAGGTCGGCGCGGCTCCAGGTGGACGTCAACCAGATATCGGTGCGCGGATTTTGCGCGCGGAACATGTCGCTGATCGTCTTGGCCGACGATATCAGCAGCGCGGGGTTACCGGGATTGGCCTGATCCATGGTGGAATAACCGTGCATCACCACCACATCCCAGGGCTTGTCGATCAGGGCGCGCTTTTCGGCGTAATGAAAATCCAGACCCTTGCCGCCCACCGTCTCCACATGCACATCGTAGAACAGCCCGGCCTGCGCGGTGAAAGCCTTGAAGATGGCGGGCACCCCGCCCACGGTCTTGCCCTTGGCGTCGGGACCGTTGAGGTCGGTGATCGTCTCGGCCTTGTAGCGATGGGCGGGCGAGCCCGCGCCGAAGGTAAAGCTGTTGCCCACGAACAGGATGGTGCGCGGCGCCTGTTGCGCCGCCGCCGGATAGGCCAGCAGCGCCAGCAGCGCCGCCATGACCAGTTTCTTCATGCCGCTTTCCCCTCTTCCTGCAAGGTTTTCGCCCGCGCCTCGAAGGCGTCGGCCATTTTCAGCATCACTTTTTCAAAGGCGCTGCCCGCCAGGCTGTGCAGCAGCCGGCTGCGGAACTCGAACAGGATCGAGAACTCCACCTCGCAGCCTTCGGCATGGGGTGTGAAGCGCCAATGGTTTTCCAGCTGTTTGAATGGCCCCCCGATCTTCGAATCAGAAATCTGCACCACATCGATCCGCCGCGCCTCCGGATCGAGCCGCACATCGCTGGTATAGCGTTCGCGCAACGCGCCATAGCCCACCGCCATTTCGGCGGTCATGTGGTTTTCGTCCCGCGACAGCACGCGCAGCGCCACCACCCAGGGCAGGAACTGGGGATATTTCTCCACATCCGACACCACCGCATACATCAGCGCCGCCGGATAGGGGACGATGCGGGTCTCGCGGTGCGAGATCATCCGAACTGGGCGGCGCGGTTCTTCTTCATTTCCGCGAAGTCGCTGTCGGCATGATAGGAGGAGCGGGTGAGCGGCGAGGCCGACACCATCAGGAAACCCTTGGCGCGGGCGATGCTTTCCAGGCCGGCGAATTCCTCCGGCGTCCAGAACCGGTCCAGCCGGGCGTGTTTCCTGGTGGGCTGGAGGTACTGGCCGATGGTGAGGAAATCCACCTTGGCGGCGCGCAGGTCGTCCATCACCTGCATGATCTCTTCGCGCGTCTCGCCCAGGCCGACCATCAGGCCCGACTTGGTGAAGCCTTCGGGATAGAGTTCCTTGGCGCGCTCCAGCAGCCGCAGGCTGACGTAATAGCGCGCCCCCGGCCGGATGGTCAGATAGAGGCGCGGCACGGTTTCCAGATTGTGGTTGAAGACTTCGGGCCTGGCGGCCATCACCGTCTCGATCGCGCCGTCCTTGCGCAGGAAGTCGGGGGTCAGCACCTCCACCGTGGTGCCGGGGCTTTCCTGATGCACCGCGTTGATGGTGCGGGCGAAGTGTTCCGCCCCGCCGTCCGCCAGATCGTCGCGGTCCACCGAGGTGATGACGACATGGGCCAGGCCCAGGGTCTTGACCGTTGCGGCGACGCGCTCCGGTTCGTCGGTGTCCAGCGCGTCGGGCAGGCCGGTGCGGACATTGCAGAAGGCGCAGGCGCGGGTGCAGGTGCCGCCCATGATCATCATGGTGGCGTGGCGCTTGCTCCAGCACTCGCCGATATTGGGACAGGCGGCCTCCTCGCAGACGGTGTGCAGCTTGCCGGCGCGGACGATGTCGCGGGTGGCGGCATATTCGCGCGACACCGGCGCCTTGACGCGAATCCAGTCCGGCTTGCGTTGAATGGCATTGTCAGGCCGGTGCGCCTTTTCGGGGTGGCGCAGGGCGCGATCCAGGGTGTTGATGACGGTGGTCATGGCCGAGATATAGCCGCTGGCTCTTGCGAAATCACCAAGCCCGCGCCGCGTATCTGCCTTGCGATCTAGGAATAATGTCCTTTTTGAACTCTGCGCCGCCTCCGCGCGTTGCTGTTGCACGGCCAAACCCGACCTGGAGGCTTCCCATGACCACCCGTGCCCGCCGCCGCGCCGTCCGCGCAGTGGAGAAAGTCCACCATCCCGTCCCGCGCGGCTCGCTGCGGGGCACACTGCTGCGCGCCGCGGCCAGTCCCGCCGCCAAGGCCGCCTATATCACCATCGGCACGGTGGGCCTGACCGCGCTGGCGGTGGCGCTGATCGGTCCCAAGCGGATCGAGCGCGAGGTCATCAAGCCGCTGCGCGGCGCCATCGAACCCCAGGCCGAAAGGGCCGAAAAGCTGGCCGAAAAACTGTGGGCCGATTCACGACATCTGCGTGACCAGATCGCCGGGATGTTCCGCGACGCCACGCCGACGGGGCGCGAAAAGCTGGTCCGCAATTTCCAAAGCTGGATCGGGCATTTCCGCGCCACATGACCGCCACATGATGTAAGCATTCTTTCCGGAACGCTTCGCCAGAAAGCCCGGGAAAGTTTGCATGTCTGACGCCGCAGTGACAGCCGCAGTGACACGGGTGCCGTTCGACCCGCAATCCATGCAACGCTCCCTGTTTCAGGCGCTCCTGGACGCGAAGGCCGAATTCGGCGGCGATACGCCCGCGCTGGTGGATGGCGACGAACGCACCCTCACCTACGACCAGATCCTGCGCGCCAGCTTCGCGCTGGGTTCGGCGCTGAAATCGGGCACGCGCAAGGGTGACTGTGTGGGCGTGATGTTGCCGACCGGCGCGGCCGCGGCCCTGACCGTCTTTGCCCTGTCGGCATTCGGCCGCGTGCCCACCATGCTGAATTTCACCAGCGGCGCGGCGGGCCTGAAAAGCGCGCTGGCCACGGCGCAGGTCCGGCGCATCGTCACCGCCCGCCGCCTGGTCGAGGTCGCCAAGCTGGAAGACACCATCGCGGCGCTGGCCGATTCCGGGGGGGATTTCGAGATCGTCTATCTGGAGGATGTCCGCAAGGCACTGTCGCTGGGCGACAAGCTGACGGCGGTGGCGGGCACGCTGGCGCCCCGGCTGGTGGCGGCGCGGCCCGATCCGTCACGGCCCGCCGTGATCCTGTTCACCTCCGGCACCGAGGGCGAGCCCAAGGGCGTGGCCCTCAGCCATGCCAACATCCTGGCCAATGTGGCGCAGGTGCGGGCGCACATAGACCTTTATCCCGGCGATATCGTTTTCAATCCCCTGCCCGTCTTTCACTGTTTCGGGCTGACGGTGGGCACCATCCTGCCGCTGGTGGCGGGCATCCGCGTCGTCTGCCATCCCACGCCGTTGCAGCCCAGGGAGATCGTGCGCCGCATCCATCAACACGGCGCCACCATCCTTCTGTCCACCGATACCTTCGTCACCCAGTATGCCCGCGCCGGCGAGAGCGGCGACCTGGACACGCTGCGTCTGGCGGTGTGCGGGGCCGAGCGGCTGCGCGACGAAACCCGCGCCCTGGTGCGCCGCAAATACGGCATCCACCTGCTGGAAGGCTATGGCGTGACCGAGGCCGCGCCGGTGGTGGCCGCCAACCAGGTCGAGGCCAACCATCCCGGCACGGTAGGCCGCCTGATGGCGGGCATGGAAGCGCGGGTGGAGCCGGTGGCGGGCATTCCCGGCGCGGGCGAATTGTGGATCAAGGGCCCCAATGTGATGCTGGGCTATATCAAGCCCGACGCGCCGGGAAAGATCGTGCCGCCGGACGACGGCTGGTACAATACCGGCGATGTGGTGGCGATCGACGCCGACGGCTTCATCGCCATTCGCGGCCGCCTCAAACGCTTCGCCAAGATCGGCGGCGAAACCGTGTCGCTGGCGGTGGTGGAGAATGTCGCCGCCGCCTTGTGGCCCGACAATGCCCATGCCGCCGTCGCGGTGCCGGACGGCAGGAAGGGCGAACAGATCGTACTGCTGACCGACGCCGCCGAGGCGCGCCGCATGGACCTGATCGCCTGGGCGCAGAACCATGGCGTCAGCGAGCTGGCGGTGCCGCGCCAGGTGCTGATCGTGGCGGCGATTCCGGTGCTGGCCACGGGCAAGACCGACTATGTCGCGGTCCAGAAAATGGCCGGGGCGGCGGCGGAAAATTCTTGAGGCGGTTTTTTGAGCCGCCTTGTCTGGAGCCGTCATGGCCGTCCGCCGGATACCTGTTTCTTTCCGCGGACGGCCTCTTTCTGAAAGGCTTTCCGAACGGAACCTCGGCGGTTTCAATAACGATTGACCGGGCCCAAGCGGTGAACAGTGCTTCAGATTTCTTATCCATGATCTCCTGATTTACGGCCAAAGCTGATTATTGCTCAGCGCCGTGCCAACTTTATGTGAGTACGAAATTTCTTCCGTGTAATCGGCTTTGCTCACCGAATGTTTTAGGACTGGTGCGGGTTTTACTCTTCCCTCCGCTAATTCTTGCAGAAGTGGGCGGATGTCCCGTTCATAGTCGAGGGGGCGGCCTTCGAGCTTTCTATTCTCTGCGGCCATTTTCTCGCCAGCAGTGCCTTTACCCTCGCAGTATGACCTCACAATCCAGTCATCATCGTTCTGGAAATGGGCTCTGAGGGCGCTGCCAGAGGTGTTGTATGAGATAGAAAACTGCCGATAGCCTCTATAGGCTCCCAACCGGTTTTTAGCGTTGATTTTCCCGCAGAGCACGTAGTCTTTAGGTTTTTCACCTGATCCGTATACGAATCCGCGTACATCTTTGAACCTCGTGGAAGGATAATCGGGGAGCCCCTCATCAAACAGGGCGTGAGCATCCTCTGCCATCCGAAGCCAGCGCTCGTGCTGCAAATCGATTGGCTTTGGTTTTTCCACTCGCGCTGCCGTCACGGATTTCACAGGTGCAGGCACCGGCACAACAGGATCGGAAGGATGCCGCGTTAAATAAGTGGCAGTTCCTCCAATGGCCCCTACAAACAGGACGGCGATAGCGGCTATCGCCACGATATTTGAACGTTCCAACTCGCCCCTCCCGACTGGTGATCGGGGAGTTTGAAAACCTCACGTAGCAAGGCCGCGTACAGCTTTAGGCTTTCGCCCTGAACATACCTGTACGCCTCCTCGACCATATGGTGGAGGAGTGCTCTTTGGCGGCACTGGTTGCCGCTACGTGAGGGGTTTCAACGCCCCGGACCGGCATGTGTGCCGGTCTTGACCGGACCCTAGCCAGAGTTCTTCGCAGGGGCAACGGCGCTGCGATATGCCGCCGAATGCCTGCGATTGCGCCGCAAGAACCTTGAAATTACTGGGTTTTTGTGAACGACATTGACAATCACTCTCAGAAATGCACATTTTCGTGCAGGTGCAAATCGCTCTCGCTCGGATCGCTTGGAATGATCGTCTGCGTCTGCAATAGACTCAATGAACAGCGCATCGGCGCCGCCATCTGCGGCGGCGCCTGTGACGCGGATGACGTCTATGCACGCTGCGGCGTGAGAAAGAATTGCGGACGATGCCAGGAAACGATCGAAGGAATGCTGGAAGAAAGCCGTCACGCCCTTCGGCTGGCAGCCGAGTAGCGCCCGGCCCCTCGCCCCACGCTTCGATCTCCGGCGATCCCGTCACCATCTCGTTCCTCAACAAGGTGCTCAAGAACGAGCTCACCGCCATCAATCAGTATTTCCTGCATTCGCGGATGCTGGCCGACTGGGGCCTCAGCATCCTGGCGAAGAAGGAATACGAAGAATCCATCGATGAGATGAAGCACGCCGACAAGCTCATCAAGCGTGTGCTGTTCCTGGGCGGCCTGCCCAACCTGCAGGATCTGGGCAAGCTGATGATCGGCGAGAATGTGCTGGAAGTCATCAAATGCGACCTGTCGCTGGAGATGATGGCCATTCCCGATCTCAAGCTGGCCATCGCCCATTGCGAGACGGTCAAGGATTACATCAGCCGCGAACTGTTCACCGCCATCCTCGACAGCGAGGAAGAGCATGTGGACTGGCTGCAGACCCAGCTTCGCCTGATCGAGCAGATGGGGATCGAAAACTTCGTCCAGCTCCAGACCGAGCCGAACGCAAGCTGATCTAGAACTCCGCTTCCAGTTCCTCGATGCCGGTCTTTTCGATGCGGGCGGCCTCGATCCACTCGATCATGTCGGGCAGGTTCTGGATGGTCTCGCAGTAATCGGCGCAGATCCGGTCCAGCTTGACGTCATAGGTGGTGAAGCGCGTGGTGACCGGCGCATACATCGCGTCGGCCAGGGTGGGGGTCTCGCCGAACAGATACGGGCCGCCATAGCGCAACAGGCATTCGCGCCAGATCGCGGTGATGCGGTCTATGTCGGCCTGCGCCGCCGCCCAGATCTTGAAGTTCTTGTAGTGGGCCTTGAGGTTCATCGGCAGCGCCGAGCGCAGGTTGGCGAATCCCGAATGCATCTCGCCCGCGATGGCGCGGCAATGGGTGCGCGCCGCCGCATCCCCGGGCAAAAGCCCGGCCTGGGGGAACCGCTCATGCAGATATTCGGCGATCGCCAGCGTGTCCCACACCCGCAGGCCATCGTGGGTCAGGCGCGGCACCAGGAAGGACGGCGACAGCAGCAACAGTTCGGCGCGGGCGTCGGCATCGTCGGGTGACAGCAATTCCTCCCGGAACTCCAGGCCCGCCATGCGGCACAGCAACCAGCCGCGCAGCGACCAGGAGGAGTAATTCTTGCTGGAAATCGTCAGGACGGTGTCGCTCATGACCCCAAGTCTTCGCCGGATGGGGCGCGTTGACAAGCGTTATTTTGCATTGCAGCATGGCAGGATAAGCGCCGTCCGGGGTACCGGAACGGAATGCGCGTGTTTGGGGCTGGCCGAGAGCGAATGTTATACGAAGCCTATCAGGCCCAGCAGGATTTCCTGGCCCCCTTCCGGGCCGGAGCCGATCTGGTCAAGACCGCCTTTGGCGACACCGCGCTGGGTCCGTCCACCAATTACATGCTCCGCAGTCTCGCGGCGGGGGCCGAGATTTTCGCCCGCGCCCAGATGATCCATGACCGCCCGGACTATGGCATCGCCGAGGTGATGGTGGCGGGCAGCCCCCTGGCCGTCACCGAGCAGGTCGCGCTGGCGATGCCGTTCGGCAATCTGGTTCATTTCCGCAAGGAAGGCGGCCCGGTCCAGCCCAAGGTGCTGTTGGCCGCGCCGATGGCCGGGCATTTCGCCACCTTGTTGCGCAACACGGTCCAGACCCTGCTGGCCGATCACGATGTCTATATCACCGACTGGAAAAGCGGCCGCGACGTGCCGTTGTCCGAGGGGCGCTTCGGCACCGACGAATATGTCGGCCATCTGATCGCCTTCTTCACCCATCTGGGCGACGCGCACGGTATCGCGGTGTGCCAGCCCTGCCCCTCCATGCTGGTGGCGGCGGCGCTGATGGCCGAGGACGGCCATGCCGCCACGCCGCGCAGCCTGACTTTGATGGCGGGACCGGTGGATACGCGGATCAATCCCACCCGGGTCAATGACCTCGCCCAGGAAAATCCGCTGGGCTGGTTCGAGCACAATCTGATCACCACCGTGCCGCGCCGCTATGCCGGCGCGCACCGGCGCGTCTATCCCGGCTTCCTGCAACTGTCGGCCTTTGTCACCATGAATCTGTCGCGCCATGTCCGCGCCCATATGGACCTGTTCGGCCATATCCTGAAGGGCGAGATCACCAAGGCCGACGCCAACCGGAAATTCTATGACGAATATTTCTCGGTGGCCGACCTGCCCGCCGAATTCTATCTGGAGACGGTGCACAAGGTGTTCCAGGAGCATCACCTGCCGCGCGGCATCTATGCCTGGCGCGGCCGCAAGGTGAATCCGGGCGCGATCCGCAAGACGCCGCTGCTGACGGTGGAAGGCGAGCGCGACGATATCTGCGGCCTGGGCCAGACCATGGCGGCGCAGGAGTTGTGCTCCGGCATCCGCCCTTTCCGCAAGAAGCACTATGTGCAGGCGGGCGCGGGCCATTACGGCGTGTTTTCCGGCACGCGGTGGCAGACTCAGATCTATCCGATGGTACGCAACCACATCCTCTCGGCGCAGTAGACCACGCGAGAGCAAATTGGGTTGGCGGGCGGCAATTTGCGAGCGCGCAAAAAAGCCGGTCAGCGCAGCGATGCGTTCAGCATCCAGGCCAGGCGCAGGCCCGCCTTGGCCATCTGGACCTGCACGGTGCCGCGCTGGCTTTCCAGATAGGCGCGGTTAAGTCGCAGGTCGCGCCGCCCGTTCACGATCCGGTACACCTCGCGCCGCGCCACCGCCAGCGAGTCATTGGCCCAGGCCGCGGGATCGCCGCCGCGCCAGGCGTTTCTCTGCGCCTCGGACGTGTTCCGCGCGATGGCGGCGGCGGCGCGGCCGGAATCGGGGCCCAGCATCCGTACGATCTCGCCGTCCCAGACGCCATGCAGCGTGGTGCGCTTGCCGCCCAGCATCACCCGGATGGCGTTGCCGCCCCTGTCCTTGTCGTCGGCGGCATGGAGCGGCTGGTGGATGTCGCCCACCAGGTGGATCAGGAAGCGCAGGGCCTCGGCCCGGCGCGGCGTGGGCAAATCGCGATCCGCCAGGCGGCGCTGGGCGGCGGCGATCTGCGCCACCACGCAATTGCCGGCGGGGCAGTCGCGGACCGCGACATAGCCCGGCGCGTTCAGCGGGATGTTGACATAGTGCCAGCGGCTGGTTTCGGGCCGCCGGTCGCGGATCTCGTCGGCCCAGTTGGAGTCGTGCACCATCATGCCGCCGCCGCCCAGCAGCGCGGAAACCTGGCGGGCCGCTGCCGGGGTCAACTCCTGCTGCGCCAGCAGGGCGACGATCTCATGGCCCTGCGGACCCCAGGCCCGCGCGGGCATGAAGGACAACAGCAGCACCAGGAAGGCCAGGGCGAGTCGCGTCATGGAACCTGGGTCATTGCAGTAATTCTCAATCGGAACAAGTCGTTGGAGGCAGGTTATACGATATTTGGGTTGACCCGGCGGGCGAATTGCCCCCAGATGCGCCCGGTCGCACGCCGGGGGATAGGCGGCGGGGCCTTATGGGCTGGGATCACGATGACAGGCTGTCGGGGGACGGGCTGTCCTTGCGTTTCCAAGACAATAATGGAGCCTGCGTGGACCGCAGAACCCGCGATAGCCTGGTGCGCACGCGCACCGTTCATCCTGTCATCGACCAGCTGCGCCGGAGGCTGACCGGCGCGGGCTCTGCCGTGGCCACCACCGATGGCCGCTGGGTGATCGTCTCCACCTCGCTGACCGCGCTGGTGGCGGGCGCGCTGACCTGGATGGCGGTGGGCATGATGGCGGTGAACCAGCCGATGGTGGCGCCGGGCCGCTCGTCCCTGCCCTATGCCCTGTTCATGAAACTGATCCGCGCCGGCGAGGCGCCGCAGGCCGCCGACAATTCCGACAACGCCAATCCGGGCCCCGGCGTGGAAACCCGCACCGTCACGCTGGATGCGGGCGACACCCTGGCGGGCATGTTGCAGGATGTGGGCATCTCGATCCAGGACGCCAATGCCGTGGTCACGGCGATGGGCAAGGACTTCAATCCGCGCTCGCTGAAGGCGGGACAGTCCTTCGACCTGACCTATTCGGTCGCCACCATCGACGCCACCGGCGCGGCCAAGCCCGCCGAACCGCGCACCACCATCGTGATGGTGAACAAGAAGCCGGTGGTGGTGCCGGTGGACGCCGAGGCCGGAGACGGCGTCACCGAGGAGAATTCCCAGCCCATCTCGCGGCTGCTGTCGCTGCACTTCTCGCCCTCGATCGAGCAGGACGTCACCGTCACCCGCACCACCGCCGGCGGCTATACCGCCGAGATCGCGCAGAAGAAGCTGGAGGTGCACCGCCACCGCGCCGGCGGCACCATCGACGGCAGTCTCTATCTGACGGCGATGCAGGCGGGCATTCCCGCCGATGTCGTGGTCGATATGATCCGCATGTTCTCCTACAAGGTGGACTTCCAGCGCGACCTGCATCCCGGCGACAAGTTCGAGGTGTTCTACGATTACTACTACACGCCCGAAGGCCAGCCCGCGAAATACGGCTCCATCAGCTATGCGATGATGACCCTGGCGGGCCGCCAGATCCCCATGTACCGCTTCCAGCCCGATCCCAACGAACCGCCGGAATATTTCGACGCCAAGGGCGAAAGCGCCCGCGGAATGCTGATGAAGACGCCGGTGGACGGTGCGCGCATCTCGTCGGGCTTCGGCTCACGCTTCCATCCGGTGCTGGGCTATACCCGGATGCACAAGGGCGTGGATTTCGCGGTGCCCACCGGCACCCCGGTGATGAGCGCGGGCGCCGGCACGGTGAAATTCATGGGCCGCGCCAGCGGCTACGGCAATTTCGTGATGATCAATCACGGCAACGGCTATGCCACCGCCTATGGCCATCTGTCGCGCTTCGCCCCCGGTATGCGCCAGGGCGCGCGGGTGCGTCAGGGGCAGGTCTTCGCCTATAGCGGCAATACCGGCATCACCACCGGCCCGCACCTGCATTACGAGATCCGGCTGAACAGCGCCCAGGTCAATCCGCTGCGGGTGAAGATTGCCCAGGGCCGCCAGCTCTCCGGCAAGCTGCTGGCCCGCTTCCTGGCGACCCGGATGGAGATCGCCAACCAGGTCGCCAACATGCCGCTGGAGGCCAAGGTCAGCGACAACGCCACCGACCTGCGCCAGGCGCGGGCCCACTAGTATCCGTCAGTTCAGGGCGGTGCCCGGCGGCGGCGTATCGGCCAGCTCGTCCTCGCCGGTGACGAATTCCTGTCCGTTCAAGGTCAAGCCCGTGGCGCCGGCGCTGACCGTCACCGTGCTGCCGTCGCCGATCCGCCCTTCCAGGATCAGCTGCGCCAGCGGGTCCTGCAGGCGGCGCTGGATCACCCGCTTGAGCGGCCGAGCGCCATAGACCGGATCGTAACCGGCATTGCCCAGCCAGGTGCGCGCCTTTTCGTCCAGCGTCACCGTGATCTTGCGGTCGGCCAGCAGCCGGTCCAGGCGGGCGATCTGGATGTCGACGATCTTGTCCATATTGGCCCGCGTCAGGCGGTGGAACAGGATGATCTCGTCCAGCCGGTTGAGGAATTCGGGGCGGAAATGCGCCCGTACCATCCCCATCACCTGCGGTTCGACGTCGGCGACCGACTGGTCGTCGGTCATCTGGCTGAGATACTGGCTGCCCAGATTGCTGGTCAGGATGATGAGCGTGTTCAAGAAATCGACGGTGCGGCCCTGCCCGTCGGTCAGCCGGCCGTCGTCGAGCACCTGGAGGAGTATGTTGAACACATCGCCA
>ERZ778028.2439-NODE-2439-length-13510-cov-4.501598_pt1 | contig 13510 bp, 15 predicted proteins | sample MGYA00375758_ERZ778028 | MGnify/ENA primary metagenome ERZ778028 (study PRJEB29350, sample SAMN05389828) | bioreactor metagenome | isolation source: Thiocyanate bioreactor | place: South Africa: University of Cape Town | collected 2014-03-17 ... | reverse complement strand
ATAAACTCCTTGCCGATTTTTTCAAGGATGTGGGACTAATTGAAAAATACGGTTCAGGCATTCAACGAATCGTTTAGGCATTTAAGAAAGCAGGGCTGCCATTTCCTCAATTCACAAATATCTCGAGTGGTTTCATGGTTACAGTATTTTCTGAACACTTAAATAATGTCACCGATAATGTCACCGATAATGTCACCGATAATGTCACCGATAATAGGGAAAAAACAATGATGGAGCTGATAGAGCGAAATGGGCGTATAGCGGTCACCGAGTTAGCCACGAGGCTAAATGTGACGCGCAGGACAATTCTGAGGGATATTGAAAAGCTCAAAGTAAAAGGTTATATAAAGCGGATTGGTTCGGGCAAAAACGGTTATTGGGAGATTATAAATAGTTGACGCCCTTTCAACCCAATATTTATCAAAAGTTTTTTATGAAGATTCACGAATTATACAGAGCAGGAAAAAGAAATTTCAAACAAACATATGCCCTTCTGGAAGAGGTTTCACAGAATATTTTCCCGTTCAGGCAAAATTTCACGGACTTTCAAACCCTTAACTAACTAAACAATGCCAACAGTTTCCGTCATCATACCCAACTACAACCATGCGCCTTACCTGCGAGAGCGCATCGATTCAGTATTGAACCAAACTTTTCAGGACTTCGAGGTAATTATCCTAGATGACAAGTCACTGGATAATAGCAAAGAGATTATTGAAAGCTACAGGAATCATCCAAAGGTGAAGCATATTGTTTACAATGACAAAAATTCAGGATCCACTTTTAAGCAATGGGAAAAAGGTATCGGATTGGCAACGGGCGAGTGGATTTGGATTGCGGAAAGCGATGATGTGGCGGAAGCAGAATTTCTCGAAATCTTATATTCGAAAACTAAAAATGATTTGCATATTGTTCTTGCTTTCAGTGCTTCCATAGAAATTAATTCGAAGGGAGACAAAACGAAGAAAGTGGATTGGGCTTACGACATAAGTGATAGAAATTGGAATCAAGATTATTTTTGCAACGGCGTTGATGAAATTAAAAAACAGTTTTACTATAAAAATATTATCCCAAATGCTAGTGCTGTCCTTTTTAAAAAATCGAGTGTTGATATGTCTATTTTTAAAAAGATACAAGATATGAAATTTGCAGGAGACTGGTTTTTTTGGGTCAAACTTGCTGAAAATGGCGACATATACTATTCTGCAAAAAAACTTAATCTTTTCCGATATCATCAAAATACAACTCGATCAACCAAAACATTTGAACTGGAAAAGAAAAGATTTGGGGAATACTTTCAAGTGATAAATTCAATTAAATATACGTTTGGGGTTAAATGGTATTGGAAAAATCACAGCTGGGTAATGGATGAATGGATTAATAAATTCTGTTTAGGAGGCAAAAGACAAGTCTCTTTTTGCCCGTATTTTCCAATTCATTATAATATCATCTTGCTTATGAAAATCTTAATGTTGAAATTTAAAAAGTTCCATTTCTTTTTACTATGAAACAAGAAATACAAAAAGTGCGGACATTTCTGAAATATCTGATATTCTCGCAATGGTACAAAAATAGAGAAATTTCTGCTTATCCTTATACGAAGAAAGAGTTTATTGAGATTATCAACAACCCCTCTCGTGTATGTGAAGAGTTTCCTAGAAAAATCTGGATGTATTGGGAGGGTGAGCTAATTCCATATATTGTTCAAAGATGTGTACAGCGGATCAAAGATTTGAATCAATCTTTTCAAGTAATTTTTCTGGATCCGGAATCATTAGTAAAATATCTTCCCAATTTTAATATAGAAAACTTGGAAATGCCCTTGGCAAATAAAGCGGATCTGATACGACTTGAACTTTTGTACCGATATGGGGGAATCTGGATGGATGCAACAATCATTCTCAATGAATCGCTTGATTGGACATTACACATTATCGATGAAAAACGATATGACTGCATTGGTTTTTGGAAAGAAAATTCAACAAAGAATTTGGAATATCCAGTTATTGAAAGTTGGTTTTTATGTTGCCCGCCGAATAGTCCTTTTATAAAGGATTGGTTAGATGAATTGAGACCTCTTGGGCAAATAGGGGCAAAAAAATATTTCGAACAGATTAGAAGAAAGAGCAACTATGTTGATATAATACAGGATATTGACAGGCCTGAATATTTGCTAGTGTATTTAGCACAGCAAGCGGTTATGCAGGAGAAAAATAATTTCAATGTTTGTTTACAATCTGCCGAGAAAATCTCATTTTATTATCAGGAAAAATTGAATTGGAATTTTAAAAAAATAAATTTTGAATTCATGTTGAAATCAGCCCAAAAGTTACCCCCGATTATTAAACTAATAAACCACAACTTTAGCAATATCGATTATTGCAAGATAAATGGGTTTATAAATAAAAAATCTGTAATTGGGCAATTGTTTGATAGTCAAATTAATAATGATTAACTTCTATTGATTAAGAAACACAGAATAAAAACTATTTCATATTATGATCCCTAAAACAATTCATTACTGTTGGCTTAGCAATGATCCAATGCCCCTTGAAATACAAGAATGTATTAAGTCATGGAAGGAAAAGCTCCCCGATTTTAAAGTGAAAAAATGGGATACGACCAACTTTGACATCGATAGTGTGCCTTATGTTCGTGAAGCTTTTAAAGAAAAGAAATGGGCATTTGCAAGTGATTATATCCGGCTCTATGCCTTATATAAGGAAGGTGGTGTTTATTTGGATAGTGATGTCTTCGTAATACGTCGTTTTGACGAATATCTTACACACCGTTTTTTTAGTGCAATAGAATGTTATCCCGAGGTAAATGATGATTTACAAATTCAAGCAGCAGTAATGGGTGCTGAAAAGGAACATCCTTTCATAAAAGATTGTATGGCGTATTATCAAAACAGTCATTTCATAAATCCAGATAATTCTTTTAATGAGATGATTTCTCCCCTGTTATATGCCAAAGCTGCAGAAAAATATGGTTTTAAGTATAAAAATCAAGCACAACTTTTAGAAGAGGATATGATGCTTTATTCTATTGAAGAGATTGCACCTCTAACGGATTTTGTTTCTAAACGAACAAGAATGGTTCATTGTTGTGCCGGTAGTTGGCGATGGAACAAGGCTACAAAGGCTCAAGCTTTTATCCATAAAGCTAAAGACTTAATTGTTCGTTTTCTTGTGCTTCTGAATTTAAAAAAGACCTGGAATTGGAAGAGGAATTTTAAAAACTTTAAATCTTCCCTGAAAGATTAACTCGGGATATGGCAATATATGGGTGTGAAAATTTGTTCTGTAACAGGTTGGGGATACACTTTCTAATGATTAAACTTTTATAATTTACAACTTACAATCAATCTAAATCCCTTAAAAACAACATGTGTGAATACTCGTTCACATTGAAAATATTAGATATTTATGAACCTTCGTCAACATATAAATTCTGACCGGATGGATTATTTTCCTTTCCCGTCCAAAGGGTATTTCCTGGATTGGTTGCTCCGGACCGAGCAATATTGGCTTCGCAAATATGTGAAAAGTTTACGTTCTGAAGAATACTATACCTTCCATAAACCGAACAAATGGATGAAATATTATTACCAGGGGAGGAAGAACAGGCTGGGTCGGAAGCTCGGATTCTTTATTGCCGCCGGTTGTTTCGATTCTGGACTGAAAATATATCATTATGGCTCTATCATTGTGAACCCCAAATCGAGAATCGGAAAGGATTGCACCATTCATGGGAATTGCTGCATTGGTAGTAAAGGGACGCTCCCTGATGACTCACCCGTTATCGGCGATCATGTTGACATCGGACAGAATGCGCAGATATTGGGCGGGATAACGATTGCAGATGGCGTAAAGATTGGGGCGGGTGCCATTGTCACCAAATCGATCCTTGAGCCGAACGTGACCGTGGTAGGAATCCCGGCAAGAGTAATCGGAGAATAGACCATTTATGCGAAGTCCGTTTGTAATTGAACAATAAGAAATAAGACCATGGAGCTATCAGCGATACAGAGCAAGATACACGAAATACGGGGATGCCGGGTGATGCTGGACTTCGATCTGGCCGAAATGTACGGCGTGGAAACAAAAAATCTGAATCTATCCGTTAAGCGAAATGCGAGGCGTTTCCCTTTTGATTTTATGTTTCAACTAACCGAAGAAGAATGGCATAGTTTGAGGTTGCAAATTGAAACCTCAAAACGTGGCGGTCGACGATATATGCCCTATGCTTTTACAGAACAGGGTGTGGCCATGTTATCAGGATTGCTCAACAGCAATATAGCCATAGAAATAAACATTAATATCATGCGCGCCTTTGTTGCTGTGCGTCGATTCATAATGAGTCCTCCCGTTAACGAGGTAAAACAGTTGCAGGATGAAGTGAAAGAACTCAAGGGCTACATAGAGGAAGTCTTTGCCGACTACAACGACATGAACGAAGACACCCGCTTGCAACTCGACCTTATCAACGAGGCACTGGCCGAACTTCAGATGAAGAACAGGCAGGTAAATAGAACCCGCAATCCGGTGGGATACGTTAGGCCGGAAGAGTAGCCATCGGGAGTATAAATAAATTACAACGGGAAGAATATGAGAAGCATTACATCAACAACTCCAAAACAGGAAAGAAGTTCCAACCTTGAATGGTTTGGACGGAGAACAGGCTTGTGTGAAGTTCGTTCGTAATAGGGAAAAAGCAAGAATATGGAATTAGCTGCAATACAGGGCAAAATATACGAAATACGGGGATGCCGGGTGATGCTGGACCGGGATTTGGCCGAAATATATCAGGTGGAAACACGTGTGCTAAACCAAGCTGTAAAACGTAACATGGAACGTTTTCCCGAAGATTTTATGTTTCAGCTGACGGATGAAGAATTACAGGATTGGAGGTCACAAATTGTGATGTCCAATTCTATAAAGATGGGCATAAGACGTAATCCGTACGCTTTTACGGAATTGGGTGTGGCAATGCTCAGCAGCGTTTTAAATTCCCGGACATCCATACAAATTAATATTGGCATTATGCGGGCTTTCGTTGCTGTCCGGCAGCTTCTTGCCAATCCTCCGGGTGACTGGGTCTCCGAATTGCAGGATGAAGTGAAAGAACTCAAAGAATACATAGAAGATGTCTTTGCCGACTACAACGACATGAACGAAGACACCCGCTTGCAGCTCGACCTTATCAATGAAACGTTGGCAGAACTTCAAACCAAAAACAGGCACATGAATAAAACCCGGAATCCAGTAGGGTACGTTAAGGCGGAAGAATAACCATCGGGAGTGTAATAATATTTGAATAAAAAATAAACTATGGCAAGTGCCTCATCAATAGTTACAAAACAGGAGTGGTGACGAGATCGGTTTTGGAGTCGGGTGTGACAGTAGTGGGGATTCCAGGAAAGGGAACCCTTTCTGATAAAATCGGATTTTAGAAATAGACACTTGCATTATGTGATTTATGTTATAGAAATTAAATTATTATGACAATATGAAAATTGGGGTACTGTATATAGCTATAGGAAGATACACTGTTTTTTGGAAAGATTTTTATCAAAGTGCAGAAAAATATTTTTTGCCTGGACATCCGAAGAGCTATTTTCTGTTTACGGATTCTGAAGTTCCCTTTTGGGATAAATCCAACTTGAATATAAGACCTTTTTATCAAAACAAGTTAGGATGGCCTTTTGATACCCTAATGAGGTTTGATATATTTTTACAAGCTGAAGAGTATTTAAAGGAAATGGATTATTTGTTCTTTTTTAATGCAAATATGCTGTTCGTTCAAAGAATAATAGACGAAGATATTTTCAAAGAAGATAAAAACCTGATAGGTCTTACACATCCTTTATTTTTTGGGAAAATGCCAGATAATTTTAGTTACGAGCGAAATGAACTCTCTTTGGCATGTATGAATTATCAGGAAGGCGAAACCTATTTTATGGGAAGCTTTAATGGAGGACGGCAAGAACAATACATCAAACTTATTCATGTTTTAAGCCAAAGAATTCACCAAGATTTAGATCGTGGAATAATTGCATTATGGCATGATGAGAGCCATTTAAACAGATATCTTTGGGAAAATAGGGCATGTGTCGAAACCTTAAGTGAAAAGTATGGTATCCCTGAAGAATGGGTCTCTGGCATTTTATCAAAATATAATAAGAAGAAAATAAAAAAATTCAATCCCAAGATTGTCATCAGGGATAAAGGACATTTTCGATACGGTGGACACCATTGGCTTAGGGGCGAAACAGACAAAAAACAATCTATATATTCAAAACAGAATCTAAAAAGGATATTTTTCAAGATCAAATTTCTTCTAGCAAATTCATAACTATGAATAAGAATTGGTTTAGTAAAAAACATTATATACTCTATAGAACTGCTGGTTTGGGAAATCAGTTCTACTATTTTGCGTATTGCGATTATTTAAAACGAGAAGGTTTTAAGAATGTCAAACTCTTAAATGTTGGCCCCAAAGAGATAGGAGATACTACAGACACAAAAAAACGAAATTTGATTCTGGAAATTCCTCAAAGGCTGCAGATTCAAAGAATAAAATTGCTGGGGAGAATCTACCTAATTCTGATGCGAGTTTCAAATTGGTTTTTATACGAAAAATTGTGGAGCAAGCTTATTCGAATTCACGAGGAACCGGAACTTGAATGGTCGAAATTTAGTCCAATAGAAGACAAAAAGCTTGCGAAATATAATATACATATTGGATGTTTTCAATCTCATCGTTATATCTCGAATGATTTTTTGATACGACTTTCTCGTATAGTTGGGGAACTGACCCCTGATCCCAAGCTCAAAATAGAAATGGGAGATGTAGCTGTTCATGTGAGGCGCGGTGATTTTTACACTTTCGGAGATGGTGGGATCTATAATATCATAACAGGGCATTATTATTTGGATGGACTTAAATTTATACAGTCAAAAAAAAGCATAAATAAGATTTATGTTTTTTCTGATGATTTTGATACAATAAAGGAAGAGATAGGGATGCTATCAAATGCAGGAGAAGTAATTCTTGTTCAAAATCAAACAGTATTGGAAGACATGAATACTCTACGGCAATTTAGTAATTATATTCTCGGTAATAGCACATTTGCTTGGTGGGGAGCAATGCTTTCTGTGAATGCCAACCCGTATGTAGTTGTCCCGAAGAATCCTTGGAAAAAAGGAATGGCAACAGCCAGCCCATACTTTCCAGGATGGATGCAAATTGATAACTAAATTTATTTTATGAAAGTTCTGCATATAGTTACACGTGCTGATTCCGGAGGAATAAGCACATTGATATATAATTACTATAAACACATTGAACATCAAAAAGTGCGATTTGATATAGTAGCTATAGATACAGGGGAAAAACAAGGATACCATGACCATTTTGAGAGTCTTGGTATGCGTGTGGTTTATATGCCAGAGAATTTATATGCCAGACTTTTGTTTTTAATAAGGTTTATATGTAAGGAAAGATACAATGTTGTCCATGCTCATATAGAACTTCAATCAGCTATATATTTATGCGTGGCGCTATTTTGTAGAGTAAAGGTGCGCATTTCTCATGCACATCTTTCCAAATCTAATTATGGGCTAAAAAATGCAGTATTGAGATTGTTGCTAAATCTTGTGGCTACGCAGAGATTTGGAGCAAGTGATTTATCGATAAAGGCTGTGTTTGGATTAAAGTATGAAAAATCAGCCGTCGTGATCAACAATGCCATTGACGTTAATAAATTTTCGTTTGATAGTAATATCCGAACTCAGTATAGGACTAATCTCGGTTTGTCGGACAAATTTGTTATCGGGTTTGTGGGCCGGCTTTCCCATCAAAAAAACATTCGTTTCTTAGTGGACGTATTTGCTAAGTTTGAGAAGGAATATTCGAATACAGTCTTGTTGATCGTTGGTGATGGAGAACTTCGAGGACAGATGACCGAACAACTTGAAAGTTTAAATTTGCTTTCAAAAACGATCTTCTTGGCAACAAGAGATGATGTTAATGCACTTATGATGGCAATGGATGTAATGCTCCTGCCTTCATTTTATGAAGGGTTGCCTTTGGTTTTAGTTGAAGCACAGTCAACAGCATTGATGTGTATCGTTTCTGACAAAGTAACTAGACTTATTTCTATTTCAGATTATATCGTTTACAGAGGAATTGAGGTATCCGATACAGATAGTTGGGTAGATTCTATGATCGAATATACAAAACCATATAAGAGAGGGGTGATGAAAAGTATTATAACAGAGAAACATTTCAATATTGTTAACGAGGTTGATAGATTAGTAAATTTGTATGAATTTGGACTAAATGCATAAGATAGGCCTATTTTTGGGTTGGTAATTTAATCCTTGATGGCAAGTCTCCAAAAAAGATGAATATACAGAAATACTGAAAACACATTTGAAATATGGATAATTATAGAAATAGCAACATCCCTCTCGTCATCGCTTTCACACCGAATTATTTTATTCCGGCGGCAACTTGTTTGTTGTCTATTTTGAAACATTCGGATAAGTCGGATAAATTTGATGTAATTGTGTTGCTTAGCAAAGACTTACCGCAAGTAATGAAAGACAAATTGCACAGATTCGGTGGTGAAAGGATGAGTTTTACATATTTGAATCTTGAAGGTCGGCTGGCAGATATCTATGTAGATGAAAAATATACGGTGGCAGCTTCCTATCGCTTGTTGCTACCCGATCTTTTGCCCGAATACGACAAGGTGCTGTATATCGACTGCGATGTGATTGTCCGGAATAATTTGGCAGAATTATATCGCTCCGTTGAGTTGCGTGACAATTACATGGCTGGAGTGTTCGAGGCTACGCTTGATTTTCAGATTCCTCATTTGGAAGCCATTGGCTGCAAGCCGGGAGAGTATATCAATTCGGGATTTTTGATAATGAACCTCACCAAATTGCGCCAAGATAACATGGCTTCCAAATTTATAGAAGCATCCAAAGCCGAATATTTGGAGTTCCCAGACCAAGATGTTATCAATCAATTGTGCAAAGGGAAGATACTTGGATTGCCCCCCTATTGCAACAGCATCCGTACATTCTTCTTGCCTCAATACAAATCATCTTTTCTCAAGTTCTACTCAGAAAAAGATTGGCAAGCAGTGCAAGAACACGGCACGGTGCATTACACTGGAACGAAACCTTGGGACTCGTTTACGGTGGAATTTAAGGTCTGGTGGCAGTATTACGAAGCATTGCCCAAAGAGGTGAAACAAGAAGGGAAGCGGAATACAGGAATGTATCTTTTGTATAAATTTTATTCATCAAAACTTGGGGCGTTGCTTGGTACAACATTTCAGCGTACTTATCGGACAATTAAATACAAGGAGAAACTGGGATGAAACATGCCTATCTGATAATAGCCCACCACGAGTTTGAAGTCCTTCAGAAATTGATATATGCTTTGGACGACAGCCGTAACGATATTTATGTGCATATAGACAAAAAGGTGCGGAAGATGCCCAATTTGGAAGTTCACTTTTCGCAATTATTCATCCTGAGCGATCGCATGGACGTGCGTTGGGGACATGTTTCTCAGATCAAATGTGAGTATAAATTATTTGAAAAGGCATTCCAGCATGGAGGATATACCTATCATCATTTGATTTCAGGAGTGCATTTGCCATTGTACTCGCAGGATTACATACATGATTTTTTTGATAGAAATGAAGATGCTAATTGCCAATTCTTGTCCTCTCTCGCACAAAACACTTGCGAGGTTACTGATAAGTTGAGGAGGTATAACTTCTTTGTGAGAAATTCTCAACATAAAAATTCCTTAGTAAGGAATATATATCAAAGAATGTGGTGGTTTCTAATTTTATATCAGAGTCGATTAGGTATTTTACGAAATCGCCCCCAGGAATTTGTAAAAGCCTCCAACTGGATTAGCTTGACTGCCGATGCGGTGGAATATTTGTTGTTGATAAAAAAAAATGTGCTTAAGAAATATCGCTTGACGAGATGTGCCGATGAGTTTTTTGTGCCGTCTGAATTGGAAAATTCAACGGAGAAATGGAATCTCTGCTTTGAGCCAAGGCTGTTGAAGCATGAAATAGACGTAGCGAATGCCGGTACGTTTACAATGGCCGATTTTGACCGCTTGGTGAAGTCTGACTGCTTGTTTGCAAGGAAATTTAGCAGTTCCGATATGGATGTGGTGGACAAAATAATAGCAACTTTACCTTTGAGGAAATGAAACATAAATTAGATTCATTGCAAGCTATTAGGGCATATGCAGCATGCTTGGTTGCTATATGCCACATATGGAATGATGGTGTATTGCCTAAAATTTTTGTTGATTTAGGACAGTTTGGAGTTGACCTATTTTTTGTCTTAAGTGGATTCATTATGTGTTTGACTGCGAGATTAGATCCAGGGAAAAAAAATGCGAACTCAATACAATTTCTTAAAAAGCGCATTGTTAGAATATTCCCAATTTATCTTATTTGTTCAATACCCTTACTATTGTTCGTTACTTACGCTGAGGGAATGAAAAGTCCTTTTTTTTATATCGGCAATATACTCCTATTACCATCCTTTATGAATGACCCCTCATATCGATTAGCTCTTCCTCCAGGTTGGTCTTTGGTTTATGAAATGTTTTTTTATTACATATTTTCGCTACTTCTTCTTGTTTTTGTCAATAAGAAACAATTGATATACTTCCTGATCGCGATATTGGCATTACTTGTTTCAAGCATCCGGTTATTTGGTATCCAAGGGCCTATACTTGGATGGGTAAACCTAACATATATGATAGGTGATACATTATTACTGAACTTCGCTTTAGGCTGTTTATCTTACATCATTTATAGTTCACTAAAGAACAAAATTAATTTTGATCTATGGCAAAGTATAGCGCTGCTCTTGGTTTTAACATTCTTGACAATGGCCCTTATTCACTACAAGCTGCCAAAATTTATTTCGAATGGAATTCCGGCTTTTATTATTATCATTATATTTTTATTCACTAAAAATAGTTCTACACAAAATCATTGGCTCAAGAAAATCGTGTTTGTTGGGGATGCTTCTTACAGTATATATTTGACTCATTTTTACTTTGCTTTTTTCAAGTTGAAGATTTTATCTTTTATTGGGCAACTTATTGAAAATCGAATCATATTAATCAATCTTGTAGATGTGGTCTTATTATCAATGGCAATTGTGTTCGGTTGTGCTTTTTATTATTTCTTGGAGAAACCTATTATCTATCATTTTTCTAAAATTATAAAGAGACAAACTGTTAAAGAATATAATGAATCAGAAACATTATCAGTTAATTAGCATTCCATGAAACACGCCTATCTCATATTAGCACATAACGAATTTCCCATTTTGGAACGTCTGCTGCAAGCAATAGATGATCCCAAAAATGATATTTTCATTCATTACGATAAAAAGTTGAAAGAATATCCGCGTTTTCAAACCGGAAATGCAGGCTTGTTTATTCTTGATAATAGGATTGATGTCCGTTGGGGAGACTTGAGTGTGGTGGAGGCCGAATATGCTTTGTACGAGGCGGCGACCAAACATGGATCTTATGGCTATTACCACCTGCTTTCGGGTGTGGACATGCCATTGAAATCGCAAGATGAGATACGTCGGTTTTTTGAAGAAAATCAAGGAAAGGAGTTTATTGGATTCAATCAGGAAAACAACTTGCCACATATTGATCGGAAAGTGCAACGATATCATTTGTTTGCGAAACATTTTCGTTCGTCAGGAAGCTTGATTGACCTGTTCCGCAAGGTGATACGTGCCGTGGTAATACGTTTGCAATATCTGCTAGATATTCGCAGAAACCAAAAGGTGCCTTTCAAAAAGGGAACTCAGTGGATCAGTGTTACGCATGATTTTGTGGAATATATGTTGCTACGTAAACATGAAGTGTTGAAAACATACAGAAGGACATTCTGTAGCGACGAGATATTTGTGCAAACAATGTGTTGGAATTCCCATTTTAGGGAGAAGGTGTTTGATGTAGGGAATGAGGGACGTGGTTGTATGAGAAAAATTGGCTGGGATAATAACCAGCTAAAAGACTGGAAAGAGGAGGACTATGACGAATTGATGGAGTCGGGTGCCTTGTTTGCCAGAAAGTTCAATAGCAGGAATCTGGCGGTTGCCAATAGAATCTTGGATTCGATACAACAAGAACGATAAAATATTGGTATTATGACAGAAACTACAAAAATAACGGGGCGAATAGCCTGGATAGATTTTGCAAAAGCCCTTTGCATTACGTTGGTGGTTTTGGGACATATTCCGATGGCGCCTTCCGTCACGAAGATAATCTATGCCTTTCACATTCCATTTTTCTTTTTCTTATCAGGGCTGCTTGATAAGAACAGAGACGTCATGCAACAGCTAAGGAATACAACAAAGACGTTGTTAATTCCCTACGTCCTTCTCTATCTGATCTATTATCCTTTGTGGTTGTTTGTGATATTCCCGCTTCATCCTGAACTGTTTGGTTCTGGTATGACATGGGAAAATATTTGCCTGAAGCCTTTCTTGGGCTTGCTGTTTGGCAACGGGTATCACACCGGAATATCCTCGATGATTTGTTTTCCGCTTTGGTTCCTCCCAGCATTGTTTGTGGCAAAAATGTTACACGCTGTTTTGTTCAAATTGAGCAAAGGCAATAGCTGGATCTATTTTTTAGGTGTTTGCTTGCTTGTGACAACCTTTCTGTCGATCAACGGGCATCACATTGATCTTTATTTTTCAATAGATAGCGCGTTGTTGGCATTTCCGTTTTTTGCAGCGGGGCACAAGATGGCCGGAATTTTGGCAAACCCTTCTTCGGCAAAAGCAGATTTGAAAGAAAATGTTTCCAAATTAGCGATTGCCTTGCTTTTGTTTATTACATTGATAGGCATGTCTCCGCTAATGGGATTTGTTGATATTGATCACAGCTTGTATGGGCCCAATATTGGTCTGTTCTTTATGCTGGGTTTTTTAGGTATATCATCCATGGTGTTGCTGTCGCAATGGTATAATTTCCAATGGAAGCCGCTTGCTATTGTTGCCAATGGAACAATTCTTATATTGACATTCCACGGTTGGTTCTTTAAATTGATTTTTCGTCTCACGGGTATTCGTGGAGGAGATATTTACCAAGGCGGAGCTATTGATTTGTGGATTGCGATCGGGGTGTCTGTGGTAACGGTCATTTCCATGATTCCGTTAATCCTCGTTGTGAAGAAGTATTTTCCTATATTATTAGGAGGACGAAAATAGGGGGCGAAGATAATCGTATCAGATGTGTCTTGAATCCACCGATTAGCACCTTCTGATAGGTGCAGATTAGGGTTTGTGGACATATATGTAACGTGTTTGGGATATAATCATCCTTTAAGTAAGTTAATAAATTGACTATGTTTGCTAATGTGTTGATGAGATCGGAAGAGCACACGTCTGAACTCCAGTCACTAGCTTATCTCGTA
>ERZ778028.2437-NODE-2437-length-13523-cov-6.589843_pt1 | contig 13523 bp, 14 predicted proteins | sample MGYA00375758_ERZ778028 | MGnify/ENA primary metagenome ERZ778028 (study PRJEB29350, sample SAMN05389828) | bioreactor metagenome | isolation source: Thiocyanate bioreactor | place: South Africa: University of Cape Town | collected 2014-03-17 ... | reverse complement strand
ACGAGGAACTGCAGCGCAGCCTGTCTGCCGCAGTTGCCGTGCCTTTGAGATTGACCGACAACCTGCAGAGCGACCTGCGTCTGGACGCTGACGACCTGGATGACCTGGTCGCAGACATGGCCCAACGGGCCCGCCGCAGCCTGGCCGACACATCGGCCAACCCCCTGTTTGGCAAAGTGACCACGGTGGGCGATCTGGTCGAATTTCTCCAGACCCAGCCCTGCCTCCCGAACAGCGCCGTCTAGGCTCGGCGGAACTCCAGCCCCACCCGCAGGCCCGGCGCCGTGTTGCGCGCCACCATCTGCCCGCCGTGCAGCGCCATCACGCGCTGCACAATCGCCAGCCCCAGGCCCGATCCGCTGCGCTCGCCGCCCGGCCGTGCGGTGGTGAAGAAGCGCTCGCCCAGGCGCGGCAGCGCGTAGTCGGGCACGCCGGGGCCGCTGTCCTGCACGGCCACTGTGGCGCCGTCCAGTTCCACCCGCACCGTGCTGCCTGCAGGCGCAAAGTCGATCGCGTTGTCCAGCAGGTTGGTCAGCGCCAGCGTCACCAGTTCGGCCTCCCACGGGCCGCTGGTGCCGTGCCCTTCCAATGCCAGCGTGATGCCGCGCTGCCCCGCGCGGGCGCGGGTCTGAGCAATGGCGGCCTCGGCGCAGTCGTGCAGCGCCACGGGCGCGCGGCCTTCGGCGTGCTGGCGCTGTTCCAGCTTGGACAGCTCCAGCAGCCGGTCGATGATGCGCTGCAGGCGTTCGCTTTGCTGCACCACCTGGGTCGCAAACTCGGTGCGGTCGGCGGCGGGCAGCTCGTCCTGCAGCAGCTCGCCCGCGCCCCGGATGGCGGCCACGGGGCTTTTGAGTTCGTGCGTGAGGGCGCGCACATAGCCCTCGATGTAGTCGCGCCCCTCCAGCCGCGCGCGCATGCGGTCCATGGCGCGGGCCAGGTCGCCCAGCTCGCCGGGCACCTCGGGAACGGCCAGGGCCGTGGGGGGCGGAAGAGTTGGGTCGTGGCGTTCGCCGTCGGCCGGGCCCTGCACGCTCAGAGCGTAGTCGCGCAGGCGGCGCACGTTCCACACCATCCACAGCGTCACCGCCACGCCCACGGCGGCCGAGAGCGCCAGCAGCAAAAGCCCGCCCATGAACACCTTGCGCTCGGCCCGGTCGATGAAGCGCTGCACCGTGCGCGTGGGCTTGGCCACGGTGAGCACGCCCGCGATCTGGCTGTTCACGTAGATGGGCGCGGCCACATGCATCACGCCGCTGGTGTCGTCGTCCTCCACATCGCGGGTGGAGCGCGCGCCGTATTCGCCGCGCAGCGTGCGCGCCACATCGCGCCAGCGCGAATAGTCGGCGCCCACGGCGCGGTTTTCCGAGTCGAACAGCACGCGACCCGTGGTGTCGGTCACGTAGATGCGGTAGTCGAGCGACTGCTTGGAAAAGCCCCAGATCGCCGCGTCGATGGGCCGCGTGGCATAGCGGCGCACATGCTGCGCAAACGGGCTGGTGCTGCTGTTGTTGGCCTCTGCCGCCAGCCGCCCGGCGGCCAGGTCTTCACTGGCCAGCTCGGCCAGGATGTTGGCCGTGTCCACCATCATGTCCTCCATCACCTCGCGCACGCTGGGTTTGATCTCGGCCATGAACACGCGCAGCACAAAGAACGCGGCGATGCCGTTGATGAGGAAGAAGGCGAACAGCAGGCGGATGCCGAGGCGCATGGTGCGTTACTTCAAAAACAATAGCTTTCAGCGCTTGATAGATATGCGCCAGCGGCCAATTGGGCTTCAGATGTCCAGGCAGTAACCCATGCCCCGGTGGGTGCTGATGTACTCGCGCGCCGGGTCCACCTCGCGCAGCTTGGCGCGCAGGGTCTTGATGTGGGTGTCTACCGTGCGGTCGGTGCTTTCGCTGTCGTCGCCCCAGGCGGCGGCCAGCAGGGCGTCGCGCGAATGGATGCGGCCTGCGCCACGCAGCAGGTGGGACAGCAGACGGTATTCGCGCCGGGTCAGCGGCAGGGCCTGGCCGCGCAGGCTGATGCGCTGGCCGGCCTCGTCGTCGTGGAAAGGCGCAGCGGCCGAGGTGGCGGGTGCTGAGGCCGGGTGGCCGTTGCCATTGCCGTTCCCGTGGCCCGCGCGGCGCAGCAGCGCCTTCACGCGGGCGGCCAGTTCGCGCGGGCTGAAGGGTTTGGTCAGGTAGTCGTCCGCGCCCAGCTCCAGGCCCAGCACGCGGTCGATCTCTTCACCGTGGGCGCTGAGCATCAGCACGGGCAGGGCGGCGGTGGGCGGCGCATGGCGGACATCGCGCAGCAGGTCCAGACCGCTGCCGTCGGGCAGGCCCACGTCCAGCACCAGCAGGTCAAAACGGGTGCGCTGCAGCTGCTGGCGTGCGTCGTGCACCAGCAGGCTGTGCGTGACGGTCAGGCCGTCGCGCTCCAGCGCATAGGCCACGGTGCGGGCGATGGCGGGGTCGTCTTCGAGCAGCAGCAGGCGGGCAGACATGGGCGGTCAGCGCGCGACGAGGATGGGGAACAGCTTGCCCAGCCCGTCCGCCATCACCTCCACCGCCAGTGCGGCCAGGATCAGGCCCATGAGCCGGGTCATCACGTTGATGCCGGTCTTGCCCAGCACGCGCGCGATGGGGTTGGCCAGCGCAAAACACACGGCCGTGGCCAGCGCGATGACCACGCCGTAGCCCACCAGCGCCAGCGTCTGCCAGACGCCCTGCGCGCGGTCGGCGTAGATCACCACGGTGGACATGCTGGCCGGGCCGGTGAGCAGCGGGATGGTGAGCGGCACCACGGCGATGCTGCTGCCGGCGGCGGCCTTTTCGGCGCCTTCTTCAAACTCGTTGGTGCTGGGCTTGGCCTCGGCGGGCTGGGCGTTGAGCATGTTCATCGCGCTGATGAGCAGCAGCATGCCGCCGCCCACCTGAAAGCTCTGCAGCGAGATGTTGAAGAAGTCGAGGATCTGCAGGCCCAGCAGCGCACAGGCTGCAATCACGCAGAACACGCTGAAGCTGGCCACCTGGATGGTGCGGCGCCGTTGCGGATACGAGAAGCCCTGCGTGTAGTGGATGAAGAACGGCACGATGGCCAGCGGGTTGACGATGGCCAGCAGGGTGATCAGGGGTTTGAGGTCCATCAGGGCGCTCCCAAGGGCAAGTGGGCAGGGTGGTTCTTCGGGGGGCTCAGGCCAACGGCAGATGAGGGTGGCGCAGCCCGGGCTGTGCGCGAGTATGCGGTGTTTTCTGCGCCGTTTGGCGGTCGGGCATGCTGCGCTGCAGCGTGCCTGCTACGGGGTTGAGCGGTGCCCTGCGCGTCCTAACGCCCGCCCGACACATCCATCAAGGTGGCGGTGGTGTAGCTCGCTGCGGGCGACATCAGCCAGACGATGGCCTCGGCCACCTCGTCGGCCGTGCCGCCGCGCTGCATGGGCACTTGGTGCGAGAGGTCGCGCACGCGGTCGGGCAGGCCGCCGCTGGCGTGAATGTCGGTCTCGATCAGGCCCGGACGCACGGCGTTCACACGGATGCCCTCGGCCGCCACCTCGCGCGCTAGGCCGATGGTGAAGGTGTCGATGGCGCCCTTGGCCGCCGCGTAGTCCACATACTGGTGGGCCGAGCCCAGGCGCGAGGCGGCGCTGGACACATTGACGATGGAACCGCCGCTGCCGCCGTGGCGCGTGCTCATGCGCCGTACGGCTTCGCGGGCGCAGACGATGCTGCCGATCACGTTGGTGTCGAACATGCGGCGCAGGCGCTCGGTGCTCATTGCGTCCACCCGGGCGGTCACGTCCACCACGCCGGCGTTGTTGACCAGGGCGCTGATGCGGCCCAGCTGCGTGTCCACCGCCTGGAACATGGCCAGGATGTCGGCCTCGCTCGCCACGTCACCCTGCACCGCGATGGCGGTGCCGCCTTCTGCCCGGATGGCATCGACCACGCTCTGCGCAGCGGCCTCGTTGGCGAGGTAGTTGACGGCCACGGCCCAGCCATGTTTTGCGGCCAGCCGTGCGGTGGCGGCGCCAATGCCCCGACTGGCGCCGGTGATTAGTGCGATCTTCTCCATGGGGTAGGGTCTCCTGCAAGAATGGCGCATTGGAACAGGTTCTGCGCCCCGCCGCGCAGCGTCCTGGCCGACATCGCGGGCCTATTGCGGCCCATTCACGTGCCATATTTACCAAAGCAAAGGAGCATTCAGCATGGGACAGTTTGTTGATCTGACATCGAGTGACGGTTTTGTGGCCCCCGCCTGGATCGCCAAGCCCGAAGGCACGCCCCGTGGCGCCGTGGTGGTGCTGCAAGAGATTTTTGGCGTGAACTCGCACATCCGTTCGGTGGCCGACCGCTATGCCGCCAGCGGCTATCTGGCTGTGGCGCCCTCCACCTTCCACCGCGTTAAGCAGGGCGTGGAGCTGGGCTACACCGGTGACGACATGCAGGCCGGCATGGGCCTGAAGGCTGCCGTCGAGGCCCTGCCCGCGCCGGGCGTGATGCCCGACATCCAGGCCGCCATCGACTACGCCGCGCAGCAAAGCGGCGGCAAGGTGGGCATCGTGGGCTACTGCTGGGGCGGCCTGCTGACCTGGCGCTCGGCCTGCCAGCTGCAGGGCCTGTCGGCCGCCGTGCCGTACTACGGCGGCGGCGTGACCACGCCGGAAGAAGTGGCCCGCACCCCCAAGGTGCCGGTGCTGGCCCACTTTGGCGAGCGTGACCACTGGATTCCGCTCGACAGCGTGCAGGCCTTCGGCAAGGCCCACCCGGAGGTCGAAGTGCATGTGTACGCCGCCGACCACGGCTTCAACTGCGACCAGCGCGGCAGCTACGATGAGGCCGCCGCCAACACGGCCCGCGAGCGCACCCTGGCCTTCTTTGCCAAGCACCTGGGCTGAGACCGCCCCGGTGACCGCGACACGATAGCGAACGACCAACGGGGGTGAGCATGGCGGATTTCAGGCGTTTTTGGCCCCACGCGCTAGTCCGTCATGCGCTGGCAGCTATGGGTTTGATAGCGCTGTGCGCTAGCGCCCACGCGGCCGACTACACCGGCCCCCTGTTCGACGCCCACCTGCACTACAACGAGGAAGCCTGGGACGGCCGCTCAGGCCCGCACCCACCCGCCGATGTGCTGGCGCGCATGAAGGCCAGCGGCGTGCGCGCCATCGTGGCCAACTCGCGGCCCAATGCCGGGTCGCTCACGCTGGCGGGCCTGCCGCAGACCCGCGAGGCTGGCGTGACGGTGGTGCCGTTTGTGCGGCTGTACCGCAACCGCGCCGACTACACCGGCTGGTTTGCCGACGACACCATCTACGACATGGTGCAGACCGAGCTGGCCCGGGGCACGCCCGCCGGCCCCTACCGGGGCCTGGGCGAATTCCACCTGTACGACAGCGCCAACGCCAACGGCCCCGTGGCCAAAAAGCTCATGGCCCTGGCCGAGCAGCGGGACCTGGTGGTGCTGGCCCATGTGGACGACACCGCCATCGACCTGCTGATGGCCAACACCCCATCCCAAGGCCAAAAGGCCCGGCTGATCTGGGCCCACACCGGCATTAGCGGCGCGCCCGTGGAGCGGGTGGACGCCCTGATGGCCCGCTACCCCGGCCTGGTGGGCGAACTCTCGTACCGCCCCGGCCTGGTGTGCGACGACAACCAGCTGTGCCCCGCCTGGCGCGCGCTGCTGCTCAAGTACCCCACACGCTTTGTGATCGGCTCGGACACCTGGGTCAACCAGCGCTGGCAGCACTACGAAAGCCTGATGCAGGGCTACCGCCAGTGGCTGGGCGGCCTGCCCGCCGATGTGGCGCGCAAGGTGGCGTGGGACAACGCGGCGGGGCTGTTTGGGGTGGCCCGGCCGTGAGTGGGCCATCGCTGGGGTATGGAGGCTTGTGCCCTGGCTGCCTTCTAGCTGGCAGCCGTTGAACCCGGCGCAGCCCCTACCAGCGACCGCCGTGCAAGGGCCGCCCCGCCGCACTGGCGGTGTCCCCCTTCCCGAATCGCGCCAGCGAGTCGAGAGAAGGGGGAAGGCGCTTAGCGCCTCAGGGGGATGTCACCGCGTCCTCGCCAGATACCGCTTGCGCCAGAACAGCAGCACCAGGGCCACCGCGATGAACACCATCGACCCCATGGCCCACCAGAACCCATCGGCCTTGTGCACCAGCGGGATGAACTCGAAGTTCATTCCGAAAATGCCCGCGATCAGGTTCAGCGGCAAAAACACGGCCGTGAGCGCCGTGAGGGTGCGCATGATGTCGTTGGTGCGGTTGCTCTGCACCGAAAAGTGCATCTGCACGGCGGTTTCGGTGCTCTGCTCCAGGCGCCGCACATGGTGCACCACCCGCTCGATGTGCTCCAGCACGTCGCGGCTGCGCACCTTGAGCAGGTCCAGCTCGCGCAGGCCGGTGGGGGTGTCGGGCAGGGCCCAGGTTTCCAGCGCGTCGATCCAGTCCTGCACGGCTGTGCGCTGGTCTTCGCAGATCTCGTCCAGCATGTGCAGCGACAGGCGCGCTTCGAGCAGCGAGGTCCAGTTCACGTACCGCGCGCGGGGCTTGAGCAGCTCGGTCTGCCAGTGGTCCAGCTGGCGGGTGAGCTCGCGGCGCAGGTCCAGGTAGCCGTCCACCATCTGGTTGACCACGCGCAGCATCAGGTCGGCCGGGCTGGTGGGCAGGCGCGAGCCCGAGATGGGGCTGCTGCGGCCTTCGCCCATGCCGGGGCTGGCGTGGGCATTGCCGTGGGCGGCAGCATGGCTGGCGGTGGCGTTGGTGCCATTGCCGTTGCCGTTGCCATTTGCCGGGGTGGCCGCCAGCAGCCGCGTCGCGTAGGCATCGCGCACCGCGCAGTCGGTGGGGTGCACGGTCAGCAGCAGCTGGTCGAACAACGCAAACCCCACGGGGCTGGTGTCGATGCGCCGCAGCACGGGCGGGCCGCTGCGCTTGGCGGGGGCGGCGTTGGGGTTGTCGGTCTCGATAGCCACGGTTGGTGCGGAGGGTGCGGTCCTCACCAGCTGCTCGGGCGGCGCAGCATCGCCCTGTACTGTGGCCAGGCGGCGGAACACCAGCAGGTCGTACTGCGAGGTGTAGTCGTAGTGCGAGGGCAGCTGGGCGTTGAGCAGGTCGGACACATGCAGGTCCACCAGCTGCAGCCCGATCAGCGCCTGCAGGCGGCCCTGGATCTCGGCCAGCCGCGCCTGGAAGGCCGGGCGGGCGCAGGCCACCCAGAGAAAGCCCTGCGCTGGCATCTGGGCGGGCAGGGCGGTCAGCTCCTGCACGCCGCTGCTGTGGATGTGAAAGATGCGCATGGACACCGTTTTCAGTCAAAAGCGCCCGTAGCGCTAGTGGAATATGCGCTGACAGCTATTATTTTTGCAGCTTGCGTGCCACGTCGCGCGCAAAGTAGGTCAGCACGCCGTCGGCGCCTGCGCGCTTGAAGGCCAGCAGGCTTTCCATCATCACGGCATCGTGGTCCAGCCAGCCGTTGGCGGCGGCAGCCTTGATCATGGCGTACTCGCCGCTCACCTGGTAGGCAAAGGTGGGCACCTTGAACTCGTCCTTCACGCGGCGCACGATGTCCAGGTAGGGCATGCCGGGTTTCACCATCACCATGTCGGCGCCTTCGGCGATGTCGATGGCCACCTCGCGCAGGGCCTCGTCGCTGTTGCCGGGGTCCATCTGGTAGACGTTCTTGTCGGCCTTGCCCAGGGCGCCGCGCGTGCCCACCGCGTCGCGGAACGGGCCGTAGAAGGCGCTGGCGTACTTGGCGCTGTAGGCCATGATGCGGGTGTGGATGTGGCCCTGCACCTCCAGCGCCTCGCGGATGGCGCCGATGCGCCCGTCCATCATGTCGCTGGGGGCGACGATGTCCACGCCCGCCTCGGCATGCGTGAGCGCCTGACCGGTGAGGATCTCTACCGTCTCGTCATTGATGATGTAGCCGGTCTCGTCCAGCACGCCGTCCTGGCCGTGGCTGGTGTAGGGGTCCAGCGCCACATCGGTCATCACGCCCAGGTCGGGAAATTCTTTCTTCAGCGCCCGCACCACGCGCGGGATCAGGCCGTTGGGGTTCAGGGCTTCCTTGCCGTCCGGCGTCTTGAGCGACGGGTCAATCGCCGGGAACAGCGCCAGCACCGGGATGCCCAGCTTCACGCAGTCTTCGGCCACGGGCAGCAGCAGGTCCAGGCTCAGGCGGTCCACGCCGGGCATGGAGGTCACGGCCTCGCTGCGGTTGGTGCCCTCGTGCACGAACACGGGGTAGATCAGGTCATCGGCGGTGACCACGTTCTCGCGCACCAGGCGGCGGGTGAAGGCATCGCGGCGCAGGCGGCGGGGGCGGTTCTGGGGGAAGGGGGCAGGGCTTTGGAGGTGCATCATCGGATTATGAAGCCCTCCCTGTGGCGCTGTGCATCGGTTCGCGCCCCGGTGGCAGGAGGACGGGCGGCGGTGGTTGGCGCCTCGGGCGCGCTGTGGAAAAGCCGCTTGTAACCGCCCAGGCCCAGTGCTAGATTGGGGCCGGGCGGCTTGCCGCCCCCCGCTTTTCCTCCCTGAGCGGGACCTGGGCTGCAGCGATGCGGCACAGGCTTTCCCGGCCCGGCGGATCTGCCGGGCTTTTTTTTGGGGTTGTCCCGTCGGAGTGGCGTAGGCCCGTAAACTGCCCCCATGCTCTGGGTCAAAGCCTTTCACATCGTTTTCGTGGCCAGCTGGTTTGCGGGCCTGTTCTATCTGCCGCGCATCTTCGTCAATCTGGCGATGGTGGCGCCCGGCTCCGCCGCCGAGCGTGACCGCCTGCTGCTCATGGCGCGCAAGCTGATGCGCTTCACCACCCTGCTGGCCGTGCCCGCCATTGCGCTGGGGCTGTGGCTGTGGCTGGGCTACGGCATTGGCCGAGGCCCTGGCAATGGCTGGATGCATGCCAAGCTGGCCGTGGTGGTGCTGGTCATCGGCTACCACCACGCGTGCAGCGTGCTGCTGCGCAAGCTGGCCGACGGCACCAGCCGCCGCAGCCATGTGTGGTTCCGCTGGTTCAACGAAGCACCGGTGCTGTTGCTGCTGGTGGCCGTGGTGCTGGTGGTGGTCAAACCCTTCTGACGGAGACGCAGAGGGCGCATGCACAAAACCTCTGCCTGGCCGCTCGCGCTGACGTACACGGCGCTGATCGTTTTTGCCAGCCTGTTCCCGTTTGACGGGTGGCGCGAACAGGGCATTGACCCCCTGGTCTTTTTGTTTGCGCGGATCCCCCCGCCGTACTGGACGGGGTTTGACGTGGTGACCAACCTCGTGGGCTACGCGCCCCTGGGCTTCTTGCTGGTGCTGGGCCTGTTGCGCTCGGGCTGGCGGCATGTGCTGTGGGCGGTGGCGCTGGCCACGCTGGCGGGCACGCTGCTGTCGTTGTGCATGGAGTTTCTGCAGATCTACCTGCCCCGGCGCGTGCCCTCCAACCTGGACCTGGCCCTCAACGCGCTCGGCACGCTGGCCGGTGCGCTGAGCGCCGCACTGCTGGAGCGGCTGGGCGCGCTGGACCGTTGGAGCGACTTCAGGGCGCGCTGGTTCGTGTCCGACGCGTCGGGCGGCATGGTGCTGCTGGCGCTGTGGCCGCTGGCGCTGCTGTTTCCGGCCGCCGTACCTTTTGGCCTGGGCCAGGTGCTGGAGCGGCTGGAGGCCGCACTCATCGACCTGCTGGCCGACACCCCGTTCCTGGAGTGGCTCCCCCTGCGCGAGACCGAGCTGGACCCGCTGTCGCCCAGCGGCGAGCTGCTGTGCGTCACCCTGGGGCTGCTGATTCCCTGCCTGCTGGGGTATTGCGTGATCCGCCAGATGGGGCGGCGCGCCCTGTTTGCGCTGGCGGTGGTCGGGGTGGGCATCGTGCTGACCGCACTGTCTGCCGCGTTGAGCTGGGGCCCCGTGCACGCCTGGGAGTGGATGGACCTGCCCGTGCGCGTGGGCGTGTGGGCGGCGCTGGGGCTGGCCCTGCTGATGATGGCCCTGCCGCGTCGGGCCTGCGCTGCCGTGCTGCTGCTGGCGCTGACCTGGCACCTGGCGCTGCTGAACCAGGCGCCCACCAGCGCCTACTTTGCCCAGACCCTGCAGATCTGGGAGCAGGGCCGGTTCATCCGCTTTTATGGCCTGGGCCAGTGGCTGGGCTGGCTGTGGCCCTATGTGACGCTGCTGTATGTGGTGTTTCGGGTGTCGCGGCGAGACGCTGGAGCCTGAGACGCCGGGCGACGGCCTCTGGCGTTCTGTATGGCCGCGCAGGGGTTTGGGGCTGCGCTCCGCCCGGTCTGGAAGGTGGGTGTCCTTAAAATGCGGGGATGAGCGACACCCCTTCCGCACCGGCCGCAGCGCCCGGTTACTACCAGCGCCACATCTTCTTCTGCCTCAACGAGCGCACCAACGGTGAAGACAGCTGCGCCCACCACAACGCGCAGGCGGGTTTTGACCGCTGCAAGGCCCAGGTCAAGGCCGCCGGGCTGGCGGGTGCTGGCAAGGTCCGTGTGAACAAGGCCGGTTGCCTGGACCGCTGCGCGGGCGGCCCCGTGGCCGTGGTCTACCCTGAGGGCACCTGGTACACCTATGTGGACGCGGCGGACATCGACGAAATCGTCGAATCGCACCTTAAGAACGGCCAGGTGGTGGAACGCCTGGTCACGCCCGCGGAACTTGGCCGCTGAGCGCGGCTCCATCCCTGTCTTGGAACGATTTTGGCAGCAGGCGCTAGTGGATCATGCCCCTGCTGCTATTGATTGAGTAGCAAATCCGTGAATGCCCAGACCGAACGCCTGACCCTGTCCGGCCCCGCAGGCGCCATCGAGGCCGTGCGCGACAGCGCCACCCTGGCCGATGGCGCGGCGCCCCGTGGCATCGCCATCATTGCCCACCCCCATCCGCTGTTTGGCGGCACCATGGACAACAAGGTGGTGCAGACCCTGGCGCGTGCGTTTGTGCAGTGTGGCTGGACGGCGGTGCGCTTCAACTTCCGCGGCGTGGGCGCCACGGCCGGCGTGTATGACGAAGGCCGGGGCGAGTTGCAGGACCTGCTGGCGGTGGTGGAGCAGGTGGCTCCTGCCGCTGCGGGGCAACCCCTGGCGCTGGCGGGGTTTTCTTTCGGGGCGTTTGTCACCAGCCACGCCCTGGAGGCCCTCTGGCCCACGCAGCGCGTGGAAAAGGCCGTGCTGGTCGGCACGGCCGCCAGCCGCTTCACGGTGGCCCCGGTGCCGCCCGACGCCCACCTGCGCACGCTGGTCGTGCACGGCGAGCAGGACGACACCGTGCCACTGTCTGCCGTGATGGACTGGGCCCGGCCCCAGATACTGCCTGTCACAGTCGTCCCCGCGGGCGGTCATTTCTTTCACGGACAATTGCCGCTTCTGAAGAACCTGGTGGTCCGCCACCTGCAATCGGGCGCCTGAGGGGCGCCGCCCGGACCGGCTCCGTCCGTCTTCCGTCCTCCCTCTCCCGCCTTTTCTCCCACCCTTTTTTCGAGCCTCTCCAGCCCCCTCCTGCCCCATGAAACGAATCCTGTCTGCGTTGCGATCCCTGGCCGTCTTTGCTGCGGTGGCCCCGGCTGCCTTTGGCGCTTTTGCCCAGGCGCCCCAGCCCCCCGAAATCGCCGCGCGCACCTACATGCTGGTGGATGTCACTGCCAACCAGGTGCTGGCCGCCAAGGACATCGACGCGCCGGTAGAGCAGGCCTCGCTCACCAAGCTCATGACGGGCTACCTGGTGTTTGATGCGCTGCGCTCCAAAAAGATATCGCTGGACCAGAAGCTGCCCGTGAGCGTGCGCGCCTGGAAGATGCCCGGTTCGCGCATGTTCATCGACCCCAAGATGCAGGTGCCGGTCGAAGACCTCATCAAGGGCATGATCGTGCAGTCCGGCAACGACGCCACCATGGCCCTGGCCGAAGGTGTGGGCGGCACGGCCGAGAACTTCGTCAAGCTCATGAACGACCAGGCGCAGGCCCTGGGCATGAAGGGCACGAGCTACAAGAACCCCGAAGGCCTGACCGAACCCGGCCACACCACCACGGCGCGCGACCTCTCCGTGCTGGCCATGCGGCTGATGAAGGACTTCCCGGAGTACATGCATTACTACTCCACCAAGCAGTACAGCTATCCGGGCACCCCGGCATCGAATGGCAGCAACCGCAATTCGCTGCTGTTCCGCGACCCCACGGTGGACGGCCTCAAGACCGGCCACACCGCCGCTGCGGGCTACTGCCTGGTGGCCACCTCGAAGCGTGAATTCCCCGGTGTGGGCCAGCGCCGCCTGCTGTCCATCGTGCTGGGTGCCGCGAGCGAAAACGCGCGCGCGAACGAAAGCCAGAAGCTGCTGAACTGGGGCTACACCGCGTTCGAGGCGGTCAAGCTGTTTGACGCAGGCAAGCCGGTTGCAACGCCAGCCGTCTGGAAGGGCACTGAAAGCACCCTCAAGATCGGTCGCGAAGAAGCCATCGTGGTGGCGGTGCCGTCCGGCAGCGCCGGCAAGATCACCACCCAGATCGCCCGCCCCGATCCGCTCGTGGCGCCCTACACCAAGGGCCAGGCCATCGGCACCCTCAAGGTCATGCTGGGCGACCAGTCCATCGGCGAAGTGCCTCTGGTGGCGCTGGAGGCCGTGGAGCAGGCCGGCATCCTGGGCCGTGCATGGGACGCCATCCGCCTCTGGATCAAGTAAGGCTGGATTGCCGAAATTAAGAGGGCACTTCTGAAACCATAGCTGGCTGCGCAGGTCCGGCAGGCGCCGGGCCTGGTTTTGGCCTCCATTTTTGCAGCCAACACCTGCCAGTTAACGGAATCGCAGCAGGTGCCCTGGGGCCCCGCAAGCCGCAGCAGGCTTGCCTTCGAGGGGGCATCCTGCTACATTAGAAGGCTTTTCGGAATTTCCGAAGGGATTCACGTTTTCGCTTTCACGAAGCAAATTCACGTTTAGGGACGTATTTCATGCCAACCATTAATCAACTGGTCCGTCAGGGGCGCGAGGTCGAAAAGACCAAGTCCAAGAGCCCTGCGATGGAAAACTCTCCACAGCGCCGTGGCGTGTGCACCCGTGTGTACACCACGACGCCTAAGAAGCCTAACTCCGCTCTGCGTAAGGTCGCCAAGGTGCGCCTGACCAACGGTTTTGAGGTGATCTCCTACATCGGCGGTGAAGGCCACAACCTGCAAGAACACAGCGTGGTGCTGGTTCGCGGCGGTCGTGTCAAGGACTTGCCCGGTGTGCGTTACCACATCGTGCGTGGTTCGCTGGACTTGCAAGGCGTGAAAGACCGCAAGCAAGCCCGCTCCAAGTACGGCGCGAAGAAGCCAAAGGCCAAGTAAGCCCTGGCCCTTTCGGTCTGAAGAATTTTCGGTGCTGTTTTTCCGCGTGGCGCGGAGTTGCAGCGTAGTGACCCCAAACGCAGGTGTTCTGCGCGGGTCGAGTAAGTGGGAGTCCAGAGATTGGCTCTCGCGGTGTCTGAAAAGATGCCAACTGAAGCAAAGATAGAGGTAAAAAATGCCACGTCGTCGCGAAGTCCCCAAACGTGAAATCCTGCCGGATCCCAAGT